>Ga0209061_1000240_pt1 | contig 169593 bp, 154 predicted proteins | sample Coa_R1_10_FD_187157 | JGI IMG/M metagenome (GOLD analysis project Ga0209061, IMG submission 187157) | Surface soil microbial communities from Centralia Pennsylvania, which are recovering from an underground coalmine fire - Coalmine... | ecosystem: Environmental > Terrestrial > Soil >...
ACAACTCGGCGGGGAACTACGTGGTATTCACGATACCGAACGTATCGGGTTTTACCATTACGGCGACGCCGGGGAGTTCGACGGACGCGTACCCACGCGCTCCCGTCAACGGCATCCAGATCGTGCCTCGATAACCGGAGCTGACTGGCAGAAGGCTCTTTCAACCGAAGTCGCTACCGACTTGCCGGCAAACGGTTTCTCGGTTGAGACGTTTGCGCTGGGCAATCACCCGATTGCATCATCTGGTTAGACGGATGCTTCGACCGAGTTTGTTTTAGGCAAATCTCCTGGCCAGAAACGATTCAGTCGAGAACGAGATCCAAACCGCGACCGTCGTTATATTAGAACTCATGAACTGGATTCGAACGGGACGCCGTTGTGCTGGGTCTTCCTTGAATTGCAAGCTGGGCCGCTGGTTGATCATCGCGCTATTCCTGTGCTTTCCCGGCTCACTACTCGCACGAGGCCTTAAGGGCCAAATCAGCAATTACATGCTCGCTCAAGTGAGGATTAACAGCTTTTCCGGTTCGATCCTCATCGCTCGGCAAGGCAAGGTGTTGGTAAAGGAGTGCTATCGCCCGGAACCGCGAGTGTCCAACGGGAGATGTTCTGTCGCCAAGCGATACGCGGTTGGATCAATTGCGAAGCAATTCACTGCAGTGGCAATTTTGCAGCTTCGGGAAGCGGGGAAAATTAAGCTGCGCGATTCCGTCTGCAAGTATCTCACTGGTTGCCCGACTGCGTGGAACGGAATTACCATCCTCGATCTTCTCGAACAGACTGACGGCATTCCCGAGAAAAATACCCTTTCGTACGCCACCGAAGCTTCTCGGGCAGAACTGACGGTCTTGAAGGACTTGACGCCACTGCGCGATAAGCCTCTTAAGTTCGCGCCTGGAACGCGAGTGAAATTTGGCAATTCGGGATACGCCGTGTTAAGTGCAGTAGTAGAGAACGTTTCGGGAGAGCCATATTTCCGCTATCTGCGTGACCACGTTTTCACTCCGCTCGGGATGTATCGTACGGGTCCGTATATAAGTCGCCTGCAAAATGTTTCGACGAAGTGGGTAACGCCACCTGATCTCTTTATGGCAAGGCCTTACGCATTTGCGCAGGTATATTCTACGGTGGACGACCTGTATCACTGGGGCGGAGCATTCGACACGAATACACTTATGTCGAAGAGCTCTGTCCACGAGATGTTCGCTCCAAGGGTCGATGGATATGGGTTTGGCTGGGCGATACTGAAACAATTCGGTCGCGAGGCCGAGACCCAGAACGGCGGATTCAATCTACTTTCGTCGTCCATTCGGCGCTATCCGCAAAGCCGAACGTATATTGTCGTTTTGAGTGACGCGACCAACATTGATGCGGACAAGATCAGCCGGGATTTAGCGGCGATCATTTTCGACAAGCACTACGAGATACCTGCACAACATCATCAAGTTGCGATCGACCCGACCCTTTACGACAGCTACGTGGGTGCGTACGAAACCCGACTGGGTCTTTTGTTGGCGGTCAAGAGGGAGCGGGATCAACTGTTCATTCAGGTTGCGGGACACGAAGAGGTTCAGCTTATCCCCGCGTCTGAGACTCGATTTTACGTATCTGGATTGGATACGGAAATCAACTTCGTGAAGGGAATGAACGGCCAGGCCAGCGAGCTCATCTTGGAGCAAGGTGACCGAGAAATACCGCTTCTGCGAAAATCCTAGCCTCAAAAGGGTCCGCATTGTCCAGCCAGCGAGAATAGGGACGTTCGAATAAGATCGATGAAGTTTCACAATACCAGCATTGGCGGAGCGTTCGAGATTGACGTAGAACCGATTCGTGATCAGCGTGGCTATTTCGCTCGAACCTGGTGCGAACACGAATTTGGAGCTCTCGGATTAAACAGCCACGTGGCGCAGTGCAATATCTCATACAACAGGAAAAAGGGAACACTTCGGGGCATGCATTTTCAACACCCTCCCTACGAAGAGGCCAAGCTAGTCCGCTGCGTTCGGGGCGCGATTTACGACGTGGTGCTCGACTTGCGTCGCAACTCGCCGACTTTTAAAGGGTGGACTGCCGCGGTGCTGACTGCCAAGAAGTACAACATGATGTACGTACCGGAAGGCTGCGCTCACGGCTTTCTCACGTTGGAGGATGAAACGGAAGTCTTTTATCAAATGTCGGAAGCCTACAATGAGAAGGCTTCGAGTGGAGTTCGTTGGAATGATCCAGCATTCCGGATTGTCTGGCCGAGCGCGGTAGAGGTGATATCGGAGCGTGACCGCAGTTATCCCGACTTTGCCTGAAACGATGCCTCCCCGGCCTGAATGCGAGACTTCCACGGCGATCGGCCGAGAGCTATATCATTTCGCCGAGGAGCTTTATCCCATCTGCAGAAGCCTTACGGGCGACGGCGTGCGGCGCACCTTGGCCATGATCGGGCGCCACATTCCACTTCAACTTTCGGAAGTCCCGACGGGTACGCAGGTGTTTGATTGGACAGTTCCCAAAGAGTGGAATATCCGAGACGCATACATCAAGCCTGTCGGCGGAGACCGGATCGTAGACTTCAAGAAGTCAAACCTGCACGTTTTGAACTACAGCACTCCAATCCACACGATCCTGAAACTGAGCGAGCTAAAACCGCATCTCTTCGCGATTCCGGAAAAACCGGATTGGATTCCCTACCGCACGTCGTACTACCAGGAAAATTGGGGATTTTGCCTGAGCGATACACAGCGGCGTTCTTTACAAGATGGCGAGTATGAGGTTTGCATCGATTCGTCGCTCGATGACGGATTTCTGACCTATGGGGAATGCTACTTGGCGGGTGCCTCGCGGCAGGAAATCCTGATCTCCTCGCATATCTGCCATCCGTCACTTGCAAACGACAACTTGTCCGGAATCGCAGTCTCGACGTTTCTGGCGAAATCACTGGCCGGGCAGAAACTTCGCTACTCGTATCGATTCCTCTTTATTCCGGGGACCATTGGGGCCATCACGTGGCTGGCGCGGAATCCTGAGGCAGCTCGGCGGATCAAACACGGTCTTGTATTGACCTGCGTCGGCGATAGCGGTGGCTTTCACTACAAACAGAGCCGCCGAGGCAATGCGGAAATCGATCGTGCGGCTGCGATCGTTCTGCGACACCTGGACGAACCTGCCGAAGTGGTTCCATTCAGTCCGTACGGATACGACGAGCGGCAGTATTGCTCCCCCGGATTTAATCTCCCGGTAGGCTGCTTGATGCGAAGCGTCTGGGGCACCTTTCCCGAATATCACACGTCGGCTGATAATTTGGATTTTATTCACCCCGCTAAACTGGCTGGTTCCCTGCGAGTATGCGCGTCGATCGTCGATCTGCTTGAGAAGAACCATTACTATCGCAACGAGAACCCGTTCTGTGAGCCACAGTTAGGCCGGAGAAACCTCTACCGCAGCACGGGCGGCGCGGGGCTCAGCGAAGAAATCAACGCGCGCCTATGGGTGCTCAACTTTTCTGACGGTACTCATTCACTCCTCGATATCGCGGAGAAGTCGGGATTGAATTTCTCAACGATTAGCGCCGCCGCAGAAATACTGCGCGAGTGCGGACTGCTCACCGTGGTAGATAAGGGAGAAGAATGAGAATTCTTTTGACCGGCCATAAAGGATACATTGGCGCACTGGCGGGCCCGATGCTGCTTGCGGCTGGCCATGAGGTCGTCGGACTCGACTCGGACCTCTTTAGGGGCTGCGATTTTGGCGTTCTGGATCCCGCAATTCCCGAAATTCGCAAGGATCTCAGAGACTTATCGCCGGAGGATGTCGAAGGATTTGACGCGGTATTGCATCTGGCGGCCTTATCGAACGATCCTTTGGGTGATCTCGACTCAGAACTGACATACGAGATCAACTATCGCGCTTCCGTCCGACTCGCGAAACTCGCGAAAGCCGCGGGCGTGCAGCGATTTATTCTTTCATCTTCCTGCAGCACCTATGGTGCGGCGGGAGACAATCTTCTCGATGAGACGGCGCCGCTGAATCCAGTTACTCCTTACGGCCACTCGAAAGTTTTGGCGGAACGCGATATTTCTGCCCTCGCAGACGAGAACTTCAGCCCGACTTTCATGAGAAATGCCACCGCGTATGGCGCATCTCCTCGCTTGCGGTTGGACATTGTGCTGAATGATTTCGTCGCCGCAGCATATACGACGGGGAGAATTTACATTCAGAGTGATGGCACTCCCTGGCGGCCAATTACGCATATACGGGACATTATTGGCGCCGCGATGGCGGCGCTTGATGCTCCGCGTGCGGCGGTACACAACCAGATCTTCAACGTCGGACGCACCGATGAGAACTATCGGATTTCCGAACTCGCGGAAATCGTCGCTGAGACGGTTCCGGGGGCTCGTGTGGAGTACGCCCCCGGGGGCGGCCCAGACAAGCGGTGCTATCGCGTCACCTGCGATAAAATTCGCCGTGTCTTGCCCAATTTTCAGCCGCAATGGACTGCCCGTAAGGGGGCCGAAGAGCTCTACGAGGCCTATCGTTCGATCGGACTCAAAGCCGAGGACGTGCACTGCGGCAAGTACATCCGCATACGCCAAATACGCGAGCTACTCGCTAGTGGAACTGTCGACAAATCCTTGCGACTGGCTAAAAGTGGAAGTGCTTTTCCTCTTAATGCACGCTAACGCCACTCAGCCATACTACCCGAGCGCGGGCCGAATCGTAACTAACTAAAACTAAGGTGTTTACCCGTGGTATATAGTACCCCACCTTCGGCCGCCCCTCCTTATTTGGCATCCTGTTTGCCCGTTTTGCGTGTAGCTTTTTCGCGACTTTTGAGGTCCAGTTTTGGCGGTAGCCTGCCGGCCCGGTCATCCGCCGTCAAATTGGCTTAGTTCGAGGTTCGCAAAGTGGCGACTCTGGTTCTGCCGTTGACAACCGACGTGACAGCTAGTTCGAGGAAGTGCCGCTTTTGCGCAAAGTCCCTTGATCGGACGTTCGTTGATTTGGGTATGTCCCCGCTATGCGAAACATATCCTTTGGCAAGCGAGCTCAATCGTGGGGAGATCTTTTTTCCGCTGCACGTATATGTGTGCGACAACTGCCTTTTGGTGCAGATCGAAGCGTACGAGCGGCCGGAAAACATTTTCAGCGAGTATGCCTACTTCTCGTCGTACTCCGAGTCGTGGCTCAAACATTCGGAATCCTACTGCAACAGGATGGTCGAGAAGCTGGGATTGAACGAGCACAGTTTTGTGATCGAGGTGGCCAGTAATGACGGCTACTTGCTTCAGTACTTCGTGAAAAAGAAGATTCCTGTGCTTGGCATCGAACCCGCAGCGAATGTTGCAAGAGCCGCCACGGACAAAGGAATCCCGACTCTCGTGCGGTTTTTGGGAAAGCGCGCGGCCGAGGAAATGATTGCCCGAGAAAGGCGCGCAGACCTGGTTGTTGGAAACAACGTTTTGGCCCAGGTTCCGGATCTGAACGATTTTGTCGAAGGGCTGAGAATTTTGCTGAAACCTGAGGGTGTTCTCACTCTCGAATTTCCGCATCTGTTGCGGTTAATCGAAAACAACGAGTTCGATACGATTTACCACGAGCATTTTTCCTACTTCTCAATGCTCACTACGCGCCGAATCCTTGAAGCACACGGGCTTAAAGTGTTCGATGTCGAAGAGCTTTCAACTCACGGAGGTTCGTTGCGCGTGTATGCGAGCTTGGCCACAAACTCCGCGAGACCAATAGAACCAAGCGTCGAACGCGTCATTGAGGCGGAGAGAAGGGCCGGTCTTGACACACCGACCGGGTATCTCGGCTTTGCAAAAAAAGTCCGGCAGACCAAATTCGCGTTTCTTGATTTTCTCCTCAGAGCGGCGCAACAGGGTAAAACCGTCGTGGGATACGGTGCTCCCGGCAAAAGCGCAACGCTGCTGCACTACTGCGGTATTGGGAAAGACCTGATCCAGTATACCGTCGACCGCAATCCCTATAAGCAGGGCCGGCTTCTGCCGGGAACTCACATACCGATCTTTAATCCCGAACGGATTGCCGAAACGAAGCCCGATTTCGTGGTAATCCTTCCCTGGAACATCAAGGACGAAATCATGGAACAGCTTCGATTTATCCGGGACTGGGGCGGCCGCTTTGTGATTCCGATTCCTGAGCTGAGCGTCTGCTAATCGGGCTGAGAAGGGGGCACGAATGAAAGTTGTCCTTTTTTGTGGCGGTGCCGGAATGAGGCTTCGCGGCTACTCGGAAGACGTCCCGAAGCCGATGGTCACCATTGGATCGCGGCCTGTCCTCTGGCACGTCATGAAGTACTACGCGCATTTCGGCCACAAGGACTTCATTCTCTGCCTCGGATATAAAGCTAACGCGATCAAAAATTACTTCCTCGAATACGAGGAATCGGTCTCGAACGATTTTGTATTTTCACAAGGCGGCAGAAAATTGGAATTCATGCAACGGGATATCGACGACTGGACGATCACTTTCGTCGACACCGGATTACGCTCAAGCATTGGCGACCGTTTGCGGTTGGTCGAGCCCTATTTGGACGGACAAGATATATTCCTGGCGAACTATAGCGACGGCCTGACCGACTTTCATCTGCCGCAGATGATCGACGAGTTCTCACGGCGCGACAGCTACGCCGGCTTCTTGTCCGTGCGCCCCCGATCCAGCAGCCTCGACACGGTCTGCATGGACGAGGACGGCTCCGTCCGGGCCATCAAGAGCATGAAAGATGCCGGGATCTGGATCAACGGCGGATATTTCGTCTTGAGAAAGGAAATCTTTCGCTATCTTCGGCCCGGAGAAGAGCTGGTTTACGAACCATTCCAGCGGCTGATGTCGGAAGAGAAGATCTGGACCTGCCGTCACCATGGTTTTTGGCAATGCATGGACACGTTCAGGGACAAGCAAATTCTCGATGAGCTGGAAGCTGCCGGTTCGGCGCCATGGCGCGTATGGCAAAACGGCCATGCATCTCCACGGGAGGTTGCGTAGCGATCGTCGGATATTTGCGCGTTACCCGTAGGTCTCGCAAGCCGGCGGGTAACTTGATTGGTTTGGCTGCTTTCGAAAGCGAGTCAGTCGGCAGTCACGCGGCGAGGCGGAAGACATCCAGCAAATGTTGAATCTTGGCCTCAATATCCATCCGGGGAGGGAAACCACGATTTTGTGCCTCGGCGCTCATTGCGACGATATCGAGATTGGGTGCGGAGGCACCTTGTTGTGTATGAAGTCAGCGATCCCTCAATTGAAAATTCACTGGGTCGTGTTTAGCGCCGCGGGCCAACGCGCCGAAGAAGCGAAAACGAGCGCGGAGTTGTTCACGGCGGGCTGTGACAAGCAAATCGTTCTGAGGGACTTCCGCGATGGATTCCTGCCTTATAGCGGCGCGGACGTGAAGTTCTTCTTCGAACAGATGAAATCGGAAATCGTCCCGGACGCGATTTTTTCCCACTGGAGTGGCGACGCCCACCAGGATCACCGGCTGATTTCCGAGCTAACCTGGAATACGTTTCGCGACCACTTGATTCTCGAATACGAAATTCCCAAATACGATGGCGATATGGGAAGGCCGAGCGTCTTTGTACCGCTTGATTCCTCGACCGCCGAGGCGAAAGCGGAATATCTGATCCGCTCCTTCGCGTCCCAACGGGATAAGCGGTGGTTCGATCGCAAAACTTTCTTAGGCCTGATGAGAATTCGTGGAATGGAATCGAATTCACCGAGCGGCTACGCGGAAGCGTTCTACGCGCGAAAGATTGCTTTAGGCTTTAGCTCCAACGATTTGAAGGAAATCAGAAATGGCCAGCGCCAAGACTAAAACGGTTCGATCTGCGGCGTCCTCGCTCGCTGGAAATTTCGCGCAATCAAGGAAGCTGCAGGCGAGGGCGCACCGCGTGATTCCCGGCGGTTCTCACACCTATGCGAAGGGCGACGACCAGTATCCGGAGTTTTCGCCCCTGTTCATAGCACGCGGGAAAGGGTGCCATGTCTGGGACGTCGATGGAAACGAATTCATCGAGTACGGAATGGGGCTGCGTTCGGTCACGCTGGGGCACGCCTTCGAGCCCGTGGTCGAGGCTGCCTATCGGCAGATGCAGAATGGGGCGAATTTCACACGGCCTGCAAAGATTGAGATTGATGCCGCGGAAGCCATGCTCGGCCTGATTGACGGCGCTGAGATGGTCAAATTCGCGAAGAATGGCTCCGACGTGACCACAGCAGCCGTCAAACTCGCCCGGGCGTTTACGGGGCGGGACCTCATCGCCATATGCGGCGATCAACCTTTTTTTTCCACGGATGATTGGTTCATCGGCGCCACGGAAACGAACTCCGGGATTCCTAGGGCCGTGATCGACCTCACTCTCAAATTTCGGTACAACGACCTCGACAGCCTACGAGCGTTATTTCAGCAGCGCCCCGGGCAAATCGCTGGCGTCGTGATGGAAGCCGAAACTGCGATCCCTCCTGCGCCCGGCTACTTGCAGGCTGTGAAGGATCTGTGCGAGTCGCACGGGGCGATTCTGATCTACGACGAAATGATCACCGGCTTCCGCTGGCACCTGGGAGGCGCGCAGAAGTTTCATGGCGTCACTCCTCATCTCTCGACCTTTGGCAAGGCGATGGGGAATGGCTTCGCGATCGCGGCTCTCGCAGGGAAACGCGAGATCATGCGATTGGGCGGGCTCGACCACGATCAGCCGCGCGTTTTTCTCCTTTCGACAACCCACGGAGCTGAAACGCATGCTTTGGCAGCCGCGCTTGAAACTTTCCGAATTTACCGCGAGCAGCAGGTCATTGAGGTCCTCTGGAAACAGGGCGAGCGCCTCCGCGCGGGCGTCAATCAATGCATCGCGCGCCATGGCCTCGCGGGGAGGTTTGAGTTGGCGGGGCGGCCTTGCAACCTGATCTATCGAACCAATGATGAGGAGGGGAAGCCTTCTCAAGAGTTTCGAACGCTCTTCCTTCAGGAACTCATCCGCGGGGGCGTGCTGGCCCCCTCGTTTGTCGTGAGTTTTTCGCACTCCGATGAAGATATCGACCGCACCATTGAGGCAGTCGATTCGGCTCTCGCAGTGTACGCTCTGGCGCTTCAAGAGGGAGTTGGCAAATATTTGGTTGGGCGGCCGGTTAAACCGGTAAATCGGAGATACAACTAGCCGTCAACCACATAGGCACGCGGGAAAAACGGCACGATCGAACACGAGGATGGTCCAACGTCAGCAGCGCCGCAGATCAGTCAGAATCGCCTTTTACGGAAATTTCGGACAAGGCAATCTGGGCAACGAAGGAACCCTTCGCGCCATTCTCGATAATCTGCGGAAAGCTCTGCCTGATGCGCAAATGCAGTGTATCTGCACCGGACCGGCATCGACAGAGACAACTCATCATGTGGAGGCGGTCCCGATTCACCAAATTTTTGTCGGGCCAGAGGTGCTGCGAAGCACCAGGTTCCTGCGATTCATAAGGAAACTGTTCATAGGACTTCCGCTCGAGTTTTATCGCTGGATTCAGGCTCTCGTGGCACTGGGCCAAACCGATATGCTGATTGTGCCGGGGACTCAGTATCTCTCGGACAATCTCACCGGGCCGTGGGGAGGCCCCTATCTGCTGTTCAGATGGTCAGTGGCGGCAAAGTTGCGACGCTGTAGGCTCGTTTTTGCAAGCGTGGGAGTCGGCCCGCTGCGTCATGGTTCTAGCCGATTCTTCGTCACTTCCGCGCTCCGCTTGGCTGATTATCGATCCTACCGGGACGATTTCTCCAGGAACTATCTTCAGACGATCGGCTTTCCATCAGCGCACGATCCCGTTATTCCTGACCTTGCCTTCAGTTTATCGGTCCCTGCGGATTACATCGAGAGGGCCGACAACGGCGGCAGCACCGTAGTCGCTCTGGGAGTCCTCGATCATTACGGCCAACTCGGTCCACAGCCGGCCCGCCTCTCGCCCGAGGAGACGTACAAGCGCTACGTCGAGAGAATAACGGATTTCGCGGCGTGGCTGCTTAAACGTGGTTGTCTGGTGCGCCTCGTGATCGGGGATGTGACGTACGACCGCCAGGTGGTCCTCGATGTTAAAAGCGCCTTGAAGCAGAGGGGCTTCGAACGCGATGGCCGACTCATCGTCGAGCCGATCGAGTCACTGGAGGACTTAATTTCACAATTAGCGAAGAGCGATGTGGTCGTATCGTCTCGCTTTCACAATATCGTCTTCGGACTTTTGCTGCGTCGTCCCGTTTTGGCGCTGTCGTACCACGAGAAGTTTTCTGCCTTATTGGAGTCGTCCGAGCTAGCGAGATTCAATTTGCCGATTGAGCATGCGGATGCTGGACAAATTCAGGACGCCTTTTGTCAACTCGAGAGTAATCGCACTCAGGTTATTAAGTCCATCGACGAAAAAGTAAAGCGGTATCGTGCATTGCTATCCGAGCAATACGAACAGATTATCCGGTCCTTGGATTTTCGAAAGGAACAGGAGTTTCTGGGCAAAGCTACTACCGATGATCCCAACAAAGTGAGCGCAATTCAGTTTCATGAACACTAGGAACGCAACGTTCGTGTCTATTGAATCTAAGGCGATGGATCGTCCGGTCGCCTCGATCCTTTTGTTTGCGCTTATTGCGTATGGCACCCTCGCGATCCTAGTCCCCCGGGTGAAATTCGCTGCTGCCGGAGAAACCTCTCGGATTGCAGCATCTATCGCCACAGGACATGGCTTCAGTAATCCTTTCCGGGAACCCACCGGGCCTTCGGCGTGGATTCCTCCAGTCTATCCGTTCCTACTGACCGGAATTTTCCGCGTATTCGGGCTATTTACAGCAACCTCCTACTGGGCAGCGGTCGGCGTCAACGTTATAGTTCACGGGCTCAGTTGCGTCGTCCTGTACTGGATAACCGGCGAGGCGTTTGGGCGGCGCACAGGTTGGTACGCAGCACTGGCATTAGCAAGCTTTCCCCTTCTCTTCCAACCCCTGGTTTTACTACACGTGTTGGGCGGCGCTGGAGGCGAGGGGCTCTTCATCCCACCGAATTCAATATGGAATACGCATATTTTGGAATTGACGATCCTCCTCTTAATCTGGCTTACCTTGCGAAGGCACGTACACTGGGCCGTTTACGGAACGGCTTGGGGTTTCGCTGCTCTCATCGATCCCGTCGTTTTGGCGCTCGCGCCTGCATTTTGGGCCTGGCGACTCTATCGCCGCGACCGCTGCCGCAATCTTGCGCTAGCTGCGACCGTTGCCGTGTTGTGCGTCGTGCCATGGCTGGTCCGCAACTATATGGTCTTTCATCGCCCCGTCTTCATTCGCGACAACTTCGGGGTCGAACTGAAAGTCGGAAATCAACCCGGGAACAAGGGTTTGTGGAGCGGCGATCTTCATCCCGACCGCAATGCATACGAGTTGAGCCGCGTCGCGAAGATGGGTGAGGTCGAATATTCCCGAGTCAGCGGGCGGGAGGCAATACAATCAATCCTTTCGCATAAGGGAGAATTTATCCGAGATAGTATTTTCCGAATCGGTTATTTTTGGGTAGGCACGCCAATGAGCTCACGCAGGCTGCATGCGCTCAAATTCTTGAAATACTCGCCATCATTTGTGTTTTCAGTGTTGGCGTTCTGGGGAGCGGCTCGTGCGGCAAAAAGCGGAAAACGAGAAGTACTTCTATTTGTGGCAGTACTATTTTTCTATCCACTCGTACACTACATAACGCACACGTTTTATGCGTTCATGTACCAATATCCCATCCAGCCTGAGATGCTAGCTTTGGCTATTTCCGTTGTGACGCTGAAAAACCACCACGGAACGCCCTTGAGCGTCACGACGACGTCGGTTTAGATCGCATTGGCGCCGCAATGTATCGCTGAGTTTGAATTGCTGGGACGCGCTCTATGAAACCCGACGCGCCGAACCCGAACGTAACACAATCTTTGGAACCGTCGCGTGAATCTCGCATCTGCATGCCCGTTTTCTCGAGCTTCGCCCGAAACGCGTTTCGCGCCGGATTGTACGAGGCTCAAGACGTGCTGGCGAGCTGCGCCGATGTCGACGTCATTCCCCTTGAGCCGTCGTGGGGATTTGCCACCAAATCTCAATGGATGATGCGGCTCGTTTACCACGATATTTCTCGCAAGCTGGTCAGTTTTAATCCGGGGCTTAAACCCACCCGGCTCGTCAAGGATTACGACGTATTCGTGCTTGTGTGTCCCCTGTGGTCGGACGTATGGTACGCCAACGCGATTGAAGGATGGCGAGACCGTTGCCGCAAAAGCATCTGCTGGATCGATGAGTTGTGGGCGCATGAAGTACGCAATCTGGATCGCTGGCTGCCCGTCCTAGACCAGTTTGACTATATTTTCGTGGGGATCGCAGGTACCGAAGCGGCCCTCAGTGAGGCCCTCGGACGCCGCTGCTACGACGTCTCCGGAGCTGTAGATGCCCTGCGATTCAGTCCGTTCCCGCGCGCTCCCAAGCGTGTCATCGATTTTTATAGCATTGGCCGGAGACTCGAAGGTATGCATCGGCGTCTTGCGAAATGCGCGGAAGAGAACCAAGAATTCTTCTATCTTTACGATACCCTTCATAACTCCGGCGATCGGGCGATTTCCGACTATCGCCAGCACCGAGAGATGTACGCAAACATTGCGAAGCGAAGCCGCTTTTTCGCTGTAGCACCCGGTAAGGTAACCGCGCCGGAAGGAAATCATGGCCAGGTCGACCTTGGCTTCCGCTATTTTGAGGGTTCGGCGGCTGGAACGGTCCTGGTGGGGCAGGTGCCGGATTGCGATGCTTTTCGCCGGCACTTCGATTGGCCGCACGCGGTCATCGAAGTGCAGCCGGACGGCTCCGACATAATTGAAGTCCTTTCGAAGCTGGCCGCTGAACCGGAACGGCTGCACGAAATCAGCTGCCGCAATTCCGAAGAGGCTCTTCGGCGCCATGACTGGATTTACCGTTGGAAGGAAATCCTGAGTGTCGCAGGCCTCGATTCAGGACCGGCGATAAATGCTCGAGAGCGGGCACTCGCAGAACTCGCTGAGTCGGCAAAATTCGAGCGGGAAAACGTGACGGATGCGTTTTCGAAATAATCAAGTCGAGCGGGCTCCTTTGGATCGCAAGACGACCGTCTTGAAGGCGGCGCGCCATAGGTCAATTCGAGCGCTGCTGATCATCTTGGGATTGATCGTTCTTGGCGTGATCGGGACCCTGGCGCTCAGTCCGAAAGCGCGGCTCGGATTGGTCATCATCCGATATAAGGCCACCGGTACATTGCCTGATGTGGGGTGGCTCGATCTGTGGGCCATGATCCGCTCTGGGAAACATTTCCATCTCCCTGAGCTGGCCAGTATTCCTGATCCCTACGCCGTGATTCGTAATCCCTATACTTCGTCGGCCGATCTTTCGGCTGGGCGAGCGATCTTTGAGTCGCATTGCATTGCCTGCCATGGTGCGAACGGAAAGGGAGGGAACGGCGGACCAGCGCTTCAGCATAGGCGTATGGTCCAAGGCGGCAGCGACTGGGCGATTTTCCGAACGATCTCTTTTGGCATTCCCGGTACTGGCATGCCTGCAAGCCACCTTCCGTGGGTCGACAGATGGCGCTTGGTCGGCTACGTCACTTCGCTCGTTGCGGGGACGTCTTCCGAGACGCGATCGGCTTCACTACGTCAAATTGATGCGCCGAGCATTCGCGATTCAATGCTCGTTAATGCTGCCCAACAACCGAGTGATTGGCTGATGTACTCGGGCACATATAGCAGTCATCGCTTCAGCTTTAATCAACAGATCACGCGCGCGAATGTCTCCGGTCTGCGCTTGCTTTGGGTGCGGCAATACAACATACCGTCGCCCACCATTGAGACGAGTCCCATCGTCACGCACGGCTTTATGTTTCTGACGGTGCCTCCCAACCGCGTGGAGGCGCTCGATGCCAGCACAGGCGCGCTCATTTGGGCCTACGATCGCAGCCTGCCTGATCATATGTCCCTTTGTTGCGGGGTGCTCAATCGCGGCTTGGCTGTGCTCGGAAACACGCTTTATCTTGGAACGTTAGACGCGCACTTAGTGGCGCTGGACATCCATTCGGGGAGCTTGTTATGGGATGTCCCGATAGCGGATTACAAGGCTGGATACACCATTACGGGTGCCCCGCTCGCGGTGAAGAATCTCATCGTGACAGGGGTTGCCGGCGGAGAATTCGGCATCCGCGGCTTTATTGATGCTCGCGATGCGAACACTGGGAAAGAGGTCTGGAGATTCGATACGATCGCCCAAAAAGGGCAAGACGGCGCAAGTGCCTGGACGCAGAGCGCGGCGCGAACTGGCGGCGGACCGACCTGGCTGACCGGTTCCTTTGATCCGTCCACGAATTTGATTTACTGGCCTACTGGCAATCCAAGCCCAGACTATGATCCCTCCGTTCGCCCGGGCGATAACCTATACACGAACACCATGCTGGCGCTTGATGCCGATCGGGGTACGCTCCGCTGGTATTTTCAGTTTACGCCGCACGACGCCTTCGACTGGGATTCGACGGAAATCCCTGTACTACTTGATGGGAGCTTCGGAGGCAGAAAACGGCATCTCGTAGCGCAGGCAAACCGGAATGGCTTTTTTTATCTTCTGGATGCCGAAACCGGTCAATTCTTGCTCGCGAAACCATTTGCGAAGCAGACGTGGGCCAAGGGCATCGACGCGCATGGCCGCCCCGAGCCAATTCCGGGCGCGGTACCAAGCCAGAAGGGAACGGCGATATTCCCGGGGGATGACGGGGCGACCAACTGGCAGTCTCCTTCATACAGCCCCGACACAAGGCTGATGTACGTGCCTTTGATCGATCGGGGAGCGACATTCAGTCTAGTTCACGCAGCGTATCGGGAGGGCGTGGCCTTTAACGGCGGCTTTGCTGAACCGTTCCCTGAGAGCACTTCGGAAGTCGCCGTTCGCGCGATCGATCCAATCACCGGCAGCACGGCGTGGGAATACCGAAATCCGGGAACAAGTTTTGGCGGATTGCTGAGTACCGCCGGTGGACTCGTTTTCGGCAGCCAGGGCGAAACTTTCTTCGCATTGGATGCGGCGACCGGAAAGGAGTTGTGGCGCGTCGAAATGGGAGCCAACATCACGGCCGCTCCGGTCACCTTCTCGTGCAACGGAAAGCAGCGGATAACAATCGCCGCGGGTCGTGACATCCTTACCTTCGGGCTGTGATCGCGCAGTTACGCTTCGCGTGGGTGCTCACTGGGCGAGGGTGGCTTTCGCGCGATGCCAATCCGAGACTTTTATCAAGCTGATCCGCCAGAAGTCCTTGCTTTCGACCGTGAATTGTTTCGTAGCCGGCAGCCGATCCGCCAGAGGCGGCGTCCACATCCAGGAAACTGCGAATATCCACAAGGGGTTCTTCGCCGGGACTTCAAAGCTTTGGCCAAGGAGGAGTTCGCGACCCTTGGTCTGGTTCGCGAGGACGAAATCAACGATGGGGCCGTTGTCCGAGTTCCTAAGGCCTATCCGATGTACGACGACGGATGGTCAGACCAGGTTCAAACGATTCGGGGCTACCTCGAAAACAATTTGCCAAACCTGCAGCTGGTCGGTCGAAACGGAATGCACAAATACAACAACCAAGACCATTCCATGATGACTGCGATTTGCGCTGCTGAGAACATATGCGGCGCGCAGTACGATCTCTGGGCGATTAATACCGAGCCCGAGTATCACGAGGAGAAGCGATCTGAGCCGGCCACCGTGCCAGCGCGTCCGGCATATGCTGAGCCACCACGAGTAGCCCAGAAATTGCCCAGTCTTCAGCCCGACGTTAGCGCGTCTTCGGATTAATTCCACACCGTGATCTCGGTCGTCGCGTGGTGTCCAAGCCGCCCGCCGATTGGGTGTGGTTTTTCGGGTGGCTTATCTTTTGCACGCCGGCTTCAGAGTAATGGTACCTTGTACTACAAGCTGAATGTGTGCGAGGTCTACTGGGCTGCGGGATTCGGCCCATATCCATAGGTTTCGTAATACTTCCCGTAAATTTGGTTTTCTTCCACGGCATTCAGAACCACGCCGACAACCGTTTGATTTTGCAGTTCCTGGAGCGCGCGTTGCGCAATGGCTGACGGCGTGACGCCCGCTCGCACGACCAGCAAGACGGCGTCGCAAAGACTGGCAAGAATGGTTGAATCGGCAACCGGCAGACAGGGCGGCGAATCGATGATGATCCAGTCGAATACCGACCCCACCCGATTCAATAACGTCGAGAATCGGCCATTCGAGAGCAGTTCGCTCGGGTTGGTTACTTCATTGCCTCCCGCGATTAAGCAAAGGTTCGAATCGTTTCCGCATTGAATGACGGCAGCCTCGTCCGCCTCGCCGCGGAGATAATCCGTTAGGCCCGGAGAAGGAGGCGCTCCAAACGGCAAATGCAGCCGTGCGCACCTCAAATCGCCATCGATCAGAAGCACACGGCGGTCGGGCTGGCGAACGATGGCCTGCGCGAGATTTCCGGCCACGAACGTCTTTCCTTCCGCCGGAACCGCGCTGGTGACCAGAACAGTCCGAAGCGGCTGGTTGCTGCGCAACTGATAAAGGCGCGATCGGAGCGTTCGAAATTGCTCCGTGCCGGGGGAATTGGTGCCGGCAGCAAACACGTTGACATTTGAATCGAGTCGCCAGCGCGGATGCGCACACCGCGCCATCAAATCGTCGAAGCGCAGGTAGTTTTCAGAGAGGACGGACGCGGAGGTAACGGCTGGCGCCGCGACCGATTCTTCTGTTATGACAACGGGAGCGGGTGGATTCCAGCTTCGTTCCGCAGCGGGTGCATCTGATAAGGGCAGACTGATATCCGGAATCTGAGCTCCGGCGCGTTCCTGCTCGGCTTTCTTCAACGCATCGTGAATTCGGCTCATGATTTCCTCTCGCGCGCGGGCATCGAGGTCACTTGTCGAAGCCGGCCGAGCAATTCATCCAAATTCTCAAGCAATGCCTGAGTGTTTGCTGTCTGTGTCGCGGCCGTAATCCCAACGCCTTGGATGGGTGCGATTTCGTCCAGTTGAAACTCTTTCGCAACCTCCTCGACCAATTGCGCGGGGACCGGGCGCACGCCTTCGACGTAAGCGTTAATCATGGAATGCTCGCACAGCAAATTCACAACACGAGGAATGCCGCAGGAGTAGGCGTGCACTGTTTCGATCGCTTCCTTCGAAAAAATCGGTTCACAATTGGCGCCGGCAATGCGCAGCCGCTCGGCGATATAACCAAAGGTTTCCTCCAGCGTGAGAGGAGCGGTACGGCAGCGGAGCGTAATTCGCTGGCGAAGCTGGCGAACTTGGGGAGCCTTGAGCTTTTCCTCAAGTTCCGGCTGCCCGGTCAGCACGATCTGCAGGAGCTTCTCGGTCGAGGTTTCAAGGTTCGTCAGCAAGCGGATTTCTTCCAGCACTTCAGCCGACAGATTCTGCGCCTCGTCAACGATGAGCACAGCGGTTTCGCCTGTGCGGTAGCGTTCCAGTAGCCATTGATTCAGCCGAAGCACGATTTGACTCTTCTCACGCGATTCGCAAGGTATTTCGAATTCGGCGAGCATCAAATCGAACAGATCGTTCACCCCTAGGCGCGAGTTGAAAATGTAAGCCGTTGCCATCCGCTGCCCGCGCAACCATCCGAGCAAGCGATTCAACAGCGTGGTCTTCCCGGTCCCGACCTCCCCGGTCAGCAGAATGAACCCCTTGCGGTTCTGGATGCCGTACGTCAAGCCCGCAAGCGCTTCCTGAATCTGCCGCGTTAAGAAGAGATAGCGGGGATCCGGGTTGACGTTGAACGGGCTCTCTTTGAGCCCAAAGAATCGCTGGTACATGTTGGTGTTACGCCCTTGTCCCTATCCCTATCGTGGAATTGACGGGAGTTCTTTTACGGCCATTCGCCGCGGCGCGTGAATTGCCAGCGTCTGGCTGCACCGATGGAATCATTGCCAGGACGGGCAGATGCAAAACGAACTCCACATCTCGCTCGTTGCGCATGGATGTGTCCCGCATCTCCAGCAAAAACGCCAGACCCAGGCCGAGTCCTAGTCCTCCTGCCAATCCACCTAGCGCAAATTTCCCCGGCTTGGGAAATGACGGTGAATTGGGAAAGCTCGCTGGGTCGAGAAGGTAGAATGATTCACCTTCCTGCTCCGAATTGAGCTGCTGCGCCATGACGGAAGCGTCTTTCTTTTTCAGGAGGTCGTTATAGGCATCTAACGCGGTCGTATACCCGCGGGTCAATTCTTTGTACTGTTCCTCCACGATAGGACTGGCCTGAACTCGGCTCTGGTACAACGCGATCTGCTGTTTGATTTGCTGCTGCTCCTTCGTTTTTTCGGCGACGGTCTGTTCGGCCGCGTGAAGCTGTGCGCGCAATTGGGTGATTTGCTGTGGCTCGATCAAATTTTTATTCTTACTTTCGTTCGACGGGGGTGCGGTTCCGGGTCCCGCCGCTATTCTTTTTTGCAAGGCGGCAATATCTGCCTTGGTTTTAATGACGTCTGGATATTGATCGGTATATTGAGACTGCAAACTAGCCAGTTTGCTCTGTAAAGCCGCGAGCTGTTCCTGCAGCGTGTCTGGGTTGCCTCCATCCTGGGTGGTCGCCTGCCAGGCCGCAAGCTGTTGGTCGAGCATGGACTGCGCAAATGTGCGGTCCTGCTCGGCACGCGCTAGCGCTTGCGTTGCCGCATCCAGTTGAGTGCTCAGGCTCGCCAGCAAGTTCAAATTCGCCTGTTCCTGGTCAGGCAGCGAGCCGATGTAGCGCAGCTTAAACGCAGCGAGCTTTGCATCCTGCGCATCCAGAGCCGCCTTCGCGTCGGAGAGTTGCTGCGACAAAAAATCCGTGGTCTGCGCTGAACGCTGGTTTTGCATTTTCAGGCTCTCTTCGATAAACATCGAAGTGACGGCGCTGCACACCGCCTGGGCCATCCTCGGATTATCCATCGTCACGTCCACATAAAAACCCGGCAGGTCGTTTGTGCGCGTGTCTGCCGTCGGTTGTATCGGAGACACTTCAATGCCTTCTCGCAGGCGCGCGACCAGCCGATCCATGGGGACGCGGCCCATATCCTGAGGATAAACATTCAGTCGGCGGATGATCGGCTCCAGTCTTGTCCGGCTGAGAATTTGCTGTTGCAAGCTTGCGAGCAACTGCCCGATGTCAAGAGTGCTCACCGGTTCCACGACCTTCGGTGATACCGTCGGTGGCTGCACCAGAACGAGCGTCTGCGACTTGTACTTTGCCGGCAGGACGCGTGCGAGGCCGTAAGCTAACGGCGGGCCGATCACGGTGAGGACGGTTATCAGCAGCCAACGCCGCCGCAGCATCTCGAGATAATCCGCAGGAGTCAATTCCCGCCGAGTCATTTCGGCCTCGCTTTCGCCAGTCTGGTGATGCTGAATGCAGTCAGTCTCATGGGTTTCTGGCGCTAAAACAGCAGCGGACGTTGTTGCCAGCTCAGTCCCACCGAAATGAGGTGACGAACCAAGTTGCTGCCACAGGATTGCCCGATACAGAATGTCCCATTCGAATTCTGGTATTGCATTTGGTAAGAGAGCGTAAGGGCCAGCGTGCTGCTCAAGGGTCGAGCAAGCGTGGCTCCCGCAAACCAGTAGTTATAGTTTTCGCCAGAGTTTGTAGTGATGGTCATGAATAGCGCAGAGTTTCGCGAATATCCGCCGGAAATCCCGCTGGAGAAAGTTTTCGATACTTTGCGTGTAATTGATCCCGTAACGAGGTCACTGATAGACCCCAGCACTACGCCTGAGCCGGACGAAATCCCGTGCCAGTAGGTTAGGTCGAGGCCGGTTCTCGCGTACTGGTAATCTATGGCCGAGTTCAAGGACCAATAAATTCCATTTGCAGGCGTTCGCGTTAAGCCCCCACCCGAGCCGGTTCCGCCGCCTGCGGATAGCGGAATCTGGTTAAGTTGGGTGAAGCTCGGACCGGCTCCTATCTGAAGCATCAGGCGGCCAGTTATTCGCCGGCTGAACGCGGCCTGTACCGTGTGCAGGTTGATAGATTCATCGCTACTGCTGTAGCTGAAGTGATTAAATCCATAGAGGACCGCTATCGTGTTGTGCTTTGTAAGTTGGTAGTTGTAGCCTCCTTGGAAATTCTCGTTTGCTGAATCGTACAGATTGAGATTGTTGCCGAAGAAATGTAGTAGTGCGTATCCCCCAGACATAGTGACCGAGCTTCGCGGAGTAAGAAAGGTCTCGAGCTGAACAACGGACGAATTTTCAAGGTTTTGTCCTTGGCCTGTCAGTATGGTCTGTCCGTTTGTCTCTCCGGGCCCTAGTCCGGTCGAACCAATTCCGTTCGATGGCAAACCTCCCAGGCCGCCGAATCCCATACCTGCCTGTGGCAGATAGCTCAACTCGTCGATCACAGATAGGATGGCGCGTCGAAACGAGATGCTGTCGGAAAACCCGAGTTCCTGCACCGTTCCACTGGGCGCAAAACTGTCGCTTGAATACATTCCGCCGCCAGTGTAGTTAAGGCTAAGCTGCGACGCGCCCGAGATGCGGTGGATATCTACGCCCGCCGTGAACGAGGTCCAAGCTCCCCAGCCGCTGCCCGCCGGGCCTTCTTGGGGATTGGAATCAGCGGAGCCGGCGATATTGAATTGCGGTTGCCAGTAGCTCCTCGTGGTCTTCAAATTCCCCACGGAAAGGTATTGAACACCTGAAAGGGGTCGGGTGTCTGGCGACAAATCCTGCGAATTCTCGTCAGCGTCATTGTTTGCGGAGCCGGTGCCAAACGGAGACCTATACGCCGGAATCGGTTGCGTCGGCTGATTATCCTGGCTCTGCCCATCAGAATCCTGCGACTGTTGTGACTTGGCCGCCGGTGCCGCGACGAGCAGTGCGCAAACCATTCCCGCCAACCAAAAACTGCGGTGACGTCCGATAGTAGAAGTCTTGAACATTTTTCACGGAACCACGATCTGATCCCCGGCCCGCAGCACGATATTCTGGTCCGCGCCCTTTCCTGAAACCACGCGCTTGTAATTAAACGGGAGTTTCTTCTGTTTGCCGGCGTCTTGGCGAAGAACGTAAATTTTCTTGGTATTGGCAAACATCGTAAAGCCTCCCGCGGTGGAAAGTGCCTCTAAAACGTTCATGCCTGGCAGCAGCGGATACGCGCCCGGTTTGTTCACCTCGCCCAGGATGTAGACGCGCTGGCTGTTGATTTGCGTGACGATGACGGTGACCTGCGGATCGGTAATAAATTTCTTGAGTCCGTCTGTGATGTTGGCTGCCAGTTGCATCGGCGTAAGGCCGGCGGCTTGGATATCGTTGAGCAGAGGAAGCGAGATTCTTCCGTCGGGGCGCACTTCGACCGTCCGCGTGAGCTCCTTCTCTTTCCACACGTCGACGTCCAGCACATCCTGCGCCCCGATCAGGTAGCTCGGATCGTGAGTAGCCGCCTCATGTGCGCTTGTCGTTGCGGCCTGGCTGGCGCTGTCGCCGTTTTTCTGCAAAGAGCTCGCCGTGGCCTGAGCCCGGACGGGCGCCACAAACGCCAGGAATACGAAAACCACAATCCAATTCAACTTTTGCATTCCCTTGACCCCGCTTTAGTTCGCTTCGGTTTCCTCTACCCCGATCTGCTTGAGCTTATAAAGCAGCGACTTGTAGCTGATTTGCAATTCCTGGGCCGCCCGTTTGCGGTTCCAGCGCGTGCGCGCGAGCGCTTCCAGGATCAGCTCGCGCTCCGCCTCTCGTGACGCGGCCCGCGCCGCCGCTTTGAGCGAGTGGGCGGGCGCGGGGGCATTCTCCCGTTTTGGCGCCGTGGCCGGAGCGGCCCGAAGCTCCGATATCGCGAGTCGCTCATCTCCGAGTGCGACGATTTTCCGCAGCACGTTCTCAAGTTCGCGTATGTTTCCCGGCCAGGAGTAATCCACGAGTGACTCGATCGATTCGTGTCGCAGAGTCGGCTGGGGGCGGCCCATCTGCATGGCGTGTTTCGCCAGCAGAAAATCGGCGAGAGCCGGAATGTCTTCCCGGCGTTCGCGCAAGGGTGGCAGTCGAAGACAAACTCCGTTAATCCGATAGAATAGGTCGGTTCGGAACCGTCCCATGCGCGTTTCAGCTTCGAGATCGCGCGTCGTGGTCGAGATAACCCTCGACGCGATCGTCTCAGCGCCTGGGACCGAATCGCCATCAGGCAAGGCATGAAGCAGCCGCGCTTGGCATGTCCCATCCAGATCGCTCAGCTGATCAAGGAGCAGCGTCGTCGGCGTGCGTTGTCCGTCAGATTGAGCCGCACTTCTTAAATGCAGGGCAAGTTCCTCGCTCAGCTTGTCGGCGCTCATCGAAGCGCACGTGATCTTTGCCATCTGCTTTGCGGAGTGGCTCGAAAGGGAATGAATCTGCCTGGCCAGCACTTCTTTTCCAGTACCGCTCTCACCCATCAACAGAACCGGGATGTTCGTCCCTGCTATATCGGCTACGATCCTCTCGATAGCCTTCATCGAAGGATTGCTCGGTGCAACCCAGGTGTCGATTCTGTTCAAGATCGAACGCGCTGAACTGGCTGTCATTACGACGTCCTGCCCTCCGGAGCCGAGCTCTCTTCGGCTTCGCTCTGCCCACCAAACCGCAACATTCCCCGCAGTGCCGAGTGCAACGCTATTGCCAGGTTAAGCTCCCACACGGCTGGCACCCCGCTCGGTAAGACCAATGTTTTCAGCGCGAGATTGGCTTCGCTGAACGGTTCTGTGACATAGCAACTCGGGTGACCCTCGGCAGCTTCCATGATTGGGCAAATTCGTTTCCCTTTGTTCCTATCTTCTGCCATCGACGGATCTGGCGCGTGGCTCTCGTATCCCACACTCATCTTGAGAGAGCGGACGACCACATAGTAAGTATATGATTCTAAGTAGCTTAAATCGTACCAGCTTCTCTTAAAACCGACGGCTGAGGGCGGATACCTAATTGCTGCGGGTCCATTGAGGCGTACCCCTGTCCAGTCGGGGCCGCTTGCACATAATGAGCAACGACATGACACATCGACGAGCATCTTGGCTGCGAATCGCCGTTCTTTCGCTTTTGCTGTCTTCCCTTGCCGGAATCATCGCCTTGCAGGGCTGTTCACTGAATCCGGCGGCCAGAAAGAAAAGGTACTTTGACAAAGGCAACGCCTATATGCGGCGCGGCAAATACACCTCTGCCGTCATCGAGTATCTGGACGCGATCCAGATCGATCCTCAGTTCGCTGCCGCTCACTATCAGCTGGCGCAATGCTACCTGCGCGAAGGGAATTGGCCAGGCGCCTACCAGGAGCTGTCTCGAACGGTTCAGATCGAACCCACGAATCTCGGCGCGCAAATCGATTTCGCGAGCCTGCTTCTTGCCGGCAAGCGATTTTCAGAGGCACGCAGCCACGCGCAAGCGGTGTTGAAGTTGCAGCCGCGCAATGCCGCCGCGCAAATCATCCTCGCAAGCGTCGAAGCCGGAACGGGTGATTTAAAGAAAGCGATTGCCGAGGCACAGGAAGCAATCGAAATAGACCCCGGCCGGGCCAGCTCTTATCTAGCCCTTGCGGGTTTCGATGAGAGCGACAACGATCCATCGGCCGCGGAGCAGAACTTTGCGAAGGCCCGGGAGCTCGATCCCAAGTCAGCGAATATCGCGCTAGCCTACGCGCGTTTTGAACAGCGTCAAAAGAACTGGCCGGCTGCCGAACAACAATACCGTGCCGCGGTTGCGCTTGATCCAGACAGTCCGCTTCCGAACGCGGCGCTCGCGGGAATGTACATTGCGGAGGGCAAGCCGGATGCGGCCGAAAAGGTGCTCCGCGAAGTGAAACAAACATTCGCTAATGACCCGTCGGGGTACCGCCTGCTGGGAGACTTCTTTCTTGCTCGAGGCGAGATGGCGAAAGCCTCCGCGGAGTTTGCATCACTTCACTCACAGCACCCTAAGGACGATCCGGTCACGAACACCTACACGCAAATCTTGATTCAGCAGAATCATCTCGGCGAGGCGGCGAAGCTGAACGATGCGCTTTTGAAAGCTTCGCCATCGAACATTGATGCTCAGATTTTGCACGGCGAAATTCTGACGCGGCAAGGCAAGTCTCTCCAAGCCGTGCCTGTCCTCGAATCCGTAGCGAAGGCGGCTCCCGACAATGCCTCGGCCCATTACCAACTCGGCGTCGCGTACGCGGCGAGTTCCAACACGGGCCAGGCGCAGCTCGAATGGTCGCAGGCCGCGCGCTTGAATCCCGGAATGGTCGAGCCGGAGCGGGCGCTGGCGTTGCTTGCGCTTCAGAACCGCAACAACGACCTTTTGACCGACGCCAGCCGGCGCCTCATCGACCTGGAGCCCACATCTTCTGAAGGATACATTTTTCATGCGCGCGCACTTCTGCGGAAACACGATATGGCCGGCGCGGAAGCCGACCTGAAAAAAGCGATGAAAGTTGCTCCGATGGATGCCGTGCCGTACGCCCGGATGGGCGATTTGCTCGTGCGCCAGAAGCAATACGCGCAAGCGGAGCCGATGTATGAAAAAGCTCTCGCGCTGAACCCGTCGGCCGCAGACGCGCTCGCTGCCATCGTCGATCTCGATCTGCAACAAAAGCAGGCTGCGCGGGCTCTGCGCCGCGTCCAGGAACAAATCGGTCGTGTCCCGAATAACAGCAACTACTATTTCATGCTCGGCCAGCTCCAACTTCGGACCCAGGATTCCGCAAACGCTCAGCAGTCACTGCGGAAAGCAACGGAACTTGACCCAAACAATGTCCCCGCATTTTTGATGCTGGCGCAAGTGGATGTTGCACGCGGTTCCATCGATCAGGCCATCGACGTTTATCAACAGGCCCTTAAATCCAATCCGAAAGACGTGCGTGTTTATGTCGGCCTCGGGGAGCTTCTCGAATCCCGCGGAGATTGGCAAAAGGCGCAGGCGCTATACCAGCAAGCACTGCAGATCGATCCGAATTACGCCGTGGCTGCGAACAATTTAGCCTATCTGATGCTTGACCACGGCGGAGACGTGAATCTGGCCTTGTCGCTCGCTCAGACGGCCCGGCGTGGCTTGCCGAATCTCCCGAACTCAGCCGATACGCTAGGATGGGCCTACTATCACGAAGGAGCCTACAGCTCCGCGATCGACATATTTCAGCAGGCAATAAAAGGCGACCCATACAATCCGACGTATCACTACCACCTCGGCCTCGCTTACGAGAAATCGAAACAAGCCGCTTTGGCCCGCGCGCAATTGGAACAAACCCTCAAAATTGATCCAAAGTACGCGCAGGCAAGCGACATTAAAGAGCAGCTGGCCGGTCCGCTCTCACATAACTGAGGCACAGCCGGATCGCTCCGGCTTGCCGTGCTTGCGGACCGAAAACCACCTCCGCGCAATGCCGTGAATGGCTGGTCCAGAAAAAAGCTAATTCCTGCCTGAAAAACAGGGCTATAGTGTGCGCGCAAGGAGGGCACCGACGCAGGCTGCCACTGGGTGCTCGGCGAATCGCGAGGAGTTACCGATGAAGACGTTTTTCAAGATTCTCGGGATCATCGTGATCTGCGTAGTTGTAGTGCTGGTGGTTCTCCGCATCACGGGCTTCGGTCCTCACGGCAGGATCCCTGGCCTGTGGTTAAGCGGAACGGTCGTTACCACGCCAGTCGCGGATTGGTCCTTTGCCGCTAAATACCGGACGCTTGAAATACAGACGCACACTCCTTACTTCCTTCCCCATTCGGTCACCGTGGCTTGTATTAGCTATATGGGCCAACTCTACGTCGGCTCGATTTATGCGCCGGGGCTTGAATACCCCCACGGGAGGAGCTGGAACGAGTATGTTGCCCGTGACCCGCACGTGCGCATCAAGATTGGCGATCGGCTGTATGACGGCACCTTGGTCCACATCACGGACCCGGCTCTGGTAAGCGCTGTCCTTCAGGCCGAGCAAGCAAGATTTTCTGGGTTCCGAGTTCCACCCGGCGGGAGTCTTCAATTGTTTCGCCTGATCCAAGACCGTGCTGCGACGACTCATACCATGGGAACGTAGTCCCTGGTTTGCCAAATAGGAGCCGGATTTGCTTGCCATTTCGCCGGATCGATGACCAAAGCAAATTAGAAGGGGGCAGCATGAAAACTTTCGGGAAAATATTGCTGGGGATCGTGGTCTGCGCTGTCGCTCTGCTGGTGGTGTTCCGCATCACCGGGCTCGAACCCCACAACCGGATTCCGGGGTTGTGGTTGAAGGGGCATCTGGTCACTACCCCGGTCGACGACTGGTCGTTTACTGACCAGGTTCCCCAAATCCATCTTCAGACTACAACCTGGTATCTTCTTCCTCACTCAGTCACCATTAACTGCATCGCGTACAACCATCAGCTTTACGTCGCGTCCGTATATCCGGCGGGAAGTCCCCGACACCATTGGAATGACGATGTGATGCGGGACCCTCACGTCCGCATACAGATCGGTAATAAACTCTACGACCGCACCCTAACGCCCGTTACCGATCCGGCGGAAAGAGAAGCCGTCCTTGAGGCCCGAGCAAAGAAATATCCTCGATTGAAAATTCCTCCCGGCGCCGTGATACACATTTTTCGCGTACTGGAATGACCCGAGCCAGCGATGAAGGTGGTCATCACCGGCGCGAATAGCGCCGTCGGACGGGCGATCCTTCGGCGGGCTCTCCGAGATGGAACGGCCGGCTTATACGTGGCCGCGGTCCGCTCGAGTCGCGCCGACGAACAGATTCGGCAGCGCTTCGGCAGCTTCGACAACATTGTCCGAGTTTCATTGGACGATCCGGCAAGCCTTGATGCCGCATTTCGAGGCGCATCCGCGGTAATCCACTTGGCCGGTGTTCTCATCGAGCAACGAGGCTCAACCTACGAACAGGCCAACGTGGAGTCCACCCGTAGCGTGATCAAGGCGGCCGCGCGCAATACGGTACAGAAGTTGATTTTGGTGAGCGCGATCGGAGCGGACCAGAATTCTCGGAACCGGTATTACCGCACCAAGGCTCAGGCGGAAGAACTGGTGCGAAGTTCCGGTCTCCTGTACACAATCATTCGTGTCCCGCTTTTGCTCGGGCCTGGCACGGCAGGTGCTGCGGCACTGCGGCGCCATGTAGAAGGCGGGCGGGCCAAGCTAATCGACGGGGGAAGATACTGCCAGCAGCCGCTTCACGTCGATGATTTGGCGAGCGTCGCGATGATTGTGGCCACGCAATTGTCGGTGGCGGTTAATGCGACGCTCGAATTCGTTGGGCCGTGCTCGCTTTCGGAACGGGAATTGGTCGAGCGAGCCGCCCGCTTGCTGGGTCGCACAATTCGAATTACCGCGCTTCCGAGGGCGCTTCTATCATTTGCTCTCGCGATTCGCGAGCGATTGGGTTCCGGGTTCTCGCGTGATGTGCTTGACGTTGTTACCACAGAAACGCACGTGGATCCGCAGCCGGCAGCGCGTGCTCTCGGAGTAGAACTTACGGGCATCGACCAAATGATTCGCGATAGCCTGATTCAGGACCTGTGAATGAATGAAACGGTTCCAGGAGTTCCTTCGGCAGCGGCCCGCAAACCAGCGAAACCGTGGCAGCGCCTTCTGCCGTTCCTGATTACGCTGATTTGCTTTGCGTACATTTACACGCGCCTCAGGAGCGCCGCGGCAGACCAAGGCACAAGCCTTCTGGGCTACCTTCTAAAGAGTTTTGAGAACGTCGACTGGCTCCGCTGGCTTGCCCTGATGATTCCGTATTGTTGTTTCTATCTTTTGATCGATAGCGCGGTGGTATGGAAGGTCATCAACTGGTTTAACGCGAAAATTCGCTATACCGATATCCTGCCAATCCGCGCCAGCGCCTACATCATCTCGCTCGTGAACGAGCAGGTAAGCAAGGGGGGGATCGCGTATTACCTGAATCGCCGCGATGGCGTGCCGGGCTGGGAGATCACCTCGAGCATGCTCTTCCTCATGTTCTGCGAGTACTACAGTCTGATCGTTTGGGCCTCGATTGGAGTGACTCTAAGATGGCGTGGCTTCCAACCTGTATTCCACGTGATCCCCTGGATTGCCCTCGGCTCAATCGTGTTCTTTGTCGTTTTCCATATGTTCTTCAGCGGGAGGATCGGCTCGCGAATTGCGCTTCGGGAGCGACCGATCTTTCGCGCCTTTCGGCTGGCACAGGTCTGGCAGTACGGAGCGGTGATCTTGCTCCGCGCTCCGCTCGTGCTGGCTGGAGTGATTGTGTACACCCTTGCTTTGAGGCTTTTTGGCGGCAGCGTGAGTTACGGCGAAATGCTGGGATATTTGCCGGTGATTTTCTTTGGCGCGGCAATGCCGGGGCCGATGCACTCCGTCGCGATCCTCTTCTGGGTATTATTGTTCCCGGGCAAACCTGGCCAGATGACCGCCTTCGGACTGGTCATGCACAATTTCTTTTTGTTTTTCAATGCCGGCATCGGTTTGCTATTTCTGCGGCGTGCTACGCGAGAGATGTTCGGATAGCCTCCAATACGACAGCCGCTGGATCATTGATGCAATCGTGCTGAGCACAAGCAGCCAAACAAGAGCCGTCAGCACGGGTCGGAGGAAAACGGCCCCTACGCGAGTGAGCGCGTCCGCGCACGGAGGAAGGAAGTAGAGCATGCCGTTGTAGCGGCCGAGCTTGTTGCCGCGGAGCCCGGATTTGGGCTGCATCCAACGAGAATCGATCACGTACTGGATAAAAGCAGCCGTGATGAATACCGGCAGGACCCAGGGAATGTCCCCTCTCCAGGCGCCTGCGGTTATCCCCCCGGTAACAAACAAAAAATCACTCGTATGGTCGAAGGCCCGGCTCATCGCGCTCACGGTCCCTCGGCGGCGCGCGATCGGGCCGTCAAAAATATCGGTCGCGAGCGCAACGGTCCAGATGGCCAGCGCAATCACTGCAGATCGATTGTCTCCCCGTGCCATGCAAACGATAAATGGCGCGACGAGAAGCAGCCGCAGAGTGGTCAGCGCATTCGCCATGCTTAGCGCCCGACTCCCTTATACTCAGTCAGATAAACTCAGAACAGCACGTTTTGCGGATTTTTCGCAGTTTGACACCTCCGTAGCGCGGGCATATGCTTTTCGTGTTCATCGCTTCCTGAAACGATTTCGGCCGGGGCAATGAAATGCCGAGCGTGGCAACTCCAGACCGGGTGGATGCAGCTCTTGAAATTGGCCTAACCGGCCGCGACATATCCGGCGAGGACGCGCTTCTTCTGATGGAAAACGCGCCCGGTTCGGTTCTTTGCGAGGCAGCATCCGCCATCCGAGATCGTGGCAAGGGTCCCTCGGTCAGTTTCTCCAAGAAAGTTTTTATTCCGCTCACGTATCTCTGCCGGGATTATTGCGGATATTGCACGTTTCGCGCTGATCCGCAACCTGGTGTACGACCGTACCTCCTTCCGGACGAGGTTCTGCAAATCGCCGAAGCCGGGCGCCGCGCGGGTTGCAAGGAGGCTTTGTTTAGTCTTGGCGACCAACCGGAGACCGTGTTCCCGGAGGCAAAAGCATTTCTCAAATCCATGGGTTTCGAGCGCACTCTCGAATACCTCGCCGCGATGTGCGAGCTTGTGCTTGAGCAAACCGGGCTCCTTCCTCACTCGAATCCCGGTCTCATGCCAGCAGAAGATCTTCGGCGGCTGCGCGAGACGAATGTCAGCGTGGGCCTGATGCTCGAATCGAGTGCTCCTCGGTTGCTTCGTGCCGGCGGAGCGCACTGGAAAGCCCCGGATAAAGTGCCGTTGCTTCGGTTGCGAGTCATCGAGAATGCCGGGCGCCTATCCATGCCTTTCACGACCGGCATTTTACTGGGAATCGGTGAAACGAATCGAGAGCGCGTGGAAGCGCTGCTGATGATTCGCGCCGCCCACGAAAAGTACGGCCATATTCAGGAAATCATCGTTCAGCCGTTCCGCGGCAAGCCGGACGTTCGCATGGCGGATCAACCGGATGCTCCCCTGGAAGATTTGCGGCGCACTATCGCAGTCGCCCGTCTGATCTTTGGGAGCGAAATGAACATTCAATCTCCGCCGAATTTGCTTTCGGAAGATTATCCGGAATTGCTGCATGCGGGGATCAATGACTGGGGCGGGATTTCACCCGTAACAAAAGACTTCATCAATCCGGAAGCTGCTTGGCCTCAGATTCCTTCGCTCGCGGCGCGAACTGCGTCCGCGGGCTTCCGCTTGCGCGAACGACTGGCCATCTATCCGGAATTTACCCGCCGGTCGGGATTTGTGAGTGCCCGGCTACAACCCCATGTTCAACGGCTTTGCAGCGAAGATGGTTTCGCTCGGGAGTAAACAATGCTCGATCGACTGAATCCCGCTTGGAAAGATATTTCTTGGGACCGCGCCGTTCGCGCCGCGAGCCCGGCTGTCGCCGGCGCTCTCGAAAAATCACTCGCTGGAGAAGAGCTTGGTTTTGACGAAGGTTTAGTGCTGGCAACCGTCCAAGGCGACGACTTGCTCGCTCTGGTGAAAGTCGCGGACGAGCTGCGTCGGCGGGTGGTAGGCGACCGCATCACCTACGTCGTAAACCGCAATTTGAACTTCACAAATATCTGCATTGTTGGGTGCGCTTTTTGTGGTTTCAGTCGCGGCGCCGATTCGCCGGATGCCTACTTCCATTCCACCGAAACGCTCGTTTCCAAGGCAGCCGAAGCCGTCGATCGCGGCGCCACGGAAGTGTGCATCCAGGGCGGACTGCCGAAGGACTTGGACGGGTATTACTACGTGCAACTGCTTCGCGCCATCAAAGCCCGCCTGCCCGATCTTCATGTGCATGCGTTTTCGCCGATGGAAATCACCTACGGCATCGACAAAACCCGCCTGCCGCTGCGGGACTATCTCTGCATGCTGAAGGAAGCCGGCCTGAACAGCATCCCGGGAACGGCCGCGGAAATTCTCGACGACAGCGTGCGTAAATCCCTCAGCCCAAATAAATTGAAAGTGTGGCAATGGATCGACATTATTCGAACGGCCCACGGTCTCGGCATTCCTTCCACCTCAACCATGATGTACGGCCATACGGAACGGCCCGAACACTGGGTCAGGCACATGCTGGTGCTCCGCGACATTCAAAAAGAGACCGGAGGCTTTACCGAGTTTGTTCCTCTCGGTTTCGTTCACTCGGAAACCAGGTTGTTTCGCAGCGGGCGCGCGCGCCCAGGACATTCCGTCCATGAGGACCTCATCGTTCATGCGCTCGCGCGGGTCCTTTTGCACGGCTCTATTCCCAATATCCAAGTTTCTTGGGTAAAAATGGGCTTCGATCTGGCGTTGACTTGCCTCGAAGCGGGAGCGAATGATTTCAGCGGAACTTTGATGGAGGAAAGCATCTCGAAAGCGGCGGGCGCAAATTTCGGGGAGAGCGTTACTCCCGGCGAACTGCGCGCGTTGATTCGCACCATTGGCCGCCTTCCAGCCGAGCGCTCAACGACCTACAAGATTTTGAAGGTCTTCGAGCAGCCCGACGCAAGTGAACGCCTCCCCGCGAATGCCCTCCCAGTGCTCGCCGCCGCGGGCAAACGCGAGCCCTGGTCGGCAACTGGCTACTGACCAGCGCGGTACGTGCTTCTAAGTTCGAGACCGGATCAAGCAGCGCGGCTGGCGGAGCGGTAGCGAACCAAAAGCAGCGTGATGTCGTCGGCTTGTTTCGCGCCACTCGTGAAATTTTCAATCGCGCCGAGAATGGTCTTCTGTAACTCCTCAAGAGGCGGTACATCCCGCATGCCCGACACAACGTCGCGTAGCCGCGCTGAACCAAACATCTCCTCCGCCAAGTTCATCGCTTCTGTAACGCCGTCGCTGAACAGAATTAGCGTATCGCCATCTTGCAGCGTTGCATTTTTCGCTTCATATTCGGCTTCGGGAATAAGGCCCACTGGGAAAGAGCCTTCGGTCGTGAGTTCCGCAACTTCACCGCCGCGCAAAATGAGCGGCGAAAGATGCCCTGCGTTGATGTACGCCAATGTGCCGGCCGAATCGAGAATCCCAAAAAACATCGTCGCGTAGCGGCCCACCTCGGCGTGTTCGCAGAGGAAGCTGTTGATGTGGGAGATCACCCTCACGGGCTCCGTGCCGATCGTCATGCCGGACAATGCGCCTTGCAACATGGTCGTGAGGAGTGCGGCTCCGAGGCCTTTCCCGGAGACGTCCGCGACGAGAATGGCAGTGCGCTTGGCGTCGAGCGGAAAAACGTCGAAGTAATCTCCGCCGACGGCATGGCATGGAGTATGAATGCCGGCGACGGCGAGATAGTCGAAATTGCGGAAACCATGCGGGATCAGAGCCTGTTGAATGTCGCGCGCGATGTTCAGTTCTTGCTCGAGCCGCTGCCGTTGCCGCTCGCGTTCCACGAGCCGGGCATTATCCAAGATGCTCGCGGCCTCCGCGGCCAGCGCGTCCAGTATCTCGCGATCGAGCTTCGAAAACGCCGTCGGCTGGCGCGAATCGAGATATACAACGCCGAGAAGCTGTCCAACTTGGCGCGGCGCGCCCGCATCGACGAGCGGGTTCGAGTACAAAGGGATGGCTACGACTGCCCTAAGCGATTGCGCGACGATGCTTTGCGCCATTTGCAGAGCGGCTTCCGCGCGGTTCAGATCCTCGGTAACGATGCTCGATTTTTGCTCGATGGCCCGGCGAATCGCCGTTTGGCTGGCAGCGATGCTATCCGCGGGTACAGCCGCCCCGCCCTTGGAGCGTGCCAGTCGCGCGCGGAGTGCGCCCGGCGCTTCGGCTTCAAACAACACCCCGCGGTCCGCGCCCGTTATGGCGATCGCATGGTCAAGCATCGTGGCCAAAATCGAATCGAGCGGCAAATCCGAATGCAAGAGCGAAGTCGCCTGCAAAAGCACGTTGAGTTTATGCAGTCCGCCGGAGGATTCGTCCACGCCCGAAAAATGACCGATGCGCGTGAGTAGCCCCGTTACGCCTGTGACGCTTGTGTCCTGCTCATCGGGACGCAGTGCGATTTCATACGAATTGTCCAGGCCAAAGGTGATCACGTCTCCGGTGCGCAGCCGAGCTCTCTGTACCTTGCTACCATTGACGAAGAGCCCTCGATGGTGCCCCCGATCCTCGAGATACCATCCGTCGGATTCGGCTACGATCGCGCAACAATGACGCGATATGCGGGGATCAGCAAGTTGCAAATGGTTTCCGGAATCGCTGCCGCGGCCAATGAGGAATGGGAACTCCGTGACGCGGACAAATGTTCGCGTGCGGTCAGGCGATGTCACTTCGAGGCGCGGCTTGGCGGCTGAAGCCTGCATGCAGTTCGCGCGCATTGTAGCACGCCGTATTTGGACGTATGCGAATCACCAGCCGACTCAGTACCTCTCGTCCTTCTGGGACGCGACCTCGAACCCCTCCTTTCGGGTTTCGGGTCGCGGACGGAGACCCGGAGGGGCACACGCAATGGCAGGCACTCGCCCAATTTGGGCGTTCTTTGAGAATTTTACGGTTGCTCAGGAGCGTACTGCACGTCCTGTAACTTGCGAATTCGCGGAAGTCTTCGGTTGCCGGGCAATTATTTGTTGACTTCACCGTCAATCTCAACTACACCTGCACAGGCGAGCTCTTTCGGTGCGGGTATCACCGCCGCTCGGGTTTCAACTTCACGGGGCCGCGAGGAAAAGCGCATGAGACATTTGACTCGGGTGGCAATTGGCATAGCGCTGTTCGCCGGCCTTGCTGTGGTTGCGCGCGCGGACACCACATCTGGAACCTCCGGCAGTTTGAATGATTTTAAGGTCATCTTGAACGACCCTTCCTGCCCAGACGCTACGATTTGCGTGGATCTTGGCTACGATGGACAGGTGAACTTGCCGGGCCTGCTTTTCGTTGCGCCTAGCCCAGTCCAGATTCCTGCGGGACAAACAGCGGCTTGCGGGACAAACTTCGGCATGTGCCTGGTGGCTTTTCCGGGAGACGGTGACGGCGATTCCGATGATTTCTTCTACGGAGTTCTTTTCCTCGGCACGATCACGCCAGGGCAGGACCTCACCATCGGTGTCTCGGGAATCTCGAACTTTTCTCTGCTCCTTCCAAATGTTGCAGGGCTCGACTGCCCAAGCTGCACGAATGGCGTGATTAACTTTACGTCCACGCCGGAGCCTTCCACTGTTCTTCTTCTGGTTGCCGGTCTGCTGCTCCTGGGAGTCTATAGCCGTCGCAGAATCGCGCTCTCGGCGAGGCGCGCCTAGGTAGCAATTCTTGGGGTTCGCGATCGACTGCGCCCGTAGTATCCAGCCTATTGCTTCTTGCTCGCGTACTGCTTCAGCAGCGCTTTGAATTGAGGCTCGCTGTTCAAGTTTTTCAAATCCTCGTCTCCCGCCGCGTATTCCGCCGGATAGTGCCTCTCAAGCGCTTGTTTTAAGCACGAAAGAGCGTCTGCCGTGTGGCCTAGGATTGCGCTGATTTCCGCCTCGGCATAGACGTAGCTGACGTTCCCCTTGTCAATGCCCTGCGCTTGCCGAATGAACCTTAATGCCTGCGATGCGTTTCCAGTTTTTGCATACGCCAGCGCGATATCGCTCATCACGCTGGCATCTTGCGGATTGGTTTCCAATTGCTTGAATCCAGTGGAGATGGTTCGCAGGTACGCCGCGCGCGCCTTGTCCTGCTGGCCCAGGCCGCGGTATGCGTCCGCTAAATTCAACACGACATCGGCGTCATTCGGGTTGAGTTCCACCGCTTTCTCGAACATCTCCACGGCCTCCGGGTATTGTTTGGTCATGAAATACGATGTGCCGAGGTTCGTGTAGGTCGTAAAGTAGGGCTCGATTTGCAGCGCCTTTTGAAAATACGGGATCGACTGCTGATATTGCCCCTGCTGAAGGTACATGTTTCCGACGTTTTCAAATCCCGCGTCCACGTCAGGTTCCAGCACCGTAACCTGCCGGAACGCCTGCAAAGCTTTTGGGTAATCCGCCATCTGCGCATACGCCGCTCCGAGCGCGTTTTCATCCACCCAATAGTATGGGTTAAGTTTCACCGCCTTCTGATAAGCACCAAGGGCCCCGGCGGCATCGCCGCTATCGAGGTACACGTCGCCCAAACGACGGTAAAAATCGTCTGAATTGGGCGCCAGAGCGAGCGCTCGTTTCAATTCCGCAATCGATTCGGAATACTTGCCCGTCGCGCGATACACGCTGCCAAGGGTCGCGTGCACCTCCGGGAGCTTGTCGTTCAACTGCTGCGCTTGCTGCGCTGCTACGAGGGCCTTCTGCGTCCAAAACGGATCTTTTTTGATTTTGTACATCCGAAGACTTGCATCCGCCACCCCGGTATAGGCAAGCGCGAATCTCGGATCCGATTTGGCCGCTTGGTCGAAGTAGTCGAGCGCCGACTGTATGCTCTTGCCGTCATGGCCGCGCAGCGCATTTCGCCCGCGCAGATACAAGTCATAAGCCGCGATATTGTCCGTGGGCCGGGCTTCCGCGGACGCCAGTTCATCGCTGGTCGGACTCACATCCAGTCCCGCAACCAGTTGACTGTAAATCTGGTCCTCAATCGTGAAGAGATCGCCCGTTACACCGTCGAATTCGCGGCTCCAAAGCGTTTTTCCGTCGGCCACGTCTTGGAGGTTCATCACCACGCGAATCCTGTCGCCTGCACCCTGGAGAACTCCGTGAACGAGCAAATTCGCGCCAAGCGAGCGCGCGATTTTGGGCAAAGGTTGATTTTGATTCGTCTGGTCCGCCGCGTCTTCCGGTGCCACTCGCACATCCTTCAGTTGAAAGAGTTTCGCCGAGAGCGCCTCCTCGATGCCTTTCGCCACGTAGTCCAATTGTGATGATCCGCCCAGGATTTGAAGCGGCAAGACCGCGATGAATCGCCCGTTGGAAAGCGGCGGAATCCCGGCGATGTTCGAGTGTCCAGCAGGACCGCGATGGCGGAATAGCGAACGGCGCACCTGCGGAATCGCGGCGGCGATCAGCAGGACGGCCGCCGCGCCGCCGGCAATCCAAACCCAGCGGTGCCGTGCAAACTCCGGAAGCGCAATCTGGATGCTGGTTCCGGTGCGGGTAATTACGCGCGACGCTCCGCCCGGCGTCTCCGAAGCCTTCAAGTCTGCCAGGATTTCATACGCGTTTTGATAGCGCGCCGCGGGATCCTTTTCAAGGCAGCGCATGATGATCGCAACCAACCAATTCGGAATCGTGGGGTTCAGCAGTTTTGGGTTTTTCGGCCGTTCGCGAACGCGCTGATACATCAGCTCCAGCGTTGTCTTGCCCGTGAACGGCACATCGCCAGTGGCCAGCTCGTAAAGAATCAGCCCGTACGCGTACAAGTCGGAACGGCCGTCCGTCGGCCTTGCTTCTGCCTGTTCTGGCGACATGTACCTCGGCGTCCCCAGAAATGCGCCTGTTTGCGTCATGCCGACCGCGCCTTCCGCGAACGATCGGGCCAATCCAAAGTCGGACACATAAATCTGGTCATTCTTATCCACCAGAATGTTCTGAGGTTTCAGATCCCGGTGGACGACCCCTTCTGCGTGCGCCGCTGCAAGGGCATCAGCAAGTTGCGTGGCAAAGTTCACCACGCGTTCGAGGGTGATTTTGGGATTTTCTCGGATGATCTGGTGAAGATCCTGGCCCTCCACGTAAGCCATCGTAATGAACTTCCGGCCGTTCACCTCACCCAGGTCGTGGATGCGCAAGATGTGCTTGTGCGAGATCTTGCTGGCGAGCACGAGTTCCTGTTTGAATCGGTTGAGAGCGTTGAGATCCGCCACCATGCCCTCGCGGACCACTTTAAGTGCGATGGTGCGGTTCAGTTCCCGATCGTAGGCCCTGTACACGCGGCCCATGCCGCCCTCGCCCAGCAGGGCCTCAATGTGATATCGCGGTCCGAAATCGCTTCCGATACTCATCGCCCCGGGATCGAATCCCTGCAGCGTTGCAGAGGTTTCGATCGACACAGGACTGTGGCACTGCGAGCAATTTGCGGCGAAATCAGGGTTGGGCGTCCTACACTGAGGACATATCAGCATGCGCGACCGGGCTTAAGCGGGTGCTTCGGCTGCGTTGGATTATCCAGTATCCCGGGCGGCTCTGCAACCGCCGCGCTTCCGCATCCATCATTTTGACGGGGCATGCGTCGCAATCTCCGCGGGGCGTCGTCCTTCGAACTTCTCGAAGCGGTTTGGTCGTTTTTCGCCGTTCAGCTCTCGGCTATCACCACCCGGCGCGCTGATGCGCTCTCGGAGTTTCGCTTTTTCCCGACTACCGCTAAACTTAAGCACAATGGCTAAAGCATCTCCCCAGCGTCCTACCCCGGAGCAGCTCCTTGAGCAGATTGAGATCGAGGAGCGCCGCAGCCGTCGTGGCCGGCTCAAGGTGTTCCTTGGCTACTCAGCGGGCGTTGGAAAATCCTTCCAAATGCTGGATGAAGGCCGCCGGCGCTTGCAGCGCGGAGAAGACGTTGTCGTTTGCGCGTTACAGCCCGCCTATCCGCCCGAGGTCCAGGAGATTCTGCGCAAGCTGGAGATGATTCCGACGATCAAGCATGGCGATTCGGAAGCGATCGACGTCGAAGCCGTAATTCGCCGCCATCCGCAAGTCGCCTTGATCGACGGGCTCGCCTACGACAATCCGCCCGGCAGCGTCAACGCGCATCGCTGGCAGGATGTCGAGCAACTTCTCGACGCCGGTATTTCGGTCGTCACCACCGTCAACCTACAGTACCTTGAAAAACTCCAGGACGAAATTGAGCGCATTACGGGTTCGCGCGCGCCCAGCGTTATTCCTCGCGGCTTTCTCGATGGTAGTGCGGATGAAATCGTCGTCGTCGATGCGCCCGCTCCCGAAGCTCCTTCCTCGGGGCTCACTCCGTCGGAGCGCGCTGCGGTTCTGGCCGAGAGACATCGGTTATCTCGACTGCGGGAGCTCGCCTTGCTTGTCGCCGCATCCGTGGTGGACCGCCAGCTCGAAACCTACTTGCGCGCGCATGGCATCGAGCAGCCCTGGGGCGTCCAAGAGCGAATTTTGGTCTGCGTCAGTCCTCATGTAAATGCTGCTTCCATGCTGGAAAGCGGCAGCCGCAATGCTGACCGATTCCAAGGCGAATTTTATGTCGTGTACGTGCAGGAACATTCCCTATCGGACGAAGACCGGCTGACCTTGGAACATAATCTGAATTATGCGCGCGAATTGGGGGCTCAGGTCGAGATCCTGAGCGGATTCGATACCTCGGAGGCCATCCTCCGCTTCGCGCGAGAGAAGGGAATTACCCAAATTTTCGTCGGCCATAGCAGCCGGCACGGTTTGCAGCGCCGGCTCGGGGGCAGTCTCGTTGATCGCCTGGTCCGTTCCGCGGAAGGAATCGATGTCGTCGTCTACCCCCAATAACGCGGCTCCTCGCCTCGATAGCTCGCAACCCCGGCGGGGCCGATTGCAGGTGTTTTTAGGCTATGCCGCCGGCGTCGGTAAAACCTACCGGATGCTCGAGGAAGCGCAGGAGCTCAAGCGCGCCGGAAAAGATATCGTCATCGGCTATTTCGAGCCTCACGGTCGCAAGGACACCATCGCCCGCACCGAGGGTCTCGAGATGGTCCCCAATAAAATCGTGGACTACCGCGGCGTTCGGTTGCGCGAAATGGATACCGCCGCCATCCTCAAACGCCATCCGGCGATCTGTGTCGTCGATGAACTGCCTCACACCAATGTGCCCGGTCTCGGCCACGCCAAGCGCTGGGAAGACGTGCAGGAGCTCCTCGATGCCGGCATCGACGTGATGACCACCATGAATATCCAGCACCTCGAAAGTTTGAACGACCAGATTTTTCACATCACCGGCATTCGCGTGCGCGAGACCGTTCCCGACTGGCTCGTCAAAAGCGCCGCCGAAGTGGTGATGGTCGATGCCACCACGGAAGCGTTGCTGAATCGGCTCAAGCGTGGCGTGATTTACGACCCCGAAAAGGCGCAGCGTGCCCTCGAAAATTTCTTCAAGGAGTCCACGCTCGCTTCCCTTCGCGAATTGGCTTTGCGCCAGACCGCTCACGAGCTTGAAGTCCGCGAAATCGCCGACACCGCCGAGCCCGTCAGGCGCCTCACCCCGGTACGGTTCGTTGAAACACGTGCCCGCGACCGCATCTTGATTTACGTCACGGCGAATCCCTCCACCGCCGTGCTGATCCGCCGTGGTCGCCGCATGGCCGATTATCTCAATGCCGATTGCTTTGCTGTTTGTGTGGTTCCGCGCCCTGGGGATCGCGCCATTTCCGCGGAAGATCGCGAGTCGATCGAAAAGCACCTCAACTTCGCAAGGACCTTGCACATCGATGCGCGAACCCTGGAAGGCAAGGACCCCGCCGCGTCGCTGATCGACTTTGCTCGGCGAAACCAGATTACGCAGATCCTGCTCAACCGCCCGAATTACAAGTGGTGGGATCGGCTTCTTGGGACGGATTTGATTTTACGCGTCGTGCGCAGCGCCCGGGACGTTCGGGTGATTATCGTAGCCGAGCGTCACCGGCCCACTGAACCCGCCACGGTTTGATCCTCGGCCCCACCGTTCATTCCATCCTTAGCTCTCGTTGACGCGCCGTTCATATTTTGGGCGGTACGGTCAGCCGCCGCGCCCGAAAACGACTACGGCAATGCGCCCGCCAATTTGGGAATCCGCCTGTTCGCTGTCGTTTCTGTTGTGGCCGTGATCTTCCCGCTTTGGGTGCTCCAAAATCTTCTCGCGGAGCCGCGGCGCGGAAATCGGCGCAATCGCTGATTTCCGCTTTTAATTTCTAGTTTGCGCTGATCCGAAACAGTCCCGCCTTGCGCCAGGCACGAGTTCCATGCCTTCCAGTCCTCAGGAGTTCGATCCTCCCGCGCCCGCGTGCTTTTCTCCCAATCGCCTCAATTGCGGATCCATTAAGGGACGACGAACTTCTGCTGCTTCGCGCGCTCCGGCCGGCACTCTGGCCGGTTTCCTCCACTTAAGGACGTTGTCCATGTAGGTGTAAACCACCGGCGTGAAATAAAGGGTCACGAACTGCGCGAAGATGAGCCCGCCAACCACGCACAATCCCAGCGGGCGCCGCGCGTCCGCGTCCGCGCCGAATCCGATTGCGATGGGCAGCGTGCCCATGATCGCGGCGGCGGTGGTCATCATGATGGGACGGAAGCGAATCATCGATCCTTGATAAGCGGATTCCGCCGGAGAAGTTTCGCCTTGGCGTTCCAGGTCGAGCGCGAAATCAACCATCATGATCGCGTTCTTTTTCACAATGCCAATCAGCATGATCAGCCCAACGAAACCGTAAATATCCAGCTCCATGTGGAACAATGACAGCGTAAGGAGGCCGCCGAAAGCCGCCGCGGGCAGCCCGGAAAGAATCGTCACCGGATGTATGTAGCTTTCATAAAGGATGCCAAGCACTAGGTAAATCACCAGGACGGCCATGATCAGCAGCACGGGCAGGGTGGTCAGCGATTGTTGAAAAGCTTGAGCGCTTCCCTGGAAACTCGTGGTGATCGAAGCCGGCAAGATCGAGCTGGCAAGGTTTCGCACCTCGCTCACCGCCTGGCCGAGAGCGACTCCCGGAGCCAGATTGAATGAGATGGTGACGGACGGAAGCTGGCCCGTATGATTGACGGTGAGCGGTCCCACGTTCGTATCGAATCTGGAAACGGCGCTCAGCGGAACCAATTGGCCGCTCGAAGAGTGGATGTACAGATCCGACAGCATGTTCGGGTCTTCCTGAAACTGCTTCTGCACATCCATCACAACCCAATATTCGTTATTCGAGGTGTAAATCGGCGAGACCAATCGCTGGCCGTAGGCGCTGTACAGGGCGTCCTCGACCTGTTGCGGTGTCACCCCCAAAGCCGACGCTTTATCGCGGTCGACCACCACGTTGGCCTGCGGATTCTGGATCTGCAGATCGCTTGTGACGCCGATGAGGCCGGGCAGCCCCTGCATTCTCTGCTCGAGCTTCTGGGCATACTCGTACAGCGGGCCGATCTGCGGACTCGACAGCGTGAACTGGTACAGGCTTTTGCTCTGCTGCCCCCCGATGCGGATTGCTGGCGGATTTTGGAGAAAAACCTTGATCCCGGGTATTTTTTTCAGTTTCGGCCGGAGTTCCTGCATAACGTCATTGACATTCATGTGGTGCTCGAAAACCGGGCGAATGAAGCGAACCACGGAATCGACCACGGGTGTTTTTCCAACATGGGCAACCAGGCTGTCATAAGCCGGGCTATCGGTCCAGGGACGGTCGGAAATATCCCGAAGGTGCAAAAAAGCGTTCCCATTGTTCAAGCCGTTGCTGCTCGAATCGCTCACGGCCGAATGAAACTGCACGACGTTTGGATCGGCCGCGAAAACGCGATTCACCGCCTCCTGATGCGCCTTCATCGCATCGAAGGAAATGCCCTGGGCAGCTTGCGTCGAAACCTGAATCTCGGAGAGATCTTCCTCGGGCAGGAATCCTTTCGGAATCACCCAAAATTCCCACGCTGTTCCCAGCACGATCGCGAGGCCCCCCAGCATCACCAGCGCGCGGTGCCGCAGCGACCACCGCAGCGTCACGCCGTACCAGTGCAACGACCGGTCCAGAACCCCTTCGAGCTTGCGGTAGAGCCAGCCGTGCTGCTGTTCGTGCTCTGGCCGCAAATATCGGCTGCAGATCATGGGCGTGAGCGTCAGGGATACAAAGCCCGAAACGAGCACCGCCGAGATGATCACCACCGCGAATTCGTGCAGCAAACGTCCGAACACGCCCGCCATAAAGAACACCGGCAAAAACACTGCGGCAAGCGAAAGCGTCATCGAGAGGATCGTGAAGCCAACTTCCTTCGATCCGTCGAGCGAAGCTTCCAGCGCGTTCTTGCCCATTTCCATGTGCCGCACGATGTTCTCGAGCATCACGATCGCGTCGTCGACCACGAACCCCACCGACAACGTCAGTGCGAGCAGGGACAGGTTGTCGATCGTGTATCCAAGCAGGTACATCACCGCGAACGTCCCCACGATCGACATCGGCAGCGCCAAGCTCGGAATAACCGTCGCGGAAGCGTTACGAAGGAACAGAAAAATAACCAGGATCACCAGCGCCACCGCGAGCAGCAGCGTGAACTTCACGTCGTTCACGGAAGCCCGGATCGGCACGGACCGGTCATATTCGATCGAAAGGTTGATCGACGGCGGAATCAGCGTATAGAAATGCGGAATCAACTTCCGAATGCGGTTCACGATTTCGATCGTGTTGGTCCCTGGCTGCCGCTGGACAGCGAGCATGATTCCCGGAATATTGTTGACCCAGTTGGCCACGTACTGATCTTGCACGCCGTCCTTCACCGTGGCGATTTGATCCAGCCGCACTGGAGCGCCGTTGCGATAGGCCACGATCAGCGGCCGGTATGCTTCGGCGTCGGAAAGTTGCCCGTTCGATTCGAGGTTGTACGCTCGATGCGCTCCGAAGAGCGTACCCATCGGCAAATTGACGTTCGCATTTTGAATCGCCTGTTCCACTTCATCGATGCCGATCTGCTTGCTGGCCATCGCGTCGGGATCTAGTCCGACGCGCACCGCGTACGTCGCCTGCCCGTTGATGGTCACCTGAGCCACGCCGGGAATCATCGAAATCTGCGTGGCGATCAGATTTTCGGCGTATTTGTCCACGTCGTAGAGCGGCAATGTCGGCGAAGTCACAGCCAGCAGGAAAATGGCTTGATCGGCTGGGTTTACCTTCCGAAACGTCGGCGGGAACGGCATGTTCGGCGGGAGTTGGTTGCCGGCCGCGGAAATCGCGCTCTGCACATCCACAGCCGCGGAATTGATATCGCGGCTGAGGGCGAATTGCAGCGTGATTTCGGTCGTCCCGAGCGAACTCGTCGATGTCATCGAGTCGAGTCCTGCGATCGTGCTGAACTGCTTTTCAAGCGGAGTGGCTACCGTCGAAGCCATCGTTTCCGGGCTCGCTCCCGGCAGGCCGGCGGACACTTGGATGGTCGGGAAATCCACGTTGGGCAGATCGCTGACGGCCAGATCGCGGTAGGCGAGAATGCCGAAGCCAAGGATGGCCAGCATCACCAAGCTGGTCATCACCCGCCGGTGAATGAAAATGTCGCTCAGGTTCATGCCATTCGAGCCTTCAGAGCGCCTTCGTAAAGTAGACTTTCGTGCCGGGCACCAGACTCACTTGGCCATCGGTGACCACGGTTTCGCCCGCGGATAGCCCTTGCAGAACCTCGGTCTTGCCCCCCACGCTCTGCCCTACGGTTACCTGCCGCACATCCACCGTCATGTTCGGCTTCACCACAAACACGAACTTTCCTTGTTGTCCGGGCTGCACCGCGTCCGATGGGACGATCAACACGCCCTGCTGTTCCCCCAGACGCAGCACCGTGTTGGAATATTGTCCCGGCCAGAGGCGTCGATCCGTGTTTGGAAAGGTCCCCATCAGTTGAATCGTGCCGGTCCCCACGTCAACCGTGTTGTTGACGAACGAAAGATAGCCCTTTTCAGGCACGGTGCTATCGGGCGGCGTGGCCTCCACTGGCAGGCGCGACCGCGCCATCGACTTCTTGATCTGCCCCAGATACTGCTGCGGCACGGAAAAAGTGACGTACAACGGCGACACCTGGTTGATCACCACCAGCACCGGCGCTCCGTTCGCCGTCACCGTTGCGCCGGGATAGACCAGTTGCGCCCCGGTCACGCCGCTAATCGGCGCGTAAATGGAGCAATAGGAAAGCTGAATCTTCGCCGTTTGGATCGCCGCCTCGTCCGCCGCCACTGTCGCGCCAGCCGACGCGGAGGTCGCGTCATATTGGTCGTACTGTTCCTTCGAAACCACGCCTTCTTTGTAAAGCTGGTTGTAACGGTTGAGCTCGACCCGTTGAAGTTCCGCCTGCGCTTTGTCCCTGGCCAGGGCGGATTCCGCTTGCGAGAGCGCGGCGCGGAAAGGGGCATCGTCCAGCTTCACAAGCAGATCTCCCTTGTGCACAAACTGCCCGGGCCGGTAATACACGTCCTTCACGATTCCCGCCGTTTGCGATTCCACCGATACCGTTTTGTACGCTTGGCCCGTGCCGATCGAGTGGAGCTCTATAGGGATCGTGCCTCGCTCCACTTTCGCCACAACCACCGGCACGGCGGTCGTACTCTGCGGCCGCTCCAGTGCTCCGCTGGCGCTGGAATCTTGCTTCGCCGATGGACTGTCCGTGCAACCTGCCAAACAGAACAGTCCCGATAGCAGGAATATGGATCCCTTCTTCAGACCACCCATCGTTTCTTCAACCTCAATTTTCCCGCACCGGCGACGATTCAATCACGAATACTTTCCTTGCGCTACCGAATCCACATGAAGTCCCGTTAATTTGACGCGCATCGCCGGAATTGCGTTCCGATGGGAAAACGGTGTGCGGGATCTCTGCCCCGGCAACTCGTCATGCGCCCTGCATCTTTCCGGTCGTAAATCGCGGCGTTCGCGTTACACTCAAGCGCCCATGCGAACCATCACGCTTGAAGAACATTATGCTACGCCGGCCTTCATCGAAGGTCCGGGACGCCAGCTCAAGAGCCGCGCCGCCGCTCCCGGCGGGGCATTGCTCTTGGAGCGCTTATACGATCTCGGGGATCGCCGAATCGCGGATATGGACGCCGCGCAAATCGACGTGCAGGTCTTGTCGCTCACCTCTCCCGGCACCGAGCAACTTGGTCCGGCGGAGGCCGGTTCCATCTCGCGCCAAGTAAACGAGATTCTCGCCAAGGCCATCCAAAGGCATCCCACCCGGTTATACGGCTTCGCTGCTCTGCCGACCGCCGATCCTCCCGCCGCCTCCGCCGAACTCGAACGCGCCGTCCGCGATTACGGATTCAAGGGCGCGATGATCAATGGCCACGTCCGCGGGCGCTACTTGGACGACCAATTCTTCTGGCCCACTCTCGAATGCGCCGAATCTCTCGGCGTGCCGATTTACATCCATCCCACTCTGCCTCCCAAGCCGGTTATCGACGCCTCCTATGGAGGTTTCCCTCCCGCGGTCACCGAGCTGCTCGCCGGCCCAGGCTGGGGCTGGCACATCGAGACCGCCGTTCACGTCCTTCGTCTGATTCTCGGTGGCGTATTCGATCGCTTCCCAAAGTTGCAGGTCATGATCGGTCACATGGGCGAAGCGCTTCCATTCATGCTTCCTCGCTTCGAGAATATGCCGCGGGACGTCATAAAAATTCGCCGTCCCGTCGCCGCCTATTTGCGCGAAAACGTCCATTACACCTTCAGCGGCTTCAATTTCACTTCGACTTTCCTCGATCTGCTCCTGGAAGTGGGGGTGGACCGGATCATGTTCTCGGCCGACTATCCCTATGCGTCCATGGAGCGCGCCCGCTCCTTCTTGGAGCAGTTGCCCGTCAGCTCCGCCGACCGCGAGCGCATCGCCCACGGCAACGCCGAGAAGCTGTTCGGGCTCTGAGCGCTGGAGCGTTTCGCGCGGCTAATGTGGGTACGGGCATTCTGTCCGCAGCGCGCGATCAAGTTCCGCATCTTGCCCGTACAGATCGTCATAGAAGCGAACCACGCCGTCGTCCAGCACGATCACCGTGCCATAGACGATGAGCACGGGAATCGGGCGTGCGAGCTTCGCGGCAAGACTTTACAGAGTCTCGCAAAAAGTACCGCCGCTGTTTAGGACAGCGGCGACGGGGAATTGCCTTCGAGGGCGCTCTGGATTGCGCGGATTTCAGGCGGCGTTGACGACCTCGGCCAGTGCCTCGCGATTCTCGATCGTCAAGGTCGATCCCTTCAGCGTCACCAGGCGCCGGTGCCTGAAATCGCCTAACGCTCGCGTCACCGTTTCGCGTGAGCTGCCGATGAACTCCGCGATTTCCTCATGCGTCAGCGGCATCTTAATGCGTGCCGCGCCTTTCCCCGGGTCCGCGTCCGACGACCAGTCGAGCAGCAGCTTTGCCAGCTTGCCGTGAACCGTTGGCGAGAGAGCCACCGTCCGCAACTGTTCGCAGGCGCCGCGATAGTTGGAGCTTAGCTGCGTCACCACGCCTCGCAACGCCTCCGGAAAGTTCGTGAGGAATCGCACGAAATCGTCGCGCCGCACGAACGCGATCTGGCTCGGGTGCAGCGTTTCGGCCGTCACTTCGTACGGCTTTCCGCCTAGCACCGACGTCAGCCCGAGGATTTCGCCGGCCTTGGCGATCCGCAGGATCAGCGTCTTGCCCTCGCTTGAGCTGATCGAGAGCTTCACCTCGCCCTGGCACAGCACGAACACGCCGTGAGGAGCCTGCTGCTCGAGGAACAGCACCGCTCCTTCGGGATACACGGAGCTCGACTTGATCATGTCGAACTGCTTCGTGGCCGCTGGCGAGAGCTTGCAAAAGTAGCTGTTGCCGCGCGTCTTGCAGCTCATGCAGCTTTCGTTCATCTCGAATCCGTAGGGTCCCTTCATTTCACTCCTCCTGTTTGCCGCCTTCGGCCCCTCGCCGGGCTTCTTCCGCGAAAAACTTTGTGATCGGTGAGTCGGCTAAAAATTCAGCCGCGGTGTCTCTGTGAATTTCTGCGAGCAGTTGACGTCCGTGCAAATCCATGTGCGTGACTCCTCGCAGATCGATTCCGAACTTCCCCCAATGTCGAGTCGCCGCAATTTCTCGCCACGCGCGCTCGAATTCCTTGGCCCAAGCTCCCGTAACTCTGCCTTCCAGCCGGAGCCACTCTGTCCCGTTCCGTTCATCGACGCTGATCTTCAGCAATTCTCTCGTCCCATCTCCACGCGCAATGACCAAAGGCATGTGGCGGGCCAAAGTTGAGGTTTCACCGCGAAACCGCGTATGTCGATATAACGCAGCCGCTTGCATCTCCGATCTCCAAATGTGCCGTAGATCACTTATTGAAAGTGACGACTCTCACTGGCGAAATCTCGTCAGCATTGACGATATTTCGTCAGTCACACCCGTGGCTGTCGCGTATCACGCCTCAACGTGATCTGGCTCACGGAACGCGCATCGGCCCCCCCGAAACAATGACCTGACAAGCCGGAAAATAGCAGCGGAAGGTTGCCCATGCGCGTGGCCGTTCTCACAACCGGTGGAGATGCTCCGGGGATCAACGCAGCCATCCGCGCCGCCGTTCGTACCGGCATCGACAAAGGCTGGGAGATGTTCGGAGTCCGCCACGGCTACGCCGGCCTGCTGAAAGGTGACTTCCTGCCGCTGGGCTTGCGCGACGTGGGCGGAATCATCGGGATGGGCGGTACGATGCTCGGCAGCATCCGCTTTCCGGAATTCAAGCGCGAGGAAATCCAGCGCCAAGCCATCAGAATCCTTTGTGATAACCGGATTGACGCCGCCATCGTCATCGGCGGCGACGGCTCGCAAGCCGGCGCATTTGCGCTGGCTCAGAAAGGCTTCCCGGTCGTCGGCGTCGCCTCGACCATCGACAATGATCTGTTCGGCTCGGAAATCACCATCGGCGTGGACACCGCCCTCAACGTCGCGCTCGAAGCAATCGACCGCATCAAAGTGACCGCTTCCTCCCACGAACGGGCTTTTCTGGTCGAGGTAATGGGCCGCGATTGCGGCTATCTGGCGCTCACTGCGGGAATTGCAGGTGGTGCCGAAGCCGTCGTTTTGCCCGAGGTGGAAACCGATCCCGAAGCACTGGCGCGGACCTTGCGCTCGTCTTACGACCGTGGAAAGCGCCACGCGATCGTCGTCGTGGCGGAAGGCGCCCGTTACAACGCCGAAAAGCTGACCCAGTATTTTCGCCAGCATCGCCAGCGGCTCGGCTTCGAGTTGCGCGACGTGAAGCTCGGCCATGTCCAGCGTGACGGAACGCCGGGCGCTTTCGACCGCCTGCTCGGCACGCGCTTCGCCGCAGCCGCCACCGAGCACATCGCGCGCCAGCAGTACGGGGGGCTCGTCGGCCTGCTCCGTGGAGAAATTTCCTCCACGCCGCTCGCGCATATCGTCGGCAAGCGCAAACCGCTCGATCCGTGCTTGCTGCGGCTCGCCGGCGTTTTGTCACAGTGAACCGAATGTCGTTTTCTCGGCGGAAATAAATCCCGCCGCGTGACCGATGTCACGAAATTTGGTGATGTACGTCACCGCGACCGGTTATGGCCTGGCTCATTCTGGCCGCTGAGGTTCGAAAGATGGCAACAATGACGGCCAGTCCCAGTAGCGTCCAGCTAAGGCAAATCCTCTATTTGACCGACTTCTCCAAGCCCGCCGAGGCGGCCCTCCCTTTCGTCACCGGCATCGCCCGTTCCCACGGTTCCACCGTGCATGCGCTGCACGTCCTTCTTGCGCCCATTGAGGAGTATCCGGAATCGATGAAAGCAGACCGGCGAATCGCGGAAGCCGAAATGAAGCGCGTCGACGCAAAGCTCGCGGGCGTGCTTCACGACGCGAGAATCGAACCCGCCATGAATCTGTGGCCGGCAATCGAGCAGGCTATCTCGCGGGACAATGTCGATTTAATCGTCGTCGGCACGCACGGCCGCACCGGTCCGGAGCGGTTTTTCTTGGGATCCGCGGCGGAAGAGATCTTTCGCCGTTCGCCGGTGCCGGTGATGACCGTCGGCCCGGACGTGAAACCGGGCGCCGTCCGCGAAGGCGCGCTCGACCGCATCCTTTTCGCCACGGACTTCGCGCCCCATTCCGCGGCAGCGCTGCCGTATGCCGTCGCGCTGGCCAAGGAAAATCACGCGCGCCTTCTTTTGCTGCATGTGCTGCCCAAGCGCCGGGAAGCAGGCAATGGCGGAGCCGGTAAACACGAGCGTTCGGCCGCGGAAGCCTTTCATGAATTGCATGGCATGGTCCCCGGCGATCTGGCTCTGCCCCACCCGCCCGATTTCGCGGTCGAATTTGGCCGTCCCGCGGACGCCATTCTTGCCGCGGCCGGCCAGCGCGGCGCATGTGTGATTGTCTTGGGCTTTCGCAACGTCGGCGATCATCTGACGGCCGCCACCCACCTCGAAGGCGGCACCGCGCACAAAGTCGTGATCCATGCGCCCTGCCCGGTCCTCACCGTCCGCGCCTAGCGAACGCCCGCTTGCCCGCGCCTCGCGAACGCCCGCTTGCCCGCGCCTCGCCGAAATCGGGAGCGGCGGAAACAATTTCTCCTTGTAACTCTCAACATGCCGCACACGAGCGTGCTCTTCACCCACGATGAGCAAAATTCCCGCGAAGTGGACACGTACCGGACCTGTACTTCAGGACAGTAGACTTTCGCGCCCCTTCATTTGCTACCGTCGATCTGTGGTCATGTACGCGGACAAAAAACGCGTGGCAAACGAAACCGGCAGCCGTCGGAGGGAACTCCCTGCGCCGCCGCGTCGTCGCATGCGCCGTCTGGGGTGCCGGAACTTCCTTGCCCAGAGCGGGCTCCAATCGAACGCCAGTAAAAGGGTGCGCTCTTCCATGCACTTCCGCTCGCGCTGCCTCACCCGCGCCAGGAACCCCTTGCTTCGCCGCTTCCTGCCTCCTGCATTGCCCATCGCCACAGACGCGATCTGTTCGCTTCTTCTTCGCTTCCGTCGAGCGCTAAAGGGCGGAACACTCGATCGACCTTGCGCACTGCTAACCTACTTAATAATCAGCAACTTTCATTTTCAAGGGTGGAACGTCCCGTCACGTCCCGTTTGCGCACTTTCCAGGCACAGCTTCAAGCAAAGATGGGGCATGCCGCCGGCTGGGAGGCTTGGCGGAGAGCAGCAGCATGGCGCTCACAAAGCACATGGCCGCCACGAGAAAGAAAATTTGCGTGTAGGTATGATACGCATCGTAGAACCAGCCGGCGATCACCGGACCCACGGCGCCGAGAATCGTCCCGAGCGGCGTAGTGACGCCGAGCACGAGCGGATACACTTTCGGCCCGAAATAGTTGCTCTGGATGGTCACAAGACAGGTGTAGGACGCGCCGAAACCTGCGCCCATGCAAATCGCGTATGGATACAGCGCGAACGCTCCCGTCGCGCGTGTGGCCAGTGCGATGCCGACGCCGAAAATCGTGACGCCAGCGGCGAAAAGGTAGCGCGTTTCGATGCGGTCGCCCAGGCCGGCCACGGTGAATTGTCCGAGAAGCGAGGCGAGCATCATGGCGGCGATGGATTGCGACGCGGCGGCGGGAGTGTGGCCGAGCCCTTCCAGATGCACAATGCCGTGAGCCAGATAAATGAAGAAGCCCATGAAAAATCCAAGATAGGTGGCGATCAGGAGCCAGAGGATGGGCGAGCGAAGCGTTTCGCGCAGCGTCCAATCCTCCGACGTTTTGAAAACGCCGTGCGCGGGCTTCGCCGCCGATGTTGCCGCGCCGGTCGCAACGGGTTCGACCGCGCCTCCGTCGGGTTCCTGTCCAAGCTGCTCGGGGCTTTCGCGAATGAACAGAGCCGCGAGAATTCCCGCGCATAGGGACATGGCTGCCATGAACCACCACGCGGCGCGCCAATTTCCGCCGGAGCCGGAAATGACGCGGTTCAGCAGCGGCACGGACGCGAATCCACCGATGGCGGATGACGTGAGAAGCAGCGACATGGCGCGCGCGCGCTTGGCACGAAACCATCGCGCCACCCCGACCTGCGGCCCGACCGTGCCGGAGAGCGCCGCTCCAAAACCCACCACGAGAGCGAGAATGAGGAACGCACCAATCGCACCGTGGACAACCGCGGCCATCAGCACGGCTCCCGAACCGACCAGTAAAATTCCAGCCAGCATGGTGAGTCGAATCCCGAAGCGGTTGATCGAAAACGCCACGACCGGCGCGGGCAAACCTCCCATCAGAGTGAAGACGGAATAGGCGAGGCCCAGCTCTTTGCGGTCGAGATGCATGGCCCCGGCCATGTAGGTGTTCACCACGCTCATGCCGAAGGTGGGAAAAGCGAAATTCAGGACGATCACCGCCCAGAAAACAAGCAGGAGTTTCCAGCCGTAAAACTTATTTTTCGGCATGTGGCGCCCGGCGGCGAATTTCCCGGCCGCGCTGTCCTTTGCGAGCGATTTTATTGTCCGTTGCTTTCCCGGGTTTGATGATCCCAGCCGGTGCCGGCGCCAAATGGAAGGGCGAGAGAAGTGCCTTCGATCTGGCGAATCTTTCCGGCTTCTATCTTGAAAAATTCGGCCATCAGAACGCTCGACGGATGCCTGACTACGGCGGGCTCGGGAATATTACCGACACCTTTCACATTAACGGACGTCATGCGGCCGGGATGATTGAACATCCACATACCGACGACGATGCCCATTTTCTCGTCCACCACGACAACGCGGCGGGGAGTGATCGAGTGGATGTAGGACCAGATGCCGGTGTTCATGTTGTCGCGGATGTTCATAGCGTCCGGGTCGAACGAACCTTTGTGGAACCAGCCCTTCACGCCGGGATGATTGGTGTCCTGATAGCCATCGAGGATGCGATTGCAGCGCAGATCAAAAGGCACCATGTTGCCGTTGGAGTGGAGAATGCCATCGAAATAGAGATTCGCGTCCTTGATCATTTGCGCGCGCGAGGTGCGCTGGGAAGCGGTGAGCGGGGTGACCCAGACCGGATTGGGATGGCCGAACTTTTCGAGCGCCAGCGCGTCGTCGGCATTGCGATGCACGATGGTTTCGATTTCGGTGATCCGGCGGTTCACTACGCGCAGGCGCATCAGCAGAATCGCGGGTGTGCCGTTTTCCCGAATGGTGGTCTCGATTCCGGCCTCGCCCGCCCGCGGATCGGCAAAATAAATTTTGTAATCGCCAAGCCCGCTAATGGTGCCCCAGAGAGCATCGCCGAGCTTCAGCGGTTCGGTGTTTTCCGTGAAGCGCACGCCGGCCGCGAGCGGAAGTTTTGCCGGATCGTGCGCGACGAGAGCCTGCAGGTACTGATTCACGAAGCCGGTCAGGCAATCGTAGTCGCATGAGGTTTGCGGAGCCGCTTTCGGCGCGGGATTTGCGGCGGCGCGGAAGCTCGGCATAAAGGCCAAGGCGAACAGAGACATTGAAGCGATCCATGCGAGGGATTTCTTCATATTCGTGCTCCTTCTGCGCGATAGGCTAGCGGTCAATTCTTGCCGGAAATGGAGACCCATCGCGCGCGAGTGGACATGGAGTCCTGCCACGAGCTCCATCCGGAATTCATGCCATACGGGGCGCGATGATAAACCGCTTCGATGCGGCGAATCTGGTGATGCTCGACCTTAAACACCTCGGCGATTTCCCAGGTCCACGGAGTTGTAGGACCCGACGTGACGGTCTTGCCATTCGGCAATTGGAAAGTGCGCGTTTTTCCCGAGGCGTGATCAAAGAACGCGAAGGCGAGAGCGACGCCGCGCTCGGGATCGACGACGACGAAGCGGCGGTCCCGGATGCGGGTGACGAAATGCAGCAGGCCGGACTGGAACTGCTCAGCGCAGCCCCATGCGGCGGAGTAGGTGAGGCTCGAGCGGTCGCGCGACGCTTTCTCCACGGAATTGCTCTGCGACGCAATCACGCTGCTGTTTTCCACCTGCTTGTTATTCGTGGCTTCCGAGCCGTTTTCGACGCGGTCGCAATCGCTGGCGAAAAACGAATAGTCGCCTTTGCCGCTGTCGAGCTGCATGCCGGAAAAGTAGAGGTTGGCGATGCGGACGAGCTCCGCGCGGGAAAGGCGGTCTGAGGGAGCGACGTCTTCTGTGAAAAGCGGATCGGGATGGCCGCGCATTTCCATGTTCCTGGCGTCGTTTACGTCACGCACGACGATGGTTTCCACTTCCGCGATTTTGCGATGCTCGATCTTCAGGCGCAGCGCGAGGATGACCGGCTCGCCCGCCTCGCGCATGGTGCCGAAGAAAGCCACTTCGCCGGCTTGCGGATCTTCCATGTAGAACTTGTAGGTGCCGCGGCCGGTGCAGGTGTTCCACAGGCCGTCGCCGAGTTCGAGGCGCTGGCCGTCTTCGGTGAATTTGACGTTCGCGGTGACGGGCAGGCGCGAGGGATCGTTGGCCGCGAGAGCATTGAGATACCGATCGACGAAGCCATCGAGACAGGCCCGATCGCAGCTGCCAGCGCCCTGAACGTTTGCGGCGGGAGCCGGCGCGCGGTTCGGTCGATTCGGACGCGCGGCGATCAGCAGCGAGGCGATGCCGCCAAAAACGATGATGCGAATGAGCACGGACTTTCGGGACACGGCGTTGTCACCCCCCAGAAGACAATTCAGGTGGCGCCAAGAGTACACCAAAACAAGCCGTGCGCCAGTAGTTTGGTCGCATCAGCGGGCGAGAAACTCGCGGATTTGGTTCAGCACGTCCTCGAGCATTTTTTCGGTGAGCTTGCCGGTGAAGGTGTTCTGCTGGCTGGGATGGTAGGAGGCGAAGAGGCGTGGCAGGTTTTCGCCTAGCGCGTAGCTGGCTCCGTGGCGAAACGGAAACGCGGCGAAATTCGGAATCGCGCCGCGCTCTTTTAAGTAGCCGAGATATGCGCGCATGGCGATTGATCCAAGGGCGAGAATCGCTTTCGGGCGGAGCAGTTCGAGTTCGCGTTCGAAATAGGGACGGCAATTGGCGAGTTCTTTGGGCAAAGGCTTGTTATCGGGAGGCGCGCAGCGGATCGCGGCGGCGATATAGGCGTTGTGCAGCGCGAGACCGTCGCCGCGATGCGTGGAGGTCGGCTGATTGGCGAAGCCAGCGCGATAAAGCGCCTGATAGAGGAAATCGCCGGAACGGTCGCCCGTGAACATGCGTCCGGTGCGATTCGCGCCGTGGGCCGCGGGCGCGAGGCCGAGGATCAAGAGCCGCGCGCGCGGATCGCCGAATCCCGGAACGGGCTTGCCCCAGTAAGTCCAGTCGCGGAAGGATGCGCGCTTTGCCCGCGCCACGGCTTCGCGATAGCGCACCAGCCGGGGGCATTTGCGGCAGCGGGTAATTTCCGCCGCGATTGCTTCGATGGAATCCTTGGCCATCCTCAGGCGGCCTCCGGCCATGGCGAAATATGCTGAACGCCGCATTGCATTATCGCAGTACGAGCCGGAGCGCCGCTTGAAAATTCGGACGAAAGGGCCGCGGGTTTCGGGCGATGTGCCGGGGATAAAACATATCGACGACGTTCCGCAGCCGTCGCGCAGCGTGTCAAGCATGAAGACGCCACATGCGGAGTGGCTCCGCCACGATTCGCGGATTAGAGTTTCATGGCGCGGACCGTTGCCGCCCGGCTTGCGCTTGCGGCAACTTGTGGGACAAATCGGACTGGCCCGGCCGCCAATTTGGGGTAGAATCCATCGAAAAAATGGCCCCCGACCCTTCCAGACAAATCATCGCCATCTATCCCGGTTCGTTCGATCCCGTGACCAATGGGCACCTGGATCTGATCGCGCGGGGAGCGAAGATTTTCGACCGGCTGGTCGTGGCGATCACACGGAATCTGGAAAAGGATCCGCTGTTTGACATTCAAGAACGCGTCGAGATGCTCGAGACAGTCACCTTCGATTGGAAGAATGTCGAGGTGGACGTCTTTGACGGGTTGCTGATGGACTACGCGCGGGCGCGCAACGCCAGCGTGGTGCTGCGTGGCATTCGCGCGGTTTCGGATTACGAGTACGAGCTGCAGATGGCGATGATGAACCGCAAAATCGAGCCGCGCATCGAGACCGTTTTCATGTTGCCGGGCGAGGCGTACAGCTACCTCAGTTCGCGACTGGTGAAGGAACTGGCCAGGCTCGGCGGGCTGCCGAAAGGACTTGTGCCTTCCGCGGTGGAACAGCGGCTGCGCGGGAAATTCAGTTGAGCGTCCGCGAACGTTTCGCATGAAACGCGTGCCGGCGACGCTGGCCGTCGCAAGCCCGACGCCTGGCGATCCAAGGTCGCACATCTATCCGCGGGCCAATTTGGCTCGGATCGGCGAAATTTGGATGTTGACCCGTTCCGAGGGGCCGCTACAATCGATGTGCGGCCGCCCCAGAGGATTGGCGGGCAATTAACGCGAAAAACGGATAGGAAACAGGCAATGGAGCCAGCCACAGGAGTCAAAACTGCCGAATTTCAGCTCGCGGACCGGGTCAATCGCATCAGCCCCTCGCCCACGATGGTGGTGCTGGCGGCAGCCGATCAATTGAAGTCCAAGGGCGTCGATGTGGCCGACTTTGGCCCCGGCGAGCCGGATTTTCCCACGCCGGAGTACATCAAGCGCGCGGGCATCCGGGCCATCGAGGAAAATCGTACGAAGTACACGCCGGTTCCAGGCCTCGGCGCCCTGCGGCAGGCGATCTGCGAGTGGCATGCGCGCGAGCTGGGATCGTCTTATCAGCCGGCGGAATGCCTTGTTTCGGTGGGCGGCAAGCATGCGATTTTTAACGCCGTCTGCTCGCTGATCAATGCGGGCGACGAGGTGATTATCCCCGCGCCGTACTGGGTGACCTATCCGGATATCGTGAAGTACGCAGGCGGCAAGCCAGTGATCCTGGAAACGCGCGGCGAGGAAAATTTCCTGGTGCGCGCGTCGGAACTCGAAAAGCTGATCACGCCGCGCACGCGGATGATCATCGTCAATTCGCCGAGCAATCCTTCGGGCGCAGTGATTCCGCAGGATGAGTTCGAGCGCATTCTGGCGCTGTGCCAGCGCCGGGACGTGTGGCTGATGTCGGACGAGTGCTATTCGCATTTCACATACGGAGATGCGAAGCCGTACTCGGTTGCGAGCGTGCCGAATTCCAAGCCCGGTCTGATTACCATCGGCTCGCTTTCGAAGACGTTCGCAATGACCGGCTGGCGAATCGGGTACACGCTGGCGCCGCAACAACTGATATCTGCGATGACCAAGCTGCAAAGCCAGTCCACGTCCAATCCCACGTCGATCGCGCAGTACGCGGCGCTCGAAGCCATGCGCGGGCCGATGGACTCCGTGCCGGTGATGCTGGCCGAGTATGCGCGGCGGCGCGAGCGAATCGTGAAAGGACTGAATGCCATTCCCGGCGTTACGTGCAATTGGCCGTCGGGCGCGTTCTACGTGTTTCCGAACATTTCGGCGCATTTCAACAAGGAAATGCCCAACGATACGGCCGCCGCAAAGCTCCTGCTCGATCGCGAGCAGGTGGCGGTGGTGCCGGGCGAGGCGTTTGGCGCACCAGGCTACCTGCGGCTGTCGTACGCGACCTCGATGGACCGCATCGATGAGGGCTTGCGGCGGCTGGCGCGATTTTTCACGCAAGCCAAGTGATCGGGCGTGAGCCGCGAACGAGTTGCTCTGTGCCCTGCGCGGCTGGAGCCGACCTTCAGCCAGCGCCCGTGGGGCGCGCGTTCGCTCGCCCCGTTTTTCCCCGAAATGACCGGCCTCGCCGACCCCATCGGCGAGGCGTGGATGACCGGCGGCGACTCGCGCTTCGCGAACGGCCCATTCGCCGGGCAGACTCTCGCGCACGCATGGCCCGCGATGCCGTTCGAATGGACGGGAACAAGCGTTGCGCCTGATGCGATTTTCCCGCTCCTCATAAAATTCATCTTCGCGGAAGAGAGACTGTCGGTACAGGTCCATCCGGACGATGCGTATGTGGCGCGGCATGAGCCGGCGGCGGGCGGGCGCGGAAAAACGGAGATGTGGTATGCGCTGCGGGCGCAGCCGGGCGCGGAAGTGATGGTCGGGCTGCATCCGGAAATTACGCGCGAAAAGTTTCAGGCCGCGATTGAGAATGGGACGGCGGAGGATTGCCTGCGGCACGTGGCGCTGCGTGAGGGCGAGACCGTCTTTGTGCCGGCAGGAACGGCGCACACGATCGGCCCGGGGCTGGTGCTCTGCGAAATTCAGCAACATTCGGATTTGACCTATCGTGTGTACGATTACAACCGGCGCGACGCGCGGGGCCGCGCGCGAGAGCTGCACGTCGAGAAAGCGCTCGCGGTGATGCGGTTCGGCCCGCAGCAAGGAGGAAAAGCGGAACCGGTTCTGATTCGCCGGGGGCCGCTGGCGAAGAGCTTCCTCGGCGCGTGCCGGCACTTTTTTGCCGAGAAATGGGAGTTTGCGGAAACAATCGAAGCGGAATCGTCGCGCACGCATTTCGATGTGATGATCGTACTGCAAGGCCGCGGACGGATCTGTTTTGAGGGCGGGCAGGCTGCATATGATCGGGCGCAGGCGTGGCTGATCCCCGCGGGGTTGGGGAAATTTGAGATGCGGCCGGAATCCCGCGCAACTCTACTGCGGGCCTATGTCCCGGAAAGCGTCGACGGCGTGCGGCGGGAACTCGCGGCGGCGGGACTCGCCGAGGCCGAGATTTCGAGGATCGTTCACATATGAGAAAGCGCGCGCGCGGAGAATCGCTGCCGGTTTGCGGCGTGCTGCTCGCGGGAGGGCGCGGGACGCGATTTTGGCCGCGCAGCCGGCTGCGCACTCCCAAGCAGCTTTTGAACATCGCCGGCCGCGACACGATGCTGCGCCAGACCGCCGCGCGGCTGAAGCCGCTGATCGCGGATAACCATCTTTGGGTGGTGACGAACGCGGAGCAGGCCGGTGCCGTGCGCGCGCAGCTCCGCGGTGTGCCGGCTGCCAACGTCCTCGCGGAGCCGGTGGGCCGGAATACCGCAGCGGCGATTGGATTGACGGCCATTCATCTGGCGCACCGGCACGGCGACGCGCTCATGGCGATTCTTCCTTCCGATAGCCACGTGGCGGATGCCGCGGGATACCGGCGGCTCATGCGCGGCGCGCTGGAGTTGGTGCGCGAGCCCGGCAAAATGGCCGTGTTCGGTATCGTGCCTACGCAGCCGGACGTCGGTTACGGGTACATCGAGCTGGGAAGCGCGACGGCCAACCCGTTGGGCGTGCGGGTGGTTGCGGTGCGGCGGTTTACGGAAAAACCGGCGCTGTCGGTGGCTCGAAGATACGTCGCGTCGGGGAAATATCTGTGGAATGCAGGGATGTTTTTCTGGCGCGCTTCCACGTTCCTCGAAAATCTGCGGCGATTCCTTCCCGCCACGCACGCGGCGCTGGAACAATTGGCGCCGACGATCGGAACCAGGCGTTATGCGGCAGCGCTGCGGCAAATTTATCCGCAGCTTCAAAACATTTCCGTCGATTACGGCATCATGGAGCCGGCCACGCGAACCGGCGGCGAGCCGCGCGTGTTCGTGGTGCCCGCGAACGTGGGATGGAGCGACATCGGATCGTGGGCCGCCGTGTACGATTTTCTGGCCGGGAAGCCGGGAGAAAACGTCTCCGCCGGACCGCTTTTCACTCTGGATGCGGAGGGAAATTATTTCTGGTGCCCGAAAAAATTCGTGGCGGCCATCGGCGCGCGTAACTTGGTGGTGGTGGAAACGGACGACGCACTGTTAATTTGCGATCGCAAGCGCGCGCAGGACGTTGGAAGAATTGTGAAATGGCTCGAGGCACACAAGCAATCCAAGCTGCTCTAGCGCGCAGATGAAAGACCAGATCAAATTCGGGACGGACGGCTGGCGCGGCGTAATCGCCGAGGATTTCACCTGCGACAACGTCCGCACGGTGGCGCGGGCGATTGCGCGCTACGTGGTCCGCGCGGAGCGGCCCGAACGCGGAGTGCTGGTAGGGTACGACACGCGATTCGGATCGGAACTTTTTGCGCGCGCCGCTGCTGAGGCCGTATCCGCTGCGGGCATTCCTGTATGGCTTGCGACGGATGCGGCGCCCACGCCAGCGCTTTCTCTGCTGGTTCGATTGCGCGGCGCGGCTGCGGGCATTCAGATTAGCGCGAGTCACAATCCCTACCGGTGGAACGGCGTGAAGCTCAAGGCCAGCTACGGCAGTTCGGCGTCGCAGGCGATTGTGTCGCAGGTGGAAGCGGAGCTGGAGAAGCTGCGGCGCGACGGCGTGCCAGCGCTGCCCGCGCGCACGGAGATGATCCACTCGCTCGATATCCGCGCGCCATATCTCGAAAAGCTCGACGAGCTGGTGGACTGGGAGCGGCTGCGTGACGCGAATTTTCGTTTTCTGATCGATCCGATGCACGGCGCCGGGCGAGGCTTGCTGCTCGAACTGTTCCGCCGCCATGGGATTGCCGCGGATGAAATCCGCGGCACGCGCGATCCGCTCTTTGGCGGCGTAAATCCAGAGCCCATCGAGCCCCACGTGGAAGCGCTGCGGCGCGCGTTGCGCGCGGGGAATTACCACGCCGGATTTGCGTTCGATGGCGATGCCGATCGCATCGGCGCGATGGATCGCGACGGAACGTTCATCACTCCGCACCAGATTTTCTCGATTCTGCTGTGGCATCTGGCCGGCACGCGGAAGCTGACGGGCGACGTGGCGAAGACTTTTTCGACGACGAAGATGATCGACAAGATTGCCGCGCATTTCGGCCGCAAAGTGTGGGAAACGCCCGTCGGATTCAAGCACATCTGCGACCGGATGCTGGAAGGCGATGTGCTGCTTGGGGGCGAAGAAAGCGGCGGAATCGGTACCAAACTGTATTTGCCCGAACGCGACGCAACCGTGAGCGCGCTGCTGCTCGCGGAAGTGATGGCCTGGCACGGAAAGCGGCTAGGAGAGCTCGTAAGCGGGCTGCAGCGCGAGTTCGGCGAACATCATTACGGCCGCGTGGATTTGACGGTTCGCGACGGGCAAAAGGAGAAGGCTATCCGGCGGTTTGCCGATCCAAAGTTTGCGAATTTACTCGAATGGCCGATCGTGCGCCGGGAGGATCTGGACGGCGTAAAGATTTACCTGGGCGAAATTGGATGGGTCATGTTGCGGGCGTCGGGAACCGAGCCGATGCTTCGCGTGTATTCGGAGACGACGCGGCCGGAAACGACGCAGCGCGTGCTGAACGAAGTGGCCGCGCAGGTGCGCCAGCTCTGACCCCCGCTTCGCCCGGCGTCCCGAACAGATCACGCGCCGTTCGGCAGCTATTCTTCATGCCTGGTTTCGAGGCTTTTGCACGCGGCGTCGAGCACGCCATTCAGGAAGGCCGGCGACTCCTCCGACGAAAATTTTTTCGCCAGCTCCAGTGCCTCGTCGATGACCACTTTCGGCGGCGCGGTGCCGAGGCGCAGTTCGGAAATGGCGAGGCGCAAAATGCCGCGATCGACGGTCGCCAATCGATTCAGCTGCCAATGTTCGGAGAGCCTGGCGACGAGCGCGTCCACTTCGCCAGCCAGAGCGACGGCGCCTTCTAAAAGCTGGTTGGCGAACCTGCGCGTGCGTTCCTCGGCGCGCGCCGCTTTCCAGAAATTTCTCTCGATGCGCTTGGGGTCCTGCCGGGTCATGTCCCACTGAAACAGCATTTGCAGGGCGAATTCGCGCGATTTCCGCCGGAGCGTCATGCTAGCGGCGCGACGAACGCGCTGTGCCCGTCTTCGCCGAGAGCTTCCGCGAGAGGGAGGCCATCTCCACGGCGCCGAGTCCCGCTTCGTAACCCTTGTTTCCGCTCTTCAGGCCGGCGCGATCGATGGCTTGCTCGATCGTGTCGCAGGTGAGCACGCAAAAGGACATGGGGACGCCGGTATCGAGCTGCGCGAGCTGAATCCCGCGCGCGGCTTCGGATGCGACGTAATCAAAATGTGCGGTTTCCCCGCGCAGGATGCAGCCGATGCACACGATTGCATCGCAGCGGCCCGTGGAGGCGAGTTTTTTCGCCGCCAGGCCGATTTCGAACGAGCCCGGCACACGCACGATTTCGATGCGATCGTCAGTCGCGCCGGTTCGGTGCAAAGCGTCCAGCGCCCCAGCGAGCAGGCGGTCGGTGATGAAGCTGTTGAACGCGCTTACAACGATCCCGAAGCGCAGGCCCGCGGCGTTCAAATCGCCTCGGACGGCGGTTGATTGGATATTCCGAGCCATTGGCTCCTTCGCCATCGATTCCGCCTAGTGTCGGCGCGATGGATAACGGGACACAAATCGTAGCCGGGGAGCTATTTTCGCACGTTGTCAGGGGGTTGCAAGCGAGACGAGCACGTTCCCGCCGCGCTGGCGGACTTCGTCCAGGCCGGCTTCCGCTCGATTGATCCACTCGGTGACGCGGTCCTCGGTTTCATCCGCCGGGCGTGCCGTGGCCTCCACGACCACTGCGCTGACCGTGAGTTGCTGTCCATCCCAAGGGGGCCGCACCGTGGCGGCAGCCTGGCGGAGCTTATCGGCGAGCTTGCCGGCGTTTTCGAGGGTCGTGTCCGGCAAGATGAAAACGAGCGACCAGGCCGTGTATTTCACGGCGATATCCGTCTGGCGAATCGCTGAACGGAGCGTGTGCGCCAGTTGTTCGATGTACTGGTCAACGGCGGCGTCGCCGCGTTCGCGCAGCAGTTCGGGGCCGCGATCGATTTGCAGCACGATCAAGGATATCGGCGTGTGTTGCGCCCGCGCGCGATTCGATTCCGCCAGCAGGCAATCGATATACGCGCCGCGGCTCAGCAGGCCGGTGCGCTCGTCGGTGACGGCCAGCGAGCGGACCAGCGAGCGAAGGCGCGTGTGATTGACGCTCAGAACAAGCTGATCGCCGACGGCTTGCAAAAAGAAACTTTCGTTGGGCTTCCACTTTCGGGCGCTCGCGTCCCCGACGAGCAGCCCGCCAGCAGGCGTCTGCGTCTCCTTGTCCGTGAGCAGAATGCCCAAGGCCGATTCGAACCCGAATCCGGCGATCGCCGGGGCGGATGCCAGAGTGAGTTCGACTCCGCCGAAGGCGTCCGTGGAGGCTTTGGAGAGAAGCTCTGTGATGGAAGCGATGCGCGCGGGACCGGCGGGAGGCACGCCGGGCGCGCAATATTCCGCAGTGAGATGCGTATTCTCGCCGGCCGATCCGACGGCCACCAGGCAGCGCGTCACGCGCAAGTGCTTTCCGATTTCGGCCGCCGTGGCGGCGAGCACCTCGCGGGCAGTCGATTGACGGTACATCAAGCGGTTGATTTCAGCGATCGCGGCAAGGTCGCGGTGCGTATCCGCCGGCGCGGCCAAAGGTGGCGCGGGAAATTCGAGGGTCGGCGGAGCAGGGGCCGGTGCGGGCGCCGGTTTCGCGGCCGGCTTTGGAGGGCCGCCGTTGGGCCACCAATTCGCGCGTTCATAGAGGGCGCGCAATCGCTCGTTTCGTTCCTCTTCGCCCGGGAAAAGTTCGGCGATGCGCGCGAGCCGCTCGACGGCCTTGGATTGCAGCGAATACTGCAGAAAGATTTCCACCTGCACCATCAGATCGTCAAGAGCATGTTGGGCGCGGGCTTCTTCCGAGCGCGGCTCCGCCGCGGAAGAGACTTCTCCGCCGGCCCCCGCAAAACCTTCCCCGCGCGTGGAAACGGTGGCGGCCTTCGCCGCGCGCGACTGGACGTTGCGCAGGAACGAAGGATCGGCTTTCCCTTCCAACTGCGCGATGCGCTCCTGATTGCGATAGTCGTACGGATCGATATCCACCAGGCGATCCAGAACGTCGCATGCCTGCTTCAGATTTCCCGCGACCATGTACAGGTCGAACAGTCGCACCAGCGCGTCGAAATACTGCGTCTCGCGGTTCAACTCTTCGTAGGTTTTCGCGATCGCTTCGGCGAGCGGCAAGGACGCCGGAAACGAGGCGGCGAGCTTGTCCAGGAACGGCGGCAGCTCGAGTTCCTTGCGCGCCGCGCGCATCCAGTCGCGCGTCTGGCACAGAAGCGATGCGGCTTTGGCATCCTGTCCGGCCCTCAGAAACGCGGAGATGAGGTCGAAAATCCGGGAAAAGCTCTCCGGCTTGACCTTGTAATAAGCCTCCCATGTCTCACGCGCGCGATCCAGTTGTCCCGAGCGCAACAGGCTTTCGCCATAAAGCGCGAGAAAGGCGGCGTCCTTTTCTTCGCCCGGCGCAAACGGTTCGAGCAAAGCCGCGGCGCCGGCGGCATCGCCTTTGCGAAGCTTGGCCTCGGCGAAAAGCAGCGCGCCACCGCGATCGGTGGGCAATAACTTGTGGGCGCGGCCAAAATAATCGAGCGCTTCATCGACCGAGGCGGCCGCCAGCGTGAGTTGCCCTGCCCGAACGTACGCTCGCGCGGCCATATCCGCGTGGCCGAGCTTTTCGGCGAGCTGGGCAAGGACCACATGTCGCGACGCATTTTCCGGGTCGAGCACGGCTAGGCTCTCGTAGCAGGCGGCTGCTTCGATTTCGCGCTGCTGCTGCAGGAACAGGTCGGCGGCGGCCGAAAACTGTTCCATGGCCTCGCTGGTGCGATTGTGCTTCTGGAGCAGCGCTGCGTAGCGCATTAACCGGTCCGGCGGTTGCGGCGATGGCCGCAGAAAGCGGCTATAGATCGCCGAGGCTTTGGCGAGGTCCCCCGCCTCGATCAGGCGATCGAACTGGATGGCGTAGTACTGCGCCGCCCGCGCTGGCTCGTTCAGCCGGGTATAAATATCGGCGAGCGCTTGCAGCGATTCCTGATGTGAAGGCACCTCGTCGAGGACTGCCTGATAAGCGGCGACCGCTTCGCGGAGCTTGTTTTTTTCCAGGCTGCGCCGCGCGCGTTCGAGATTTTTGCTGGCTTCCGATGCCATGGGTGCCGTGGGATCCGCCCGGACAGACCGCGACGCGCGCTGGGTTTCCGGAGCGAACCAAATTCAACTATATACCGGAGCAGCGGCCCGCCCGACACCGAATTGGATGGGATGTGCCGAACTTGGCTCCGGGCCGCGATTCGCTTCAGGCCCGCTTGGGAGGCCGGCGATCTCCTCCTTGGCGCGGGTAGGTGCTGACTCGTTCGCGCATGGTTCGAAGCGATAGGCCGCTGCGAAACAGCGCCGCGAATCCCAGAAGAACAAAGGGCAGCGTCAGCGCGATGAACGCGAAAATGGAAAACCCGGTCGCGCGGCTGTGCTCGACCTGAAAAATGCTCAGCCCGAGAACGCAGAAAAACTGGTATGAGCCCACGTTCGCCGGAGCATTCGGCAGCGAAACCCCGAGGTTGATGACCAGCAGGACGACCAGCGCGGCCATAAAGGAAAGTTGTAATCCGTAGGAGTGCATCAGGACCCAAAGGGCCATCGCCTGCGATAGCGGGATCAGTAGCGAAACGGCGACGGCGGGGTAGAAGCTAGGCGCGGTGCCCATCGCGTGCAACACGATCATCGCCTGCATCACCCGCCCGGGCACGCGCCGTTCCGCCGGTTCCTTCGATTTGTCGCGGCCCAGACGGAATTCGATGTGCAAGACCACCGCCACTACCACGATCAGGAGCGCGAGGATGATCACGCCGAGCGTGTCGGCGGCCCGGTCGAACCGGCGAATCGCCGGCGAGGGACCATAGCCGGGTGGCGGCTGCACCAGTAGCGACACAATGCCCAATCCCGCCGTGGCGATCACCAAATCCACGAACCGCTCCACGCCGACCGATCCGATCACTCTTCCCAGCGTGATTTCTTCGGAATTTGCAAGCAAATAGCTGCGCAGAAACTCGCCGGGGCGCAGCGGAAAGACCAGATTGGCGAAAAGACCGGCGAAAATCGACCGCGTGGACCGGCTCAGACGCACTTTTCCAAACGGCGTCAGCAACAGTTTCCACCGCAGCGCCTGAAGTCCGTAGCTGACTACATCGAGCACCATGCCGGCCAGGACCAGCCGCCAATCGGCATTGGCCATGTCGTGGATGGCGCGAACGATGTGGAAGTCGCGCAGAACCCAGATGAGCGATCCAATCGCCACGCTGTAGCCCACAATGCGCAGCAACAGCGACCGCTTCCGTACGATTAACTTGAATACGCTGATCAATGCGATCGTACCGCGAGGCGCGCGCCTGTCTGACGGAGGCCCCCTTGCTCATCCGTCGGATCACTGCCACCGGGCAGGGTGAACAAGCAGGAAGCGTCGACAGTCGAGCGATGTGCGTTAGCTCCTGCCCCTTGGCTGCGCTGCCGCATTCGCATCAGAATCTCCTCGTCGTTTACGCGGCAGATCCGATAGAAACCGGACCGGCGGCTTGGTGGGGTGTGCCGCTCGCCGCGGTTGTGTCGCGGGGTTCGAGAGCTCGAAAGCGTCCGTGTTTCGGCCCGGCGACGATCGAGCGCCATGCGATCCCCGAAACCCGCTACAGCCTACGACATCGGGCCGCAGACAGGCAATGCGGGATTGTCACGGCGGTGAAGTAACCCGGCGTGATTCGCTTGGCGGATCGAAAGGCGTATAATTATTTTGTATGATATCGCGAATGTTCGCCAGTCGGTCCTTCCGCTTAAAACCCACCGAATGAAGACCACTCAATCTGTAAATCGGACCGAGCGCGTCTTGCTGGTCGGCGTAGCCTTGAAGGGGCATGGGCGCGCGCCGGGCGCCGACGGTGCGGCGGCGAGCCGCGATTCCATGGCCGAGCTGAAAGAGCTCGCCGAAAGCGCGGGCGCGGAAGTCGCCGGTGAATTGCTTCAGGTTCGCGAGGCGCTGGACCCCGCTACCCTGGTTGGCCGCGGCAAGATCGACGAAATTCGCGCCGAGGCCGAATCCCGCCATGTACCGCTCGTGATCGTGGACCATGACCTCACGCCGGTCCAATTGCGCAACATGGAAAAGGGCACCGGCAAGCGCGTGATCGACCGCACCCAGTTGATCCTCGATATTTTCGCCACGCACGCGCATACGCGCGAAGGCCAGTTGCAGGTGGAACTCGCCCAGTTGAATTACCTGCTTCCGCGCCTCTCCAATCGCGGCGAGGAACTCTCGCGCCTGGGCGGTGGCATTGGAACGCGCGGACCCGGCGAGCAGAAGCTCGAAACCGACCGCCGCAAAATCCGCGATCGCGTGCGCAAAATTCAGGGCGCGATCGAAACGGTTCGCAGCCAGCGCGCCACGCGCCGCCGTGCGCGGCAGGCCGTGCCGCTCGGCATGGTTGCGTTCGTCGGATACACCAACGCCGGAAAATCCACGCTTTTTAATGCGCTGACCCACGCGGACGTGCTGACTTCCTCGAAAATGTTCGCCACGCTCGATCCGACGATCCGCGCCATCCGTTTGCCCTCCCGGCGGCGCGTGCTCTGCTCGGATACGGTGGGATTCGTGCGCAATCTTCCCCCGGGGCTGATCGCCGCGTTTCGCGCCACGCTCGAAGAAGTACAGGAAGCGGCGATGCTGGTTCATGTGTCGGATATTTCGAATCCGCGCCACGCGGAGCAGGATGCCGAGGTACTGAAGGTTCTCGGCAGCCTCAACGTGCTGGACCGGCCGCGTGTCCATGTGCTCAACAAAATAGACCGGCTGTCCGAGGCCGAAGTTGACGCCTTGCGCAAGTCGCCCGGACGCGTGCCCTCCGTCGTGCTCACGTCCGCGCTCACCGGCGAGGGCCTGCGCGAACTGCTCGAACGCATTGACGAAGCGATGCCGCTCGACCCGCTGGTGCGCCTCCGGCTGCGAATGCCGCTTTCCGACGGAAGGCATTTCTCCCAGGTTCAAGCCTGCGGGCATGTGCTCCATTCGCAGGTTGTCGATGGGCACTTGTTGCTCGATGCGGAACTCCCGCAATCGGCGGCGCGCGGGTTGCGGCACCTTACGCTCGATTAGCTCCCAGGTATCCCGGCTGAAACGCGGTGCTAGATTGAACATCCTCGGCTTAGCGCGAGATCGCGTTCGTGCCAAAGAGCACGGGAAATTGCGCTTGTTGTGGAAATTCCTGTGGAAAATCGGGGCGGCTATCGCGCTGGATTTCGATGCCGAGCGTAGGCCGTATGAACGGCCGATGGTGTCTGCCAATGTTTAAGTCCATCTACTTCAGTGGGTTACGCCTAGCCCGGCATTTTCCGTGGTAGTCATTCTTGCAGTGCGCGGAGCTGCTCCACTCGGCATCGATTTTGCACAATATTGGAGCACATCGCTCGGTAAGAGTTACCATCCGTGGGAGTTATCGAGCTAGGTACTCCGTCGTCCGCGGGCTGCCGCTGCGCGATTCCGCCCGGCTCGTTGACTGTGACACCGCCCCGGACTATAGTGGCAGGAGTTATCCATCTCCGGATCCTGACATGAGCTCCTTAACCTCCCGCACGGACAGCGACATGAACCTGCCGAATAGCCTCACCGTGCTTCGGATTTTTTTCGTGCCGCTGCTCGTGGTTGTGTTGTTAACGCGCCAGCCCAACTGGAATTTCTGGGGATTGCCCATCCATTTTGAAATATGGGGTGTGCTGATTCTCTTGATGGCCGCCGCCACGGACGTTATGGACGGCTACATCGCCAGAAAGCGCCGGGAAATCACTACCCTTGGCATTTTGCTCGATCCGGTCGCGGATAAATTGCTGATTTCCGCCGCTTTCATTTCGCTCGTGTGGATGCATCTGATGCCGGCGTGGATGGCGGTTGTGATCATCGGGCGTGAGTTCATCGTGATGGGACTGCGCGAGGTCGCTTCCGTGGAAGGTCTGGTGATCCCGGCGACGGCGCTCGGAAAAACAAAAATGATCCTGCAAGTCATCGCCGGTGGCGCCGTGATCCTAACGGCGAATCACCCCGCTCTGATGCCGCTCGGCACGGGCTTGATGTGGCTGGTGGTGCTCAGCGCCGTGGCCTCGGCGATTCATTACTTCGGAATGTTCTGGGGACAAATCACCTTGCGGGTCGCCCAGCGCCGCCGTGAGATGGAATCTGGCCAGATTATTTTGGAGCGGAAGGAAAATCCGCAGGATGTGCCCACTCCCTAGCGCTCACAAGCAGCTCCTCATCGATGTAGCGCGACGCTCCCTGCTTCAGGCCGTAACGAACCGCGCTTCGGAGGAGGTGTTTTCCGAGAGTTCCATCTCGATTGTTTCGCACGGAGCGTTTGTTACGTTGCATCGCCGAGGCCGCTTGCGCGGGTGCATCGGCCAGATCGGAGCTCCGCGGCCGCTCATCCCGCTGATTGCCTATTGCGCGCGCGCCGCCGCCTTGGAGGATCCCCGGTTCCGCCCCGTCGAGCCGCACGAACTTCCGGAAATTGAGATTGAGCTTTCCATCCTGTCGGCGCTCGAAGCGATCGCGCCGGAGCGCATCGAAATCGGCAAGCATGGCCTGATGGTCACGTGCGGCGCGCGGCGAGGTCTGTTGCTTCCGCAGGTTGCCTCGCAATATGGGTGGAATGTGGTCCGCTTCTTGGACGAAACGTGTCTTAAGGCGGGCCTTCGGCCCGGGGCTTGGCGCGACGCGGGCGCGCGGATCGAAGCTTTTACCGCCGAAGTATTTTCGGAATCAGAGTTGCTTGCGTCGAGCGCGCCGCCTGCCGGCCCGTCCGCGCGTGGCGCTTCGGACTACTCGAGTTCGACGTAATCACCCGGATAAATTTCGGTCAGACTCAACGTGATCAGCACCGTCGAAGAGTTGGGTGCCGTGCGCAGCACCACTCCTTCGCCGATATCTTCCCTGGGCACGTTGCTCCAGTTCCATTTTTCCGGAACGCTGCCAAACCCGACAATGTGGACGTCTTTAACACCCATATCGAATTCCTGATCGAAGGCGTATCGCGGCGTTTGATAAACCGTCTCGTGCTGCGTGCCCTGGTAGCGGAAAATCCGGAAATAATCGCCCACTTTCACGCCCTGCCCGGCGCCTAAGTTAACGTACGCGACGTCCTGATTGCCCATCGCTGCCATGAAATTCTTTCCCGTGATGATCATCGCCATCGGCTTGCCATTGGGCGGAGCCCAGCGATCGAAATGGCTATCGACCTTGATTTCCGGCGTTGGGCGCGTCACAAACGGAAGTACGGTATCGCCGCGCTGAACGAAATCGCATGCATCTTCCACCCGCGCGATCGAAACTTTCGGCCGCGCCACCAGAACCTTCAAACGCCCCTCGTCGGCCCAAACCGTCCCCATTTTGTGAAGGATTTGCTGTTCCCACGCGGTCCACTGAATCACGTACGGGTCTGCCACGCGCCGCACCACCTGGAATTCATCGCCCGCCTTAATGCCGTCATTGGAGCCTTTGTTGATGAAAACGTCGTCGCCGACGTTATAGACAATGCGGTAGTTGGACTCCTCGCCGGTGATCACGTAGGTGCTGCGCGGGATGCTCTCCGTGGTCACAATCCCGGAGCAGTACACCACGCCCGGGGTCGGCACAACGGCTTTTCTTTGGGCGCTCTGGGCGGACGCGATAGCTGCCGAGAGTGCTAGAACCAGGCTTGAAACCACAATTTTCCCGCGCATGACTCACTCCTTGGTGATTCTTCCGCGCCTGGGACCAGGCGCTCCCCATGAGCCGACCGTAGCACCCGCCTTTGGGCGTCGTCAAGGTAATGGTCCGCGGTGCTTTACACATTGTGTACCGCCGTGATAGAAGCAAAGTTTCTCCCTTTTCTGCGCTGTGGCACGGGGCCTAGACTCCAGAACAGACTGGAAACACAGGGTGTTAGCACGCGACAAAATCTGCGCCGTCGTTGCCGCTTCCACGGCGGAATCCATGCTCCATCAGCTCGGAACGGCGCTGCGCCAGACCCGCACAATCGAATTGCGTCTGGATTGGCTTGCGAACGACCGGGAGATCAGCCGCTTCCTACGACGGCTGAAGCCCCGGCCTGGAACGACTCTAATCGCAACCTGCCGTCGCCGCGAAGCCGGTGGTAAATACTCCGGAAGCATCGCTTCCCAGTTGGCGCATCTGACTGAAGCTATCGCGGCTGGGTGCCGATGGTACGACCTCGAAATTGAGACTGTCCGGCAGTGTCCGCCGGGGCTGCTTGACGTGATGCTCGCCAGCGGACGGCAACTCACGTCCGCTCATTTTTTTCGCCATCTGCCGAAAAACTTGCCGCGCGTGGCAAAAGAACTGGCGGCCGGCCGGTCCGACGCGATCAAAATCGCCGCGCGCTGCGATTCTCTCCGCGACGCCCGGAAAATTTTTGCCGTCGCGCAACACCGGAAGAATATCGTTGCGGTGCCGATGGGCGACGTAGCTCTGCCCGCGCGCTTGCTGGCTGTCCGCGAAGGCAGCGCGTTCACGTATGCCCCGGTCGAAAATGCCACCGCGCCCGGCCAGGTATCGCTCGATGATGCCAAGCGTATCTATCGCCTCGATCGCGTCACCCGCCGAACGCAAATCTACGGCGTCATCGGCGATCCGGTGGGCCACTCGCTTTCGCCCGTCATGCAGAACGCCGCCTTCCAGGCGCGGCGCCTCGACGCCATGTATTTGCCGTTTTTGGTTCAGGACCTGCGCGATTTTGTCGAGGCCATCGGTCCGTTTGGGATTCGCGGTTTCAGTGTCACCATCCCGCACAAGGAACGCATTCTCGGGTTTCTGGACGGCTGCGACCCGCTCGCCGCGAAAATCGGCGCCGTCAATACCGTTGTCGTCCGCGCGGGAGGAAAACTCTACGGCTACAACACGGATTACATCGGCATCTTGCGCTCGCTCGAGAGCCGCATTCCGCTGCGCGGCAGCCGCGTGTTGATCGTTGGTGCCGGGGGCGCGGCCCGCGCGGTCGCTTTCGCTCTGGCCCAATCCGGAGCGATCCCCTGTGTGACCGCCCGCAGGCCGCAACGCGCCAAGGCTCTCGCTCGTGCCGCTGGGGGCGAAGCCATTGTCCGCGAGCGAATTCGCGGCGAATTTTTCGACGCCATCGTGAACGCCACGCCCGTCGGCATGCATCCACGAATCGGCGCATCGCCTCTCGCGGCGCGCGAGTTGAATTGTAGGCTGGTATTTGACACCATTTATCGCCCCCAAAACACGAAACTGCTGCAATTCGCGGCGCGGCGCGGAATCGAGACGGTCTCTGGAGTGGAAATGTTTGTGGCGCAGGGAGCGGCACAATTCGAAATTTGGACGGGCGAGCGTGCTCCCGTCGAGACGATGCGCCATGCCGTGCTTCGCGCGCTCGCCGCGGAAGAAAAAACGGCCGGCAAATTCAGACGCGGAAGCCAATCTCGGCCAGCGCGATGATCCAGCCTGATTTCAAGACGTTCAGCCGCCTGGCTCGCCAGGGAAACCTCGTCCCGGTGTACGAGAGCTACACCGCCGACCTGCTTACGCCTGTTGGCGCGCATTTGCGCCTCGCCCGCGGCGCGAAATATTCCTTTTTGCTCGAAAGCGTGGAAGGCGGTGAAAATATCGCGCGCTACACGTTTGTCGGCGCCAATTCTTCCGAGGTGTTCCGCGCGCGGGGGCGGCAATGCGCCATCGAATCCGGCGCCAGGCGCACGCAACAACTGGAAGGTAATCCCGTCGATCATCTCCGCCGCTTGACGCGGCGCTACCGCCCCGTTCGCGTGCCGGGCCTTCCGCCGCTGATCGCCGGCGCGATCGGCTACTTTGCCTACGACATGGTGCGCTTGATCGAGCGCATTCCCGCCGGTGGCCGCGACGATATGGATCTCGACGATTGCGTGATGATGTTCTACCTCGGCCTCGTTGCCTTCGATCACGTGCGGCACCGCGTCTGGATCATTCGCAACGTTTTCACCGAAGGCCCCGGCAGTTTGCGCGAAAAATACGATGCGGCCGTCGAGGAAATCCGGCGCACCCGCCGCGTGCTCGATCAGCCGCTGCACCCGAAAAAGAACGCACCTCGGGGCAAACCTCTTCGCGTGCGGTCCAATATGTCGAAGTCGCAATTCACCGCCGCCGTGCGCAAAGCGAAGGAATACATCCGCGCCGGAGATGCCTTTCAAATCGTGCTCAGCCAGCGGCTGGAGGCCCGCACGCCCGCCGATCCCTTTGAAATGTACCGTGCGCTGCGCGTGGTGAATCCATCGCCCTATCTCTATTTTTTGAAGCTCGGCGATGTCTCCGTCGTGGGCAGTTCGCCCGAGATGCTCGTCAAGGTGCAAGGCCGCGACGCCTACTATCACCCGCTCGCCGGCACCCGCCCGCGCGGTCGTGACGAAACCGAAGACCGCCGGTTGGAAGCGGAGCTGCTCGCCGATCCCAAGGAACGCGCCGAGCACGTAATGCTCGTCGATCTGGGCCGCAACGATCTCGGCCGCGTGTGCGAGTACGGCTCCGTCAAACCCGAGCGGCTGATGTTCGTCGAGCGCTATTCTCACGTGATGCACATCGCCTCGAGCCTTCACGGCCGTTTGCGTCAGGGCGTGGACTGCTTCGACGCGCTGATGGCCTGCTTCCCGGCCGGCACGCTTTCCGGCGCGCCGAAAGTGCGGGCCATGGAGATCATCGACGAACTGGAGCCCACCCGCCGCGGCATCTACGGCGGCGCAATCCTCTATCTCGATTTTTCCGGCAATCTCGATTCCTGCATTGGGCTCCGCACGCTGGTGGCCAAAGACGGACGAGTGTACGTGCAGGCGGGCGCGGGAATCGTGGCCGATTCCGTTCCGGAGACGGAATATGAGGAAACGCTCAACAAGGCTCGCGCACTGATCCGTGCCCTCGAAATTGCCGCCGGCGCTCGCGCCGATTAGCCGTCTGCGCTATTCTATTCATTCCCGATGCTGCTCTTGCTCGATAACTACGACTCCTTTACCTACAACCTGGCGCAGTACCTCGGCCAGATGGGCGCAAAGCTGGAAGTGCGCCGCAATGACGAAATCACCGTCGAGGAAATCGAGCGGTTGCGTCCCGAGCGCATCGTGATTTCGCCCGGGCCATGCACCCCACAGGAAGCTGGGATCAGCGTTCCGCTGATCAAGCGTTTCGCCGGAAAAATTCCCATCCTCGGCGTCTGCCTCGGGCATCAGGCCATCGGCGCCGCGTTCGGCGGGCGCGTGGTGCGCGCGAAAAAAGTGATGCATGGCAAGACCAGCGAAATTCACCACGACGGCCGCACGATCTTTCGCGGCCTGCCGCAGGATTTCGTCGCCACGCGCTATCACTCGCTCATTGTCGAGCGCAAATCGCTTCCGCGCTCACTGGAAATCTCCGCGGAAACCTCCGACGGCACCATCATGGGCCTTCGCCATCGCCGGATGAAGGTCGAAGGCGTACAGTTCCACCCCGAATCCGTCCTTACCTCTTCCGGATTCAAACTCCTCGAAAATTTCTTGTCGATTTGAAGAGTAGCGCGCCCCGCTCGCCTGTGCGCGAAGGGGCTACGACGCGGCGTGCCCGCGCTGCGCTTCCAGCGCCGAAAATGCGACGAGCGCCTCAAGCTTATCGCGCGCGGCGCCGGAATCGATCGACTCCGCGGCCATCTTCACCCCCGCCAGAAAATCCGTGGCGCGTCCGGCCGCTACGAGCGCCGCCGCCGCATTCGCCAGCACGATTTCGCGATGCGGCCCATGCACGCGATAGAGCAGCGATTGCCCAAAAACTTTGTGAATGATTTCCGCGTTGTGCTTCGCGTCGCCGCCGCGAATCGATTCGAGCGGCGCGCGGTGCAGCCCGAAATCCTCGGGCGTCACAGTGTAATTCCTGACCACCGCGTCGCGCAATTCCGATACATACGTCTCGCCCGCGATCGAAATTTCATCCAGGCCGTCCGCGCCGTGGACCACGATCGCTCGCCGCACGCCCAGCTCCCCCAGGGCGCGCGCCAATAGCTCCGTCAGGCTCGCGGCGTACACTCCCACAACCTGCGCCGAAGCGCCCGCCGGATTCGTTAGCGGCCCAAGCAAATTGAACACGGTGCGCATCCGCAGCTCGCGCCGCGCCGGCATCGCATGACGCGTGGCCGAATGCATCACCGGCGCGAACAAAAATCCAATCCCGATTTGTTCGATCGCCTCCGCCACGCGCTCCGCCGGCAAATCGATGCGCACGCCCAAATGTTCCAGCACATCCGCCGAGCCGCACCGGGAACTGATGGAGCGATTCCCGTGCTTCGCCACGCGCACACCCGCCCCGGCGACCACGAACGCGGAAGCGGTCGACACGTTGAACGTGCCCGCGCCGTCGCCGCCCGTCCCGCACGTGTCCACCAGCGCCTCCTCGGCCGACCACGAATGCCCCGCGACAATCGGCGGCGCGTGCCTCCGCATCGCCGTGGCGAACCCCACCAGTTCGTCCACGGTCTCGCCCTTCATCCGCAGCGCCGTCAGCAGGCCGCCGATCTGCGCGTCGCTCGCAGCTCCGCGAAGGATTTGCTCCATCGCGGCCTCTGCTTCCACCCGCGAGAGGTCTTCTCCCGCCACGATTTTTTCCAGGGCTTCTTGAATCATTTTCGGACTTCGACGGCGAAGATTTGCCTGCTTTGCTTGCTCCCGCCCGAGGGTTCCAAGTACACTAGACCGCTTTATGCGTTCATAAATTCTAGCACTATTCGAGAGGCTCGCCGGTCCGGCCCGAAAATCCGCATGAAAATCCATGAGTACCAGGCCAAAGCCATCCTTGCCAAGTTTGGAGTGCCCGTTCCGCGCGGTGAAGTGATCTTCAAAGCGGAAGACGCCCGCTCTGTCGCGGAGCGCCTGGGCACGAAAATCGTTGTGGTGAAAGCGCAGATTCACGCCGGCGGCCGCGGCAAGGCCGGCGGCGTCAAAATCGCCCAATCGCCCGAAGAAGCGGCGTCACTCGCCGCCAAAATACTCGGCATGAAACTCGTCACTCCCCAAACCGGCCCGGAGGGCCGCATCGTTCGCCGTCTATTGATCGAAGAAGGCCTCGACATCAAGCGCGAGCTGTATCTGAGCATTCTGGTCGATCGCGCTGCGCGCGCCCCGGTGATCATGGCCAGTGCCGCAGGCGGCATGGAAATCGAGGAAGTCGCCAAAGATCGCCCCGAAGCAATTCTGCGCGAAACGGTGCGCCCCGAAACCGGTTTCGAGCCCTATCACGCGCGCAAAATCGCGTTTGGATTGGGCCTGAAGCAGGAGATGGCAGGCACAGCTTCCAAATTTCTCGCTTCGCTTTACCGCGCCTTCATCGACACCGACGCATCCCTCCTCGAAATTAATCCTTGCGTTGTTACCGGCGATGGACGCATCGTCGCCCTCGATGCCAAGGTAAATTTTGACGATAACGCGCTTTTCCGCCATCCCGATTACGCCGGCCTTCGCGACTTGGACGAAGAAACGCCGCTCGAAGTGGAAGCCTCGAAGTTCAAACTTAACTACATCAAGCTGGATGGCAACGTCGGCTGCATGGTCAACGGCGCGGGCCTCGCCATGGCCACGATGGACATCATCAAGCTTTCGGGCGGCAGCCCCGCCAATTTTCTCGACGTGGGCGGCGGCGCCTCCGAGGAGCAAGTCAAAAACGCCTTTCGCATTCTGCTGAGCGACCAGGCCGTGAAGGCCGTTTTCGTCAACATCTTCGGCGGCATCTTGCGCTGCGATGTGTTGGCGAGCGGCGTCGTGAACGCGGCCAAAGAGCTGCAACTGAAAATCCCTGTAGTGGTGCGCATGGAAGGCACCAATGTCAAAAAGGGCCAGCAGATTTTGCGCGATTCCGGACTGGATCTTACGGTCGCCGATGGAATGAAAGACGGCGCGGAAAAAGTCGTCGTGCTTGCCGGAGGTTCGCGATGAGCGTCCTCATCGACAAATCCACGCGCGTGCTCGTCCAGGGACTCACCGGCCGCGAAGGCACCTTCCACGCCCAGCAGATGCTCGACTATGGGACAAAAGTCGTCGCCGGCGTCACTCCCGGCAAGGGCGGCGCCAGGCATCTCGGCGTTCCGGTGTTCGATACCGTCGCCGAAGCCGTCCGCGAAACGCGTGCCGATGCCTCCGTGATTTTCGTTCCGCCTCCGTTCGCCGCCGACGCCATTCTCGAAGCCTTCGATGCGCAATTGCCTCTGGTCATCTGCATCACCGAAGGCATCCCCACCCTCGACATGGTGCGCGTGGCCGCCGCGCTGAAAAATTCCCACTCGCGCCTGATTGGACCGAACTGCCCGGGCGTCATCTCTCCGGGGCAGTGCAAAATCGGCATCATGCCCGCATCGATTCACAAGCAAGGCCATGTCGGCGTGGTTAGCCGCAGCGGCACGCTCACCTACGAGGCCGTCGATCAACTCACCCGTCTCGGCATCGGCCAATCCACTTGCATTGGCATCGGCGGCGATCCGATCATCGGCACGTCGTTCCTCGACGCCATCCAGCTTTTCAACGAAGACCGCGACACGGATGCCATCGTCATGATCGGCGAAATCGGTGGCAATGCCGAGGAAAGCGCTGCCGCGTACATCAAGCAGCACGTAAAAAAACCCGTCGTTGGCTTCATCGCCGGGCAAACTGCGCCGCCCGGCCGCCGCATGGGCCACGCCGGCGCCATCATCAGCGATGGACAGGGCACGGCCGCCGACAAGTACCGCGCCATGCGCGCCGCCGGCATTCATACCGTGCAGAGCCCCGCCGAAATCGGCCACACGCTCGCCCGTGTCCTCGGCGCATCAAGGGGCTCTGCAAAATCCCGATCCGTTTCAAGGAAATCGGCCAAAGCGCCGAAAAAACGCAGGCGATAGCCGCGTTTCAGGAGGAACACCCGTTGGTTATGGAGAGAACGCTCGCGATTATCAAGCCGGATGCCGTACAGCGTGGATTGACCGGCGAAATTCTCAGCCGCATTCACGCCGCGCAATTCCACATTGTCGCCATCAAGTCGCTCCGATTGACGAAATCCGAAGCCGAAGGGTTCTACGCCGTCCATCGCGAGCGCCCCTTTTTCGGCGAGCTCACCGATTTCATGAGTTCCGGCAAAGCCGTCGTGATGGTGCTCGAGGCCGAGGGGGCAATCAGCAAGTGGCGTGACGCGATGGGCGCCACCGATCCCGCCAAGGCCGCCCCGGGCACGATTCGCCGCGATCTGGGCACCAGCATCCAGTACAACTGCACGCATGGCTCGGACGCGCCGCAAACCGCCGCCTTCGAAATCGGCTACTTCTTCTCCGGCCTGGAATTGATTTAGATCGTCGCGACAAAGAATGGTTTTCCGGGTGCCCCATTCTCGGTTTTTTGAGAGTGGGGCTTTTTTTCTTCCGTGCCTCTTTCATGGCGGCAGCTTTTGCCCGGCGGATGCGAGGTGCAGATACCATACTCGATGCTGGTGATTGATATGGTAAACTCTCCCCATGAAGACAGCCCGCAAAATAACCGTGGAAGTACCACCAGATCTGCTTGAAAAAGCGCAGAAAGCCAGCGGCGCGGGCGTGACGGAAACCGTGCGCACCGGCTTGCAGCTCGTCGCCGCAACTCGTGTCTATGCGCAGCTCCGCGAGATGCGCGGCAAAGTGCGTTTCTCGCGTGCCACACCGGAGCTAAAGGCGGACCGGTGATCGCCGCCGATACAAGTACTTGGGTCGCTTTTTTGGAAGGCCGGCGCGGGGCAGACGTCGATGTCCTCGACAAATCACTCGCCGACCGGCAAGTCGTGATGCCTCCAGTTGTGCTCACGGAGCTTTTGAGTGACCCGAATCTCCCTCCTGGCTTGGCCAAATTGCTCACCGAGATCCCCAGAATCGATCCGGCAATCGATTATTGGGTGCGCGCGGGAAAACTTCGCGCTAAGGTTCTCTCCCGGCGGCGCAAAGCGCGCCTCGGCGATGCCCTGATTGCACAGAGCTGCCTTGACGCGGCAGTTCCCTTTATCACGCGTGACCGGGATTTCCGCGCTTTTGCTCAGGCAGCGGAATTGAATTTAATACTTGAGATCGACTCGTAATGCCGGGTGCCGCACTCTTCGCGGTTTTTGCGAAGGATGCGCACTTTACTTTGCTATCGAATCGACGCTTGCGCGAAATTGCTGTTACTGATTGGAACCTGAGATCCAATGCCGACTTTAATTCCTAAACCAACCCGCATTGAAGCCGCGGGCAACAAGCCCAAAATCATCTTGGAGCACGTCGGCCGCGTGAATTCCGCCACACCCGCCGTCAGCATCGCGCGCATGACCAGCCCCGCCGGATGGATCGAGCCGGGGCAGACACCCGAATTTGACGAATACACGCTCGTCTTGAGCGGCACGCTCCGCGTCACCAGCGCCGGCGGCGCGCTTGATGTATGCGCCGGCCAGGCCGTCATCGCCCACGCCGGCGAATGGGTCCGCTACTCCACCCCCGATGGCGCCGAGTACATCTCCGTCTGTATCCCCGCCTTTTCGCCGGCTACCGTCCACCGCGATTCTGAATAGCGTGCCATCCGGACCAGCTTAGGTCCCGGGTCGCCTTGCAGTTTCTCGAATTTTTGCCAAACTGCGCCTCCGCGCTAAAATAGGCCATTCCACGATGCCATCGGAGCCCTTTCGCGAACTCGGCAAACTGCTGCTGGTCATCGGGGCCATTCTGGTCGCGATTGGTGCGTTGCTGGCGTCTGGCGTAAAGATGCCGTTCCGTCTGGGTCACTTGCCCGGCGACATCGCCTATCAAGGCCGCCACGGCAGCTTCTATTTTCCGATCGTTACCTGCATCGTGCTGAGCGTCGCGCTCACGCTGATTTTCTGGATCATGAACTTTCTTCGCCGCTAAGCCATGAGCCAGCCTTCTCTATTCGACATCGCGCCCGAGCGCCGCATCTGGAAAGTCAGCGAGATCACCGAATGTATCGGCGAGCTGCTCGAACGCGCTTTCCGTGACGTCTGGATCGAAGGCGAAGTCTCGAATTTCCGTCCCGCGCAATCGGGCCATCTCTACTTCACGCTGAAAGACGCCGGCGCGCAAATCCGCTGCGTCTGTTTCCGCGATCAAGCGCGCGGGCTCAAATTCCGCCCGGAGGACGGCCTGCACGTCACCGTGCGCGGCTCGCTCGGCGTCTACGAAGTCCGCGGCGAATATCAGATTTACGTCAGCTACATCGAGCCCGTCGGCGCGGGCGCGCTGCAGCTCGCCTTCGAGCAGTTGAAAAAGAAGCTTGAGGCGGAAGGTTTGTTCGCGGAAGAGCGCAAAAAGCCGCTGCCCGTCCTGCCGCGCTGCATCGGGGTCGTAACGTCTCCCACGGGCGCCGCGATTCGCGACATTCTTCGCGTCCTGAAGCGCCGCTTCGCCAACGCGCATGTGCGGCTGTTTCCCGTGAAGGTGCAGGGCGAGGGCGCGGCCCGCGAAATCGCCTCCGCGCTCGCCTATTTCAATCGCGCCCAGTTTGCGGACGTGATCATCCTCGCCCGCGGCGGCGGATCGCTTGAGGATCTCTGGGCCTTCAACGAGGAGCGCGTGGCCCGCGCCATCGCCGAATCCGCCATCCCGGTCATCACCGGCGTGGGCCACGAAACCGATTTCACCATCGCCGATTTCGTTGCCGATCTCCGCGCCCCCACTCCCTCCGCCGCGGCTGAAATCGTCGTTCGCTCCCGCCAGGAATTTGACCGCCACATTTCCGAATATCAGCGCCGCCTCGTCCAGCAGATTCGCTACCTGCTCTCCGAGCGCCGCCATCGCGTCCGCGATCTCGAAACGCATCGCGGTTTCCGGCAGCTCGAATTGCTCATGCGTCGGCGCCGCCAGCAGGTGGACGAGCTTTCCGGCCAGCTCGCTTTCGTCTTGCGCCTGCGGCTTGCCAACGCCCGCCAGCGCCTCGCCTCCGCTCAGGCCAAGGTGGCGACGTTCGACCTTCGCGGCCGCGCCGCCGCTCTGCGAGGCCGCATCAGCCAGCAGCGCGATGCGCTTCGTGCTGCGCTGGATCGACTGGTCGCGCGCAAGCAGCGCCGCCTCGCCGCCGCGCGTGTGCGCTTTGCCGCTCTTGATCTCCGCGCGCGCGTCGGCCGCCTGCGCCGCCGCTTGGACGACCGCTCCGTCGCCCTGCGCGTCTCGATTGATCGCGCGCTCGTCGCCAAGCGCCGCCGTCTGGAAGCCGCCGCTCTCCAGCTTGAGGAACGCAGCCCCTTTCAGCTCCTCGAACGCGGCTACGCCATCGCCTACGATGCGTCCGGCAAAGTCCTCCGCTCCCCCGATCAGGTCGCCCCGGGCGATGCGTTCTCCGTCCGCCTCGCTCGTGGCCTGATCGACGCCACCGTCCGCCGCAAGCGCCAGCCTTAATCGTTGACGCGCATCAGCGTTCAATTTCCCATTTTGGGAAAGTTGGTACTACCCGCAAATTGAACCTGTACGCCACCGCAATCGCATGCTACCGTAAGTCGTTTTTGTTGGCCGTAGGGAAGCTGCTGAGGTGGCCAACGAAGTTTTAGAACATAGTCAGCAGCATGCGCGGCCTGTGTTCCTGCTGTAGAAAGTGGCCGCGAGGAGGCAAGTTGCCATGCGACGGGCAAGTTACGGAATGGGCGCTCTTCACCACGCTGGCCGCCCGAACTGTCCGTACATTCGGTGGATACCCGATGGGCGTTTCCAGACCTCTCCGGCGCCGGGCACTCTAATCGATACACATGCGATTAGAACCGGCGCTAAATCGCTGAAAAGAAAGGACGGAGCTTCTGCCTAATCGATACACTTCCGATGCCGACTTGGCGGCGTTTTTCGCCGGCCCGGAATTGCGAATGGCGAAATGTATCGAGCTGTCGATGGGTCAAATCGCAGGGAACAAAACCAGATCCGAAATCCTGACGGCGAATCCGGGCGCGGCTTACTCCTCCTCCGAATCTCCGGCTACTTTGAGCACCGCGAGGAACGCTTCCTGCGGAATGTCCACCCGGCCGACGCGCTTCATTCGCTTTTTGCCTTCCTTCTGCCGTTCCAGTAGTTTGCGTTTGCGGGTGATGTCGCCGCCGTAGCATTTGGCCAGCACGTTCTTGCGAATCGCGCTGATCGTCTCCCGCGCGATCACGCGGCTCCCAATCGCCGCCTGCACCGGCACCTCGAACATCTGCCGCGGAATCAATTTCCGCAATCGCGTCACGAGTTCGCGTCCGCGTTCGTAGGCCTGTTCGCGATGGCATACGATGGCCAGCGCATCCACCGGCTCTCCGCCCACCAGCACGTCCAGCTTCACCAGATCCGATTCGCGATAGCCCGAAAGATGGTAATCGAGCGAGGCGTAGCCGCGCGAAACGCTTTTCAGCCGGTCGTAAAAATCGAGCACGATCTCGTTGAGCGGCATCTCGTACGTCAGCATGATGCGCGTCGGCGAGAGATATTCGAACTTCTTCTGCACGCCGCGCTTTTCTTCGCAAAGCTGCAGCACGCCGCCCACGGAATCCTCGGCGGTGATGATCATCGCCGTCAAAATCGGCTCGGCGATCGACTTGATCGAAGTCGGCGGCGGAAATTTCGTCGGATTATCGACTTCCAAAACTTCATTCGTCACCGTGGTGATGCGGTAGCGCACGCTCGGCGCGGTGGTGATCAGGTCGATGTTGAATTCGCGCTCCAGCCGCTCCTGGACGATCTCCATGTGCAACAAACCCAAAAACCCGCAGCGGAAGCCGAATCCGAGCGCCGCCGAATTTTCCGGCTCGTAGAAAAATGCCGCGTCGTTCAATTGCAGTTTTCCCAGCGCGTCGCGCAGCATTTCGTAATCGCTGGCATTCACCGGGAAAAGCCCGGCGAACACCATCGGCTTGATCGCCTCGAATCCCGGCAGCGCCGCTGCGGGCCGCTCCGCTTCCACGATCGTGTCGCCCACGCGTGCATCGGCCACGCGCTTGATGTTGGCGATCACAAAACCCACGTCGCCCGCCGCCAGCTCCTCAAGCGCGACCGGCTTGGGCGTCAGCACGCCCAGGCTTTCCACTTCGTAAATCTCATTGCTGGCGCACAGCCGCACCTTCATGTGCGGCGTCATCCGTCCCTGCATCACGCGCACCAGCACCACCGCGCCGCGATACGCGTCGAACCACGAATCGAAAATCAGCGCTTGCAGCGGCGCGTCGGCGCTTCCTTTCGGCGGAGGAATGCGCTCGACGATTGCTTCGAGCACCGCCTCCACTCCCAGCCCGCTTTTCGCGCTGATCGGCAGCGCGTCCCGCGCCGGGATGGCCAGCACGTTTTCGATCTGCTCTTTCACGTACTCAGGCTGCGCGGCGGGCAGATCGATCTTGTTGATCACCGGCACGATTTCCAGATTGTGCCGCGACGCCAGAAACGCGTTGGCCACCGTCTGCGCTTCCACTCCCTGGCTCGCGTCCACCACCAGCAGCGCCCCTTCGCAGGCCGAAAGCGCGCGCGAAACCTCGTAAGAGAAATCGACGTGCCCGGGCGTATCGATCAGATTCAGCCGGTACTCGTGCCCGTCCTTTGCCTGGTAATGCAGCCGGATGCTTTTGGCCTTGATGGTGATGCCGCGCTCCCGCTCCAAATCCATCGAGTCGAGCACCTGCGCCTGCATCTCGCGCTCGCTCAGTGCACCGGTCAGCTCCAGCAGCCGGTCGGCCAGCGTGGATTTGCCGTGGTCGATGTGCGCGATGATGCAAAAATTCCGGATGTACTGGGGATCCATAGTTCGTGTGCTGGGTCTGGCCGCGTCCAGGCGAGCGCCGGCGCTGCGCGCGGCGGCCGAGTCCTGCAAGAAGTCGAGTGTGCCACAGTTCGCCGTTGCGAGCTAGCGATGCAGCGCCGAGCTGCCCGCCGAAGCCGCCAAAATCACGTCCGAAAGGAATTCGCCCAGCCCGCGGCTGGCGGCGCAAAAGGCGCGGTCGCGCGTAGCGCGGTCGAGCCATCCGAGGCAAACCATCAGCACAATTTCCGCCCAGGCTTCGGCGGCCGATGGCGTGAAACCCACCTCTCGGAGCACGCTCGCGATCAGCGCCGCCTTCTTCCGTTCAATGGCTGCCACGCGCCCGGCCACGCGCGAATCCCGGCGCGCCCATCCGCGCACCGCCACCTCGCCGCGAATCCGCTCCGGATCGGTTGTCTTCGCCACGATTTGCGCCCAGCGGACGGCTGGCGCGGCGCCGTTTTCGGCTTCTATCCACGCGAGTTCGTCGCTCTCCCATCGCGAAAGCATGCTCTCCAGCAGCTCACTCCGGCCGTGAAAGTGCCAATAGAAGCTGCCTTTGCTGACACCCAAATCCCGCGCCAGCACCTCCACGCGAACGGACTCGACTCCCTGGTCGGAGAGGCGGCTGAAGGCGGCGGCCAGCCAGTCAGAGCGATGCAAGCTTACTGTGCGGGATGCAGGCGTGCTTGCCATACGGTGCCGTATGTATTCAGAGTAGTGGACCGAATCAGGCACGTCAAGCTTTCAAGCGCCGCCGAGGCGGACAATTCGAAGGGCTTCGGTGGCTACGACGGGTTCGTTTCCGAAGCCGCCGAGCCAATGAACGCCCGGCTCTTTGCGGAACCAGGTCATTTGTCGTTTCGCGTACCGCCGCGTCGCCTGCTGGATCGATTCAACCGCCGCCGCGAGCGACATGCGGCCCTCCAGGTGGTCTCGCAACTCCGCGTAGCCGATGAACTGGAACGGCTTCGCTTCGCGCGGCACGCCATCGTCAATCAAGCGGCGGACTTCGTCGAGCCAGCCGGAAGCGATCATCTGTTCCACGCGCGCATGGATGTGCTCGTAGAGCGCCGTCCGGGCCGGATTCAGCCCGATTTTCGTTACCGCGTAGCCTTGGAGTCCCTTGCGGCCGCCGCCGTGAATTTCGCTCACCGCTTTTCCGGCCAGCATGCGCATTTCGATCGCGCGGATAATCTTCTGCGTGTCTCGCGGAGCAATCCGTTTTGCCGCCGCCGGATCAACCCGCGCCAGCATACGATGCAAATGAAGCGGGCCTTTCGCGCGCGCCTTCGTGCGCAGCCGTTCGCGCAATTCTTCCGAACGCGTCGGCGCCTCCGAGAGCCCTTCGAGCAGCGCCCGAAGATACAGGCCGGTTCCCGCCGTCATGATGGGAAGCTTTCCGCGAGCAGTTACGTCCGCGAGCACGGCGGTCGCGCGAGCGGCGTATTCTCCCGCCGTAAACACTTCATCCGCGTCCACCACATCGATCAAATGATGCGGAATGCCGCGGCGCTCCGCGGGCGGGACTTTTCCTGTGCCGATATCGAAGTGCCGGTACACCTGCGTGGAATCGCAAGCGAGGATTTCGCCGCCCAGCTCCTCGGCCAGCCGGATGGCCAGTGCCGATTTTCCGGAAGCCGTCGGCCCCAGAATTACCAGCAGGCGCGCCGCCGCGTCATTCATGGATCCAAAGCCGCAGCAGCAGGATCGCGAGCACCAGCGCCGCGAGAATCAGGGTTCCCGCGACTTGGGCGCGCGGAATTTTCACTGCAGGCCGGCCTGCGACGGCGTGACGTTGTAGAGGAATATGATTCGCAGGCGCAGGTAAGGGCCGTGAAACGCGGAGGGCAACGGCTCGAATGGATTCGAAGCGTGAATGGCGGACATCGCCGCATTATCGAGCGGCTGTTTGCCGGAAGTGCGCTCGAGAATCGGATCGGGCGGCGGAACGCTGCCATCGGGGTTGATCTGAAACTCTGTATAGACCACGCCCTTGTCGCCCATCATCGCCGATTGCGGCATCACGGCGTACCAGTTGCGCTTCAGCGTGGCCAAAAGGCGCTGAATGTAGCTGGTAAAATCCACGCCCTGCGTGTCGGAAAGAATCTGGTAGCCCTGCCCCATGCCCGGCCCGCCAATGCCGGGCGAAGCAGGCGCGCCGCCGTAGTATCCGCCTTGGACTCTGCCCTGCCTGGCCGCCTCACGAATCTGATTTTGAATTTCCTGGCCGGGCGAGTCGTCGGAAAGTCCGAGATTCAGATGCGGACGCGGCCGCGGAGACGGCGGTTGAATCGCCTCCAGCTGCGATGGCGGCGGATTGGCGGGTTGCTGCTGGCGCAGCAGGTTCTGCGGTTTCGGCTCCGGAGGAAGTTGAGCGGTTTTCGGCGGCTCGGGAATCTGTGGCTTTTCCACCGGAGGCGCGGGCGGCTGGACCACCGGCGGCGCCACTCGATTCAGCACTTTCGGACTGATATGGATTTTCGGGCTCGGGTGATAGCGCGGTTCCGGCGGCGGAGTGTAAATCCACTGCAACTGCCGCTTCGCCAATGCGATCTGTTCGTCGGTGGGCGCGTGCTCCGGGAATATTTTGGGCGAGAGGATCAGAAACAAAATCACCGCAACGTGAAACAGGATGGAAAGCGTCAGCTTCAGCGCATCGTCGGAAGTCTTCCGCGTTTCCTCTGGTCCGATCAGCAGATTCGGATCGCCGGTGAGGAAAATATCCGGCTGGATCACCTCGCGCAGTTCCGGCGTGACTTCGAGGGGTTTTTCCTCCCGCCGCAGCTCTTCCTCGGTGATCGGATTCACCTCGGCGGGGACAACCATGCGCGAATCGAGAATATCGAGCGGTAAGGTGGGCGCGTGCTCGATTTTCTCGAACGGCTTTACTTCCATGCCGCGCGGGACCAGGCTGCGGGCGACCAGCACGCCGAGCGGCAGGTGCGCGGGAATCGAGGATTTGCCGTTGAGCGGAGGGGCGTTCGAGAGCTGCGAGGGAACAACGGTCCGGCTGTCCAGCAGCGTGGTGACGCGCTGCGGCTGCTTCCGCGCCTCGTCCTTGTCGACGGGGCGCACGTTCACCGGAACGAGGGTGCGGCGGATCATCGGGCTGCCTGTGGAGTGAAAGCCTCTAATTGGACGCGCCGGGCGTGTTCCAGGATGCTCGCCATGACCCGGTCGGCCAGGGCCAGGGCGGCGCGGCCGGCCGCGCCATCGACCACCGGAGACTGGCGCGCGCGCACGCATTCCGCGAAGGCGCGAAGCTCCGCCTTCAGCGGTTCTTCGGTTTGCGTGGGGATCTTCTCGAAACCGACGCCTTGCGGATTGCCGGGCTGGACGCGGATGCGCAACGCGTCCTGCCGCGCGAAATCCAGCGAAATGTACTCATGCTCCTGAAAAAATCGCATTTTGCGAACGCGTTCGGTGGAGACGCGGCTCGCGGTGACGTTGGCCACCGCCCCGGTCTCGAACTCGATCCGGGCATGGGCGATGTCAATTTTGTCGGTGATCACGGGGATGCCCACGGCACGCACATCCGTTACGCGAGAGCCGAGCAGCGAAAGCAAGATATCCAGGTCGTGGATCATCACGTCGTACACCACGTCGATATCCAGGCTGCGCGGCGTGAAAACGCCCAGCCGATGCACCTCGAAAAACAGGGGGCGCGAAAGAATCCGTCGCGCGGCGGCAACGGCGGGGTTGAAGCGCTCCACGTGGCCGACCTGCAGGATTCGGCGCGCCGCATTTGCCGAGGCGATCAGCCGGTCAGCATCATCGAGCGATGCCGCCATTGGTTTTTCGATCAGCACATCGACTCCGGCATCGAGCAGCCGGCAGCCAACATTCGCATGTTCCTTCGTTGGAACCGCCACACTGACCGCATCGACCCCCGCGGCGATCAGCGCCTCGAGATCCGGGAACGTGCGCGTGCCGAACTCCGCGGCGACTTCCCGCGCGCGCTGCTGGTTCGTGTCGAAAATCCCGGCGAGTTCCGCGCCTTCCAGAGAGCGCCAGACGCGCACATGATGGCGCCCAAACTCGCCGACCCCGGCGACGGCCACGCGAATTTTTTCATCGTTCACGATTTCTTCTTCACTTCCGTTGCGTCCGGCGCGAACGCCTGGATCGCGATTCCCGCTTCGGCAGCCGCGGAAATCAGTGCCTCGCGTTCGAAGAGCAGCGTGCGCCCGGCATCGATCGCCAGCGCCGTGGCGTTCGAGCGCCGCATCACTTCGATCGTTTTCAGCCCGATCACCGGCACGTCGAAGCGCATGTCCTGCCCGGGCTTGCTGACTTTCACCACCACCAATCGCTGACCGCCCGCGATTCGCGCCGCTCGTTCGATTGTCTCATCCGTGCCCTCCATTGCCTCAATGGCGACGCAGGCGCGGTCGCGAATCACGACCGTTTGGCCTAAATCGAGGCCGGCGATCCGCCGCGCGATTTCGCGCCCGTATTCCATGTCCGCAAACTCCGATGCGTCCGGGGCGCGCGGCGTCAGCACGCCGCTTTGCGCCAGCAGCCCGCCGAGAAACTTCGTCGAGTCCACCAGTTCGATGCCTTCATCTTCCAGCACGCGCGCCACGCCGCCGATCAGGGCGTCGGTATTTTTCGCCGGAAGGGAAAGCAGAAGTTTGGCGAGGCGCCAGTCGGGACGGATCGAGCTGAAAATCTTATTGTGCTTCACCTGCCCGGCCATCACCGCGCGCTTCACGCCTTCCCGGTGCAGCAATTCGATTCCGCGGCTCAATTCGCCCAGGCTGATCCAATGCAGGCGCTTGGCCACTCGCGCCAGCGCCGGCGAAGCTTCTTCGCGGATCGCGATCACGGCCATCTCGATGCCGCGGCTGCGCGCTCCTTCGAGCACAAGAAAGGGGAACGCGCCGTTACCGGCGATCAAGCCCCACACGCCCGTGTTTTCATCCGCCGCCACGCGCCACCCTATTTCGTCAGGCCCCGCTCGGTGGCGGACTCGATGAAGCGGATCAACGTTAAGACGTCCTCGGAATCGGCGAGGGTTCCACGCATTTTCTCGAGCGCCTGCGAGGTGTTGAGTTTGGACCGAAGGAGATAGCGGTATGCCTGTTCGATGGGCTTGATGCGCTCGGGCGTGAAGCCGCGGCGCTCCAGGCCGACGCGGTTGATGCCGTAGCACTTCGTGTCGCGCGAGCTTACTATCAGCGAAAAGGGCGGCACGTCTTGCGTAAGGATGGTGCCCGCGCCGATATAGGAATAGCAGCCGATGCGGGTGAACTGGTGCACGAGAACGAACGAGCTGAGCGTGGCGTAATCGTCCACGCGCGTGTGCCCCGCGAGCTGCGCGCCGTTGATGATGGTCACGTAATCGCCGATCGAGCAATCGTGGCCGATGTGCGCATACGCCATGACCAGGCTGTGGCTGCCCATGCGCGTCGTGCCGTCGCCCTTGAGCGTGCCGCGATGCACGGTGCAAAACTCGCGGAATTCGTTGGAGTCGCCGACTTCCAGGCGCACTTTCTGTCCGGTGAAGGTGTAATCCTGCGGATCGCCGCCCACGATGCAGAAGGAATGAAAATGATTGTTGCGCCCGAAGGTGGAGGGGCCCTTGACGACGGCATGAGGCTCGACCACGCAGCCGTCCCCCAGCTCGACGTCGTCTCCCACGACCGCGCAAGCCCCGATTTTCACGCATTTGCCCAGCCGCGCGGTGGGCGAAACGATCGCCCGGGGATCGATCTCGCTCATTGAGCTTTCCCCGCCGGCTCCGCGGCAGGCGCTTTTTCGGTTTCGAGATCGACCATCTTGCACATCAGCGTGGCTTCGGCGGCCAGTTCGCCCTGCACGGTGGCGCGCCCCTGCAGCTTGCAGAATCCGTTGCGCCAGGCGAGCACGTTCATTTCAAGGCGCAATTGATCGCCGGGAACGACGGGACGGCGAAAGCGGGCGTTATCGATGGCCACAAAGTACAACAGCTTCTTTTCCCGGTCGTGCACCTCCTGAAGCAGAAGCAATCCGCCGGTTTGGGCCATGGATTCGATGATCAGCACGCCCGGCATGATCGGTTTTCCCGGAAAGTGGCCCTGAAAATAGTGTTCGTTGATGGTGACGTTCTTGATTCCGACGATTCGCTTCCATCGTTCCATTTCTTCGATTCCGTCAATCAGCAGGAACGGGTATCGGTGCGGGAGGATTTTTTGTATGTCGTTGACGTCGAGGAGCATGGTTGACCTCGGTCCAGTCCCGTATTTCATTTCTGGGGAGTCGAGCAATTCTATACGAAATCGTCGGCGCGTAGGCAAACGCAGGCGAGGGCACGTTCCGAAAGCGGCGGGATTCAAATGGCATCGGCGCGGGTGGCTTGCAATGCGTGGAGGATGTGCATAGGCTCGTCGGAATGAAAAAGAGCTTCCCGGAACACGCGGAACCCGCCGCGGCCGCGCCGGCAAACGAGCTGCTGCGCGTGCTGCGAAAGCGCCAGCGCGAAATGACGAGGCTGCTCGGCAAATTCGTTTGCTGCGAATCGCCCAGTCATCATAAGGCCGCCGTGGACCGAATGGGGCGCATCGTGGCGCGAGAATGGAAGCGGCGCGGCGCGAGCGTGCGCGTGCTGCGCCAAACGCAATGGGGAAATCACGTCCGGGCGGAAATCTGGCTTGGCGCGCGGCGGCCAAAGAAGCAAATTCTGGTGCTCGGACACCTTGATACCGTGTATCCGATGGGAACGCATGCGAAGACCCCGTTTCGCGTATCCGATGGACGGGCCTGGGGTCCGGGCACGTTCGACATGAAAGGCGGGCTGGTGATCGCGCTGTTCGCGATCGAGGCGCTGAAGGAAGCCAGCGTGCGGCCGGAAAAGCGATTTGTTTTTTTCTGGAACTCGGATGAGGAGGTTGGCAGCAAGTCGTCGCGGAGGGAAATTGAACGCGAAGCGCTGCGAAGCGAGGCCGTTCTCGTGTTGGAACCCGCGGCGGGGCGCGACGGGAAGTTGAAAACGTCCCGCAAAGGCGCGGGGTCGGCGGAGATTGTGGTGACCGGGCGATCGGGGCATGCCGGAAACGCGCATCTTCCGGGCGCGGGGATCAACGCCGTTCATGAATTGGCGCTGCAGATCGCCCGGCTCATGAAAATGAACGACCGGCGGCGCGGCATCACCGTGCAGGCCACGGTGATGTCGGGAGGAACCGTGTCCAACGTCATTCCCGAGCATGCCCGCGCGCTGATCGACATTCGCCACGCGCATCTGGCCGACGCGGCGAGGATCAATCGCGCACTGCGCGCACTGCGGCCAATTCTGCCGCATGCGGCGATTGAGGTGAGCGGGGGCGTGAATCGCCCGCCGATGGAGCGAACTCCGGGCGTGCAAAAACTATTCGCGCGCGCAAAAGCGATCATGGCGCAAATGGGCTTGCCGCTTGATGAAACTTCGGTCGGAGGAGTTTCAGATGGGAATTTTACGGCCGCGCTCGGCGTTCCGACGCTGGATGGGCTTGGCGCGGTGGGCGATGGCGCGCACAGTCCGCGGGAATACGTGGAGTTGCGTTCGTTGCCGGAACGCGCCGCGCTCCTCGCCGGATTACTCGCCACGCTCTAAGGCGGGTCCAGCGCCCCGACTGCATGGCCTCGAATTCCTTTCAATTGATAACAGTTTCGCCCGATCAAGAGCCGAGGACATCCCCGGGGAATCGCCGGTTAAATTATTGGGGTTACTGCCGAGCTAAGCCGGACTCCAGGAAAGGACGTCCTGAGTCCACTTGCGCTCCAGATGAGCTTTTGTCTCGGCCGGAGCCTTTGCCAGCAGACCCGCGCCGCGGTTCGACAGGCGCACCACGGGGAGGCGAGCGGTGCGGAGCGCTCCCGGCAAAATAAACGGCCCGCCGAGGAAGATGGCGAGCCGGACGGTCTTCAGGTAGCACATCGCCAGCGAGCCGCCCAAGGCAATCGCGGCTTCCTCGCGAAACGTGACGGCGAGGCCATTGCGAACGAGAAACCGTCGAAACTCCCAGACGAGTCGAACGTCGCGCTCGAGTTCGCCCAGCCAAAGCAGCGCGATGCGGCGCCGGTCGCGACGGTATTGCGCGCAGACGCTTTTGAGTTCGGGCCGTGCATGAATAGTGCGGTAATCGCACCGTCGAAAAAGCAGATCGAACTGAGGGAAACTTACAATCGAGAGGCCGACAATGTCCCCAGGAGTTTGCGATTGTTTCTTCCCGGGAAGACGTTCGGGCGCAATAAGAAGTACTAGAAACAAGATTAGACAAGCGAAAACAATCGAGGAGAAGATGCCGAGAACGAGTTGCGCGCTCAATCTTGCCCTCGCCTAACGGAGCGGGTTGCTGCGGCCCGGACGATGTTCCACTTGTCAGCTGCTTGAAGATCTTCGATCTCAACCGCTGTTCTCGCACCAGAGGGCGCGTAGTCCCAGAAGCTCCACAACCAAAAAGCGGTAACACTGATATACATGAGCGACGGCAATAGCTGCCAATCGGGCAATAAGCCGATGAGCAACTCGGTTGCCGCGAATACCATTGAATTCAACAAGAGGAAAAATCCTGATCCGAACACAAGCCCCCTCAAGTTCCGCCCCAAAGGCACCCGATAGTAGCGGGCCAACCCTGCAATAGCCAAAAGCAATAGGCTCTGAGTTAAGTTCATATATTGCTCGAAAATGGATGGGATGAAGTGATTTGCAGGATGGATCAGGGATGTTTGGCTCCAACACAACAGGGCACCCAGCGGCAGGGCCAGCGAGCTCACGGCGAGGAGCGTCTTCTCGGCGAGGTGGGGCAGTACGGATTTTTGGATAAACAGCGACCTGAAAACCTCCCACACGATTAGGAAGAGGAGACAGTCCTCAATCGTTTCTGACGTCCAGTAAAGCCTACCGAAAAAAGGCCAACTCAAGTGAGCACACACGAAATCGAGCAGCGCCCGAACCAGATCGTAAAAGACGAAAGCGCTGAAAAATGGATAGCGGCGTACCAAATGACGGTCGAAAAGTCGCCAGACGAGTAACGCTTCAAGTGACATGCCGATAGCGGAGATCGCATCAAAGAACGGAACCATAAGAGGGGGCTATTGTACTCCGAACTGTAGGAAAGGGAAGGGGCTTGCCAGCAGCCCCCTTCCTCCTTGTAGCGCTAGTCGATGCTTGCGTCGGGCGACATAGGTGGCCCCGGTACCGGTCCGATCGGGAACACGTAGGCGCGCCCGAAAATCTTTTGAAGTTGGCTCATTGAGTGAGCCTCCTTTCGTTGAGAGGGTGGAGGGACCTTAACAGGAGGCGAGAACGTGAGGCGAAAATGTGCGAAAAGTTCAGTTTGGTGAAACGGGGCGAAGATATGGCAAAGAAAGTAACGACAGCGACTTGTAATTTCTCCGCGAGGCAGGTATAAAGAGGGCCGTGAACGGAACGGCCAGCCTGAAGCGGCATATCGCCCGGTCGCTGAACGCGGCGGGCGGGAATTTTGCCCGATTGGTGTTCGTGGGATCCCTGCGGGACGCATACACGGGTCATTACTTGCACGAGGGTTGGGGACAGGTGGCGCCGGCGTTAGAGGTCCATCGCGCACTGCGCGACATGCATCAGGAGGTTTTTGCCGCGGTGCTGCGCCTTTCGCTGCTCGATTTGGCGAAGGAACTGCGGATGCACTTTGAATCGCTTGCGCAGCCGGAACGCGAAACCACAGAATTGTGGCTTGAGACGGAACCGTTTCGCGATTTGATTCCGCAGGGTTGCGCGCGTTCGCTTCGAGAGCTATTTGTGTCGCAAGTCAGAACGGCGCTGGAGGTGCTGCGTCGTGCGCCCGCGTGGGAGGCGTTATCGGGACGAGCCGCATCGCCACCGCCACTACCTGACCAATCACCTCTGCTTCAGTGGCTAAACTGAACGTGCGAATGGGCGCGCGGGAAGTTGGGTAGGGAATCAGGGTGAGCTGGGAACCCGAGACGGAACACCAACTGCAGACGTAGCCATCTTTAAATTCAATGAGATAGATGGGGCGATCGTATTCGGTAGCCCATCCACCCTCGATTACTTTTCGCCGTTCGTCATCCACCATCACCAGAGCACCCGGGCGCAGCAAGGGACTCATCATTTCGTCGTCCGAGCCGATGTAGGCGTACATGTGTTGCCTCGGATTACATTCGAGCAAAAACGCGGCTGGAATTTCTCCCCACAACGCCACCACGCGGTTCAAGAGCTGAGTGCGCTCCCATTTGAAGGACGGATCGAGCCGGATGGGAAACCGAATCTTGGTGTCCGTGCCGAGCACCTCCGCGGTGACCGGCGCGGTGGCCGGCAGTTGTATCTGCGACCGATAACTATGCGCGCGATCGGGATCGACGCCATATCGGCTCAGAATTTCATAGAACGAGATTCCGTAAATGGCGGCGAGCGTAAAGGCTTTGAATTGGCTGGGCACGGCATTGTCGTTTTCGATCTGCGCGAGCCGGGCCGCGGAAATGTAGAAGCGGCGATTGCGCTCGCGCGCGGCGATTTTCGAGCTCATCTGCTGGATATCGCGGACGCCGAGCCGCAAGCGCAGCCGTACTTCCTTCAAAAAGCTGCCAGGCGAAGACTCCATCGTAATTCACCAAATGGTGGCCGATTTCGCGCGGCGATTATAACGGGCAGGAATCCATTCGCAGAGCACTTTTGTTCAGTTCACTGAACACACCTTCGCGGACGGCAAGACGGGCGGGATGAGAAGCTCCGGGCTGCCGCCATCCGCTAATTGCCGCCGCTGAGGTAAGCCCGCGTGAGATAGTCGACGGTCTGCTGTTGCAGCTCGTCGAAGCTGTCGTCGAGGGTTTGTTGGACGGCATCTTGGGCGGAAGGCGCGCTGGACATGGCGCCGATGAGGCGGCTGACGTCGCCGACGCCACCGCGGTCGATGATCGATTCGACGACCGCGAGCGACCACGCGTAGGCCACCGACGCGGACTCGCCGGAATACCCGATCCACGAGCCTTCGAGCGAATTGAGCGAAGGCAGCGTGCCTTTCTGCGCTGCATCGACGAGATAAGCAGCGTTCGCGGTGCTGCGGCTGCCCTCCATCCACTGGGCGATCCCTTCCTGGAGCCAAGTGGGTGCGCGGTAGTGGGATTTCTGGCCGACGAAGCTGTGCGTAAGTTCGTGCTTGAGTTCGCGAGCCAGATCCGGCGTTACGGAGGTCAATCCCTGCACGGGAATGCGGATGCGGCCGTCGTTGAGAGCGCCGACCCAGGAAGGCGCGCGAGTAATGTCTTGAAAAGCCTGGCCGGTGTAGAGGATGACGCCGATGGGTTCCGGAGGCGTGTAATCGAGCTGCGATTCCAAATCGTTGTAATCGTTTTCGAGCGCAGCGAGGATGCCGCGCGCGAGTTGCGGCGCCGCGCCGCCGTAATATTTTAGAACGAAGTGAGCGGTGTCGCCTTCGCGGTAGCTGGATTCGAGGGCCTGATCGCGCTCCGCTTTGTGGAGCGCTTCCGCCACGTCGGGATCGGGACGCAATTTGACGGCTCGCTGCCAGGCGTCGATGGCTTGTTCCGTTTTGTTTGCGCCGTAATAAGCCCAGCCCATCAGTTTGTAGACGTCGGCTGAATCGGGAGAAACTTCGCGTGCGCGCTGCAGCGGGTTCAACGCCTCGGTGAACTCGCTCTGGCGCAAATAGAGGACAGCCAGATTCATCAGCAACCCGAAATTATTGGGGGAGAATTCAAGCCCCTGGCGGTACTGCTCGATGGCGGAGTCCGCGTCGCCCTTGGAAAGGAAAAATTGGGCCGCGGCGTAATGCGCGGCTGCTACCTGATTGACCGCCGCCGGCGAGCCGGCGCGCGCGTCCGATTCGATCCGGTCGATGTAGGCGTAATCCACGCCACCATCGTGTACCGCCCTCCGGACGATTTCTTCGTAACCGCCGGCGGGTTGTATGCGGGGCGCGGAGACGGGCGGAGCGGCTGTGGCGCCGGAGGAAAATGAAAAATTGTCATGCTCGATGCGCGCGACGATGGTCTTCGGTATGGAAAGTTGTCCGGCGGACGTTTGGTAAGTGACGCGGTCACCTTCCGTGGTCACATCCATGCCGACGATGCGATTGCCGTTTTTCAGCACGATCACGTCGGCGGAACGACACAACGGCGCGGCGAGCAGAAGCACCGTCGCGGTGAGAGCGGTGAAACGCATTTTCCAATGCTAGCAATGACGCGCGGCAATGGACCCGCGATGCGGCGGGAAGATGCTTAAAGCAACATGGGAGGCGCGGCGCGATGGCCGGCGCATTCGGGAGCGCGAATTGGGCCGCAAAAATTTTTTGAATTGCGCTTGCGTACGAGGAAGCGTTGTCATATTCTACCGCGTCGATTTTGTGTCACGGCTCACATGAGCATGTGCCGCAGATCACAGACAGCCGCATCGTCTGAAATTTTCGAGGGTTTCGCGGATATATCGGCGCGAGATTCGATCGGACAGCGGGCTCGGTGACCGGGGAGTTGAGGGATTCTGATTCGACAGCGTGCGTTCTTCTTCGACAGAGGGCAGGCATCCGCCAGATAGGACCGGGAAAAGTACGTGGATTCTGAAGGTTCTCAAAAATCAGTGGTAGCCGTTCGGCCCGACCCGCTGCACGGGTCCGATCCCATTCTGGGGCCGGGACAATCGCTTTCCAGCGTCACCGAGAAGATCAGCTCGATCGTTCTGGGCAAAGGCAACACCACGCCAGGATGGGTTTTCGGCGCGTTCATTGCTTTCTGCCTGGTGATGTTGCTGAACACGGTCATTACGTTGCTGGCCGTGAAGGGCGTGGGAATCTGGGGCATCAATATTCCCGTGGCGTGGGGATTCGCGATCACCAACTTCGTGTGGTGGATCGGAATCGGCCACGCGGGGACGCTGATTTCGGCGTTCCTTCTGCTGCTGCATCAAAAGTGGCGGACATCGATTAACCGCTTCGCGGAAGCGATGACGATTTTCGCGGTGATGTGCGCGGGCATGTTCCCGCTGCTGCACATGGGGCGGCCGTGGCTGTTCTACTACCTCTTGCCGTATCCGAATCCCATGTGGCTGTGGCCGCAGTTCCGCAGCCCGCTGGTTTGGGACGTCTTCGCGGTATCCACGTATTTCACGGTGTCGCTGCTGTTTTGGTTTGTTGGCCTGATTCCGGATCTGGCGACCCTGCGGGACCGCGCCACCGGGCGGATCAAGAAGATTGTTTACGGCGTGCTGGCGATGGGCTGGCGGGGCTCGGCGGTGCACTGGTCGCGCTATGAATTCGCTTCCGTTTTGCTCGCGGGCCTGGCGACTCCCCTGGTAGTGTCGGTGCATACGGTGGTGAGCTTCGACTTCACGATCGCCATCGTGCCGGGCTGGCATAGCACGATTTTCCCGCCCTATTTCGTGGCTGGCGCAATCTATTCCGGTTTTGCGATGGTGCTGACGCTGGCGATTCCGCTGCGCAAGTACTACCACCTCGAAAATATGGTGACAGAGCGCCATCTGGACATCATGGCGAAAGTCATGCTCGCGACCGGAATCATCGTGGCGTACAGCTACGTGATGGAAATGTTCATGGCGTTCTACAGCGCGAATCAGTACGAGCGGGCGCAGTTCGTGGAACGGATGACGGGGCAATACGCGGTGGTTTTTTGGGCGTTGATCGCGTTCAATTTGGTGATTCCGCAGGTGCTGTGGTGGAGGAAGGCGCGGCGCCACGAGTTGACTTTGTTCTTGGTTTCGCTGGTCGTGAACATCGGCATGTGGCTTGAGCGATTCGTGATCATCGTGGTCAGCCTGCACCACGAATATGAGCCATCGAAATGGTTCATGTTTTTCCCGACGCGTTGGGATTGGGCGACCTTCGCGGGAACGATCGGCTTTTTCTTCCTGATGTTCTATCTGTTCATTCGCTTCCTCCCCATGATTTCGATCGTGGAAATGCGCACGCTGGTGCATGAGACAAGCGAAACGGGACCGCATGCGTCCCTGTATCCGGCGTCGCCAAAAGCATGATCGGGCCGGCTGTAAATTCGGGAATGAGGCGGAGGCGGGCGGTTCGGGTGAGGAAGACAAATCGGGTCCAGAAGGCTGACTAAGGCGTTCCATGGCACAAATATTTCATCGCAGCTCGAACATGATCGCGCGGCTGAGCATCGGCGGCGCGGTTGTATTCGTGGGCGCGCTGATTTTCATCCTGTATCAGATCGCGTTGTCGCCGTGGTACACGAATGAGCACGCCACGCTGCGGCAGCCCGTGCCATTCAGCCACAGGCATCACGCGGGCGAGCTCGGAATCGACTGCCGGTATTGTCATACGGCGGTGGAAACATCCTGGTACGCGGGCGTGCCGCCGACGCAGACGTGCATGACGTGCCATTCGCAGATCTGGACGAATGCGGCGATGCTGGAGCCGGTGCGCGAAAGCTACCGGACCGGCGTATCGCTTCAGTGGAACAAAGTGAACGAGCTGCCGGAGTTCGTGTACTTCAATCACAGCATTCACGTGGCCAAGGGAATCGGCTGCACCACGTGTCACGGCCCGATTGCGACGGAGCCGCTTACGTACAAGACCGGAACGCTCTATATGTCGTGGTGTCTCGAGTGCCACCGCGATCCGGCGAAGTACGTGCGGCCGGAATCGCAGGTTTTCAATCCGTTTTACCAGCAACCGAACTATGGAGCACCGGTGACGTTCGAGGGCGTGAAATATACGAGCCAGGCCGAACTGGGCCCGGTGCTAGTGAAAAAGTATCAGCTTCAAACCTATCAATATTGCTCGACGTGCCATCGATGAAAGCGAACCAATGAGTGAAGACTCCAAGCCGAAGAGCCTGCCGAACGATTCAGTCGATCTGAAGGTGGCGCGCGCCAATCTGGCCAAGATGGGCAAGAAGCGCCTGTGGCAGAGCCTGGAGGAGCTGTCGGATACGAAGCTCTATCGCGAGTTGAAGGAGAACGAATTTCCGGCGCGCTACAAGGACTCCGGCGGAATCAACCGGCGCGACGTGCTGAAGCTGATGGGCGCCTCCGCGGCGCTGGCCGGCCTGAGCGCTTGCACGAAGCTGCCGCAGGAGAAGATCGTTCCGTACGTGCGGCCGCCCGAGGAGATCGTTCCGGGCGTGCCGATGTTTTATGCCACGTCGATTCCGGAAGCGGGGGGCGCGGTCGGCTTGCTGGTGGAAAGCCACATGGGGCGGCCGACGAAGATCGAAGGCAATCCCGGGCATCCGGGCAGCCTGGGCGCGACCGACGCGCTGCAGCAGGCCTCGATCCTCAATATGTACGATCCGGACCGCGCGCAGACCATCCGTTTCGATGGCCAGTTGAGCAGTTGGGCGGAATTTCTCGCGGCGATGGGCAATGTGCGCGCGCGGTTAGTGGGCAAGGGCGCGGCCGTGCGAATCCTGACCACCACGGTCACCTCGCCGACTCTCGGCGCGCAGCTGAAGGATGTACTCGCGCAGTTTCCGGGCGCGAAGTGGCATCAATATGAGCCCTGCAGCAACAATGCGGCGCGGGTGGGCGCGAAGATGGCGTTTGGCCGTCCGGTGAACGCGGTGTATCGCGTGGGCCAGGCGGACGTGATTGTTTCGCTCGATGCGGATTTTTTGATGGCCGGACCGGGGCACGTGCGCTACATCCGCGAGTTCGCGAACCGCCGCGCGTTACCCGATGGGCCCTCGTCGAATTTGAACAGGCTATATGTGGTGGAAAGCATGGCCACCAGCACGGGTGCGATGGCTGACCATCGGCTGCCGCTGCGCTCGAGCGACGTCGAGACGTTTACGCGCCAGCTGGCCGCGGCCATCGGCGTTTCCGCGGCTGGGGCCGCGAACGCATCGGCCGCAAACATTCCCGGCGACTGGCTGAAGGCGGTTGCGGACGACCTGGTGGCGCACCGCGGATCGTCGCTGGTGATTGCCGGCGAGACGCAGCCGCCGATCGTCCATGCGATGGCGCATGCGATGAACGCGGCTCTCGGCAACGTGGGCAAGACCGTCGACTACACCGAATCGATCGAGGCCGAGCCGGTCGATCAGATCGAATCGCTCAAGGATCTGGTCAATGATCTGAATGCCGGCAAGGTGGATTTCCTGCTGATCCTGGGCGGCAATCCCGTGTATGACGCGCCGGCGGATTTCGATTTCCTCAACGCGCTGCTGAAGGCCAAACTGCGCGTTTACTCCGGTTTGTATTTTAACGAGACCTCCGAATGGTGCCACTGGGAGGTTCCGGCCACGCATTTCCTGGAGGAGTGGAGCGACACGCGCGCGTATGACGGCACGGCGGGCGTGGTGCAGCCGTTGATTGCGCCGCTGTACGACAGCCATTCCGCGCACGAGATTCTGGCGATTTTTACCGGACAGCCCGGCATTTCCAGTCACACCGTCGTTCGCAATTACTGGCAGGGCCAGCGGACGGAAAAGGGCAAGGCCTTCGACGATTGGTGGGAGTTGACGCTTTATCAGGGTTATGTGGCGGATTCAGCGCTGCCCCCGGTCGCCGTGACGTTGCAGGGCGATTTCCTGAAGCTGCCGCCCACACCTTCACCGGAACCGAATGTGCTCGAAGTGGTGTTCCGTTCGGATCCCACCATCGGCGACGGACTGAACAACAATAATGCGTGGTTGCAGGAACTGCCGAAGCCGATCTCGCGACTCACATGGGACAACGCTGCGTACGTGAGCCCCAACACGGCGGAGAAGCTGGGAATCAAGACCGAGGATTACGTCGAGCTGGATCTGAACGGCCGCAAAGCGTATGCGCCGGTGTTCGTCACCTTCGGTCACGCCGATAATTCCGTGACGGTGCACTTCGGCTATGGGCGCCTGCGAACCGGGGTCGTCGGCACTGGCGCTGGATTCAACGCCTATCTGCTGCGCACGTCGTCCGCGCCGAGCATCGCCAGCGGCCTGCGGATCACGAAAACCGGGAAGAACTATCCGCTCGCGGTTGTGCAGCACCAATACACGATCGACGTAGAAGGCCACCCGGCTGAAAAGGAGAGCGTCGACGCGATCGAACGGCGAGACTTGGTGCAAATTGCCACGCTTGACGAATTCCGCAAGAATCCAGGATTTGCAAAACAGCCGGACACGACCGAGACCAAGAATCTATCGCTGTATCCGGGCTTCCAGTATGAAGGCTATGCCTGGGCGATGTCGATCGACCTGAATCGCTGCGTTGGCTGCAATGCGTGCGTGATTGCCTGCCAGGCGGAGAACAATATCGCGGTCGTCGGCAAGGACCAGGTGATGCGCGGGCGCGTGATGCACTGGATCCGCATCGACACGTATTTCCGCGGCGACCTGGAAAATCCGGAAGCTTATTTCGAGCCTCTGCCGTGCATGCAGTGCGAAAACGCGCCCTGCGAGTATGTTTGCCCGGTGGGCGCGACCACGCACACGCCGGAAGGCCTGAACGACATGACGTACAACCGCTGCGTGGGCACCCGCTACTGCTCGAACAACTGTCCGTGGAAAGTGCGGCGGTTCAATTTTTACCTCTATTCGGATTGGGACACGAAGAGCCTGTACGGCGTGCGAAATCCGGACGTGACGGTCCGCAGCCGGGGCGTGATGGAGAAGTGCACCTACTGCGTGCAGCGCATTCAGGAAGCCAAAATTCGCGCCACGCGCGAGGACCGCATCGTCCGCGACGGGGAGATCGTGACCGCATGCCAGCAGGTTTGCCCGGCAGACGCGATCGTCTTCGGCAATATCAACGATCCGAACAGCCGGGTATCGAAGCGGAAGGCGCAGCAGCGGGATTACGTTTTGCTCGCGGATTTGAATACGCGTCCGCGCACCAGCTATCTGGCGCGGGTGCGGAATCCGAATCCGGCGATTCGGGGGTAGCGACGGACGTGAATGGTTCGGTTGTGAGCAGTTGATGCTCGAAACGCAGGTTCTGGAGCAGCGTTGGGACGATGAGCCACAACAAGTTGTACGGATTGATGGCTGAGTTCGAGTCGCCGGAGGAAGTGCTGGCCGCGGCGCACCGCACGCGCGAGGCGGGGTATCGACGCATCGATACCTTCACTCCCATTCCGGTGGAGGGGCTGGCGGAAGCGATCGGTTTTGATTGGACCGCCCTGCCGATCATCACCTTCATCGGCGGATTTCTGGGCGGCTGCACCGGATTTTTCATGTGCTGGTACGCCAACGTGATCAGTTTCCCGCTCGACATTGGCGGCAAGCCCTTTAATAGCTGGCCGGCCTGGATTCCCATCACGTTTGAATTGACGATTCTGGGTGGGGCGATTGCGACGGTGGTGGGCATGCTGGCCTTGAACGGTCTGCCGAGGCCCTATCACCCGGTATTCAACGTGGACCGCTTCGCGCTCGCGACCACGGACAAGTTTTTCCTGTGCATCAAGTCGCGCGACAAGAACTTCGATCTGGCGAGGACGAAATCGTTTCTGGAAGAGTTGAAGCCGCATGGAGTCTATGAGATTGAGGACTGACTTTTGTTTCGGCGGATTGCTCGGACGCTCGCTGATCGCGCGGAGGCGCCGACAGATGGCAGGTTGTCTGGCCGGGCTTGCTCTGATGCTTTCTGGCTGCCGGCTCGATATGCATATCCAGCCGAAATATTTGCCGGACTGGCCGAGCAAGTTTTTCGCGGACGGGCGCTCCGATCGGCCCCCGGTCCCGGGCACGGTTGCGCGGGAAGATTTGCGAATCGACGAACTGATGTATTCCGGAACCGAAAATGGCGTTCTTTCGAACCGGTTTCCGTTTCCGATCACGCGCGCCGATCTCGAACGCGGCAGAGAGCGATATAACATTTATTGCTCGCCGTGCCACGATTATGCTGGCACGGGCCACGGGATGATCGTTCAGCGGGGATTCCCGCAGCCTCCTTCGTACATGATTCCCAGGTTGCGACAGGCTCCGGTGGGGCATTTTTTCCAGGTGATAACGAATGGCATTGGCGCGATGTACAGCTATTCAGCGCGTGTCAGTCCCGCGGACCGCTGGCGCATCGCCGCATATATTCGCGTGCTGCAAATGAGCCAGAACGCCACGCTTCAGGACGTTCCTGAGCCGGAGCGCCAGAAACTGATGCAATCGCCGACAGGACAGACGCCGGGGCAGGCGCAATGACACCGATCGAGACATCTCGCACGTTTGACCGCATCCGAAACCAGGGCTACATCTGGGGACTGATCGGCGCAGCCTTGTTCGTGATTTTTGGCGTTCTGGGCGGCGAACGCTCGGGTTTTGCGGGATGGCAAGTGCTGTTCCGTTCGTACCTCTTCGCCTACTTGTATTGGTTCTGCATTCCCTCGGGCTGCCTGGCGATTTTGATGCTGCATCATTTGACAGGCGGACGCTGGGGGTACCCGCTGCGGCGGATACTCGAGGCAGCTTCACGTTCGTTGTGGCTGATGGCGATTCTGTTCGTTCCCGTTCTGATCGGGATGCGCGACATTTTTGCGTGGGCGCGTCCGGCCGACGTGCAGGCGGACCCGATCCTCCAGCAAAAGGCGTGGTGGCTGAATACTCCGGGGTTCATTGCTCGCGCGGTGATTTATTTCATTGTTCTGCTGCTGCTGGTGACGTTTTTAAACAAGTGGTCGCGCGCGCAGGATGATTCCGGCGACATCAAGTACAAGGGCAAGATGACGGCGCTGAGCGCGCCAGGCGTGATCCTGTGGGCGTTCCTCGTCACCAGCGCCTCGATTGATTGGGTGATGTCGCTTGAGCCGCACTGGTTCTCGACGATCTACGGGATGCTCTGGATTGTCATTGAGGTGCTGGCAGGGCTATCGTTTTCCGTGTTTGTGCTGCGCATGTTGTCGGAGCGGGAGCCGATCAAGGACGTGGTCGACCCGCTGCGGTTTAACGACCTCGGCAACCTGATGCTCACCTTCCTGATGCTGTGGGCCTATTTGTCGTTCGATCAGTTGCTGATCGTGTGGGCCGGGAATTTGAAGGACGAAATACCGTGGTACTCGCAGCGTGCATTCGGGGGCTGGACGCCCATTGCGGTGGTGCTTGTGATACTGCACTTCTTCGTCCCGTTTTTCCTGCTGCTCCAACGAAACGTAAAACGTCGACCGCGTCGGCTGTCCGCAGTGGCGGCTTTGATTGTTTGCCTGACCCTGGTGGATGTCTATTGGATCGTCGTGCCGGCCTTCTACAGGGCCGCTCCGAAAGTACATTGGCTGGATTTGTTCGCTTTAGTAGGGATTGGCGGCTTGTGGCTGGGCACCTTCATGGGGCAGCTCAAAAAACTGCCGCTGCTGCCGCTGCATGACCCGCGATTCGAAGGGATTTTGGAGCCCCAGCATGGAGACTAAGCAACACAATCAGCACGACGACGCTCCCGACGTTAGCGCCGGATACGAGAAGCGCGACGCCAGTGTTGGGGCGCTGCTGCAGTTCGGATTCTGGCTCGCGGTCGTGATCGTCGTGACGCTTTTCGCTATGGCTTGGGCGTTCAAATACTTTTCGAGAATTTCGCCTTTGGGGCAGCCCGCAGCGCCTGCGGCCGTGGTGAACCCAAGTTTTCGCCAGCTCCCGCCGAGTCCCATGGTGCAGGCGCACCCGCATCGGGACTTGGTGGACTACTGCGCGGAGCAGGAACGGGAAGTGAACACCTACGGCTGGGTGGATCGGCAGGCGGGAATCGTGCGCGTGCCAGTGAGCCGCGCGATGGATTTGGTGCTGGCGCAAGGCTTGCCGACGCGGCCCGCCAATGAAGCTCCCAAGGGAGCGGCCGCACCTGATCCGCCGGCGCCCAGGGTTGCCGGTGGCGATGAAATTCAAGGGCCGTGCGCGTATCTGGCGCCGCCGTCGAGTTTCAGCGGGACGAAGCAGGCGAGCGCGGAGAAGTAGGCTCGAGTTTGCGTCGAGGTATCGATAAGAACGTGAGAATCTGGTTTCAATCGCAGATGTTGAAGATGGGTCTTGTGGCCGGCCTGCTGGGCGCTGCGCTAGCGGCGGCGACGGCGACGCGGGCCCAATTCATCACCTCGGAAAATATCGGCGTTCACCCGAATTTACTGAGGCAGGTGAGATTCGATCAGCGATTAAACCATACGATTCCGCTGAACCTGACGTTCACCGACGAGCACGGGAAAACGGTCGAGCTGCGGCAATACTTCGGAACGAAGCCGGTGATCCTAGCCCTCGTTTACTACACCTGCCCGATGCTATGCACGCAGGTGCTTAACGGGCTCGATCGCGCGCTTGAAAATATTCCGCCGACGATCGGCAAGGACTTCAACGTGGTCACGGTGAGCATCGACCCGAACGATACGCCCGTGTTGGCGGCCACAAAGCAGGCCGTTTACACCGGGATGTACAACCGGCCAGGTGCGGCTCAAGGCTGGAATTTTCTGGTGGGGCAGGAAACGCAGATCAACCAGCTGGCGGATGCCGTCGGGTTTCACTACGCCTACGATCCCGATTCGAAGCAGTACGCGCACGCGGCGGGAATCATGGTGCTGACGCCGCAGGGAAAGCTTTCCAGCTACTTCTACGGGGTGCAATACCGCGAACGGGATTTGCGCCTGGCCTTGGACCAGGCTTCCGGCGGGAAGGTCGGTTCGCCAATCGATCAGGCGCTGATGTACTGCTACCATTACGACGCATACAACGGGAAATACGACCTGCTGATTTCGCGCGTGATGAAGATCGCGGGCGGGCTGACGGTTTTGGCTGGCGGGATCATTTTGATCATATTTTTCCGCGGCGAACATTACGCGCTGCCGGGGAATAAAGCTTGAACATGGCGCCGCAAGCATCGCGCGCCTGCAAAGGATTGTGACGGAACAGTGATGATGGGTCTCACTCAATTCGCCTTCCACTCAATGGCTGCTGCCTGGTTGCAATTTTCGCTGCAGCCGCCGGCGGCGTCGTCAATCGCCAAAAACGTTGACGAGGTCTATTATTTCTTGACCGGCGTCACGGCCTTTTTCACGGTCCTGATCTTTTCCATTATTTTCTATTTCATGATCAAGTACCGGCGGCGTCCGGGCAAGCCGCATGATCCGGAAACCCACACGTCGATGTTTCTCGAGCTGAGCTGGACGATTATCCCCTCGCTCATTTGCGTGGTGATCTTCGTCTGGTCCTCGGCGTTATTCGTCCGCAACAGCCGGCCGCCCGCCAACTCGCGGGAGATTTTCGTCATCGGCAAGCAGTGGATGTGGCACATTCAGCATCCTGAGGGGCCGCGTGAAATCGACGCTCTGCATGTGCCGGTGGGCGAAAACATCAAACTGACGATGACGTCGCAGGACGTGATTCACGGCTTCTATATCCCCGCGTTCCGCGTGAAAAAGGACGTCCTTCCCGGCCGCTACACCTCCGTTTGGTTCAAAGCCGATCGGACCGGCGTGTTTCATCTGTTTTGCTCTCAATATTGCGGGACGAACCACTCCGAAATGATTGGCTGGATATACGTGATGAGCCCAACGGATTACGCCGCATGGCTGGCGCAGGGTGAGCAATCCGAATCGCTGGCTCAGCAGGGGGCGCGGCTGTTTACACAACTGGGCTGCGATTCGTGCCACGGAACAGCTGCGGCGAGCACCGGGCCTGCGCTGGCGGGAATTTATGGCAAACCGGAAAAACTGGCGGATGGCAGCACGCGCGTGGTGGATGATTCCTTCTTGCGCCAGGCCATTTTGACGCCCAGCACCATCCACGTGGCGGGCTATCCGCAAATCATGCCCACCTTTACCGGGCAGGTGAATGAGGAACAAGTGCTGCAGTTGATCGCCTATGTGAAGTCGCTGGGCGCGCAAGAAAGGACGAACGGGCAATGAGTACGACGGCCACCGTGGAAAATCTTCCGAGCTCCTCGGCCGAACCCCAGGTGAATTATCTGAACGCGCGCTACGGCGTCAGATCCTGGCTGTTGACCCTCGATCACAAGCGTATCGGGCTGCTTTATCTCGGCACGATCACTCTGATGTTCGTGGTAGGGGGCATCGCGGCCACGCTGATGCGCCTGAACTTGATCGAGCCGCAGGGCGCGCTCGTTGAGCCCGAAACGTACAACAAGCTCTTCTCCACCCACGGGATCGTGATGGTCTTTTTCTTCCTGGTTCCGTCAATCCCCGCCACACTGGGGAATTTCCTGATCCCTCTGATGATCGGAGCGCGCGACGTCGCCTTCCCCAAGCTGAATTTGATGAGCTGGTACATTTTTGTCACCGGCTGCGTGCTGATGCTTTACGTGGTCTGCACCGGCGGCGTCGACACCGGATGGACTTTTTATCCTCCGTACAGCAGCAGCTACGCGCATACGGACGTTTTCCTGGCCGCCATGGCTATATTTATCGCCGGATTCTCCTCGATTCTCACCGGCATGAACTTCGTGGTGACTATTCACAAAATGCGCGCGCCGGGCATGACGTGGTTCCGGCTCCCGCTGTTCATCTGGTCGCTGTACGCCACCAGCATTATCTTTGTTCTCGGCACGCCGGTGATTGCGATCACGCTGCTGCTCCTCGGAGTCGAGCGACTGCTCCATGTAGGAATCTTCGATCCGGCGCTGGGCGGTGATCCGCTGCTTTTTCAGCATATGTTCTGGTTTTACTCGCATCCGGCCGTGTACATCATGGTCCTGCCGAGCATGGGCGTGATTAGCGAGCTGATTACCGCGTTCTCGCGCAAGCGAATCTTTGGCTACAGCTTCGTCGCGTTTTCGAGCCTCGCGATCGCGGTCATCAGCTTCCTTGTTTGGGGCCACCACATGTTTGTCTCCGGCCAGTCGGTTTATGCCGGTCTGGTCTTCTCGGTGTTGAGTTTCTTGGTCGCGATTCCCTCAGCCGTTAAAGTATTTAACTGGACGGCGACGCTGTACAAAGGCTCCATTTCATACGAGGCGCCAATGCTGTACGCGCTCGGTTTCATCGGCCTGTTCACGATCGGCGGCCTGACCGGTTTGTTCCTCGCGTCGCTCTCGACCGACGTTCACCTGAATGGCACGTACTTCGTGGTCGCCCATTTTCATTACGTGATGGTCGGCGGCGCCGTGATGGCCTTCATGGGCGGGCTGCACTTCTGGTGGCCCAAAATCACCGGGCGAATTTACCCGGACCTTTGGGCGCGCTTCGCCGCGCTGATCATTTTCGTCGGTTTCAATCTGACATTTTTCCCGCAGTTCGTGCTCGGCTATCTCGGCATGCCGCGCCGTTACGCGATGTATCCTGCGGAATTTCAGGCGCTCAACGTGCTCTCGTCCGCCGGGGCTTCCGTGTTGGCCGTCGGGTACGTGATTCCGTTGATCTACCTGTTCTGGTCACTGAAGTACGGTGAAGTTGCCGGTCCTAACCCGTGGGGCGCCAAAGGATTGGAGTGGACCACGCAATCGCCGCCGCTAACGGAGAATTTCTTGAAGACTCCCATTGTGACCGAAGAAGCGTATAGCTACGAAACCGCTCCGGAGCCCGAGGTGGTCCGTGTCTGACGCAGCCATCGTTCACGGCCACGGCGACAATCCGACTCACTTTGCGCATCAATTCGAGACGCTCGAGCAGCAGCACGACGCCGGGCGCCTGGGAATGTGGGTTTTCTTGGCCACCGAAATTTTATTTTTCGGCGGCATGTTCATGGGCTACACGGTTTATCGTTCGCTCCATCCGGCCGCATTCGCAATCGGCAGCCACTTGCTGGACTGGAAATTCGGCGGCACGAACACGGCCGTGCTGATCTGCAGCAGTTTGACTATGGCGCTGGCCATTCGCTCGGCGCAGACCGGAAAGAAAAAGGGAACCATTATTGCGTGGCTGATTCTGACGATGCTGCTCGGCGCCACCTTCTTGTTTCTGAAATTCCGGTATGAGTGGTACCACGACTACATCGAGCACACCGTGCCCGGTTTCGGATTCCATTACAGGCCGGAGTGGGGCGCGCACGCGCCGCAGGTACAGATGTTCATGTGCTTCTACTTTTTCATGACCGGGCTGCACGCCCTGCACATGATCGTCGGCATCGGCATCCTTTTGGTCCTCACGTGGATGGCCGCGCGCGGTCGCTTCACGTCGCAATACTACGCGCCGCTCGAGATCAGCGGGCTCTATTGGCACTTCGTCGATATTGTCTGGATTTTCCTATTTCCGCTGCTGTACCTAGCCGGCGGATTGTACTCGCGCTGAACGGGAGAAAGTAATGTCCGATTCCTCTGGCCACTCCGCACACTCGGTGCACGAAGTGCACGAACACATTGTTCCGCTGAGCACCTACGTGGGGGTGTTTGTCGCACTCATGTGCCTGACCGTCCTCACCACCGGCATGGCTTGGGTCGACATGGGCCGATGGAATGTGGTCGTCGCTCTGATCATCGCCGTCTGCAAAGCCACCCTTGTCGTCCTCTTCTTTATGCACGTGAAGTACAACAAGGGGCTCTCGCGCATCGTTCTGATTGGCGCCGTGTTTTGGCTCGGCATCATGATTACATTCACGCTCTCCGACGAGCTGACGCGCCACTGGGAAATCAATCCGCAGCCATGGGTGGGCGCCATCGTTCCCGTGGTGCGCCACCTTCTCTTCTAATAGTTTTTCATCCAAGTCTTGAACCGAGGCGCCGCCCGTGCGCGCGGGTCCTTACGAACCTTGCTGCCGGAGGGAACTAAACTGCGCGGAAGGCCAGAACGGCATTGAGTCCGCCGAACGCGAACGAGTTCGATAGCGCGGCTTCGACGCGTGCCTGGCGCGATTGGTTCGGAATGTAGTCCAGGTCGCACTCGGGATCGGGCGCGGTGTAATTGGCGGTCGGGGGCAGGATTCCGTTTTTTAACGCCAGAATGGTGGCCACCGCCTCGAGCGCGCCGGCCGCGCCCAGCGCGTGCCCGTGGAGTGACTTGGTGGAACTAACCGCCAATTTGTTCGCGTGGCTTCCAAACACGGACCGAATGGCGCGCGTTTCCACGGGATCGTTGCCTAATGTGCCGGTGCCGTGCGCATTGATGTAGCCGATTTGCTCCGGCGCAAGCCCGGCATCGCGCAGCGCCGCGCGCATCGCCCGCGCCGGCCCTTCCACCGTCGGCTGGGTCAAATGATGCGCGTCGGAAGTCATCCCCAAGCCGCAAATTTCGGCGTAAATTTTGGCGCCACGTGCCCGGGCCGCCTCGAACGGCTCCAAAATCAGCATGGCGCCGCCCTCGCCTAGAATCATGCCGCGCCGGTCCTTGCTGAAGGGGCGGCACGTATCCGGCGCGATCACCCGCATGGCCTCCCAGGCCCGCAGCATGCCGATCGTGAAAAACGCCTCGCTGCCGCCGGTCACGGCCAGCGCCGCTTCTCCGCTTCGCACGGCACGGAATGCCTGGCCGATGGCGTGATTGGCGGAGGAACAAGCAGTAGAGATCGTGTAGGTAGGCCCGCTGAGCCCGAGGTCCATGGAAATCTGGCTCGCGCCGGCGTTCGCCATGGTTTTCGGGATCGTCAGCGGATGGACGCGCCCGCGTCCGGCAACCCATAGATCCTCAAACCCTTTTTCGATGGCCGCCTGCCCGCCCACCGCCGAGCCGCAAATCACCGCGCAGCTTTCGCGCAGCTCCTCGGTAAGCTGGAGGCCTGAATCGCGCAGGGCATCCCGCGCCGCCACCACGGAAAACTGGGCGAACCGGTCGATCTGATCCTCTTTTCCGCCGGGAAAGTGCCGCGCGGCGTCGAATCCGCGAACTTCCGCGCCGTTCTGAAATCGCAATGTGGAACAATCGACCGACTGGATGGGGCCGATGGCCGAGCGCCCGTGGCTCAGCGCGTCCCAGTTTTCTTCAAGGCCAAGTCCCAGCGGCGAGATGATTCCGATGCCAGTGATGGCGACGCGGCGCGGCGGCATGCGCTAATTAGCCGGGCTCGGTTCGGAGCTCGGGGACGCGCCAGAGGGTGCCGCTGCCAGCAGCTTCTTGATTCCTTCCACCACGTCGTTCACGGTTTTGATCGAGCGCACATCGTCATCCGGTATGGAAATCTGGAAGGCATTTTCCAGCTCAAAAACCATCGAAAAGACGTCCAGCGAGTCGATGCCCATTTCCTGCAGATTCGTATCGAGCTTGATGCGATCGGCCGGAATGCGCTTCACGGACGCGAGCGTGGCAATCACTTTTTCCGCTACCGGATCAGACATGCTCCCCTACCCCCTCGATGACAACACGGCGTGGCTTCGCTGCGCGCCGCAAGTTTGCGGCAAAATTCCGGCCGAGAAGAAGTACGCGCGCTCCATGGAAACGTAGCTTAACCCGCCCGAAAAATCAATTGTAACGGCACAAAACGCGAATGCCGCCAACCATTTTGGATGCGTGTTCCAGGCTTCGGGTCTTCGACGGGGTTGGGTTGTCGCCGCATCCCGGAAGGCTTGCCGAAGGAACCCGGGATGCGTATGGCATAATGAGCTTTCGCTCCGGAGTGGCCTAAAGAGGCCGCAGAGCACCACCGAGAACCAACGCGCCAGACCCATGACTTTGCGAAAAAAAATCCGGAAGCGGATACGCGCCGCGCACCGCAAGCTGCGCGAAGGCCGCATGTTGGCCAAGGGCCTCCTGTCGACGCGCCATCCGCTGCTCGTGCACATCATCCCCATGCGCCGCTGTAATCTCGCCTGCGCGTACTGCAACGAATTCGACGATTACTCGAAGCCCGTCCCGGTCGAGGAAATGTTCCGCCGGATCGACCGGCTCGGCGCCATGGGCACGGCCGTGGTCACCATCAGCGGCGGCGAGCCCCTCCTGCATCCCGACCTCGATGCAATCATCGCCCGCATCCGGAAAAAGGGCATGATCGCCGGGCTGATTACCAACGGTTATCTGCTGGTTGCGGACCGCATCGAGCGCCTGAACCGCGCCGGACTCGAATACCTGCAGATCAGCATCGACAACGTGCAGCCGGACGACGTCTCCAAGAAGAGCCTCAAACTGCTCGATCCAAAACTCGTCCTGTTAGCCGAGCATGCCGAGTTTCAGGTCAACATTAACTCCGTATTGGGCAGCGGCGTTCGCAATCCCGAAGACGCGCTGCGGATCGCGCACCGCGCCATCGAGCTGGGTTTCACCTCAACAGTTGGCATCATTCATGATAGCAAGGGGCAGTTGCAGCCGCTGGGCCCGCGCGAGCGCGAAATCTTCGAGGAAATCATGGCGCTCGGAAAGCGCTCATTCACGCGCATCAACCGCTTTCAGCATAATATCGCCGCCGGCCGCGAAAACGACTGGCGCTGCCGCGCGGGCTCGCGGTACCTGTACGTTTGCGAGGATGGCCTGGTTCACTATTGCTCGCAGCAGCGCGGTTATCCGGGCATTCCGCTCGCCGAATATACGGACGAGCAGCGGCGCCGCGAGTTCCTGACGAAAAAAGGCTGCGCCCCGCGTTGCACCGTTTCCTGCGTTCACCAGATCGCGGCAATGGACGCGTGGCGCGCGCCCCAAACGCTCGGCGGCGGATCGGCGGGCGCCGGTTCGCTCGTTCAGCTGAGCGGCCCGGCGGCGCACGACTAAATCACTCGCATTAACGCTCTCGCCGCAGTTCCCGCTCTTCTTCTACCGCCTCACGATCGTGATGCCGCGGTGGCATAACGATCCGTAGAAACGGGGGCGCCACGAGCGTCGTGACCAAGCTCATCAACACCACAGCCGTGTACGCTGCATCGGTCACGGCGTGCATTCTCAGCCCAGCCGCAGCCACGATCAATCCAACTTCGCCTCTCGGAATCATGCCCACTCCCACCCGCAATGCGTCCTTGAATCCCAGCCCAAGCGCTCCAAGTCCGCATCCGACCAGCTTACTCGCGATGGCCAGCAGGCAAATCACCGTCAGCATCAGCGGCATCCCAGGCATCGTGAACGTCCTCAGGTCCACGTTGGCGCCCAGCACTACGAAGAAGAACGGACCAAGGAATTCATAGATCGGATGGATCGTCTGCCCCAATCCCCAGGTCTCGCGGTGATCGGCAAGCGCCAAGCCCGCCAGAAATGCGCCGATGATCGCCGCCATGCCAGTGTAAGCCGACGCTAGTGACAGGCCGAGACAGAGAATCATCGACAGGATAAACGCGGGATTGGAAGACCGGAGTCTCTGGACCGCTGGCGATATGGTTCTCACGATCCTTGCGCCAAGCAAGATCACAAAGACGGAAAATCCGATTGCTTCGGCCGCCACGACCGTCAGCTCGAGTAGGTTGATGTGTCCGGTCGAGATGCTGGTCACTACCGCGAGCACGATCATTCCCAGAATGTCATCGACGACGGCGGCAGCGAGAATCACGCGGGCGGCTCGCGTCGAGAGCACATGCGAGTCTTTCAGCACGCGTGCGGTGATTCCAACGCTGGTCGCCACCATGGCCGCCGCCAGAAAAATCGCGTTCACAGTGTCGTGATTGCGCGCGTTCATGTAAATGAATCCGAGAGCGAACGGAATCACGACGCCGAGAATCGCCGCCGAGGCCGCCGTTTTCCCCACGCGCAGCAGGTCGGCGGGCCTGGTTTCCAGCCCGATCGTAAACAGCAGAAATATCGCTCCGATTTCCGCCAGCCCCTGCGTGGCTTCGCTTGGATGCACAAGACCCAAGACGGAAGGTCCCAGCAGCACACCGGCGATAATCTCGCCGACGACCGCCGGTTGGCGCAAACGATCGAACAGCTCCGCCAGGAGCTTGGCCCCGGCGAACATCAGGAAAATTTCGAACAAAAATGCTTGCGCGTTATGCATGATTTTGGCTTGTCGTATCCTGTGCGTGGCGCTCCGCGGCTTAGCTACGGATGTGTCGCTTGTATCGGCTCGATGGTTCAGTTAAGCGACGCGGCCACTCACGATTCGACTCTGCGGGCTGCCTTAGGCGCCGCCGCGGCTGCGAGGTCCGGCATGGTGCGATTGTACCTATCTTGGGAACTGCCCGGTGAAAAACCGAAAGCTGGATTTGCCCCGAACTTTCGGGCGCGCAAACAAAAGCACACTCCCGCGCCACGCCGCTATTTTCACTTCGCCTGAATCACGCTAGCATTCCAATCATCAAAAGAAATTGCCCCCATCAAGATGAGTGACGCCGCTCAAGCCGGGTTTGATGCCGCCGATTATGCGCACGCCGCGCCGCTGGTAAATCCATGGCTCATCGCCATCACCGTCATGCTGGCGACCTTCATGGAGGTCCTGGACACCAGCGTCGCGAACGTTTCGCTTCCGCACATCGCGGGAAGCCTTTCCGCCGGAGTCGACGAGAGCACCTGGGTTCTCACTTCGTACCTGGTTTCAAATGCCATCGTTCTGCCGCTTACCGGCTGGTTTTCGACTCTTTTCGGCCGCAAACGATTCTTCCTCGGCTGCGTGGTGGTGTTTACCGTCAGCTCACTGCTCTGCGGCCTCGCTCCTTCGTTGCCGTTGCTGGTTTTCTTCCGCACGATTCAGGGCGCGGGCGGAGGCGGCTTGCAGCCGATTTCGCAAGCCATTCTGGTCGATAGCTTTCCTCGGAGGAAGCAGGGCATGGCCATGGCCATTTACGGCATGGGCGTGGTGCTCGCGCCCACCATCGGCCCCACGATCGGCGGCTGGATCACTGACAGCTATACGTGGCGCTGGATTTTCTTCCTGAACGTTCCGGTCGGCATCATTTCGGTTGTGCTAACGACGCTCTTGATCGCCGATCCCAAAGGAGCCGTCCGCAGAACTCTGAAGGAAGGCCTGCGCATCGACTTCATCGGCCTCGGCTTGCTCGCCGTCGGCCTCGGTTTTCTTCAGGTCGTCCTCGACAAGGGCGAGCGCGATGATTGGTTTGGTTCCACGTTCATTCTTTGGGGCGCGGTGATCGCGGCTACGGCCCTGATCGTGCTGATTTGGTGGGAACTGCGCGCCAAAGATCCGGTCATCGAGCTGCGCCTGCTGAAAGACCGCAATTTCGCGATATCGACCCTCATGATGTATGTCCTCGGCGTCGTCATGTACGGCACCACGGTGCTTTTGCCCATCATGCTGCAGACGTTGATGGGCTACACCGCCATGCAAAGCGGCCTTGCGCTCTTGCCCGGCGGCCTTGTGCTCATCGGCTTCTTGCCGTTCGTGGGATGGCTGCTCGGCCGGTTCGAGCCTCGCTGGATCGTGGTGATCGGCTTATCGATTATTGCCATCGGTCTATGGCAGTTATCGCGATTCACTCTCCAGGTCGGCATGAGTACTACCGTGGTCGATTGGATGATTTCGCGCACCGGCACCGCGTTTCTCTTCGTTCCCATCAACGTGATGGCGTTCTCGTTTGTTGCTCCGGAGAAAACCAACAACGCCACTGGGTTCATCAATCTCGCGCGCAATATTGGCGCCAGCACGGGCATCTCGTTCGTCACCACCATGCTCGACCGCCGCGCGCAATTTCATCAAAGCCGGCTGGTGCCCAACCTCACTCCCACGAATCAGGGCTACCAGGCTGCGCTTAGCCGCCTGATCCACGTGTTTGTAATGCGTGGACTGGACGCGGCGCACGCCGCCTTGATGGCGCAGCAGTTCATTTACGCCCAGCTCCAGCGGCAGGCCGCCATGCTTTCTTTCGTCGATAATTTCTGGGTGATGAGCATGATTTGCCTGGCGGTGATTCCGTTGCTCTTCCTGATGAAGGCGTCCAAGGGCCGTGGCCGTCGCGCGCCGATGCACTAAGCGACCAGCCCAAGCTCCGCGCGGCCCGCGCGCGGCGATCGCACCGGCATGAAAAATCGGACGCAGCAGCGACACCGTCTCTACTTTGATCTAACGCCGATTTTCCAGAATTTTCGCGAACGATCCGCCGCGCAACTCCGCCTCTGAGAGCTTCGTTTTTTCCTCCACTTCGCTCGCCGCGAGCGCCCCGCAATTGACCGCTTGCCGGAAATAATTCAGCAGTCCCTGCGCCATGGCCGCGTCATCGAACACCTGGCCCACGCGCGTGGCCTGCGCCGCCTTCTCGATGAAATTGCGCAGCCGCTCCGCTGCCGGTTCCAGATTCTCCAAGAAGAACGAATACACCGCCGCGTAACGCGCCGGGAGCTGCGCCGGATGCAAATCCCATCCCTGATAGAATCCTTGCGCCAGCGATCGCGTGACGTTCTCGAAGTGAATTCTCCACGCGCGATGCACCGCCGCGCGATTCTCTTCGGTCTGCCGCAGGGTCAAGGGCGACCCGTCCTTCGAGCGGTGCGGCGCGATCGGCATGATGTTCGTCGGGCCATCGCCCAGGCGAATTCCCGTGCCTGCCAGCGCGACCTGCATCATTTCGCGCGCGAAATCCGAGGCGAAATGCCGGTTCGGCTGCTGCACCGAAGCGATGTTTCGCGACGCCGTGTAATCATAGGGCCCGAAATGCACCGCCGCGCAGCGGCCCCGCGCCGCGCTCACCAGCGTCAGCAGGTTTGCTTCTCCGCGCTCGTTCAATATCGCCTGCGGCGTCTCGATCATGATTTCGATCTGCAGCACGCCCGGCTCGAGACCGAGCATCGGTTCGAGCCGCGAACAAACATCCGCCAAGGCCGCCACCTCGTCCGGCAGCGTCACTTTTGGCAGCGTGACGTAGAACGGATTCGGCAGCTCCCCGCGCGTTTTCTCCGCCAGCTCCGTCAGGAACACGTCGAGCGTGCGGATGGCACGTTCGCGCAGCTCTTCGGTAAAGGGCTTGATGCGGATTCCGATGAACGGCGGAAGTCGCCCCTCGTTCTTCGCAGTGCCGATGTGCCCGGCTGCTGCCGCTGCGTGTCCGTCCTCTTCATCATCCGGACGGTTTCCGTATCCATCCTCGAAATCGATCCGGTAATCTTCCACGGGCTCGCGCCGCAGCTTTTCTCGCACGCGCTGAAAGATCGTGTGCGCGAACCATGCGGGCCGGTTCTCCCGTTGCGCCGCTGCGGCATCCGTCTCGACGGATTGTGCGATGGCGGCGATCGCGGCCGCTGAATCGGGCAGAACCTCCGCTCCCGGAAAGCCCAGCGCCTTCGCGAACACGGCGAAATTCGCGGCGTGCTCATCCATGGAATGCAGGGCCATCTCGCCCAGTTTTTGAATCGTGTTTGCGCGAAAGAGATGGGCCCCGCCGTAGACCACGTGCACCGGCTGGCGCTCCGCGGGCGCGCCGGGATAGCGCCGTTGAAAAGCCCTGTGCGCGTGTTCGAGTCGCGCGGCCATTTCTCGCAATGCTTCCGGCGGAAGCGTTCTTTTCATCACTCCTCCCGGTCGGTTTTGGGAGTCCTGGTCCGTGCGACCGCTGCGCATGCGCGATCGAAGTTGCCGTGAAATACGGGACAGGATACATTTAATTCGACGGACAGCGAAACAGTCCCTCGCCCCGGCTCAGACGCAGCGAATAGACATTCTCTGCCCGTTTCGCCGCGCGCATTCATTCTGTATGATTGCGGCACGCCGCGCGCATCGCATGGCTGAACGAATTCTGATTGTTGACGACGAATTGGCCGCCCGCACAGCTTTGGCGGTTCTTCTTCGCCGCGAGGGCTACGAGGTATTCGAAGCCAGCGACGGCGCTTCCGCGCTCGCCGCCTGCGCGTCGTTTCATCCGGACTTGGTGCTCCTCGATATCCTGATGCCCGGCATGAGCGGTTTTGAGGTCTGCCGCCGCATCAATGCCACGCCCGAAACGCGCCTCACTCCGGTGGTTCTGATCACCGGCCTTTCCGCCACCGAGGACCGCATCGAGGGCATCAACGCCGGCGCCGAGGATTTTCTCAGCAAGCCGATCGACGTCAACGAACTCATGGCGCGCGTCCGCTCGCTCGTCCGTCTGAAGCTGTTCACGGACGAGCTGGAGCACGCCGAATCCGTCCTTTTCAGCTTGGCGTACAGCATCGAAGCGCGCGACCCCTACACGCACGGCCATTGCGAGCGCCTCGCGGATATGTCCTCGCGCCTGGGCGAAAAATTGCAATTGCCGGAAGATCAGATTCGCGCCCTGCGCCGCGCCGGCATCGTCCATGACATCGGCAAAGTGGCCTTGCCGGACTCCATCCTGCTCAAGCCCGGCGCCCTTTCCGAGGAGGAGATGCGCGTGATTCGCGAGCATCCCGTCGTGGGCGAACGCATCTGCGCTCCGCTGCGTACGTTTCGTCTCGTCCTGCCGATCATCCGCCATCATCATGAACGTCACGATGGCTCCGGCTACCCGGACGGCCTGCGCAATTCGCAGATTCCCGTCACCGCCGCCATTCTCCAGTTGGCGGACGTGTACGACGCGCTCACGACTGATCGACCCTACCGCAAAGCGTCGCCTTCCGCCGTTGCTCTCGCCATTATGGAGGAAGAAGCCAAGCGCGGATGGTGGAATCGCGAACTGCTCGAAGCCTTCCGCGCCATGATCGTCGAATCTCATCCGCCGTCATCCGGCGGCACGACCCGCGATGCCTCTGCGCGATAAAATCGCCGGCCTTCAGTTGCGCGCGATCCGCTCCTCGCCGGCGTAAATCACGAATCGCCGGCCGCGCAAAAAACCGATCAGCGTTTGCCGCAGTTCTCGCGCCAGTTGCACCGCCAGGCTTGAGGGCGCCGAAACGCACGCCAAAACCGGAATGCCCGCCACGATCGATTTCTGCGCGATTTCGAATCCGCCGCGCCCGCTGACCATCAGCACCGCGCTCGCAAGCGGCACGCGCCCGTCGAGCAGCGCCCAGCCGATCACCTTGTCGACGGCGTTGTGCCGCCCGATATCCTCGCGCAGCGCCAGCAACTCGCCCGCGGCGCTGAAGAGCGCCGCAGCATGCAATCCGCCCGTCCGTCCAAACACCGCCTGCGATTCGCGCAACGCTGCCGGCATGCCAATCAGCGCCTCCGCGCCGATTCGAAACGCGTCGCTCAGCGGCGCAAGCGCTCGCGATCGCACCGCGTCAATCGACGCTTTCCCGCAAATCCCGCAGCTCGATGCCGCGAAGAAATGGCGCCGAATCTTCGAGAAATCCGGCATCGCCTCGGGCGCCAGCCGCGCGCGCACGGCGTTGGCCCGATTCGCCGCATTCTCCCCCGCGTTCTCCTCCAAATCCAGAATTTGCGCCCGCTTTTCAACGATCCCTTCGGTAAACAAAAAACCCGCCGCCAACTCCAGGTCGTGCCCGGGCGTCCGCATCGTCACGCTCAGCGGTTGCTCGCCAACCCGAATCTCCAGCGGTTCCTCCGCCGCCAGATAATCTTCCTTGCGGCGCACCGCCCCGTCGTCCCACTCGAGCACTTGCGTCAGCGCCACGCTTTGCGGCGTTCGAGCCAAGGCGTAACCTCCCTCGCAGCGGATCGAAAATCTTCCTCCCCCGCGTCCAGCATACATCCGGCCCGCCGCTCTTTGCCTTTCGAAAATAGAACTGACTCGTCCCGTGGGTGGCTGGGACGAACCAGTGAGCGCGTTCGAAATGCGCGTGCCGCCGGGAATCTTTCCGTGCCTCCGCGTCTCGCGCCGATGGGGCGGCGGATTCCCGGTGAAATGTCCCCTGTGGATGCGCGTTCCGTGTTGTCGCCGGATGACGCGAGCATGAATTGCGCTCGCCGTGCGATGGTCAATGCGAGCCGCAACACCGCATATGCGCCGATCCCCGCTCCGGCTCGGCCCCTTGCTCCCAAACTACGCGGCTGCTAAACTATCGCGGCAAGAGCATCACTGCCGCTCCTGCCACATTTCCCGGTAAAGGTTGATTCATGTCCGGACACTCCAAATGGGCCACAATTAAACATAAAAAGGCGGCTACCGACGCCCGCCGCGGCAAGATTTTCACCAAGCTAATCCGCGAACTCACCATTGCCGCGCGCGTCGGCGGCGGCGATCCCAACACCAATCCGCGTCTGCGCACCGCCATCGCCGCCGCCAAAAACGAAAACATGCCCAACGACAATATCGAGCGCGCCATCCAGCGCGGCACCGGCGCGCTGGAAGGCGAGAGCCTTGAGGAAGTGATGTTTGAAGGCTACGGTCCGGGAGGCGTCGGCGTTCTCGTGCAGGTGGTCACCAGCAATCGCAACCGCGCCGTCAGCGAAATCCGCCACCTATTCTCCAAAAACGGCGGCAATCTGGCCGAAACCGGCGCCGTCGGCTGGATGTTCAGCCGCAAGGGCGATATTGTGGTTCCCAAGGAACTCGCCGACGAAGACAAAATGATGGGCATCGTGCTCGACGCCGGCGCGGAGGATCTGCGCGACGATGGCTCTGCCTGGGAAGTCGTTTCTCCGCCCGAAGCGATGGAAAAAGTTCGCGACGCCTTGGTCGCTGCCGGGATCACTCCGTCGTCGGCCGAGGTGTCTTGGCTCCCGCAGAATTACGTCAAGCTCACCGGCTCGCAGGCGCAGCAGATGCTCCGCATGGTCGAGGCGCTCGAAGAGCACGACGACGTCCAGCACGTTTACGCCAACTTCGACATCGACGAAAAGGAGCTTCAGGCCGCCGTCGCCAGTTGATGTCTTTTCCGTTTGCTTGCCTGGAACGTCGGATCCCAAATCGGCGCGGTGCCGGTTGGCTAGTGACGGCGCGCATCTCAATCACGCAACCAGCGGCCATTCGCCTTCGCGAGCGAATGGCGTCGCCGTCGAGAACCCCGAACGCCGCCTCGAAGGTGCTGGCAACCAAGGTGCTGCGATCGTGCTGAAATCGAAAATCGGCGCGTGAGTGCCTTTCCCGTGTCTCGTGCCTCAGATTTCTCTACCTTCCGCTTCGCTCCCGCGCGTAAACTTGCGCCGTCCATGACTTCTCATCCGCCGCAATCGTCTGCCAATCATAAGCTGCGCGTCCTTGGCGTCGATCCCGCCGTGGCGGGCGCCATCGGCTACGGCGTCATTCAGACCGAAGGCTCGCGTGCCACCTGCATGCGCTTTGGCGCGCTGAAATTGCCGCGCCAGCTGACCTTCGCCTTTCGCCTGCGCGAAATCCATCTCCTGATCACCAGCCTCGTCGAACAATTTCAGCCCGATGCCGTCGCCGTCGAGTCCGTCTTCACTTCGCTCAACATGCGCACCGCGCTCAAGCTCGCCGAAATGCGCGGCGTGGTTCTGCTCGCCGCGGCGCAGGCGCAGATTCCCGCGCACAGCTATTCGCCCCGCGAAATCAAGGCAAGCATCGCTGGCTTTGGCGCGGCTTCCAAGCAGCAGATTCAGCAAATGGTCCGTTCTCTCCTTCAACTCAACTCCATCCCCGAGCCCCTCGACGCTTCCGATGCCCTTGCCGTTGCGCTCTGCCACGCCCACCTTTCGCGCGCGCGCCAGCGCATCGCCATTGCCACTCGCCCATCGTTGCTGCCATCCATCCGCGCCCAGGCCCGCAGGGCGTAGAATGGCGCAATCCCGCGCTTCGCCGTCTCGGCGGCGACCCGTGATTGTTTCGCGCCGACGCGGCTCGCCCAACCTCCGCCGCGCGAGCCAGCGTGATTCCCTCATGTCAAGCGTCCGGTTCATACTCGGCCGGACCAGCGCGAAAATTCTATTCGCCCGGCGCCTATTTCCCCCATTTGCGGTAAGCTAGATTCTCGCAAATGAATCCTCGATTCCAATCCGCGCGGATTTGGGCGCCTGCCCTGGCGCTGCTTTTGGTCGCTCCTTTGCTTGGCGCGCAGGCCACATTCGCTGGGGGCGCCACAATCACCTTCCGCAAGGTTTTCCGGTCCAGCTATCCCGAATACGTCGAAATCAAAGTTCCCGAGAATGGCGCCTGCACTGCGGACATTCGCCAGCTTTCTGACGATCCCAGTCCGCAGCCCTTTCAGCTCAGCCAATCCGTCGTTCAGCGCATTTTCGATCTGGCTGGCGAGCTCCACGATTTCAACGGCGTCAGTCTCGAAATTCACCGCCGCATCGCCAACCTCGGCGAAAAAACGTTCATTTATCAGAACGGCGAGCAGGTCTTCCAGACCTCGTTCAATTACTCCACCAATCCTGCCGCCGCGCAACTTCTCGACCTTTTCGAAAATCTAACCCGCGAGGAAATCGACCTTTCCGATCTGCGGCGCACCATGCGGTACGACCACCTTGGCGTTTACGACGTGGTCCAGCGCATCGAAAAAGACTACGACGATAAGTCTCTTCCCGATCCCTCCGAACTGCTCCCCACTCTGGACCAGCTCGCTTCCGACACGACCTATCTCGATATCGCCCGCGACCGAGCCCGCTCACTCGCCGGCCGCATCCGTTCCGGCCGCTAATTCGTTTTCGCGGTCCGCCTCGCGTCCAACTGCCTCGTAACAGGCACTGCGTTGCGCATCACATACCGGACGTGCCTCCTCGTTCGTGACTTTTCCAGCGCAACCGCCTACACTATCGCGCAGCCTTTACGCTGTTCGTCATCGGGCCATGAATCGAATCGCTGCGTTGCCTTTGCTCGCCTCCATTTTCCTTGCATCTCCCGCTTTCGCCTTTCATCGTCATCTCAGCCCCGCGCAAATACGCGAAGCTTACTTCATCGGCCGCGACGGCAATCGTAGCGGCGCATTCTTCTCGAACTACATTCACTCGCCGAAGCTGCCGGATACCGGGCCAGACGTTCAGCTCATCGAATTCCGCACCCCGTACGAGCAGATCGCGATTCGCTCTCGCGACCATCAGTGGAGCAACTATTCCCCGCCCGACGCCGAAAAGGACTACGAGACTCTTCCTCATGAAGTGATCGTTCGTGTCCTGATTTATGAGACGCAAACCTTCTTTTTCCCCGCTTCCAACGCTCGGCCGGACACCGGCGGTTTCACCTTTCGAATTTCCCAGGCTGCCCGCGGCATCCAGTACCGCTCCGTGACCGTGGACGACGTGGTTCCCGTCGGCGCTGGTTCGCTCGGCTCCGTCGGCTTTGACGGCATCGACGTCCGCCTCCATTTCGCCGCCTCCGACTTCACATCCGACGATCCCGTCACCGTCGAAGTGATTGCTCCCACCGGCCAAACCTGCTTTACCACCTTCGACCTCGCCGCCCTGAAATAGTCTCGGCCCCCTGCCTCTTAACTCGTCGCCGGACCGGGCAATCCCTGGAACTTTCGCTCGCTTCGCGCGTAATCACTCCCGCCGCTTTGAAGTACAGCAATGCGCGCCTGTCCTTTTTGCTGTACTTCAGGACAGTAACTTTCATCCAAACGTTGTGTTAGTCTCGGTGGGCATATGACGAGCAGGTTCGCGCAATTCGGAAGTGGCAAAAGGACGGCCCGGCAATCCGTAGCCCGCGGCGTTCGCGCCGCTGCGGCACCCCGCCAATCGCTGCGCCGCGCGACGTCCCGGTTAGAAGTATCCTCTGTGTCGCGCTGGCCGGCGCTGATGCCGGAAGAATGCGCCCGCGCGAATGACGGGCCGTGCGCAGATCGCCTACTGCCTGGTTCTTGGGCGTGCGCGCGCCGAGCCCGCCTTTCGGGACGCTTACTCGCAAAACTCATTCGAGTTAAATCACGCCTAAAGGGCGGAACACTCAATCGGCCTTTCGCATTGCTAAGACACTTAAAAATCAGCAAGTTCCATTTTCACGGGCGGAACGTCCCGTCACGTCCGTTCGCGCAGTTTTTCGCACGTTTCCGGGCCCAAAATCTCCGCATTCGGGTCCCCAGTCGAGCCTCTAACCTCCAGAAACCGGGAACTTCGACGCGCCGGCCGTACGCGCTGGGCTGGGAACTTCTAATCCCCAGAACGCCCGCGCGTTGCCACTTTTCGCTGTATCCATCCTTTCGACACTTGGTGAGCATCGGACTAACACCATGCGAATAAGGAACTTTACCTCGCCGCAAGCGCTGATCGTCGTTGCTCTTTTCGCGCTTTTGGGCGCGGCGAACGCCGCCGCTCAGATCGCACCTGTCCCGTCCCGCATCACGCAGCGGGTGAATGATTCGATTCGCGTCGTATTGCGCGGCAACGTCTATCCGCTCGCGCGCCCCGAATTCGACCGCGGCCTTGCTCCCGCCAGCCTCCCGATGGAGCACATCCTGCTGTTGCTCAAGCGCAGCCCGCAGCAGGAAGCCGCGCTCGAATCGCTCCTCGCGCAGCAGCAGGACCGCAACTCTCCGAATTATCACCACTGGCTCACGCCCGCTCAGTTCGGTGCCGAGTTTGGTCCCTCCGATCAGGATATGCAGACCGTCGAAAACTGGCTCGAATCGCATGGCTTCACTATCGACCGCGTTTCCACCGGGCGCACAGTGATCGAGTTTTCGGGCAGCGCCGGCGAGGTGCAAAGCGCGTTTCAAACCGAAATCCATCGCTACGTCTTGCCAAGCGGCGCGCAACATTGGGCCAATTCAACGGATCCCTCGATTCCCACGGCTCTTGCTCCGGTCGTCGCCGGGATCCGCTCGCTCAACGATTTCTATCCGCGTCCGCTCAGCCATGTTGTTACCGTTCCGCGAGCCGCTCGGCCACGCTCGCAATCCACGCGCCAGCCCGCCTACACTTTCGCCGCCAGCGGCCCTTGCAGCTACATTCAGAGCCTTCCCGGCGGCGCTCCATCCGGGGACATCTGCTTCATGATCACGCCCGCCGATTTCGGTGTGATTTACAACGTCCAGCCGCTTTGGAGCAGTTCCATTAACGGCGCGGGAGAAACTATCGCCATCGCCAACGACAGCAATATCAACGTTTCCGACGTCAGCTCGTTCCGCAGCCTCATGGGTCTTTCTGCGAAGAATCCGCAAGTGATCCTCGCCGACGGCACCGATCCGGGTGTGACGGGCGACGAGTCCGAAGCCGTCCTCGACGCCGAATGGTCCGGCGCCATCGCTCCGAGCGCGACCATCGATCTCGTCATCGCGCCATCGACGAATACCACTTTCGGCGGCGATATCGCTGCCCAGTACATCATCGACAACAACCTCGCGCCTATCCTCAGCTACAGCTTCGGCGCGCCGGAAAATTGCTCCGCCGGAGGCGTCGGGAATTTTTACGGGCCTCTATGGCAACAAGCGGCTGCCGAGGGCATCACGGTGTTGGTGGCATCGGGCGACAATGGTTCGGCGGCCTGCGATACCGTCCCCTCGTCCCCTGACACTCCGGGCCCGGCGACCCACGGCATACAGGTGAATGGTTTGGCGTCGCCGCCCGATGATGTCGCCGTCGGCGGCACGGATTTCAACGATGTGTTCAATCCGGGCAGTTATTGGAACACGAGCAACAGCACTTCCGCGACTCAACCGTCCGCAAAGGGTTACATTCCCGAAACTACCTGGAACGAGTCCTGCACGAACGCGGTTTTCAGCACTCCTCCACTGAACGCCAACTTCGGCAATGTCACTACGCCCGAGGGCGCGTGCAACAACCCAACTCTCGAAATGCCAGGACCCAATCTCACCAGTTTTGTCGTTCCCTCCGGAGGCTCAGGCGGCGTAAGCACGGTTTACTCGAAGCCGGCGTGGCAGAGCGGCATCACACCGGCCGATGGACAGCGCGATCTACCGGACATTTCTCTGTTTGCGGGAACCGGAGCGATATCCGCGAGTTTCTATTATCTTTGCGAGTCCGATCTCTCCAACCCTCCACAAACCTGCAACTTGAACGGCGCCATCGACGGCGTGGGCGGCACATCCGTTTCAGTTCAGGCGATGGCCGGGATCGTGGCCCTGATTGACCAGAAGGCAGGTGGTCCGCAGGGCAACATCAATCCCGCGCTCTACGGTCTGTTCGGCGCAAACAATTGCCCGTCATCAGCGCCAACCGCTAACTGCGTTTTTTATGATGTTACGCAAGGCACGATTGCGATGCCGTGTCAGGCTCTTCCCTCTCCCCCGACGCCGAATTGCTTCACGGCGAAGTCCAGCGATACATACGGCATTCTCGTAACCAGCTCTATGCAGTTCGCCTACAACGCTGGCACAGGCTACGATCTCGCCACCGGACTAGGCAGCATCAACGCGTTCAATCTCGCAAACGCGCCTGTGTGGGCGCCCGCTTCCGCCGCGGCCGATTTCTCTCTCAGTTCGTCGAACCCGACCGTCTCGCTCGGGTCCAGCGGCGAAGGCACGATGCAGATCACGATTACGCCGCAGAATGGTTTCAGCGGTCCGGTGAATCTGAGCTGCCCAGGACTGCCTTCGGGCGACGTGTGCAGTTTCAATCCCGCAAGCCCTGTGACGGTTAACGGCGCCACGAACGTCACCGTGACGGTTACCGGCACGATCGCATCCGCGCCGGGCCGAATCAACGCTCCAGCCGGGCCCGCCGCTTGGCCGCTTCGCACGGAAATTCTTTTCGCGTTTGCTTGTCTCGCGGCGTTGCTGCTGGTCGGCCTTCGCATCCGTCAGCGCCGTTGGAATCCCGCGGTTGCGGTTCTCGCGCTCGCGCTATTTGTGCTGGCTGGCTGCAGCGGTGGCGGCAGCAGCATGCCGTCTGGAAATAATGGCGGCGGTGGTCCGACCGGCTCGCCATTTACGACCACTCTGACCGCGACAACCTGCAGCGCGGCTGCCGGGCCCGGTTGCGCGCCGCCGGGCATCACGCACTCGCTGGCGTTCACAATCCAATAATCCCAAATGAAAACGGCGGGGCGGCACTCCTCGGTCAATCCGGGACGGGTGTCAATCCGACGAGCGCAACCGGAACCCGCGATGCGCATGCGCGCTCGCGTGCTAGCGAATCACGATACCCGCGTAGCCGACCACCTGCTGGCGGTCGCCTCCCGCGTCTGCCGACGTTGCGTAGCGAATCAGCCGCCCTTCCGTCGCGCCCAGCTCGCGCATCGCCACGAGCATCGCCGTCGTGGCCGCGTATCCGCACATGCTGATCCCTTCGTTTCGAACCGTGTCGTAGAGCCCGCGCGGATCAAGCGCGAGAATGCGTTCGATGGCCCGCGCATCCTTCCGCCGTGTCGTCGCGTCGTCTTCATAGTGGTTCATGTCCGTACTGGCGATCGCCAGCACCGGCTCGCTCGATCCAGCGATCACTTTCGCGACCGCGAGACCCAAATCTTCCATCGCGCCGTAGCGGTCCGTGGCCAGCACGACCGGAACGAACGTGAAATCCCCGGCGACGAATTGCAGGAACGGAATCTGCACTTCGAGCGAGTGCTCCCGCTCGTGCGCCACGGCGTCCTCGCGCAGCCGCGGATATTCGCGCGCCAGCTCGGCCGCCAGCGGTTCATCGATGCGCGCTTGGCCGAGCGGCGTCGAAAAACTTCCTTGCGTCAGGATGCTCAGCGGCTCACCGCGCGGGAAATGCCGCGGCCCCAGCAAAATGCATTTCCTTGGAACTTCAATCGCCGCGTAAACCGCGCCGGCCACGTGTCCCGAATACATGTAGCCCGCATGCGGCACGACGCATCCCTGCGCGCGCGTTTTTTCGTTCGCGGCAGAGGTGAACTCAGCAAGTTGTCTCGAAAGGATCGCAGGCTCGGCGGGATAGAAACGGCCGGCAACCGCGGGAAGGCGAATCATCGAAATTTAGATGCCGCGCTGCGGCGCGAACTATTGGGGTTTCGAAGGTTTGCCGTGCACTTCGAGCGCTACCGTTTGCCCCGGCTGATACAGGATCTTCACCTGGTCGCCGTACTGGTAGCCGCCTTTGTCCTCGAGCGTCTGCATCTTTGGCTGCAGCGCCGAGGCATAGGTGAACGTGTGAATCATCCGTTCATTGGCTGCTTCGCGGACGATCATCTCGTGCGAGTCGAAGTGGATTACGTCGGCTTTCAGCCAGTATCCTGCCGGTTTCGGCTTCGAAAGCGCCTTGTGGATCTCGCGAATGATGGGCGAAGCCACCGCCGAAGCCGCCGCCGCGGCAACGGCTTGCGCGCGCGCCGCACCGGCGGGAATAGCAAGTCCCGCGGCCAGCGCTACCGTAGCGGCGAAAATCCTAAGGTTCTTCATCGAAGGAAATCTTCAGCGACTTCAGGAACTTTATGTCTTGCGGCGTGATTTCGATCTTCGCTGCCGCCGGAGGCTCTTCTTCCAGCACTTCTTCGTCCACGCGGATGTGGAGCGATTCCAGGAAGCGCCGGTCCTGCGTGGTCATGCGCGCCGCGTCTTGCGACGATTTCCGCGCCAGACCAATTGTCGCGTCGAGCTTCAGCACGATCTCGAATCCGGCCGCACGGATTCCGGCGATCGCTTCGGCGATGCGCTCGGAGTCCGACACGCTGTCGTTGATGGCGTGTCCCAGTTCCCGAAGCAGCTGTTTCATGCGGTCGTCGAGTTGCAAGGGCGGCACCTCCTACTTCCTCCGCGCCCGGCGGCTGAACCGCAGCCGGCAGGCCGGATCGAAAGCCCTTCGTACAGTAATTTTAGAATTCTGGCAAGCACGAAACAAGTCCGCTCGCGAGGGCCCGCGTCGCTTAGGTTACCTGTCCGCGAGCCTGGGTGCCGAGCCGGCGGGCGGCGCGGGAGGGCGCGGCATATCGGCCTCCGCCGGCCGCCGGAAGCGCCGGAAAGAGCGTCGAAACGGCCACACGATGCTAGAATCAGGGCATGCCCGGGCGAATGATCTCCGCTTTCGTGCGCTCGTGTATCGTCACGCTGCGCGTCTGGTGGCGCCTCATCAGGCAGCTCTTCCACGAGGCGACCGGCGCGCTCTACGCCGTATTCGCCGCGTACGGTGGCTACATGGTCTGGAGAGGCTGGAAACACGGGCCGACGCTCTGGCTGATCGCCTTCGGAGCGGCGTACGCGCTGATGATGGCCGGCTTTGCCTTCGGCTCATTCCGCCGCGCCAAGCGCGTGCGCTGACGCGCTTTTCGTCCGCAAATCGCCATGGCTGACGAGACCATCTCCGCGAACTCGAGTTCGAAGCACCGCACCGGCGCCGCGGAGCGGCAATCCGCCACGCCCGGCGGGCTCGCGGTCCCGGCGGTCCTTACCGCCGAGGACTTGCACGGCTGGGACGCCGAGCGCGAGCTCGGTAGTCCGGGCGAATATCCCTTTACCCGTGGCGTTTATCCCACCATGTACCGAGGCCGGCTGTGGACGATGCGGCAGTATGCCGGCTTTGGCAGCGCCGCGGAATCGAATCGCCGCTACCGCTATCTGCTTTCGCAGGGGCAGACTGGGCTTTCCGTTGCTTTCGACCTGCCCACGCAGATCGGCATGGATTCCGATCACGCACTTGCGCTCGGCGAAGTCGGCAAAGTGGGCGTCGCCATCGACTCGCTCGAAGACATGCAATTGCTCTTCGATGGCATTCCGCTCGATCGTGTTTCCACGTCGATGACCATCAACGCGACCGCGTCGATTCTGCTCGCGCTGTACGTGGCCGTGGCAAAGCAGCAGGGCGCGGACTTGACGCGTCTTTCCGGCACGGTGCAGAACGACATCCTGAAGGAATACATCGCGCGCGGCACGTACATCTATCCGCCGCGCCCGGCGATGCGCATCGTCACCGATGTTTTCGCCTGGTGCCGCGACGAACTACCTAACTGGAACGCCATTTCGATCTCCGGCTATCACATCCGCGAAGCGGGCTCCACCGACGTGCAGGAAGTGGCGTTCACGCTGGCGAACGGCATTGCGTACGTCGAATCTGCGGCCGCCGCCGGATTGCGGGTGGACGAATTCGCGCCGCAGCTTTCCTTCTTCTTTAATTCGCACAACGAATTTCTGGCGCAAATCGCGAAGTTTCGCGCGGCGCGGCGCCTATGGGCGCGCATCATGCGCGAACGCTTCGGCGCGCGCGATCCGCGCTCGATGATGCTGCGCTTCCACGCGCAGTCGGCGGGCTCCTCGCTCACCGCGCAGCAGCCCGAAAACAATCTCGTCCGCACCGCGGTGCAATGCCTCGCGGCCGTCTTGGGCGGATGCCAATCGCTTCACGCCAACGCCCTCGACGAAGCTCTCGCGCTCCCCACCGAACGCGCCGCCCTGCTCGCCCTTCGTACGCAGCAGATCATCGCGCAGGAAACAGGCGTCGCCAATACGGTTGACCCTGTGGGCGGCGCCTATGCGATCGAAAAGATGACCGACGAGATCGAAGCAGGTGCGAAAGACTACATCGCGAAAATCGACGCCATGGGCGGCATGCTGCGCGCCATCGAGACTGGCTACGTCCAGCAGGAAATTCAGAAATCGGCGTACCAATATCAGCGCGCTATCGAAGCTGGCGACCAGATCGTCGTCGGCGTGAACCGCTTCCGGGCCGATTCCGAGCAGTCGATCCCCACGCTGCGCATCGATCCGGAAATCGAACGCACGCAGGTCGCGCGCCTCAATGCGCTTCGCGCGAGACGCGATTCCGGCAAAGCCCTCGCTGCCATCGAGGAAGTGGAGCGCCGCGCACGTGGCAACGAAAACCTGATGCCCGCGATTCTTGCCGCTGTCGAGGCGTACGCCACCGTCGGCGAAATTTCAGACGCCATGCGCCGCGCCTTCGGCGAATACCACGAATCCGTGGTCGTGTAGATACGCTCTGATTCTGCCGCATGTCCAGCGCCGCTAAATCGAAGAACGGATTTCGCTGGCCGCGACGGGTGGCCGCGCTCGTCGATGCGGTGAAATTCATCGATGCGGCTGGATTCTGCACGCTGTTTCCGGTGGCGAACGTGCCGCTGCCGTCGCTCTACTGTGCCGTCACAGGCCGCGCTGCGGACGACGGGGTAATCTTTGACGAGCACTTCGAAAAAATCTGGGATTGGAAGGACGAATTGCCGCGCCGCCGACGAGCTCTTTATGCCAAGTATTTTCGCGGCAAAGGCACCTTCATTTCGCGCGCGCATTTGCCATATTTTCTCTCCGTGCGCGAAGCGGCTGCCGCGCCGCACGATCACGAGCGCTTCTACCGCGAAGGCCGCATCCATGATGACGCCCGCTTGATCTGGGAAGCACTTGCCGAGCACGGCCCGCTGGCCACGCTCGAATTGCGCCACGCGTGCAAAATGGAAACGACGGCCGGGAATGTGCGCTTCAAGCGTGCGATTCTGGATTTGCAACGCCTGCTGGTGGTTTCGCATTTCGGCTCCGAGCAGGAAACCGGCGCGTGGGCCTCCGGAAAATACGAACTGGTTTCGCGCGCATTCCCCGAGGAAACGGCGGCGGCATTCGAAATCGAGCCGCGCGACGCGCGCGCGGTCCTGGCCGCCAAGTTCGCGGAAGTAAGCGGAGGCGCGCAGCCGGTGGAGGTGGCGCGATTATTCGGATGGACGAAGGCGCAGGCGGAAACCGCGCTGCAAGCCGCTCATGCGATCTGCGGCGCCGAGAAGTCGAGGAGCGGAACGCGGCGATGAAACTGGTGCTGGCATCGGCATCTCCTCGCCGCGCGGAAATCCTGCGCAACGCTGGAATCTCCTTCGAAGTGCGGCCGGCCGTGATTGACGAATCGCCGCGCGAAGGCGAAGGCCCGGAGCACTACGTGCTGCGTTTGGCGCTCGAAAAAGCGCGGGCGTGCGCCGACGAGCAAATCGACGGACGAAGCATCTCCGAAACCACGATTTTTGTGGGCGCGGATACAACCGTGGTGGCCGACGACGAAATCATGGGCAAGCCCGCGTCTGAAGAGGAAGCTCGCCGCATGTTGCGCCGCCTGAGCGGCCGCATGCACGAAGTTCACACCGGGCTGGCACTGGTGCGCCGGCCCGGCGCCTGGGAACGAGTCGTGGAAGAAGTCACCCGCGTTACGTTCGCCCAGCTTTCCGATGCCGAAATCGAAAGCTACATCGCCACAGGCGAGCCTTTTGGCAAGGCGGGTGGATACGCAGTGCAGGGAATCGCGGGACGCTACGTGACGCGAATCGAAGGATGCTACTTTAACGTGGTGGGATTGCCGCTGGCACGCCTGTACTCGCTACTGCGCGAAGCCGGCTGGCGCGTTTGAAGCATCACGCAAAACGCGCCGCGAGGGGCACGGTGGAGGTTGGTTCGCCGCTTGCTTGAACTTGCCAAGCTGAAATCCGCCAAACAACACCAAGACGACGATGACCGCAATCCGAGGTGAAGCAGACCCTGCCGGAAGTGCTCCGGCCCGCATTGCGATGCCTCGTGAGCGTTACTTCTTCGGTTCAGCCGCGATCGGCGCCGCCGGCGGAGCCGCGGGAGGCGGCGTCTGCTGCTGCAACACCTGCTGAACGGGATTCGCAGGAGGCTGCGCCGGCGTCTGATCGCCGCGCATTCCTTCCTTGAATTCGCGTACGCCCTGGCCGAGGCCCTTCATCACCTCAGGAATCTTTCGTCCGCCGAACAACACCAACACCACGATGGCGACGATCAACAAATGGATGGGACTATCCCACATAACAATCCTACCTTTCATGCACGGGTGCGCGCCTCAGCGGAGCACTCCCGGCATCGCTACCCAGAGGCTACAGTATAACACGCTCGTCGCCCGCGCGACGGGTGACATGCTCGCGGTCCAGGTACTCAAGCAGGGGAATCGCGTATTTGCGGCTGATGCCTGCCAGGTCCTTAAACGCCGTGATCTGCAGTCGGTCGCCGCGCTCCTTGCGGTATCCGGCGATCAGTTCGCGCAAGCGGGCGATGGCGGCGCGATGAAAGAAGAGGTCTTCGGCCACCTTTACGAGCACGCCCTCGCGCAGGAGAATCTGCAAAATCTTCCGCGCGCGCGCTGCTTCGACCGGCAGCTTTTCCAGCACCGCCGAAACGTTCGGGACAGTCAGGCCAGCCTGCGCGAACGCCTGCTCAATCAGTTCCTTGGCGCGGGCCTCCTCCGGAGAAAGCGAAATCGAGCGCCCAGCGCGCTGTACCAGATCGCCCGCGATGCTGATTACGCCGGCGCGGATCAGATCGTCCATCGCGGTCTGAAACAACTCCGGCCGGGGATTGCCGGCGCGGCCGCGCAACTCTTGTTTCGGCATTCCGGGCACGAGCGGGTTGGAGCGATGAAACTCATCGATCGCGGCGCGCACAGCCGCGGCGCAGTTTTGCACCGATCGTTCCGGCGCCACGACGAACGGTTGTTCGCTTAAAATGCGCAGGCGCTTGGCAGCGGCAAGCTTGCCAGCCACTTCGCGGATTTCCGCCTCCAGCCATCCGGCGCGCGCCAGAAGTTCCTGGAGCGTGAGTCCGCGGGGCGAGGCATCGGCAAGCGCCGCGAGGGAATCCAGCCGGTCGCCACGCTCGAGCGTACCGAGGAATTCGGCGGCGGAAGGATCGCTGCGGCGATGCCGCCGCGCCGCGGGATCGATCACCACGCCCCCGCCGATGGTAATCACCGGAGAAAATTGGCGCAGGATGAAGCGATCGCCGGGGAGGGCGAGGACTTCTTCGTCGAGGCGCAATTGCGCCAGCGCCTCCTCGCCCGGTGAAATTTCGGAGCGCCCAAGCAAAATTACCTCCGCGATGGCCTCGGCGGATCCCTGGTGGAAATGCACCCGCGCGTGATTGCGCAGCGGCCGCGCCGAGGGCAGCAGCGTGACGCGCGCATCGATACGCCGCGTGGGATGAAATACGCCGGGAGCGGACAGTACCATGCCGCGCCGCACTTCGCCGTGCTCCACGCCGGCCAGGTTTACGGCCGTACGCTGGCCGGCAAAGGCCTGCTCGATGGCTTGCCCGCCGGAATGAAGTCCGCGGACGCGCACGAGCCGCCCCAGCGGATGCAGCTCGATTTCATCCTTTACGCGCACGGTGCCGGAGATAAGCGTGCCGGTAACGACCGTGCCGAAACCCTTGGTCGCAAACGAGCGGTCGATGGGAAGGCGGAAATGGCGTGTCGCGTCTTTCGACGGAGCGGCAAGGGCTGCATTCAGCAGCTCTTGTTTCAAAATGTCGAGTCCCGCGCCGGTGCGCGCGCTCACCGGCACGATCGGCGCTCCTGCCAAAAACGATCCGCGCACGAAATCCTCAATTTCCAGCCGCACCAGATCGAGCATTTCGGGCTCGACCAGGTCCGACTTCGTCAGCGCCACAACGCCGCGCGAAATGCCCAGCAGGCGGCAAATATCGAAGTGCTCGCGCGTTTGCGGCATGATCGACTCATCGGCGGAGACCACCAGCAGAAGCACGTCGATTCCGCCGGCGCCGGCCAGCATGTTGCGAACGAAGCGCTCGTGTCCCGGCACGTCCACAAAGCCGAAGCGCACGTCGCCCATGCGGAGAAAGGCGAAGCCCAGATCAATGGTGATGCCGCGGCGCTTTTCTTCTTCCAGGCGGTCGGGATTCGTACCCGTCAGCGCCTCAACCAGGGCGGATTTGCCGTGATCGATATGGCCGGCTGTGCCGACGATGACGTGCTTTTCGTTTGCCATTCGAGAATGGTGACGGGCGGGAAGCCGCGCTCACACCCGCACTTCAGCCTATCCGCGGCGCGAAATTCTTGCAACGGGATTGATGCGGCAAAAAATTCCGTGGTTTTAGCGCTGCGACTTGGCTGCGAGCGTATAATTTTGCGGCGTGCCGCCTCCAGAAGAAGACGACCGATTACCGGCAGGTCGTTCTAACTCTTGATCGATTTCGGAAATAATCCGCTGAGCGGCAGCCCGAGGATCCCCTGCTTTTATGATTGGCCGTCCGACAACTAGATAGTCAGCGCCCATCCTGATTGCCTGGGAAGGCGTCGTGAAGCGCTTATGGTCGTCATGCGAGGCCCAGGCAGGTCGAACGCCTGGGCTCACGATGTCGATACTAGGGAACTTGTCCCGGCAGAGTTGGATTGCATCGCCGGAAACGATCAAGCCATCACACCCCAGATCAAGCATCGCCTTCCCGCGCTCTAGAATGTAGCTGTTAACGTCGGCTCTTTGCAGCGTCTGCTCGAGATCGCTAGAATCCAAACTGGATAGATAGGGTACCATCAAAAAATGAGGGAATTCGACGTTAGCTGAGTGGCGAGCCGCCAAGCCGGCGCTGATAGTTTGCTGCGTGATCCGGACATCGCTGGCTTCTATCAGCGTTATGAACTTCACAATTCGGCTGGCGATGCACGCCTGCATGAATTCGCCCGCCGTATTCCCTATGTCTCCCCCCCACTTGATGTCAAGAAACACTTTGCCATCGCGATCTTCGCGCAAGGTTCGAATCAAGTCGAGAACCTGCCCCGTGAGGAAGAGTTGAAGGCCGATCTTGAAAAAAGAGACATCTTCAAGCAGCCGCACCAGCCGAACCGCCTCATCGTGGGTCGGCACATCCAAAGCCACAATTAAGCGTTCCTTGCCTGATAGACTGCGCTTGTTTGCCGGGTCGTTCACACGTACCTCCAATCTAGATTGGAGCGTCGCGTTACTGCCTCTAGGGACATCTCTAGTATTGAAGGGGTTGATGACATCTGGAAGAAGCCATTGTGCATTCGCTCGTAAATTATACAGATGCTGAAGTGTTGTCAACAGCAAGCAAAGAAACGGTGCCCATTCAGTCGGAAAAGGCATAAGAAGAGCACGCCAAAACCGAGGGCCGCGAGCCTATTGAGCGCCCGCGGACCCTCCGACGTAAATAGTTGGCTCCCGACTTTGACCAGCCCCGCGGAGCCGCGAATGCGCTTGGCCAATGCAAGGGCAGGCCGAACCCGGTCAAAATCCAGGGCGACGATTAGTTGCGATGATCCGGCGCTGGGCGTGACGGCACCCTGAGCAGCTCGACGCGAACTCGGGTCGTCCCGCTATTCTCGAAGCCCAAGTCGCGGGCCACGGCATAGGAGACGTCCAATTCGCGCCCTTCCACGTAAGGGCCTCGATCATTGATGCGAACCACCTCGCTGTGGTGGTTCTTTGGGTTCACCACCCGGACGACCGATCCGAGCGGGAGCGTGAGACTCGCGGCCGTAGCCGCATACATATCATAAGTTTCGCCGGTTGCGGTTGGCAGACCGTCGAAATCCTCTCCGTACCAGCTGGAGATGCACTCCCAGACGGCCAGCGGTTTCTGGTGGCTGGTTGATCCGAATTTTGCGCGAGAGTTGGATGCCTGGGCTAGCGGCGTTTGTGAGGGGACGCTCACCTCGCTGACGGCCGTGGGATTGGCCGACGGGCTAAGGATGAGCAATCCCAATCCTAAGAATACAGCTTCTAGAACCACCAACGCTCTGGCTTTCATTGGCAGCTATCCTCATTTGAATCAGCTAATTTTACCGTTCTACAAGGCCTCCAGGCAATCAGTTTATGGCCTGAGGGAGCCTCGTAAGTTGCTGATTTCAAATAGATTTTCTTCCCTACACCATGCTTCCAGTGTTTCCACGAGGCGTTCAGATGCCCGTGGATCCACGAAATGCGCGGTTCCGACTTCCACTGCCGAGGCTCCCGCGACCATATATTCAGCCGCGTCTGCCGCGCTTTCGATCCCGCCAAGCCCAACGATTGGGATTTGAATCGCTTGGCTGGCCTCGTAAACCAGCCTCATGGTTATAGGTTTTATCGCTGCACCGGACAACCCGCCTGTCGTACTCCCGAGGCGGGACCTTCGGGTGTGTGGGTCTAGACACAATGATGGATAGGTATTCGCTATGACGACTGCATCTGCTCCGGCCTCCTCAACAGCCCTTGCCATAAGTCTAATGGAACCAATGACTGGAGACAGCTTGACCCACAAAGGACGGCTGGCCACGTGCTTCGCAGCGCGGACCACTTCGGCGGCAAGTACTGGGTCGGTACCATACTCCAAACCTCCTTGCTTTACGTTGGGACAGGATATGTTTAACTCGTAGGCCGCCAAACCGTCTGCGTCGTTAAGGATACGGACGACCTCTACATATTCCTCGACCGTCTTGCCGAAGACGTTTGCCAGCACCGCCGTATCGTATTTCCGCAGTTGCGGCAGCTTCTTGGCTACAAATGCACGGACTCCGATGTTCTGGAGCCCAATGGCGTTGATTATCCCGCCGCTTGTCTCGCACATCCGCGGCGCGGGTGCGCCAGCCATCGGTTCAAGCGACAGCCCCTTGACCACAATGCCGCCCAAGACATTCAGGTCCACTAGGTGGGCAAACTCCACCCCGTAGCCAAATGTCCCGCTAGCGGCAATTACGGGGTTTTTGAGGCGAATGGTACCGATGGATACTCGGAGGTCAACCCCCGAGGGCCTGCGGGCGCCACGTGCCATCTCGGGCGAACTCACCGCCGAGCAGTGTAGCATGCGGGTCAAGAAAGAGGGCTTGCAGCCTTCGGGCCCGATTATGCTGATTCCCCGGCTTCGGCCATTCGTCTCTATGCTAGGATAAGGCGCCCGATGCGCGTCGTTGAAAAGCGACAGCTTCTCTCAGCCGACGAAATCAGCCGCACCCTTAAGCGGCTGGCTCACGAAATTCTGGAAATGAGTGCTGGAAGCGGTGATCTGGCGCTGCTCGGAGTGCGCCGCCGAGGTGTGCCGCTCGCCGAGCGCCTCGCAAAGCTCATGAAGGAATCGGCCGGCCTGGACGTCCCCGTCGGCACGCTCGATATCACGCTTTATCGCGACGATCTATCCACGGTAGGCGCGCAGCCGGTGCTGCATTCGAGCAATATCGATTTCTCGGTGGACGGCCGCGACTTGGTCGTCGTGGACGATGTGCTCTACACTGGTCGCACCATTCGCGCCGCCATGAACGCGCTGTTCGACCTCGGCCGTCCGCGCCGCGTCCGGCTGTGCGTCCTGATCGACAGGGGCCATCGCGAGCTGCCGGTCGAGGCCACCTTCATCGGGCGCACGGTGCAGACCAGCGACACGGAGATCGTCGAGGTCCGGCTCCGGGAAGTGGATGGCGAGGAGCGCGTGATGCTGGTCGATCGCGTGTCGGACTAGCAGTCAATTCGAGGAGGCAGCGCAAAAGGTAACCTGTGCTTCGGAGCCTGCCACATCTGCTCGGAATTGAAGGACTCACCCGAGACGAGATTCTTTTTATTCTCGATCAGGCAAAGCCATTTCAGGAATTTCAACGCAATCCGCTAAAAAAACTGGCCACTCTTCGTGGTAAATCCGTCGCCCTTGCATTTTTCGAGTCCTCCACGCGCACGCGTATCAGCTTCGCCACCGCTGCCGCGCGCCTCGGTGCGGACAGCATGAACTTGCAGGCCGAGGCCTCCAGTCTGAAGAAGGGCGAATCGCTGTCGGACACCATTCGCACGCTTGAAGCCATGCGTCCCGACGGCTTCGTCATCCGCCACAGCTCCTCGGGCGCGGCCGCGTTCATCGCCGAGCGCGTGGATGTCCCCGTGCTCAACGCGGGCGACGGCATGCACGAACATCCCACGCAGGCGCTGCTGGATGCTCTTACCATCCGTGACCGCAAGGGCAAACTGGATGGCTGGAACATCACGATTCTGGGGGACATCATTCACAGCCGCGTGGCGCGCTCCAATATCCATTTGCTTTCCAAATTCGGCGCGCGCATCACGCTGTGCGGCCCTCCCATGTGGGTGCCGCGCGAATTTGAAGCCATTGCGCCGAATGTCCGCCGCACCGCCTGCATCGAGGAAGCTCTGCGCGATGCGGATATCGTCATGGTTCTGCGCGTGCAAACCGAACGCCTGCACGAACCCGCCCTCGCGCCCGAGGAATACATCCTGCGCTACCAGCTTACGCGCGAACGTTTGTGCATGGCTCGCCCGGATGCGCTGGTGCTCCATCCAGGGCCCATGATTCGCGGCCTCGAAATCGATCCGGCGGTCGCGGACGGCCCGCAATCGGCCGTCCTCGAACAGGTCACCAACGGCCTCGCCGTGCGCATGGCGCTTCTCTATCATCTTGTTGGCCGCGCGCCTTTGGACGCGCCCCATCCCGCAAAGGATCGCTCGAATGCTTCTGATTAAGAACGGCCGCGTCCTCGATCCGGCCAGCAACACGGAAGCCGCGCTCGACGTGTTACTCGATGGCGGCCGAATTTCCAAAGTCGGCGCGAATCTTTCCGAGCAGGGTGCCGAAATCCTGGACGCTTCGGGACTTTTCGTCGCGCCCGGATTCATCGACCTGCATTGCCACTTGCGCGAACCCGGCGGGGAACTCTCCGAAACCATCGAGACCGGAACGAAATCCGCAGCGCGCGGGGGTTTCACCGCCGTCTGCTGCATGCCCAACACGCATCCGGTGAACGATCGCGCCTCCGTCACGCGCGGTATTGTCGAGCGCGCCGCCGCAACCGCCAGCGTGCGGGTGTGGCCCATCGGCGCAGCATCGGTCGGCAGCAAAGGGGAAGCGCTCGCCGAAATCGCGGCGATGAAAGAGGCCGGCATCGTCGCCGTCAGCGACGACGGCAAGCCCATCGCCACCGCGCGCCTGATGCGCCAGGTGATGGAATATTGCGACGCGCTGAATCTGCCCGTCATCGATCACTGCGAAGATGCTTCGCTTTTCGCCGGCGGCGCCATGCGCGAAGGCACGCAATCCATCCGCCTCGGCATTCCGGGAATCCCGTCGCAAACGGAATCGATTTGCGTGGGACGCGACGTGGAAGTAGCGTCCATCACACGCGCCCGCCTGCACATTGCGCACATGTCCACGCGCGCCTCGCTAGGCTATGTCCGCGCCGCCAAACGGCTCGGCTTGCGCGTCACCTGCGAAGTCACGCCGCATCACTTCACGCTGACCGACGAGGACGTGATTTACGACTCGCGGTTCAAAATGAATCCGCCGCTTGCCTCCCGGTCAGACCGCGATGCGCTGATTGAGGGCCTTGCCGATGGCAGCGTTGACGCCATCGCCACCGATCACGCGCCGCATCATCCCGCGAGCAAGGACGTGGAATTCGATCGCGCGCCATTCGGCATCGTCGGCTTCGAAACGGCTTTCGCGCTGGGCCTCGATCAGTTGGTCCACACCGGCGCCATGCCGCTGATGCGCCTCGTCGAGCTTTTCACCACCGGTCCCGCGCGCGTCCTGGGCATCGAACGAAAAATCGCCGTCGGCGAGCCGGCCGACCTCACGATATTTTCGACCGAGCACGAGTGGATCTTCCGCGCCGCCGAATCGCCCAGCAAATCGCGCAACTCGCCCTTCGACGGCCGCGCGTTCCGCGGCGCGCCCATGGCCACCATCGTTGGCGGCAAGATTGTCTATCGCCGATAGCTCCGAAGGAGCCAGTTATGCCGGATCCGGCGAGCCCTGAATCCTTTCACCTGAGCGATCATCTCGCGGCTGAGCGTACTTTTCTTGCCTGGATTCGCACCGGCCTGGCGCTAATGGGCTTCGGATTCGTAGTCGCTCGTTTCGGACTTTTTCTGCAAGAGCTCCAATCGATTAGTCCCACCGCGACCGCGCATTCCTATGGATTATCCCTATGGTTTGGCACTGCGCTCATCTCTGCTGGCGTGGTTGTGGACGTTTATTCCTCGCTGCGCTATTCGCGTCTGATCGGCCACATGAACACTTCCGGCTCAATCACGCGCAAGGGTTCCTTCACGGCCATCGCGATGGCCCTCTTTCTCGCCCTCGTTGGCGTCGCCATGGCTATTTACCTGGTCTGGGTGTAATAACTTCGGTCGACTAAATCGTGGTTTGAAGGCGGGAAGTTAGTGGGCGGCGGGTTCGGCGGCGGGGTGCATGCCGTGCTGCGGCACTTCATGGACGCCGCGCGGCGGTGGCTCCTGGTGGAAGCGAAAGAGCTGGTTCAGCGGGCCACGGCCCTTGCCGGTAGCGTAGGCTTTTTCAATCGCCTTGGTCACGTAGGCTTTCGCCAGAATCAGCGCGTCGCGCAATTGCTGCCCGGAGGCCAGTTGCGCCGCGATGGCCGATGAGAAGGTGCAGCCCGATCCATGGGTGTTTGGACTACGCACGTGCTCTCCTCCAAACGCCTCGACCTGATCGCCCACGCACAGCACATCCGTCGGTTTTTCCAGATGCCCACCCGTCACGATCACCGCGCGCGCGCCCATCTCCAGCAACTTTTGCCCCGCTGCTTTCATCCCGCTGACGTCTTTCACTTCCAGGCCGGTCAGTTGTTCGGCCTCTTCGAGATTGGGCGTAATCACGCTGGCGCGCTTCAGCAATTCATCACGCAGAAATTTCACGCCGCTCGCGTCCAGCAATTCCGCGTCACCGCTCGTCGGCCGCGAAATCGGATCGAGCACCACGTGCGCGAATTGGTTCTTGTCCAGAAACTCCGCCACCGCCGCGGCATTCGCCCGGCTCGCCAGCATTCCAATTTTCACCGCAGCGATCGGGGAGTCTTCCGCCAGCGCGTCAAGTTGCGCGCGCAATGTCGGCGCAGGCGTGGCGTGCACGGAGCGCACGCCGAGCGTCGATTGCACCGTCAGCGCCGTGATGGCCGCGATTCCGTAGCAATTGTGAGCGGCGAAAGTTTTCAGGTCGGCCGCGATGCCCGCGCCGCAGGAAGGATCGAATCCCGCGATGGTTAAAAGGATGGGAGGCGCCGGATTCCCGTGGCCTGTGCTGTTGGCGTGACTGCTCAATTCCGCGTGCCCTCCGCGCGAGGCACGAAATTCCGCGGCGCGTTCGTGGCGAATCGCGCCATCAAGCCAGAATGTACGCGCGTTCGCGCGCGCCGCGCAACACTATTTTGCGGATTTGTTTTTCGAATCGAGGCTTGCCGTTATTGGCCCGCGATCGCGGGTTCCGCTCAGGGGAAAAGGCCGCGAACCAGCGTCGCATCCGCCACGCGTCCCACTGCCAGCACGTATGCGCCGGTGCGCATTTGCGTGCGATGCTTGCGCATCGACTCGTGCACTTCGAGGAACGCGCGCCGCATCACCGATTCGAGCTTGGCGTTCACTTCCTCGACCGGCCAGAAGAAGCTCTGCAGATCCTGCACCCACTCGAAATAGCTGACCGTCACGCCGCCTGCGTTCGCCAGAATGTCGGGAATCAGCAGGATGCCGCGCCGCGCCAGCACTTCATCCGCGTGCGGCGTTGTCGGCCCGTTGGCCGCTTCCGCCACGATTTTCGCCTTGATCTGGTCCACGTTGTTCAGCGTGATCACGTTTTCGAGCGCCGCCGGCACCAGGATGTCGCATTTCAGCGTCAGCAGGTCGTCGTTCGAGATGCGCGACGTCCCCGGCATGCCCACCACCGTCCCGGCGCGCTCCTTGTAACGCATCGCTTTCAGCGGATCGATTCCGCGCGAATTGAATACGCCGCCGCGCGAATCGCTGATCGCCACCACGCGCGCTTTTCTCTCGGTAAAGAGCTTGGCTACCAGCGATCCGACGTTCCCGAATCCCTGAATCGCTACGCTCGCGCCGCGGAACGGAATTTTCTTTATCTTGCACGCTTCTTCCACCGTCACCAACACGCCGCGCGCGGTCGCGTCCTTGCGCCCTTCCGATCCTCCGATGGAGATCGGCTTGCCCGTCACCACGCCCAGCGCCGAATAGCCCTTGGTCATGGAATACGTGTCCATGATCCATGCCATCGTCTGCGCGTCCGTGTAAACGTCCGGCGCCGGAATATCCTGCTCCGGCCCGATCAGCGGCAAAATTTCCGACGCGTAGCGCCGCGTCATGCGTTCCAATTCCGGCTTGCTCATGCGCTTCGGGTCGCAAACCACGCCGCCCTTCGCGCCGCCGTACGGGATGTTTACCGTGGCCGTCTTCCACGTCATCCACATCGCCAGCGCCTTCACTTCGTCGAGCGTGACGTTCGGGTGATAGCGCAGCCCGCCTTTCGACGGCCCGCGCACCACGTTGTGCTGCACGCGGTAGCCGGTGAACACCTTCACCTGGCCGTTATCCATCTTCGTCGGGATCGACACTTCCAGCACGCGCTTCGGAGAGCGCAAAATCTGCCGCAGCCCGGCGTCGAGTTTCAAATACTCCGCCGCCATGTCGAACTGAATTTGCGCGATCCGCAGCGGATTCAAATCCTCGCGCGGCGCAATGCGTGGTATTGGTTGTGGGGATGGTTTGGCGGTGGCCATCGTGCTGCCCTCCTGGGACGGGAAAACTTCGCGGCGGCTGTACACGGCGTCCAGCTCCGGCCGCCCCAATTGTTGCTGCAAACTTCTAGGACCGTAAGTCTCGCAAGAATGGCAGTTTAGCCAAGCTACCGGGGATGTCAATCAAAACCCTAGGCGTTGCCCGAAAATGTCATGCTCTGAAACGACACAATCTCAACGCGCGCGCCTCGTATTATACCCGTGTATGTTGCTGAATCACGGGTAGTTATGGAGTGATCCACGGCGTGGCGTGTCCGGCAGCGCGTGTCCCGCATTGCCCGCCTGGTAAACTCCGCCGTCCGATTGGCGCACGTTCGCGGGGGGCTTGGGAAATTGTGATGCTTGTCACATCTTCGCGATTGCGATATAAGGGTTATCGTAAAAGTTCCTTAGGAGCAGCAAGCACCGCAACCATCAACGCTTTCAACCTACCCATCGCAGTACCGGGAATCTGACGAGCTGTTCGCGCCGCAAGGCCGGCGGCCCGCAATCCCACTGAGGAGGAAGTCACATGAAGAGAGCCATCAGCATGTTCGGCTTGCTGGCCATGCTGGCCTTGGCGTTTGGCGTGTCCGCGAACGCCGCGGGCAAGACCATGACGCTGACAGGCTGGATCAGCGACAGCCATTGCGGCGCGAAGGGCATGAGCGCCGATCACAAGACCTGCGCGGAGACCTGCGTCAAGACCAAGGGCGCAAAGTGGGTCTTCGTGAATGAGAAGACAAAGCACGTGATCGCCATCGCCAATCAGGATGCCATCCATCCCGACGAAGCGCTCGGCCACGAAGTGAAGGTCACCGGCTCGCTCGCCAAGGGCGTAATGACCGTTGACAAAATAGAACCGGCCAGCTGAAGCACGCCCCTCCCGCGCCGATTCGGCGCGATGAGGGCTGCCTCAATTCCCGCAATCCAGGGACGCCAGCTCGAAAACTGGCGTCCTTTTTTTGTTTCCGCGCGCGGCGCGCGTGCGGCCGCGATCAACTCTTCGCCGGAATGCGATCCGTGCCCATGTACGGGCGCAGCGCTTCGGGTATCACGATCGAGCCATCGGCCTGTTGGTAATTTTCCACCACGGCGATCCATGTGCGCCCCACGGCCAGTCCCGATCCATTCAGCGTGTGGACAAACTCCGATTTCCCTCCGCCCTTTTGCTTGAAGCGAATGCCCGAGCGGCGCGCCTGAAACGCTTCCGTATTCGAGCATGACGAAATCTCCATGAACTCGCCGCTCGACGGCAGCCACACCTCCACGTCGTAGGTCTTCGATGACGCGAATCCCATGTCTCCCGTGCACAGCAGCACGGTGCGATGATGCAGGCCGAGCTTTTGCAACACGGCTTCGGCGTTGCGCACCAGCGACTCCAGCTCGTCGTAGCTCTGCTCCGGGCGCGTGAATTTGAACATCTCCACTTTCTGAAACTGATGCTGGCGCTTGATGCCGCGTGTATCCTTGCCCGCCGCGCCCGCTTCCGAGCGGAAGCAAGCCGTCCAGGCGCAGACTTTCAGCGGCAGCTCATCGGCATCGAGCGTTTCGTCGCGATGCAGGCTGGTGAGCTCCACTTCCGCCGTGGGCGTGAGCCACAGGTCGGTGCCTTCCAAATGAAACATGTCCGCCGCGAATTTGGGTAGTTGGCCCACGCCGGTGAGCGAAGCGGTGTTGACGATGAACGGCGGCAGAATTTCCGTGTATCCATGTTCCCGTGTATGCGTATCGAGGAAAAAATTGGCGATGGCGCGTTCCAGCCGCGCGCCCCAGCCTTTATAGACGGCGAAGCGCGACCCGGCGATCTTCACCGCCGCGTCAAAATCCAGAATCCCGCACGCTTCGCCAATTTCCCAGTGCGGGCGCGGCTGAAAATCGAATTTTGGAGGCGCGCCCCAGCGGCGCACTTCGCGATTGTCCGCCGCGCCGTGGCCGATGGGCACGCTCGCGTGCGGCATGTTGGGAATCACCAGCAGAAATTGCTTCAGCCGCTCGTCGAGTTCGGCGATGCGCTCGTCGTTGCGCTTGATTTCTTCGGAGACTTCCTTCATCCGCGCGAGAATCGCGGACGCGTCCTGCTTCGCCTTTTTGAGCTGGACGATTTCGTCGCTGGCCTTGTTGCGCTCGGCCTTCATCTGCTCCGTGGCGTGGATGATCTTGCGCCGCTCCGCATCGACTTCGCGGAAGGGGCCGAGGTCCAGCGCCACGCCGCGGTTCGCCAGCATCTTCTCGATTTCGTCCAGGTGCTGCCGCACATATCCAAGGTCTAGCATAGGGGAATTAGAATAACGGTTCTGGAGGTTGGAAACTAGAAGCTTGAGGCTAGAGGGCGAGAAAGTCGCGCGCGATGCACGAGGCAGTAAGCAGGGAGACAGGGAGTTGTTTGCTGCGGAATGGTAGGGATTTTTCGTACGGGGATTGCGCTTGGGTGGGCGTGACGCGACGTTCCACCCTTGAAAATGGAAGTTGTTGATTTCCAAGGGTGTTAGGTGCGTGCAAGGTCGATTGAGTGTTCCGCCCTTTCGCGCTCGATGGAAGCGAAGAAGAAGCGAACAGATCGCGTCTGTGGTGATGGGCAATGCAGGAGGCAGGAAGCGGCGAAGCAAGGGGTTCCTGGCGCGGGTGAGGCAGCGCGCGCGGAAGTGCATGGAAGAGCTCATCCTTTTATTGGCGTTCGATTGGAGCCCGCTCTGGGCAAGGAAGTTCCGGCACCCTAGACGGCGCATGCGACGACGCGGCGGCGCAGGGAGTTCCCTCCGGCGGCTGCCGGTTTCGTTTGCCACGCGTTTTTTCTCCGCGTACATGAACACAGATCGACGGTAGCAAATGAAGGGGTGTGAAAGTCTACTGTCCTGAGGTACAGGTCGGAACTTGCTGCATTGGGGATTTTTTTGGTGATGAACATGCTTGACGTGGGTTATTGATTGAGGTCAGATACAGTTGCTCCTATTCACCCCACATGCATGTAGCCGCTCAAAGAGGACTCGATAACAACGCGAAACCCGAGAGAGCGCCTGATTTTTCGGCGTATTTGCCCGAGGAGCTGACGCAACTGGAAGATCCGCAGACGGATATTCCGCGATTGGCAAGGGATGAACGCGCCGTTGCGATCATTGAAGGTGTAGTCCGCCACATCCCGACGCGGCACAGCATTTTCCTGGGAGATGCGCGAAAGATGCCACAGCTCGCTCCCGAGAGCGTTCATCTGGTTTTGACTTCGCCACCGTATTGGACGCTCAAAGAGTATCGGGATTCGGACGCGCAACTGGGGCACATAGGGGATTACGACGAGTTCGTAGCCGAGCTGGACAAAGTGTGGAAACGGTGCTTCGAAGCGCTGGTTCCCGGCGGGCGACTGGTTTGCGTGGTGGGCGATGTCTGTCTGTCGCGTCGCGAAAACAACGGGCGGCATACCGTCGTGCCGCTTCACGCGTCAATTCAAGAGCATTGCCGGAAAATTGGATTCGATAACCTCGCGCCGATCATCTGGCACAAGATTTCCAATGCCGCTTATGAGGTGGAGGGTGGGTCGGGATTCCTTGGCAAACCGTATGAACCGAACGCGGTGATCAAAAACGACATCGAATTCATCCTGATGGAACGGAAACCGGGCGGCTATCGCGCACCCGCGATTTCGACAAAAGTTCTGAGCTTGATTTCGGCGGAAAATCACAAGAGGTGGTTTCAGCAGATTTGGACGGGCGTAACCGGTGCTTCAACAAAGGATCACCCGGCGCCGTATCCGGTTGAATTGGCCGAAAGGCTGGTGCGGATGTTCAGCTTCGTGGGAGATACGGTGCTTGATCCGTTTCTCGGAACAGGTACGACGACTGTGGCGGCTGCGAAGTGGGGCCGGAACAGCGTGGGATTCGAGATCGATCCTCATTACTTCAAACTGGCCGAAAAGCGGATACACCGCGAGACTTCCTCGCTTTTCAGCACCGCGCGAATATCGGCTTCGGCGGCCGATTAGCTTGCGAATGGCTCTGAACGCCGATTTGGAAAGAAGACTTCGCGGCGCAATCAAGCATTTCTGGACCACTCGCGAAACACAAGCGCAAAGGCAAGGGGCAAAAACTGGCGCACGCGATGCGGGCGCGCGGACTGCCGTCACAGGCGGGCGGCAGATGGACGGATTTGTCTCGCTGGTGCGCGATTTTCTATGCGAAAACGGCCTGCTGAAGGCTCACGTGTACTGCGAGAGGAAGATCGAACTGCCCGGATGGTACCGGCCGGAAAAGCAGTGGGATTTGCTTGTCGTGGTGGACGGACAGCTCTTGGCGGGAATCGAGTTCAAATCGCAAGTTGGATCGTTCGGAAACAATTACAACAACCGAGCGGAAGAAGCGATTGGCAGCGCGTGCGATTTGTGGGCGGCGTATCGCGAGGGTGCGTTCAAGCCGTCGGCGCGCCCGTGGCTTGGGTATTTGATGCTTCTCGAGGAAGCGCCCGGGTCGATGCGGCCAGTTCAAGCGCAGGAGCCACATTTCAAGGTTTTCCCGGAATTCAAGGCGGCCTCCTACGCGAAGAGGTACGAAATTCTGCTGACGAAGCTGGTTCGCGAGCGGCTTTACGACTCGGCGTGCTTTCTGCTTTCGGACGCTAAAAGCGGAGCGCGAGGGAAGTATAGGGAGCCCGCTGCCGAACTGAATTTCGAGAGATTTATGGCTTCGCTCCTTTCTCGGGCCATCGCTATCGGAAAGACAAGCTAGCCCCTTACGGTACCCCTACTTACTGCCGACGATTTTCCCCTTGGTCTTTGAATCGAGATAATATTCGAAGGCCTCCGCAAGGAATTGGTCACGGCTCCTGATTGCGCGTGGTTCGACCGAGGCTTGCGAAATGTGCTTCTGAAATCTCTCTAGGATGACGCGGTTTGTCGGTTTTTCGTACGCCCTAAGCAGGTCGAGATTCTGGGCTATCTCATCTAGGAGTTTTAGGTAAAACTGAGGGAACTTCGCTATTAGCTGTCGCTGGCCCTGTATGTACAGTCCTTCGACGAACAGGTAGGCCGAAACCGCGACGGCCCGGCTGGATATTGAGCTGGCCATTTCCCCAAAGCTGTCGTCCAGAATCTGCAGGACTTTTCTGATTCTGACGAGGTTCTCGTCTCCCTTGTCTAGCTTGTACTGCTTTTCGAAGAATTCCTCGAGGTCGTCGGTTCGTGCTCTCGTGAATTTCTCGCCATCTGCGCGGGTGAAAGAATTTAAGCAGATTTGGGCGAGCGTGACCTCTTTTGCAAATCGCTTATCGAGCAGGCTCGTGCGTTTGAGAAACGGGGCGTTCTTTCCCATTTCCTTGTAGACAAAGTCGCGGATGGCGCTCCCTGTGTACGCTTTTAGCGTCTCGCCGGAATTCAGCCGAGTGCCGAGCTGTAGTCGTCGGAATATCTCGGCAATCAAATTTTCATCGATGTTTGAGTAAATGACAAAGCTCAGCTTGAAATCATCAAACTTTTTCGCGATGGTTGGAAGATCTTTCTTGAGGCGGCTGTACGTATACTTTTCAGCCAGCACGCGAACCACGAGCGGGTCGGCACCGTCGCGTTCGGGCTCACAGAAGCCCAAAATCGTGGTCATGCGTTGCTTTCCGTCGATACACTCGTAGTCAAAATTCTCGTTATTCGGCACTTCCGCTAGGTATAGTTTTGGTATGTCGATGTTCTTAATGATCGAATCTAAGAGTAGTTCCTGATCTTCGCGCGACCATATTTTTTCGCGCTGGTAATCTGCTTCGAGATCGATCCTGTACGCGTAGTCGTCAACGAACTTTTTGATTGTGATGTTCTCGATTTCCCGCGCGATAGGGAGATCGCTTTTTGTCGGCATCGGTTATCCCTTCGTTACGCCGGTAATTTGCAGCTTTTTCAGGTAGCGGGTCTTTCGGATATCGGAATCAAGAAGTCGGCTGGCCCTTCCTGTGAGCCAGGTCCGAAATGGGTTCGGCGGGTCGGATTTCATTGCTGTAATTCCGGGGAAAAACCCATAGTTCTCTCGGATTGCCTTCCCTGCCTTTTCAAAGTCGATTATGTCGATATGGAAGGACTTCTTCTTCATTGGCGCTTTCTCTAGGTGAGCCTTGAAAAGCAGATCCACAAGGTGGGTATCGTTTTGACTCAGCGAACATCCGATTACGCGCATTTCATCGCATTCTACTAGGACTTCCAAAGCCCGCGTCCAAATGAAGTTATAGGGCGCGTGCAAATAGTTCTTGTTTGACCCAAGCGGGATAATCTCGACGCGCCGCTTTCGGCCCCGCATTCCAACTCCTTTTCTCCAGTTGAATGAGCCGTGGAGCTTGAGCAGCGGAACCTCCGGTGAGGAACGTGCGATTTTGTCGAGAGAGAGGCAGTAGTTCAGGTCTCCCTTGCTTTGGACATCTCTGTACGCTTCGTCGAGCACGTCGTCGTAATTGAGGGAGATGAGGCCGATGAGTTGTTCGTCTTGAATAAGCTGATGCATTTCGAATAGCGCTCTGTGCAGGTAAAAGCGATTCTTGCGAGGGCCTAGGACGGATTCGATGTCTCGTCGCACCAGTTCCTTTAGCGTTTGAGATTTCTTTTCCCATCGGGGGACTTTGCTGTTCTCTATTAGACTTATCAGCAACTTGATGTTCATTGCACCTCGCACGCCTTTGGCCGGTTCAACGGATTCGGGCTTCACGGGTGGTTCTAGAAACTCGAGGTCCTTAAGAAAGTCACGAGACAACCGAGCTTGCTCTATTACTCGTGCCGACAAATGACTGGTGAGGAGGCCGATTTTTCGCTGCAAGCGATCATCAGAGGTCAGGCGGCGCTCGATGTTAGCGAGCTCGGCGTGGGTCGCGCCAGCGCCGAAAAGGTACACGATCTTTGTCAATTCAGGTTGAGACACACCGCACCGGGCTCTGAGAGCTGCGATATACTAGCATTACCAGTTCGGTACGTGTAGGGCTGAGTAGAAGAGCGGCGGAAGCGCCGCACGGGAGGAAGCGAGGGGAATTCGGCGGCTGCGGCGGTGATTTCAACTGCTGCCGCGCTTCCTGGTACACAACACCGGGTCCGGTTGCGAACCACACGGACTCCCGAAAACGGAAACGCAAAAGTCGCGGAAGACCGGCGGTACGTTTAATTCGTTTACATCCTCACATAAACGAGCGGAGGGGGTCGGAGCCGTCCCAGGCGATGGATGCGGCGTACATGCGGCCGAAGATGGAGTCGAACGAGGCGCCGAGTTCGATGAGTTCGGTCATGCCGGGGAGAGTGGCGGAAGTGTCCATGTAGGCGACGCGGCCGCCGCTGGGAACGCGGGCGAAAAATGCCAGCGCGGCGCCGGAGGCTTTGTAGCGCTCGACATCGCGATCGAAATTCCCGGTGCCCACGCCGAAATGATGGAAGCCGTAGCCACGGCGGTCGATAATCTCGCGATAGACGGAAGGCTCGTTATCGAGCGGCTGGATCAGCTCGAGCCACATGTGTCCGGCGAAGCCCATGGCGATGGAGACGGCGGCGGTGGAGGGTTTATCGCGATAGAGCGCGTCCACGCCGGTGAAGCGCGGCAGCAGGAACCACGGGCCGGCGTGGAGCTTCGCGGTCCAGTCCTGCATGGCGGCGTGGATGTCTTGCACGACGAAAGCGGATTGGATGATGCCGTCTTGCGGCTGGCCGAAAATAGTGAGAGGCATGGGGGCACATTAGCGAAACGAACGCAGAGATGCAAGGAAGCAGGGCGACGCGCCGGAGGCATTCTTCGGCGATGTCGAGGTCTCGCCTCAGAAGGACAGGAGAAAAGCAGATCCCTCACCCTCATTTCGGACACAACACGTCCGAACTGGGTTCGGGATGACAACCGAAGGCTTTCGCTTTCAGCTGCGGCACGACTGAAGTCGTGCCCTGACACAAACCGCCCACTGACGAAAAGCAGAAGCAGATCCCTTCCCGGTACAAAGCGCCGGGACGCAAACAGCGCGTTCGGGATGACACGCGCGCAAAATTCATTGGTTTGCGCGGGCGAAGATTTCGCGCGTGGCGCCGTTGGCCGCAGGCGATTGCAGATCGGGCGTCCAGCCAAGCTCGGCGAGGATGCGCTGGCCGGAGCGCAAGAGTTCACGCTTCACGCCGTCGAGCGCGCCAAAGAGCAATTTTCCGTCTCGTTTGCGCCATTCGCCGGCGATCATCACGGAGTCGATATTGGCGAGGCTCGATTGGATGACCACGGTGGCGACGGGATCGTGCACGGGCCAGACGTTGAGATCGCCGGCGCGAAGCATCACCAGATCGGCCTGTTTGCCGGGCGCGAGCGAGCCGATGCGGTCCGTCATTTTCAGCATGCGCGCGCCCTCGATGGTGATCCATGCGAGCGCTTCGCGGACGGCGATGCTGCCGCGCTGCGCGATGTTGCCGGTCTCGACGCGCGCCAGGGCGTTATCGAGCGAGCGCTGGTGCGCCAGCGCGATGCGCGCGGCGATGAGCAGTTCGCCGGAATTGGCGCTTTCCAGGTCAATGCCGAGCGAAGGCGCGGCGCCGAGTTTGCGGAGGCGTCCGGTGATCGGATGGCCGTGGCCCATCGACATTTCACATTCGGCGGTGACGGAGAACGTGACGCCGTTTTCGACGAAGCGCGCGAGCTGATCGTCGGAAAGGTCGTTGCCGTGGACCACGTTGATATGGTCGCCGACGAGGCCTTCGCGCTCGAGCGCGTCCCAGCCGCCGGGAGTTTTCGGCGGGCCGCCGCCCTGGTGCATCGAGGCGATCAGATCGAATTCGCGCGCCAGGCGGAAATCGTGGAGGGAAACTTCGAGCGTCGAATAGTGCGGGCCTAGAATGGCGAGGCCCAGCGTGAGCAACTGGTCGCGCGAAGCGAAGGGGCCGCGGAGCAGGCGTTCGATTTCCGAGCGCGGATGCGGGATTTCGGAGAAGTGGCGTTCGCCGGGCTTGGGGTCGGGCTTGGGCGAGCCGTGGAAAAAAGCGGCGCGGATGCCGGATTCGCGCAGGCCGTCGATTGCCGCGTCTGTGTGCGCGGGAGTGGGATTGTTGTGGCACCAATCGACCAGCGTGGTCACGCCGCAATTGATTTGATTCAGCGCTCCGGCGAGATTGGCGATGCGAATGTCTTCAGGCAGAAAGCGCGTGGCGAGCCCCGCGTGCATCCAGCGAAAATATTCGAGAAGAGTCCAATTGCTGGAGACGGCGCGCAGGCCCGTCTGCCAGGTGTGCATGTGCGTGTTGATCAGGCCGGGGATGATGATGAAGTTCGAGGCGTCGATGCGCTCGGCGGAAGATGCGTCGATGCGCGGCGCGATGACGGCGATGCGGTCGTCTTCGATGAGCAGGTCGCCGGGGCGCAGGTCGCCGAGACGAGGGTCCATGGTGAGAATGGTGGCGCCATGGAGGAGGGTTCTGCGCATGGGAGCCTCCGGTGCGACATTTGGATCGCCCTTTTTCGTCGGGCGACGCGCGGGGGAATGTAGCACATTTGCACCCCAACGCGCGAAATCGTCGCTTCGGGGCCTCGGCGTGCCGCTGCTCGGAGAAGGCGCGCTCCACCGGGCGCGACGCGGTGTACACTCTGCGCTCCACGAGGTGATTATGAACTTTCGTTTGCGATGCTCCATGTTCACGATTTTGGCTGTGCTGGTAATGGGAGTAGCGCCGGGGCGAGCGCCCGCGCAGGTCGCGCCCGCGGCCAGGCGGTTTCCGTCGAAGGGCGACGTGATCGTGACGCTGGGTACCCACGGCGGGCCGGGGCTGACGAAAGAGCGCTCGGAGCCCGCGACCCTGCTAATCGTCGATGGCCGGCCGTACTTGATCGATTGCGGAATCGGGACCATGCGGCGATTGCTCGATGCTGGCGCGCCGTCGCAAACGATTGCGGCGATTTTCATCACCCACAATCATCCGGATCACGCGCTGGGGCTGGTGGACGTGCTGGCCAATGATTTTCTCGCCGTGGATTTCGGCGGGCGCGGCGGCGCTTTGCGTACGTTTCAGATTTACGGGCCGCCGGAAACGCCGGCGCTGGTGAGCGCGGCGTACAATTTCATTCGCGTTCCGTACAGCATTTTCGCGGCGGAAAATTTGGGAGCGAGCACACTCGTGAATCCGTTCGAGGCGCATGTCATCGATCAGGATGGCTTGGTCTATCAGGACGACAAAATTCGCGTGACCGCGGCCGAGAATACGCATTACCAATTAATGCCGGCAAAGTATCGCGCGCGAATGAAATCGTTTTCGTACCGGTTCGAGACGCCATATGGCGCGATAGTTTTCACGGGTGACACAGGTCCGAGCGCGGCGGTGGAAACGCTGGCGAAGGGTGCGGACGTGCTCGTCTCGGAAGTGATCGACATTGGCGGCGCGACGAACGCCACGCGATCCATGCCTTCGAGCCGGCAACAATCCGCGCTCGCGGCGCACATGCGCATGGAGCATCTGCCGATGAGGGATTTGGGCGAGATGGCGTCGAAGGCGCGGGTGAAATCTGTGGTTATGACGCATTTTGTTGGCGCTGGAAGCGGCGAACAGTTCGTCGCCGGAGTGAAGAGATATTATGCCGGCCCGGTTTTCGCGGGCGAAGATTTGGCGCGCTACTGCCTGGGGACGCCGGACGAAACTGGAGCTGCGGCACATACGCTGGCTCGTTGCCAATGAGTGCGCCGGCAGCTCCGAATGGGATTCCGGGCGTGCGATTTAACTACGAGCGTGCGGCGGCAGCGCCGGTCTGAGCGGGAGCGGCCTGCTCGAGCGGGTGTTCCCGGGGTACGACGGGCCGCACTTCGACGCAGGCCATGCGCGCCGCCGGAATGCGCGAAGCGATGGCGATGGCTTCGTCGAGATCGGCCGCGTCGATGAGGAAATAGCCGCCGAGATACTCCTTGGTCTCGGCAAAGGGACCGTCGGTGACGAGGCGCTTGCCCTCGCGCACACGGATGGTGGTGGCCGACGACGCGGGATGTAACCGGTTGCCGCCAATGAACTTAGGGCCAAGTTCGGCGATCAGCTTGCGGTATTCCTCGAAGAGCGACTCGCCTTCGGCCCCGGACATCTGCTTTCGGGCTTCTTCGTTTTCGTAGATCAACGCCAGATATTGCATCGGTGGTTCCTCCTGCCAGTAAGTCGATCCAGCGGCGACGCAATCGACATTTTGACAAGCGGCCGGCATCAAGCCGAGGGGTGGTCCTCGTCGTGGAGGGGGCTCGAAAGGTGCGCTTCGCGGCAGTCATGGCAGACGGGCGCCTCACAAAAGTCGCAAACTTTGTAATGCTGGGAGCAGAACCAGCGGTTGCATTCGACGCACTGCTTTTCGGCCTTGCGCGAGCAGCCTTGGCGGGAGCAGTTCATGAGTTGAGGCTACAGGGAAGCAAGAACGCGACCTGAACGTGGCCGGCGAATTCTCGGTTGCGTGGCCAGGAAAGTAAAATCCGCGTCGTTCGCTGCCGGTAAAACGCGAAGAGTGCGTCGCCCGCTACCCCGGGTACTTGCCTAGATCGTAATCACGATTTTGCCGACATAGGCTTGCGTGGCCTGGTAGCGGAAAGCTTCCGCTGCTTCGGAAAACGGGAAAACCTTGTCGATCACGGGCTTGATGTGATTGACCTCGATCGCGCGAATCAGTTGCTCCAGAACGCCGCGGCTGCCGACGCTGATGCCGTGCAGACTCGCGGATTTGAACATCAAGTCATGCGGATTATTCTGGCCCTCGGGACCGGCGAGCACGCCGATCAGGCAGACTTTGCCGCCCCAGCCAACGCACAGATAAGATTTGGCGAGCGTGCCGACGCCGCCATTTTCGACCACGCAATCGACGCCGCGGCCGTCGGTGAGGCGCTGAACTTCCGCGGGCCAATCCGGATGCGTTTTGTAATTCACGCCGTCGGACGCTCCGAGCTTCTTGACGCGCTCGATTTTTTCGTCGCTCGAAGAGGTTACGATTACACGCGCGCCAGCCGCGCGAGCGAATTGCAGCGCGAACATGGACACGCCTCCGGTGCCGAGCGAGAGCACCGTGTCGCCGGGCTTGGTGGGGCGGCCGGCGATCATCACCGCGTTCCAAGCCGTAGCGGCGGCGCAGGAGAGCGTGGCGGCTTCCTCGAAGGAGAGGCTCGGCGGCATCGGAACCCAGCCGTCTTCGTGCAGGCAAACGTATTCGGCAAGAGTGCCGTCCATCGGCGCGCCGAGAGCGGAGCGGTTTTTGGGCGGCACGCCGTCAATCCAAGTTTGAAAAAACGTGGAAACCACGCGGTCGCCGGGCTTGAAGCGCGTAACGCGCGGCCCAACCGCGACGACTTCGCCCGCGCCATCGGAGCACGGAATCGTGTCGTGATCGAGGTTGTAGCGGTACTTGCCGGTGATGATGGCGTGGTCGCGATAATTCAGCGAAGCGGCGCGCATGCGCGCGACCACGTCGTATGGCCCGGGCTGCGGCTCGGGACGCTCGCGCAGGTGCAGGTCGTCCAGGCTGCTGGCGGTTTTGGAAATTTCGTAAACCTTCATGGATGAATCCTCTGCGATGGGATGATCGCGATGCTGCCAAGTGCGGCAGAAAAATTACGACGGCAGCAGATTGATTGCAAGCAGCATGGCCACACAGGCACAGGGGCACGGAGGCTCACGGAGTTTGGAAATGAACCTCCAGCCTCAGCGTCTCCGTGGCTTCTATTTTGTTTCGGCGTTGGTCATGGTGACGGGGCCCTGGCCGCAGATTTCGATTTCGACGGGTTCGTCTTTTGCGCCGTCGTAGTGGACTTTTCCGGCGAGATCGGTGACAAAGCTGCCGGCGGGCATGGGAACCATTTTGTCTGGCTCGAATTTCGTGCCGGTACCGACCCACCAGGTACCCTTCAGGACCGTCGCGTAGCGGTCGTAGGTGTGGAAATGCGGATGACTCATCATGTGCGGGGGAAATTTCATCAGCACGATGTAGAAGCCGGGCTTGGTGGAGTCGCCGAGAAGCGTGGCCATCTGCGGGCCGCCGGGACGGCCGTGCCATTCGATTTGCGAGGGCCACTTGTAGGTGACATGCGTAGGGTCGATGCGAGCGCCGGGAGGGACGATTGGGTTCGCGGTGGCGGAGGGCGCGCTGGATTGAGCGCGCGGATGCGCGAATGAGACTGCCGCGCCGCGAAAGGTTAGCGCACACAGCGCGGCAGCGACGCCCAATAGCGTTGTAGTCCATCGGCTTGAGTTTGAGCAGTTGCGCATAAATCCCTCCGATTCAGCCAATTTCTCGCGACATGATAACGCGCTGTCCGGTTCGGCGGAGCGAAATTGTCCGCAAAGCCCCAAGCGTGTGCGACGGGCCTTGCTGCTTTGGGTATGCGCGCACGAGACGGGCATGGCGGCGGTGCTACAAGGAGACTACCCTTGATGAGCGAAGTTGGGATCGCTTGCTCAGATTCGCGGAAATATCAAGACACGGGTACTATCCACACCGGGAGCGGATCGATGGCTAAAATTGGGCGTGAAGTGGAATTGCTGGGCACGCTTTCCGTGCCTCCTCCGAAAATCGAGGAATTTCAGCATGTGAAGGTGCGCGTCGAGGGAGACGTGGCGCGGCTGACGCTGAACCGTCCCGAGCACAATCTGCTCAACGAGCGGATGCTTTCGGAAATCGCCGCGGGAATCAACACGTTCGGCGAGCGCAACGCGGTCAAGCTGATCGTGCTGGATTCGGCCTGCAAAGCGTTCTGCGGCGGAATCGAATTGGGCGAATACACGCAGCGGCGCGTGTTTCAGATGCTGGAGGCGTTCCACAGCGCTTTTGCGGCGATGCTCGATACGGCGACGCCCGTGCTGGTGGTGGTGAATGGCGGCGCTTACGGCGGCGGAGCCGAACTCGCCGCGCTCGCCGATTTGGTGATCGCGACGCCCAAGGCGCGATTCGCGCAGCCGGAAATCAAGTTGGGCGTGTTTCCTCCGCTGGCCGCGGCGGTGCTGCCGTACATTTTGGGTCCGAAGCAGGCGCTGGAGTTGGTGCTCACGGGAGAAGCGATCACCGGCGAGCGCGCGCTCGAATTGGGCCTGGTGAATTGGCTGGTCCCCGAAGCGGAGTTGCAAAAAAAGGTGGACGAAGTGATCGCCAAGGTGAGCGCGCAGTCGGGCCCGGTACTGACCATGGCGAAAAAGGCGATTTTGAACAGCCTCGGATTGCCGCTGCGCGACGGCGTCCGCAATTCGATGAAGGTTTTCCTGAACGAACTGGCGGAGCTGGAGGATTCGCAGGAAGGTTTGCGGGCGCTGGTCGAAAAGCGCGCGCCGAAGTGGAAGAACCGTTGATCGGGCGTGGCAGCCATGCTTGCGCTGGCTGAAGCATTTGGCGGCGTGCTACACTCGCAGACGACAATTGGACTGGAATCGGGGATTCGGAAGGCTGTGAAAATCGGCCACGGTCCCGCCACTGTGATCGGCCCGCGCTGCGAAGCGCTGCAGGGCTGAGAGTCAGGAACGTACCCGAGCCAGGAAGGCCAGCGCGCTTCGCGAGAAAGCGCGCGGCGACAGGCCTCGCGTCTCGCGAGGCTTTTTTGTTTTTGGAGCGGGCGTGAAACGGTCGGGCGCGATTTTCGCCGCGTTCATAGTTGCCGTTGCGGCTTACGCGGGCACAGCGTGCTGTGCCCCGGAGAGATTCGCGAACACGGCGCAAGGCTCAGCTGCGCGGATGGGTGCCGACCGCGTGGTGATTGACGGCACCGGACGGCGAATTGCGATTCCGGCGGCGATAGATCGCGTGGTTTCACTGGCGCCGAATTTGACGGAGACGGTTTACGCGCTGGGGCTGGGCGACAAACTGGTTGGCGATACGAACGAGTGCGACAAGCCGCTGGCGGCGAAACAAAAGCCGCACGTGGGCGAGCCGGTTGATCCGAACCTGGAGGCAATCGTGGCGCTGCGGCCGGACTTGGTTTTGGCGACGGCGATCAACCGCATGGAAACGGTGGACGCGCTCACGCGCCTGGGAATTCCGGTGTACACGACCGATCCGCAAACGGTGCTGCAAATGTTGCAGTCGGTTCTGGGCTTGGCGGATGCGATGGGGGTTCATGAGCAGGGCGCGAAGCTTGTGGCACAGCTGCGCGCGCGGCTCGATTCGATTCATGCGCGGCTGGCGGACCGTCCGTTGCAGCACGTGCTGTTTGTGATTTGGGACGATCCTCTGATCACCATCGGGCAAAATACGTTTATCGAAGATGCGCTGCGATGGGCGGGCGCGGAATCGGTAGTGCTGTCGCGGCAAAAGTGGCCGCAGCTGAGCATGGAGGAAGTGCTGCGGTTGCAGCCGGAGTACATTTTGTACGCGGCGCATGAAGAGCAATCACCGCTCACGCTGGAGGATTTGCGCGGGCGCCCGGTGTGGCGCGATCTGGACGCGGTGGAAATGGGTCATGTGGTGAATGTGAGCGAAGAGGCGCTGCGGCCCTCCCCGGGGCTGGTGGACGTGATTGAAAATCTAGCACGGGAATTGCATCCCAATGCCTTTGGAAGCCAAATTGGAAACTGAATTGGGGGCGCCGAAGTTGAGCGTGGCGCAACAAAGCGGAAGCTTCGCCGGAACACGCGCGTTCCGCCCGCTGACGCCGCGGCGGCTCCTCTTAATTTGCCTGATGCTGCTGGCGGTGCTGTTCGTGGCCGTGGTGATCGCGCTGCGCATGGGGACGTATCCGATCTCGATCCGCGAAATCGTGCTGACGCTTTTTGATGGAGCGATCGGGCGGCGCGCGGAAATTCCGTCGGATTACTGGCTGGTGGTTTTCGGGCTGCGGCTTCCGCGCATCGCGCTGGGGATCTTGGTGGGCGCGGCGCTTTCCACGGCCGGAGCGGGCTATCAGGCGCTGCTGCGCAATCCGCTGGCCGATCCGTACGTGCTGGGAGTATCGAGCGGCGCGGCGGTGGGAGCGATCATCAGCTTAATTGTGGTGCCGCGATTGCCGGGCGCGATTCAGATTGCCGCGTTTATGGGTGCCGTGGCGACGATCAGCGTGGTGTATTTTCTGGGCCGGCGCGGCGGACAGCTCGATAGCGCGACACTGCTGCTGGCGGGAATCGTGACGGCGTCGTTTCTGTCCGCCGTGATCATGTTTTTAATGACCACGCTGAGCGGGCGGGATTTGCGGGGAATGTCGTTCTGGCTGATGGGCGATCTGGCCACGCCGCCTTCGGTGAACATGGGCTGGCTGTACTTTCTGCTGGCCATTGGCGTTGGCACGATTTTCGGGGCGGCCGCCGATTTGAATTTGATCCTCACGGGCGAGCAAGAGGCGCGGCATCTGGGCGTGAACGTGAAGCGCGTGAAGCTGGTGGTGTACGTGGCGGCGTCGGTGCTGACCGGGCTCGCCGTTTCCGTAAGCGGCGCGATCGGATTTCTGGGGCTGCTGGTGCCGCACGTGATGCGCATGATGTTTGGCACGGATTATCGCGTGCTGATTCCCGCGTCGGCGATCGGCGGCGCGATTTTGATCGTGCTGGCCGATACGCTCGCGCGGACGGTCGTTGCCCCGACGGAATTGCCGGTTGGCGCGATGACGGCGATTGCCGGCGCGCCGCTTTTCATTTATCTGATGCGGAGGCGCGTGCGATGAGCGCCGTGGCCGGGAGCAGCGGGCTGGCGAGCGCGGCGGCTACGGAGCCCCGCCTGAAAGTGGAGCAGGCGAGCTTCGCCTACGCCGCTACCGACAAATCGGCGCCGACATTTACGCTGGGTCCGGTGAGCTTCGAAGCGCGGCAGCACGAACTGATCGCGATCCTCGGCCCGAACGCCAGCGGCAAATCGACGCTGCTCGGCTTGCTGGCGGGAATGCATGCGCCGCTCGCGGGACGGATCGCGCTCGATGGCACAGAGGTCTCGAAACTCGATGCGCGCGCGCGGGCGCAACGCATCGCGCTGGTGCAGCAGGAGAGCGAGCTGCTGTTTCCCTTGCGCGTTTGGGAATACGTGCTGCAGGGGCGCTATCCATACGGGCGGCGGCTGCGCTTCGAATCGGAAGAGGATTGCCTGATGGCCGGCAACGCGCTGGCCCAGGTGGGCGCGGACGCGTTGCGGGACCGCTGGATGGATCAGCTTTCGGGCGGCGAAAAGCAGCGCGTGATTCTGGCGCGCGCGCTGGCGCAGCAGCCGCTGCTGCTGCTGCTCGACGAGCCGACCCAGCATCTCGATATCGGCGGCAAAGTGGAGCTGCTGCGCAGGTTGCGCAAGCTGACGACGGAGCGGCGCTACACCGTGCTGGTGGTCACGCACGAACTGGATCTCGCCGCGGAGTTTTCGGACCGCATCGTCCTGCTCCACAAAGGGAAATGCCTGCGCGCCGGGACGCCAGCGGAAGTGTACGACCGCGCCGTGCTCGAAGAAGTGTTCGAAACGCCGCTGGAGGTGGAGATGCGCGCCAGCGGGCGGCCGCACGTCACATTGCGCGGCAACGACTACGGCTAAAGTTTCTGTACCGCATCACGCGCCGGCATGTTCACCGCCCGGCCAGCGGCGTTTGCGTTTTGTAAGGGGCAGGCGCCGTTCACAATCACCGAGACTCCGTGCACGGGAAGACGGTGAAAATCCGTCGCCGCCGCGCGACTGTAAGGCGGGGTTGCGCCCCGGCAAGGGGCGCATCATCGTTTTCGGCGCGAGCCACTGTTCCAGGCGCGAATCGCCTCGATTCGCGCGCGGAATGGGAAGGCCGCGCCGCAACCCTGAATTCGTAAGCTGAATTGCGGGAATCCGCCAAGCCAGGAGACCGACGGAGCCTCAATCCGGATGCGCGCAGATTTTCCGGCGCGCGCCGGACAACCTTCAACTCCCGCGCGAGAGGGAGAGGAGGACGCGATGAGACTTCGGCTTACGTGCTTTGCCTTCCTGCCTTTTTTTCTTTTGCTGTTAGCTTCCTCTGTCAGTGCACGGAAAACCGCCGGCGCGACCCGCGCCGGCGCAAGCATTCGCGGAACGGTTTATGATCCGGCGGGACACGTGGTGCCGGGCGCCACGGTGAATCTGCTCGAATCGATGGTGGCGATTGCGCAGACGCGAACCGACGGGAATGGCGCGTATCAATTCGAAGGACTCGATGCCGGCTCGTATGTGGTGGCTGCCAATTCGCCCGGTCTGACGCAAGTATCGAACGCCATGACTCTCAGCGCGGGGCAGAACGTCACGCTCGATCTCCATCTCCGGCTGAGCGCGGTGCAGGAACAGGTGGTTGTCTCCGCGTCGCTCGGCGGCGCGCTTTCCCCGCAAATCGGATCATCGGTCAGCGTCGTAAGCCGGCAGCAAATGCAAAATGAAGGCGTCCAAACGCTGGCGGATGCGCTGCGCAACGTCCCGGGCGTGAACGTGGCCCGCACCGGCTCGCTGGGCGCGGTCACCAGCGCGTTTGTACGCGGCGGAAATTCGAATTACAACCTGATAATGATCGATGGCATCCCGATGAACGATTTCGGCGGCGGCTTCGATCTTTCTCCGCTGCCGGTGGACGGCGTGCGTCAAGTGGAAATCACGCGCGGGCCGGAAAGCGCGCTGTACGGTTCGAACGCGATCGCGAGCGTCATCAACATCGAGACCGAACGCGGCGAGGGCGCGCCGCACTTCAGCTTTGATGGGGAAGGCGGCAGCTACGACACATGGAAAATCTCCAGCGGCGGCGCCGGACTGATGCATGGCATCGACTGGGCCTACGATCTTGCGCGGCTGAGCTCGCAGGGCATGGCTCCGTATGACGCCTACCGCAATCAGACATCGTTCGTAACGCTCGGCTATTCGCGCAGCCCACGGCGAAAGTTCGTGCTGCACTTTTTCGGGGACGCCGGCCGCGACGAAAACGCCGGCCCCTGGGGCTCGGACCCCGACGGGCTTTATCCGCGCACGGCAACCGGCGCGCCGGATTTCGCCGCGGCCTATTCCTCCCAAAACCAGGATTTATTTGGATATCAAGCCGGTTACACCGAGCAGTTTTCTGATCGCTTCCGTCAGGTAAGCACGGTGAGCGTCGCCACCGACCAGTATGAATTTTTGCCGACCGCTTCCAATTTTTTCACCAGCGCGTTTACCAAAAACGAGCGCCTCACGGCCAACACACGTAGCGAAATCACGTTTTCCGCGAAGGACGTCCTCATCGCCGGGATCGAATACGGCCGCGAGACCTTCCGCAACTCATACGTCACGAACGCGAGCCTCATGCCGTTCACCCTGCCGCGGGATACCTTCGCGTTCTTCGCCGAGAATCGCTGGACGGGCGGCGCGCGCTGGTTTTTGACCACCGGAATGCGCGTGGACAGCATTTTCACCGGCGCTCTGGCGGCTGACCAAGTGAATGCCGGGCGGCCCTACATTCCGGCCAGCTCGATTACGCAGGTAGATCCGCGCATTTCCGTGGCGTACATCGCTCATGAATCGAGCGACGGAATTTTTGGATTGACGCGCATTCACAGCAGCTTTGGCACGGGAATTCGCCCGCCCGACGGATTCGAGCTGGGATTCACCGATAATCCCTCGTTGAAGCCGGAGCGCAGCATCAGCGGCGATGCAGGCGTGGAGCAGCAATTTTGGGGCGGCAGAGCCGCGCTGGACGTGACCTATTTCTACAACTATTTCACCGACCAGATCGTCACGCTCGGCGGCTCGCTGGCCAACCTGAGCACGTTCACTTCGGCGAATCTGGCGAATTCGCGCGCCTACGGCATCGAAAGCAGCATCCGCCTGCATCCGACCCGCTCACTCGATGTGGCGGCGGAATACACGTGGCTCAATACCGCGATTTTGGCGCTCAATCAAACGAACCAAGCGCAGTTTCCCTTCCAGGTGGGCGACCCGCTGGTTCGCCGGCCTCGCAGTTCGGCCGGGTATAACGCAACGTGGACCCACGGTCGCCTGATGCTCAATTCCAACGCCAGCATTCGCGGCGCGGTGCTCGATTTGGAGCCGAATTACGGCAGCTTCGCGTGTTCTCTCGGAATGCAGTGCCTGTTCTGGAACCAGGGCTACGTCGATACCAATGCGGGATTTGCGTATCGCCTTCCGCGCGGCGTCGAAATCTACGGCCACATCAACAATCTGCTCAACGAGCGCTATGAAGAAGTATTCGGCTATCCCGCGCCGCGCCTCAACTTCGTCTCGGGTATTCGATTCCATTTCCCGACGGAACGCGGCAATTGAAAATACGGCCTGGAATCAAACCGTGGCCGCGACGCCGGGCTCGGCCGCGCCGGCGCGAGCACGGTAGGTTTCCCTCAGGAATAGAACCGTCACGAACAACAGAAGCGTGCCTCCGGTGGCCATCAGCATCGTGCTGCCGAGCCCGTAGCGATCGGCTAGCGTGCCGCCGAGCGTTGGCGCGACCGTGGCGCCAATCAGCTCGCCGACCATGTTGACCATGCCGATCGCCGTGCCGGTCAATTCCGCGTGTACGCTTTCCGCCGGAATGAGCACGATCACGAGCGCCGCGATTGCTTGCCCGCCCTGCGTAACGAACAAAATCGCCGACAGCAGCCAAAGATGCGAATACAGCGGCCGAACCAGCAGCGCCAGCGGCAGAACAGATGAGATGGCTGCAAGCATCAGCAGCGTGGGCTTGCGTCCGATGCGGTCCGATAGCGCGGGCAGTACCATGCCGATGAAAAAGCTGCCGAGCCCCGCCGCGCCCAGCAGGAATCCGGCCGTGCGCGGATCCTGGTGCATGTCGCGGGTGATCAGCAGCGGGGCAAATGTGTTTTGCAGGAAAAGCCAGGAAATGAATCCCCCCGCGCCGATGCTGGCGAGCCAGATGTTTCGGTAGCGCAGGATTGAAAGGTAGTGTGCTAGCGGCGCGCCGCGTTTGTGCAGCGTCAAACCCTGTGCGGAGGCCTGCGGCTCCTGGATGTATTTCCAGATCAGGAGCGCCATCAGCAGCCCCGGAATCCCCGTGACAAAAAATCCCCAGCGCCAGCCAAAACGAGAAGCGATTTGCGTGGTCAGAATCGGCGCGCCGAATAGCCCAACTAGGGCAGCGCCGCTCGTCACGATGCCCACGTTCCGTCCGCGCCGCGAGCGAGCCGACGATTCTTCCAGCAGCGCGCTGATCGCAACCCAGCAGGGGCCTTCCGCCAACCCGATCAACGCACGGACGGCCAGCAGTTCATGAAAGTTCCGTGCCAGTCCCGAAAGCCACGAGAAAGCTGAAAAGATCAGGACGGCGGGAATCAGGATCGTGCGGCGCCCGAAGCGGTCGGAAGCCGCGCCGAAAAAAAGCGATCCAAGCGCCCAACTGATCGAAACAATGGACGCGAGGAACCCGATCTGCTGGTCGTTCAGCCGGAATACCGGGGCGAAATACGGCGCCAGGTACAGCTGCGACATGCGGTCGAGAAAGACCGTGCCCCAGGTGAAGAACAGAATGCCGACGAGCGTCCGTTCATACCGCCGCGAAATTTCCACGATTCACTGCGTCCTGGTGAAGACCTGCGCCGCGGGAGTCACGCGATGATGCCAATCTATTCCACGCCATCTGTTTGGTCAACAGCGTGAACGCGAAGGTAGAAGGAACCCGGACCAGCTGGCGGCAACTTTCTCCTCTACATCGCTGCCGAATGCGTCGGCTTCAGGCCTATCCGCGATGAAGCTGTCCATGAAGCGGCGTCCGTCTGGAGCAGCCGCGTGCGCGGATGGGACGCCGCCACGGGACAAATCGGGGCGTGCTGGGCGGCGAAGACCGGTCTCAAGCGGGCGCGCAACGGATGCTATAATTTGTCATCCGCCATGGCCCGAACCCTGCAAGAGACGCCGCGCCTTGCCCCGGAAGTGCTGGCGCGCTACGAAGCCGTCATCGGCCTCGAGGTACACGCGCAGCTCGACACAATCACGAAAGCCTTCTGCGCCTGCTCCACGAATTTCGGCGATGCGCCCAATGCGAATACATGTCCCGTATGCCTGGGCCTGCCGGGGGCGCTGCCGGTGCTGAACAAACGCGCGCTGGAGCTGGCCATGCGCGCGTCGCTCGCGATCCATTGCAAGATTCAGGAGCGTTCCCGCTTCGCGCGCAAAAACTATTTCTATCCGGATCTGCCCAAAGGCTACCAAATCTCGATGTACGAGCTGCCCCTGGCGACCGGCGGCTGGATCGCAATCGAAGTCGAAGGCGAAAAGAAGCGCATCGGCATCACGCGCCTGCATATGGAGGATGACGCGGGCAAAAGCCTTCACGAGGGCTTGCCCGAAAGCGACCGCTGGAGCTACATCGACTTCAACCGCTGCGGCGTGCCGCTGATCGAAATCGTCTCAGAGCCCGATTTGCGCACGCCCGCCGAAGCGTACGCGTATCTCACCACACTGAAGCAGATTCTTGAATACACCGAAGTGAGCGATTGCAACATGGAGGAAGGCTCGCTGCGGTGCGACGCGAACGTTAGCGTCCGTCCGCGCGGTGCGCCGAAATACGGCACCAAGGCGGAGGTGAAGAACCTCAACTCGTTCCGCTACCTTTCGCACGCGCTGGAATACGAAATCGAGCGGCAAATCGGCGTGATCGAATCGGGCGGAACGGTCGCGCAGGAAACAAGGCTCTGGAATGTGGCCGCCGGGCGCACCGAGCCGATGCGCTCGAAAGAATTTGCCCACGATTATCGCTATTTCCCAGATCCGGATTTGCTTCCGGTAACGGTTTCGCCGGCCGAAATCGAGAAGGTGCGCGCCTCCATGCCGGAACTGCCGGCTGCCAAGGCCGAGCGCTTCCTGCGCGACTACGGCATCACGCCATACGATGCCGGCGTGCTGACGGCCACGCGAGCGCTCGCGGACTATTTCGAATCCGTGGTGAGCGCGGGCGCTCCGGCCAAGCCCGCCGCCAATTGGATCGCCGGCGAATTGCTGCGGCGGCTCAAGGATGCCGGGCAGGACATTTTGGCCTGTCCGCTGCCCGCCGCGGCGCTCGCCGAATTGGTCCTCAAAGTGGAGAATGGCGAAATTACGGCCGCCAGCGGGAAAAAAGTGTTTGCTAAAATGTTTGAAACGGGCCGGTCCGCCGCGGACGTGATTGCGGCCGAGGGCCTGTCGCAAATTTCCGATGCCGGCGCCATCGAGCGCATCGCGCGCGACGTGGTGAAGAAAAATCCAGCCAACGTGGAGAAGTACAAGTCGGGCAACGAGGGCGTGTTCCAATTTTTCGTCGGCCAGGTGATGCGCGAAACGCGCGGCCAGGCCAATCCGCGGCTCGTCAACGAAGTGGTGAAGCGCATTTTGAGCGAGTAGCCCGGCCGGGGATCGCCCGGCCCCGGAACGGCCCTGCAAGAAGGAGAGAAAACGTGTTGAAAGAAGGCGATGCGGCTCCCGATTTCCAGGCCACCGCCGATGACGGCCGCACCATTTCGCTGGCGGACTATCGCGGCAAAAATCTGATCCTCTACTTCTATCCCAAGGCCAACACCTCCGGTTGAACCAACGAAGCCATTCAATTTCGCGACGTGCTCGCGAAACTAAAGGCCTTGAACGCGGAGATTGTCGGCTGCAGCGGCGACAAAATCGAGACGCAGAGCAAGTTCAAGTGCAATTACAAACTGAATTTCCCGCTGCTCGCGGATACGGGATTTAAGGTCGTGGAAGCCTACGGCGCGCGGCGCATGAAAAGCTTTTACGGGAAATCGTTCTTGGGTATCGTGCGCAGCACCTTCTGGGTTGATCCGGAAGGAAAAATCCGCAAAATCTGGCCCAAGGTGAAAGTGGAAGGCCACGCCGCCGAGGTGCTTGCCGCGCTGCAAGGCGCGCAAGAGTCCGCCCGCGTTGCCGCCCACAAATAGCGCGCCGGACCAAAAGCCTCGCTGGCGCGCCAGGGCGGTCCCTTTCGCGCGGATTGCGTCCCGGGCGATCGTTCCGCTAGATGGTAACCCGCACCGACTCGCCTTCCGGCTCGATCAGCGCGTTATCAATCAACCGAGTGCTGCCCACGCGGGCGGCGATCAGCGCGTAAGACGTCTTCCACAATCCGGCCGCGGGCTCGAACGTATCCGCGTCCACAATTTCCGCGTAGTCGAGCGCCACGCCTGGCTCCGCTTGCAGGAGGCTGCGCATCGCGCCGGTCAATCGCCCCACGTCGCGCTCGCCGTTCTCGATCTCCCGCCGCAGCGCCTCCAGCGAGCGATAGAGCGCGGTGGCCGAGCGGCGCTCGTCGCCGTTTAGGTACGCGTTGCGCGATGAGAGCGCCAGCCCGTCCGGCTCGCGAACAATCGGGCAAAACACGAGCTGCGTGTCCAGGTCGAGATCAACGGCCATCTGGCGCACTATGCGGGCCTGCTGCGCGTCCTTGCGCCCGAAATACGCGAAATTCGGCTGCACGATTTCGAAAAGCTTCAGCACCACGGTCGCGACGCCGCGAAAATGGCCCGGGCGCGACCGCCCTTCCAGCCGTTCGCTGAATCCCTCCACGCTCACCGATGTGCGGAAACCCGCCGGATACATCTCCTCGGCCGAAGGCACAAAAGCAAAATCTACTTGAAGCTCTTCAAGCGCCTTGCGATCGGCTTCGAACGTGCGCGGATATTTGGCGAGATCTTCGCTGGGGCCAAACTGCCTCGGATTTACGAAAATCGAGACCACCACCGGCGAGCACTGCTTTTTCGCTTCGCGGATCAGAGAGAGGTGACCTTCGTGCAGGGCTCCCATCGTCGGGACAAGCCCAATCACTCGCTCCTGCCGGCGAGCGTTTCGCGCGGCTTGCTTCATCCAGGAGATCGTGCGAACAATTTCCATTCCGCGGGAATCAGCGCGCCAGCACGTGGGAAATGACCGCGCGGGTTCTCGCAGGCCGGCGCTCTCTCATGCGCTCGCCTGTACCGTGATCCGCTCGCGGTAGAAGCCGATCAGGTCCGTGCCAGTCGGTTTCGCGCCCAACTGCCGGAGCATGGTGGCGATCTGCCCGCGATGGTACGTGCCGTGGTTCGCGACGTGCTGCAGCATTTGCCAAAGCGGCTGCGAGAACGTCGCGCCCGATGACGTCTTGATCGTCAGATTGCGCGCCAAGTCGTCGCTGGTCAGCGACGCGGCGTAGTCCACCAGATTCCGGTCGATTTCCGCGAAGCGGCGCCGCAGCGTCTCAAGGTCGGGAAAATCCGCGGCGTTCGGCAAGCCCGAAGGGACGCGTCCGTGCCAGCGCTCCAGCCATATCCACTCCGCGCCATAGATGTGCGCCAGCGTGTCGCGCACCGATTTGAAGCTCGAACCCAAATCGCGCGTTAATTGTTCCTGCGTCAACGCGCCGCACGACTCCAGCGTGCGATGGTTGGCCCAGGCGTTGAAATCGTAGAGCAGGCGAACGTCTTCAAGATTCATGGCGGCTCCTTTCGCTCCGCGTTCGAGTGTATTCGCGTCGTGGCCGCGCTGCAATGCTCCGCTTCGCGTGCTGGCCTGCCGAGCGAGTCTCACGAACGTGCGGCGGCTGCGGCCTTCTCGCGCAATTCGGCGGTCGAATGATATGACTCAGCCTCCGACGGGAATCGCCCGTTGCGCACGTCCTCGCAATATTCCGCCGCCGCTCTGGAAATTTCCGCCGCGACGTTTGCGTAGCGCCGCACGAACTTCGGCGTGTGCCCTTCGGTCAGCCCCACCAGGTCATGGAACACCAGCACTTGCCCATCGCAATCCGGCCCCGCGCCGATGCCGATCGTCGGAATGCGCGCCTGCTGCGTCACGTGCGCGGCCACTTCGCGCGGCACCGATTCGAGCACCACCGCAAACGCGCCCGCCGCTTCCACGGCTCGCGCGTCGCGTTCCACCTGCCGCGCCGCGTCGCGCGTTTTTCCCCGCACGTGAAATCCGCCCAGCGCGTTAATCGATTGCGGCGTCAATCCGACGTGCCCCATCACCGGAATTTCCGCTTCCACCAGCCGCGCGATCAATTCGATCCGCCGCTCTCCGCCTTCCACTTTCACCGCTTCGGCGCCGCCTTCCTTCACCAGCCGCACCGCGTTGCGCACCGATTCATCGAGCGACACGTGAAAGCTGCCGTAGGGCATGTCCGCCACCAGCAGCGCGCGTCGCGTGCCTCGGCGCACGGCGCGAACGTGGTGCAGCACCTCGTCCAGCGTTACCGGCAGCGTGCTGTCGTACCCCAGCACGACCATGCCCAGCGAATCGCCGACCAGCAAAATATCCACGCCGGCCTCGTCCAGCAGCCGCGCCGTCGGATAGTCGTACGCCGTAATGCACGTAATCTTTTGTTTTAAATTTCCTGATTCGGATGATCCAGATGGGTCAGGCTTGCGGGAGAGAATGTCGGGCACGGTGATTTTTCCGCTGCCCGCGCGGGGTGCGACGCTCATGTTGTCCTCCGGTGCCGTTCCCGAGTTTCGGGATACAGCCCTGCCAACGCCGCCATCCTACCAAAAAGCTCCGCGCGCCGCAATTGTTCGGCGGGCCTGCCGATGCCCTATCGGGGACTGTCCCGCCACGGAGCCGAAAACGTTGATTTTCAGCGGCAAACGTTGCTAGCGTGTCGCGTTTCGATTTCATTTCAGAGGGGCACCATCGATGAAAATTCAGGCCGCTGTTTCGCGCGAAGGCGCGCGCTACCCGCAGATCGAATCTCTCGATATCGAAGAGCCGCGCGCCGGCGAAATTCTGGTCCGCATCGTCGCCAGCGGCGTCTGCCACACGGATATTGGCGTCCACGGCCGTCCCGGCCCGCGTCCGTTCGTACTCGGCCATGAAGGCGCCGGCATCGTCGAACGCATCGGTCCAGGCGTCACCGAACTCGCGCCCGGCGATCATGTCGTCCTCAGCGTGAATTTCTGCGGCGAATGTCCCAGTTGCCGGCGCAATGCCCACAGCTACTGCTACGAAGTCCTGCCGCGCAATTTCGGCGGCCTGCGCCCCGATGGATCGAGCCCGCTCTCGCAAGATGGCAATCGAATTTTCGCGCGTTTCTTCGGGCAATCCTCTTTCGCCACCTATTCCCTCGCCGACGCGCGCTGCGCCATCAAAGTCCCCGATGACGTGGCGCTTGAAATCCTCGCGCCGCTCGGCTGCGGCGTGCAGACAGGCGCCGGCGCCATCATACACTCCCTGCAAGTGAGGGCGGGCGATTCGGTGGCGATCTTCGGCGCGGGTTCCGTCGGCCTTGCGGCCGTGATGGCCGCGCGCATCGTCGGCGCGGAGCGCATCATCGCCGTCGATTTGATTCCCTCGCGGCTGGCCATGGCCAAGGAACTCGGCGCCACCGATGTCATCGACGCCTCAAGCGGCGACGCCGCGACAATGATTCGCGAGTTGACGCGCTACGGCGTGAGTCACGCCTTCAACACCGCGAATGTTCCGGCCTCCTACACGCAATCGCTGGCATGTCTCGCCCCGCGCGGTATCGCCGGTTTCGTCGCGCCGCCCAACGGCCCATTTGCGCCCGACATGTTTCATCTTCTCAGTGGCGGTCGCGCGCTCCGCGGCATTCTCGGCGGAGACACCACGCCGAGCCTCTTCATTCCCATGCTGATCGATTATTATCGTCAGGGACGTTTCCCGTTCGACCGGTTGATCAAATACTATCCGTTCGAAAAAATCGCCGAGGCTTTCGAGGATTCCGACACGGGCAAAACGATCAAGCCCGTCCTCCGCATGCCGAACTAAATCCTACCGCGAGGGCATTCCCGGCACCGGACGCGCCACGCGCGGTCCTTTCGTCATCGCGCGGTCCTCGCCCTCCCACAGCACGGTGCTGCGGTCCGTCCACGCGTGTATCGTCTCCTCCTGAAAAACCCACTTACCGTTGCGCTTCAGGCAGAAGTTGTCCCACGTGCCGATGCCGAAGACGAAATTCGTGCGGTACTCCACGTTGAATTGCAAAATCGAAAAAAACGCCTTCACCCGCGCGCCTTCTCCTTCGCGCGTGATGAGGAAATGATTCGCCAGATGTTGCCGTCCCGCCCACCAGCTCGGCCGGTCGTACCAAAGCTCCTCGAATGCGCGCCGGATTTCGGCGTGGCCCTTCAGCTTGCCTTGCCACAGGTGGTCCATGGTGCCGTCTTCGGCGAAGCAATCGAGCACGCCTTCGATGTCGCCGCTGTCGATCGCCCAGGCGTAGCGCGCGAACAGCTCCATAATATCCAGCCGGTCTTCCACGGACATTTTCGTATCCGAATTGTTGTCGGCCATCGCGATCTCCCTTTGCTTTGCGTCGTCATCCCGAACCCGGTCGCGTACTTTCGCCAACTGCGGTGCGCGCAGTTCGCGTCCCGGTGCTTTGTACCGGGGAGGGATCTGCTGTTGCTTTCGGCGACCCGCGCACTCGCTTGTTTCTCGCTGGACGCTGCCGCCGCTCGGCAGAAATACTATGCGGGCTCCCCCCTGAATGCAACGCGCCCGACGGGCAGCCTTATCACATTGGCTGACTGTCATGCGTAGCTCGTGCATTCGTGTTAAATTCGCAGTATGAACGTCACCATCAAAGTTGCAGAGGAGATCGTGGCCCGCGCGAAAGCCCGCGGCATACCAGTTGAAGCCTACGTCGAAGAAATTTTGCGGGCTGAAATCGGCAACGGAGACGCTCGAACGCCGCATACGCCCGCCGAAATTCGCGCCTGGCTCGATTCGCTCTCGCAATTTTCCGAAAAAATACCGCCGCTGCCGGACCAGATCACCCGCGAATGGATTTATCAGGAACACGACTAAATGGCGATTGCTTCGTGTCTTGTCGATACGAACATTTTGCTTCGCATCACCCGCCGCGTTGACCCGCAGTTGAATCTCGTTGATACCGCGCTCGCCCGACTGGCGAGCCAAAACACCACTCTTTATTTCACGCACCAAAACATAGCCGAGCTGTGGAATGCCATGACGCGACCGGTTGATCGCAACGGACTCGGTATGTCCATTCCCGATACCGAGCGCATCGTGCGTGCGGTCGAGGAGGGAATGGTCTTCCTTCCCGACAACCAAGCCGTTTATCGAGAATGGCGGAATCTTGTGCTGAATCACGCCGTGTCGGGGGTCCAGGTCTCCGATGCCCGTCTCGCGGCAGCGATACGCGTGCATGCTGTTTCTCACATTCTGACCTTAAATGGCTCTGTTGACATCCTCGCTACACCAATGAAAATTGGAGATATCCGACCGTTCAAAACTGTTGTTTGCTATCGAGGCAGGAGGTGCGATGGCCGAAGTCGGACTCCTGCCCTTCGCTCGGATCG
>Ga0209061_1000241_pt1 | contig 169075 bp, 142 predicted proteins | sample Coa_R1_10_FD_187157 | JGI IMG/M metagenome (GOLD analysis project Ga0209061, IMG submission 187157) | Surface soil microbial communities from Centralia Pennsylvania, which are recovering from an underground coalmine fire - Coalmine... | ecosystem: Environmental > Terrestrial > Soil >...
GCACGTACAGTGCCGTCAGGAGGGTGTCGAGGTCTGCAGTCACAAGCGACCATCGATGCCCTCCTCCCTTTCCACGATCAACCCGACACGCCGCGCCAGCACGAGTTGGGAATCACTCATCTAGGGGTCGCGAAGGGAAGAGCAGGCCTCCCGCGTTGCCCGCGGAGGAGAACATCCGGTTCGTGCTGTCGATCCTGACGGGTGGGACGACGATCGCTCAGGCCGCCCGGCAGGCGAAGGCCTCAGACGCCGGTCGGCAAGTGGAAGCAGCAGTTCCTGGAAGCCGGCTGGCTGGCCGTCGCGCCTGCCCGGCAGGTCAGGGCTGCGCGCCCGCACGTTTGTCGGTAGGTATTGACAATCTCTTGTCCGAACTAAACCATGGTGACCCAAGAGGCTTGGCCCGCCGTGTGATCCGGGCCGCACAGGCGGCCCTCCGGGCTCGTCTTGAGGCACGGCAAGGAGAGAGGGGTGCCACGTGACAGGTGCTGAGGCGTCCGCGGGGCCGGCGCGAGCAGTCGGCGGCGAGGCAAGCCGGCTCTTCATCCGGCAGACCTCCGGCCTGGTGAGGGAGCTGGGGATTCCCGCGGCGACGGCCATCTCGCTGGCCTCGGTCGCCGTTGTCAACACCTTCATCAACTTCAACGCCGGGCTCACGGCGTTCACGAAGGCTGACATGTTCCTGCCGCTGTTCGCCGCCGCGTTCATCTGGCTGGTGGCGATGTTCGCCTACCGGTACCTGCTGCGTGCCGTGCCCCGGGCCGGCGGGGAGTACGTCTACCTGTCCCGGGTCGTCTCGCCGGCGGTGGGGTCAGTGGCGGGCCTGGGCATCGCCGTGGTCTTCACCTACGTCCTGTCCACCAACGCGCATTTCGCGGCCCAGTTCACGCCGTTCATGCTCAGCGGGCTCGGCGCCGCGTTCCATTCCGCGGCGCTGGCCAACGCGGCGGGCTCGGTGACCAGCGACACGGCCGTCTTCCTGATCAGCCTGCTGGTCATGGTCGTCGTCGCGCTGCTCTCGATGGCCTCGGTCAGGCTGGTCGCGCGGGTCATCATCAGCTTGATCGCCCTGCAGCTGCTGGCGTTCGTGGTGCTGATCGGGGTGCTCGCGGTCCATTCCCGGGCGGACTTCGCCGCCGCCCTGGCCGCGTACAGTCACCACCCGGGCGCGTACCAGGCGATCATCTCGGCCGGAAGGGCCAATGGCGTCGCGTTCGGCACCTCGGTCGCGTCGATGATCGCGATCATCCCGTTCATGGTCCTGAACTACAACGGCGTCCTCTACTCCTACTACGTGGGCGGTGAGCTGCGCCGGCCGGGGCGCACCTACCTGCACGCCTCGGTGATCAGCCTGGTCATCCTGGTCGTTCTCTGGGGCGGCGTGTGGGCGCTGCTGCGGGCAAGGATCGGGCTGCCGTTCATGCAGGCGCAGGCCAACCTGGGCGCGGCGGACCCGGCCGCCTACGGCAGGATCACCAGCCTCAACTCGGTGGCGGGCGGGCTAGGCTACGGCATGATCCTGTCCTCCGACCCCGTCACGAAGATCCTCTTCGCCACCGCGGTGCCGCTGGCGGAGGTGGCGGTCAACCTGGCGTTCGTCACCGTGACCACCCGAGTGCTGTTCGCCCAGGCGTTCGACCGGCTGCTCCCGGTGGGAGTGGCCAAGGTCGGGGAACGCAACCACGCGCCCAACGTCGCCATCGCGATCGTGCTGATCATCGGCGCCGGCTTCTGCTACCTGACCAGCTTCGTCAACCTCAGCAACATCGTCGCGCTGCAGAGCCTGTTCTTCGCGCTGATCCTGCTCGCCGGCGGCGTGGCCGCGATATTCCTGCCGTTCCGGCGCCCGGAGCTCATCGCCGGGTCCGGCATGGACGAGGGCGACCGGGCGACGCTGCTGCGCCGGGTGACGCTGGTGGGAGCGGCGACAACGGTGCTGGCGCTGTTCACCGTCGTCGAGATCATCGTTCACCCGTCGGTGTACGGGCGGTTCAGCGCGGAGTCGACGATCACGCTGCTGGTGGTTCTCGGCTCCGGGCCGGTCATCTACGCCATCGCCCGCGCGATCCGGCGCCAGCGCAACACCATCGACCTGGCGCTCGCGATGCACGAGCTGCCGCCGGAGTAGCCGATGCCCGTCTTCAGGCAGCGCAAGGCGCGGGCGCTGCGCATCTTCTTCGCGACCGACATCCACGGCTCGGAGGTCTGCTTCCGCAAGTTCCTCGCCGCGGCGAAGGTCTACGAGCCGGACGTCCTGCTTCTCGGCGGGGACTTCGCGGGCAAGGGCCTGCTGCCGGTGCTGCGGCGCGGGCCCGAGTGGCTCGCCCGGCTGGACGGCCAGGACCTGGCCGTGCCCGCCGGGGAGTACGACCGGCTGGCGGCCGACATCACCCGGCGCGGCTTCTACCCCGTCCGGATGGACCGCGACCGGCTGGCGGAGCTGGAGGCGGACCCGGCCGCCCTGAACGCCCTGTTCCGGGAGGAGATCGCCGCTCAGGCCAGGCGCTGGTGCGAACTGGCCGCCGAGCGCCTGGAGCCGCACGTCAGGTGCATCATCACCCCGGGCAATGACGATCCGGTGGACGCCGATCCGGTGTTCGCGGCGGATTCCCGGGTGGAGTTCCCCGACTGCCGGGTGACCGACCTCGGGCCGGTGTCGATGGCGAGCCTCGGATTCGTGCCGCCGACCCCCTGGAACACCGAGCGGGAGTGCCCGGAGGAGGAGATGGCCAAGCGGATCGATGAGATGCTCGGGCCGCTCCCGGCCGGCGCCGCGTGCATCCTCAACTTCCACTGCCCTCCCTATGGCTCCGGCCTGGACGAGGCGCCGGAGCTGGACTCCTCGCTCAAGCCGGTCCTGCGCGGCGGCCGGCCGAGCATGGTGCCGGTGGGCAGCCACGCCGTGCGGGAGGCGATCAAGCGGTACCAGCCGGTGGTGGGGCTGCACGGCCACATCCACGAGTCGCGGGGCGTGCAGAAGATCGGCCGGACCCTGTGCATCAATCCTGGCAGCGACTATTCGTCGGGGGTGCTGCGCGGGGCGGTTGTCGACCTGGCCGGGGACGGCACATGCCTGGACTTCCTGCTGACAACGGGATGAGCGGCGCCGCGGGACCGCCGCTGGCGGACCCGGTGGCGGAGGCGCGCCGGCTCATCGCGCTCGCCGGGGCGCACGGCATCACGATGCGCGCGCTCGGGGGCGTGGCGGTGATCCTGCAGTCTCCCGGCGGGCAGCCGAGGCTGTCCCGGCGCGTGAAGGACATCGACCTCGCCGTCGGGCAGGGCGCCGGCCGGCCGGCGGCGCGGCTCCTGGCGCGGTCAGGGTACCTCGCGGACGAGATGTTCAACGCGCTGCGCGGATCGAGCCGGCTGCATTTCCGCGACCCGGCCAACGGCCGCGACCTCGACGTGTTCGTCGGGCAGTTCTCGATGTGCCACGCCATCCCCCTCACCGCCCGGCTGGACCGCGACCCGCTGACCGTGCCGCTGGAGGAACTGCTCCTCACCAAGCTGCAGATAGTCGAGCTCACCGCCAATGACCAGCAGGACATCTACAACCTCCTGCTCGCCCATGAGGTGGGCGAGCAGGAGGCGGCCATCACGGCCGGCTTCATCGCCGCGCTGTGCGCGCGGGACTGGGGGCTGTGGCGCACCTGCACGCTCACGATCGAGCGCTCGCGTGCCAACCTGGAGCGAAGCCCGCTCAGCGCGGACGAGCGCCGCCTGGTCGCCGTGCGGCTCGACGCCCTGCGGGACCGCATCGACGCCGAGCCGAAGGCGGTGAGATGGCGGGCGCGGTCGCGGCTCGGAGACCTGGTCCGCTGGTACGACGAGCCGGAAGAGGAGCGGTGAGAGGGCAGGCCCGGCTTGCCGCGTCCGGGTGACGCCGGCCGCGGCCACGGCGTGGAGCCGGCGCGACGCCGGAGCGGCCCGGGCGGCTACGCGGAGCCGTCCGGCGCGGCCTCGGTTCCCGCCAGGTGCGCCGGGACCCGCGGCATGCTGGTGGTGAACGCGTAGCGGGACGCGCGGTAGAGGTGCTGGCCGAACTCGACCGGGCGCCCGCCGGCGTCATAGGCGATCCGCTCCATGGTCAGCAGGGCGGCACCGCGGCTCTCGTTGAGAATCCGCGCCTCCGCCGCGGTGGCATTCTTCGCCGACATCCGCTGAGTCGCCGAGTGCAGGCGGATACCCGAGGCGCGCAGCAGCTCGTAGAGGCCATGCTCGGCGAGCATGTCGGTGCTGAGATGGACCAGGGCGGCGGGCAGGAAGTTGTGCATGAGGGCAATCGGCTCGCCGTCGGCCATCCGGATGCGCTCCAGGCATATCACCAGCGCGCGCTCGGGAAGGCGGAGCGCCTGCGCCACGCGGTCGGTGGCGTGGACGACCTCATTCGTGAGCACTCGGGTGGATGGCCGCCGGCCTGCCGAGCTGAGGTCGTCATAGAGGCTGGTCAGCTCGACGTCGCGGTCGATCTTCTCCTTGGCGACGACGGTTCCCGTGCCGCGCTTGCGGATCACCAGGCCCTTGCTGGACAGGTACTGAAAGGCGGCACGCACGGTGGGCCGGGACAGGCCGAGCTGTTCCGCCAGTTCCACCTCGTTGTCCAGGCGCGATCCAGCGGCGAGCGCGCCCGAGGTGATGGCCGCCTCGAAGTGCTGCGCGAGCTGGAAGTACAGCGGAACGGGGCTGGTGCGGTCGATCTTGATCAAGCTCGACGCGCCGGTCCCGGCGGCTGGTGTCACGCTCATTGTCACGGTGCCGTCACCACTGGGTGGTGCCCGCCGCCTGGCGGGCTGGTTGAATAACTTGTCCAGACATTCTGAGATAGCGCGGGTACCCCAGTATAGTGCGTGCCGGCCCGGTCACCGGGATAGCCGCGGGCCGACCGGGAGCCGCGGGCGGCGCGCCGCCGGCACCATCAGGAACCCGGTGCCTGCCGCGGCGGCGAGGACCGCCAGCACCGCGGGAACTGCGTCCACGGAGGTCGCGGCGGTGACCGCCGCGACTGCCCCTGGCCCCGCCACTCCGCCGGCCATCGACCAGGTCAGCGCCCAGGCAACAGATCGGCGGCCGCACGGAGAGGATCCGGCCGCCCAGGCGAGGCCCGCCGGGAAGATCGGCGCGGCGGCCAGCCCTGTGGCCGCGAACGCGGCGGGGGCGATGGCCGGGATCGCCGTGAGCCCCACGCAGACGAGCAGGGCGAGCGCGGCGGCGAGCACGATCCGCCGCGGCGGCACCGCCCAGCTGAGCGGGATCAGGCACAGCCGCCCGGCCGTGAGCGCCCCCCAGAAGGCCGACGTGGTCGCGCTGGCCAGGTGAGCGGAGCGGCCCAGCCCCGACAGGTACGCCGGGATCCAGCCGGCGATCCCCGACTCGCATCCCACGTAGCACAGGTACGCCAGGCCGAAGGGCGCAGCGATCCTCAGGCAGCGGCGGGCGGCCCGGTCCCTGGCCACATCACGCGCGGCGACCCGGGGCGGGCGGCAGGCCGGGGCGCGCAGGCCGCGCATTCCGAGCGCGGCAGTTCCCGCGATCACCGCGGCGCCGGCGAAGCCCGCGGGCAAGGCCGCGCTGCCCAGCAGCGCCACCAGGACCGGCCCGGCGACCGCCCCGGCGCCGAAGGCGGCGTTGAGGGCGGTGAGCCGGCCCGCGCGGCCCCCGCGGCGGGTGCGCGCCACAAGGTCGTTCATGCCGAAGTCGGTCACCCCGAAGCCCAGGCCCGTCCCCAGGGCGCCCGCCGCGAGCTGCGGCCAGGCGCGAGCGGATGCGATCACCAGGCAGCCGGCGGCGAGCACGCCGAGGCCGGCCGTGGCGGTCAGGCGGCCGGGGACCCGCAGGCGCACGGCGAGCAGCGCCGCCACCCCGGCGAGGGCCCCGCAGAAGTGAATGCTGATGAGCGTTCCCGCTTCGGGCACGCTCACCCCGAACCGCTCCGACACCGTGCGCAGCAACGGCCCGTAACCCGCGCCTATGGCTCCGATCAGCACGAACGCGGCGAGGGCGGACGCGAAGGACACGGCGCTGAACTGCACTGCGGCGTGCGGCGGGACGGCGCCGGCCCCGGCGGGTCCCGGCGAGGGCGGGCGGGCGCCGGGCCGTCCCGGCGAGGGCGGGCCGGGCGGGCACGACGGCGCCTCGGCCGGGCCATCGGGCGGATCGGTCACGCCGGCCACGACGGGCGGATCGGCGCCACCTGCGTGCGCTTGCCGAGCAGGTAGGCGCTCCGGGCAGCGCGGGCGGGCGGCCGCGCCGACACCTGCGCGACCGGGACCTCCCACCAGGCCTGCGAGTCCGGCGCGGGCACCGAGGGATCCACCGCGATCTCTATGACGGTGATGCGCGGCGACTCCCGCGCGGCTGCCAGCGCATCCCGTAGCTCCGCGACCGAGCTGGCCCTGACCGCGATCGCTCCCAGGCTCGCCGCGTGCGCGGCGAGGTCGACGGGCAGGATCTCCCCGTCCAGCAGGCCGGAGCCGGCGCTCCGGTAGCGGTACTGGGTGCCGAACCGCTCCGCGCCGACGGACTCGGACAGCGATCCGATCGAGGCGAACCCGTGGTTCTGCACCAGCACCACGATGAGCTTGACGCCCTCCTGCACGCAGGTGACGATCTCGGAGCTGAGCATGAGGTAGGACCCGTCGCCGACGAGGACGTACACCTCGCGGTCCGGGGCGGCCAGCTTCACCCCGAGGCCGCCGGCGATCTCATACCCCATGCACGAGTAGCCGTACTCGACGTGGTAGCTCTTCCCGTCCCGGGCACGCCAGAGCTTGTGCAGGTCGCCAGGCATGCTGCCGGCCGCGCAGACGACCACGTCACGCGGCCCGCACGCGTCGTTGACCGCGCCGATCACCTCCGACTGAGCCGGAAGCGGGTGATGGCCCAGCTGGTAGGCGCGGTCCACCACCTGGTCCCAGGCCGTCGCGGCGGCCCGCGCCGCCCGGGCGTGAGCGGCGTCCGCCTGCCAGCCGCCGAGCGCCCCGGCCAGCTCCTCGAGCCCGGCCCGGGCATCGGCGACCAGCGGCACGGCGCAGCGCTTGGCGGCGTCGTGAGCGCTGACGTTGATGTTGACGAACCGCGCCCCGGGGTGCGTGAACAGGCTGTTCGACGCCGTGGTGAAGTCGCTCCAGCGGGTGCCGGCGCCGATGACCACGTCCGCCTCGCGGGCCAGCGAGTTCGCGGCAGCGCTCCCCGTCACGCCGATCGCGCCGAGCAGCGCGGGGTGGCCGTGGGGGAGGGCGCCCTTGCCCGCCTGGGTCTCCGCCACCGGGATGCCCGTCCGCTCCGCGAAGTCACGGAGCGCCGCGCGGGCCCCGCTGTAGTGCACGCCGCCCCCGGCCACCAGCAGCGGCCGCGCGCTGCCGCGGATGACCGCGGCGGCCCGCGCCAGCGCGGCCTGCTCTGGCCGCTGGCGCGGGATGTGCCACACTCTGTCCGCGAACAGCTCAGGCGGCCAGTCGAATGCCTCCGCCGCGGTGTCCTGCGGGAGCGCGAGCGTGACCGCGCCGGTCTCGGCCGGGTCGGTGAGCACGCGCATCGCCTGCAGCAGCGCGGCGGGCAGCTGCTCCGGGCGCCAGATCCGGTCGAAGAAGCGGGACACCGGGCGCAGGCAGTCGTTCACCGACGTCTCGAAGGTGCGGGGATCCTCCAGCTCCTGCAGGACCGGGCTGGCCGGCCGGGTGGCGAACACCTCGCCGGGCAGCAGCAGCACCGGAAGGCGGTTGATGGTGGCGAGCGCGGCGCCCGTCACCATGTTCGTCGCGCCCGGGCCGATCGAGGACGTGCAGGCGAAGGTCTGCAGCCGGTCCTTCATGCGCGCATAGCCGGCCGCGGCGTGCACCATGGCCTGCTCGTTGCGGGCCTGGTAATAGCGCAGGCCGTCACCGGCCGCCAGCAGCGCCTCGCCCAGCCCGGCCACGTTGCCGTGGCCGAAGATGCCCCAGCAGCCGGCGAAGAGGCGCTGGCGGACACCGTCCCGCTCGCTGTACTGGGCGGTGAGGAACCTGACCAGCGCCTGCGCGACGGTCAGCCGCTCGGTCGTCATGGCCGTCCCCCGGCCGTCGCGATCGGCACCCGCGGGTCCGGCGGCTGCCCCGTCCACGACTGGCGGACCCATGCGTGCGCCGGGTCGTCGCAGAACGCCATCGTCCGCTGCGGCGCCGGGCCGGCGAGCACGTTGAGGTAGTACAGGTCGTACCCGGGCGCGGCCATGGACGGGCCGTGGTACCCGTGGGGGACGAGGACCACGTCGCCGGTGCGCACCTCGGCCAGCACGTCGATCGGCCGCTGCGGCGAGGATGCGTACACGCGCTGGTACCCCATCCCGGGGCCGGCCGGCCCGGCCGCGGCCTCGAAGTAGTAGATCTCCTCCAGCACCGCCTCGCCGGGGCGCTGCTCGTCATGCTTGTGCGGGGGGTAGGAGGACCAGTTCCCCCCGGGGGTCAGCACCTCCACCGACACCAGCCGGTCGGCCGCGAACGCCTCGGGCGCGCAGAAGTTGTTCACCTGCCGGGTGGCGTGCCCGCTGCCCCGGATCTCCACCGGCACCTCCTCGGCCGGGCCGTACCGGGCGGGCAGCCGGCGCGAGGCCCGGGCGCCCGGGAGCGCGAACCGCCCGCCGCCGGGGCTGCTGACCACGGCCGCCGCGTCGCGGGGCAGGTACGCGAAGTCGGTCACCCGGCTGAACACGTCGGGCCGGCCCGCCAGGGAGAACGTCTCGCCGTCCACGCTCACCTCGCAGGCTCCGGACAGCGGCAGGAGCAGCATCTCATCCTCCCCGGTCCGGACGCTGGCCGCACCGCCCGGCGGCAGCTGCAGCACCCGCAGCGAGCAGAAGGACCAGCCGCAGTCGGCCGCCGTCAGCTCCAGCTCGTACTGGCCCGCGCGGCGAGAGCCGGCGGGCACGTGCCAGCCCGCCAGGCCGCGTGCGCGGGCAGCGGCGCCCTCGCGATCGCCGGCGCCCGTCATGGGTGCCCCTTTCCCGGTCACAGCACGCTGACCGCGGTGTCCACCGCGGCGGCCACGTCGTCGCCGGGCGGGTACAGCAGGTTGCGGCCCACCACCAGGCCGCGCACCCCCGGCAGCCGCAGGGCCCTCTGCCAGCGCGCGAACATCTCCTCCTGGCGGTCGTCCGCCTCGCCGCCGAGCAGCAGCGTCGGCAGGGTGGACGCCTCGGCGACTCGCTCCATCTCGTCCACGACCGGGATCTTCAGCCAGCTGTACGCCGACGTCGCGCCCAGCCCGGATGCGATCCCGATGGACCGGATCACCGCGTCGGGGCTGAGGTCGTTCTGCGCCCGGTGGCCCACCCGGCTCACCATGAACGGCTCGATCAGCGCCACCGTGCGGCGGGAGGCGAGCTCGGTGACCGCGCGCGCGCACGCGGCCAGGGTGGAGGCCGTGGCCGGGTCCTCCATGTCGATCCGGAGCAGCATCTTCCCGCCGTCCAGCCCGCCGTCGGCGATGGCGGCGGCGTCGTACCCGGTGAACCGGTCATCCATCTCGAACGCGGCCCCCGGCAGCCCGCCCCTGTTCATCGAGCCGATCGCCAGCTTGTCATCGAGCGCGCCGATCAGGAGCAGGTCCTCGATGATGTCGGCGGTGCCGAGCACTCCGTCCACCCCCGGGCGGCTCAGCGCGGTCAGGATCCGGTCCAGCAGCTCAAAGCGATTGGCCATGGCCATCGCCCGCCCGCCGACCCCGAGCGCGCCGCGCGCGGGGTGATCGGCGGCGATGATCAGCAGCTTGCCGGAGGAGTCGAGCCAGGGCCGCCGCGCCCGCCGTGCCGCCGCGGCCCGCACCTCCTCCGGGCGGCGGGCGCGGGTCTCGGTGATCAGGCGCCTCGTGTCGTCACGCACGGGATGCCTCCTTGAGCACGGCGGTGACCTCGGCGGTGGTCGGCATCGCGTCCGAGCAGGCGATCCGCGACGCGACGATCGCCCCGGCGGCGCCGGCGAAGCTGATGACGTCCCTCAGGTCCCAGGACTCCAGCAGCCCGTGGCACAGGGCGCCGCCGAACGCGTCCCCCGCGCCGAGCCCGTTCACCACCGTGACCGGGACGGGGGCCACCCGCGCCTCGCCCGCGGGGGTCCGCGCGAGGACCCCCGCGGGGCCCTGCTTCACCACGGCGAGCTCGACGCCGAGGGCCAGCAGCGCGTCGGCGGCCCGGTCGGGGTCACGGGTGCCGACGGCCATCTCGCACTCGTCGAGATTGCCCACCGCGACCGTGGCGGATTCCAGTGCCAGCCGGGCCCACTTCCGGGCCTGCGCGGCGGACTCCCAGAACATCGGCCGGTAGTCCAGGTCGAGAATGGTCGGGTGGGCGCGCTCGCGCCAGCGCAGCGCGCTGAGCGTCGCCTCCCGGCTGGGCTCGGCGGACAGGCCCGTCACCGTCGCCCAGAAGACGCGGGCGGACGCGATGGCGGGCGCATCCAGCTCGCTCGCCCTGATCTCCAGGTCCGGCGCCTTGGGGAAGCGGTAGAAATACAAGGGGAAGTTGTCCGGCGGGAACATCTCGCAGAAGGTGATCGGCGTGGGAAGGCCGGGCACCGGCGAGACGTACCGGTCGTCAACCCCGAAGCCGCGCAGGGCCCGGTGCACGAAGTCCCCGAAGGGATCGTCCCCGGTGCGCGTGATCACGGCCGCGCGGCGCCCGTGGCGCGCCGCGGCCACCGCCACGTTCGTCGGGCTGCCCCCCAGATGGCGGCCGAACGTGCCGACGCTGGCGAGGTCGACGCCGGGCTCGAGCGGGTACAGGTCCACGCCGACCCGGCCCATCGTGAGGACCTCGTCAACGCCGGCGCCGTCCAGCTGCCCCGTCACGCTCACCTCCGTCCCGGGCCCGCGCGGGCCCGCCACCGCCCGGGCCAGCGGCCCCGAGGTCCCCGGCCCGCTCGCCGCGGGCCGGGGCGCCGCCGGCGAGGCGGGTCACAAGATGTGTACACTTGTGATCAAGAACAGTCAAGAGATTGTTCTTACAAGCTATCTAGCGTGGAGATCACGCGCGCCCGCCTGGTCCCTCCCCGGCACGCCGGGGAGGGACCAGGCCGCGATCCGCCGGGGGACGCAAGCCGCCTCCGGGCCGGTACCTGCCTTTCGCTCCTGGCCGGAGGGCCGCGCGACGGCCCCCGGGGGCACGGCTCCGCCCGGCGGGCCCGTGCAGTCCGGCCGGTCACCTCAGGTGACGGGCCGACTATGTCATTAGGTATTGACATACTCTCACCGGGTGCGGCACAGTAACCGAACCGGCGCCGGGACGCCGGCCCGAGGGCGGTGAGGTGAGCTGAGCTGATGCCTGGGCTGCGGTTCGAGCACGTCTGGAAGCTGTACGGCCGGCAGGCGCCTGCCGTCGCGGACCTCAGCCTCGACATCGCCGAGGGCGAGTTCCTGGTGCTGGTGGGCGCCTCGGGCTGCGGCAAGACCACGTCGCTGCGCATGCTCGCCGGGCTGGAGCGGCCATCGTACGGCCGGATCTGGATGGGCGGGAAGGACGTCACCGACATCCCGCCCGGGCGGCGCGACGTGTCGATGGTCTTCCAGAGCTACGCGCTGTACCCGAACATGACCGTCTACAAGAACCTCGCCTTCGGCCCCCGCGTGCGCCGGGAGCCCAGGGAGCACATCCGCCGGCGGGTCGAGGAGGTGGCGGAGATCCTCGGCATCGGGGGGCTGCTCGACCGGCACCCGGGCGAGCTCTCCGGCGGGCAGCGGCAGCGGGTCGCCCTCGGCCGGGCGATGATCCGGGAGCCGAGCCTGTTCCTCATGGACGAGCCGCTGTCCAACCTCGACGCGGCGCTGCGGGTGCAGATGCGCGCCGAGCTGATCCGGCTGCACAAGCGGCTGGAGAGGACCGCCACCGTGTACGTCACCCACGACCAGGTGGAGGCGCTCACCATGGGCGACCGCGTGGCCGTGCTCAAGGACGGCAGCCTGCTGCAGGTCGGCACCCCCGCGGAGCTCTACGACGCGCCGGCGACGGTCTACGTCGCCACCTTCATCGGCTCGCCGGCGATGAACGTGATCCCTGGCCGGCTCAGCATCGTGGGCGGCCGCCCGCGCGTGGCCTGCCTGGGCGCCGAGTTCGAGGTGCCGTGGCCGCTGCGGCCCGGGGCGGCCGCCCGCGACGTGCTGGTCGGGATCCGCCCGGATGACCTCGGGCCCGCCGCCCGCGCGCCGCGGGGAGCGGTGCGGATCGGCGGCCGCACGGACGTGTGCGAGCAGACCGGCATCGCCATCTACGCGACGGTCAACTGCCCGGGCGCGGCGCTGGTCGCCAGGCTTCCCCGCTCGCCCGTTCCGGCGGCGAATCAGCCCATCGAGGTGGCGTTCGACCCCAGGGACGTGCACCTGTTCGACAGCCGGACCCAGGCCAGCATCGCTGACCGGTCCCATCCGGCGCTCGCGGGCGTGGCCAGCCCGGCCGCCGCCGCGCCGCCGGGCACCACGAAATGATCTCCCAGAAAGGGCCAGGAAGAATGCCAAGGAGCCCCCGACAAGCCCGGTCCGCGCTCGCCGCGGCGGCGGCCCTGGCCGCCGCCGCCCTGGCCGCCTGCTCGGGCAGCGGCGGGGCCGCCGTCACGGCGCCGACCAAGGAGCCAGCCGGGCCGTTCGTGCTCAAGGTCGCCTATGGCTCCAACTACGTCTTCGACACCACGGGCCTGACCCAGAAGTGGTGGCAGCAGGTCGCGGCCGAGTTCAAGGCCAGCCATCCCAAGGCGACCGTCCAGTTCATACCCATCCCGGGCAGCTACAACGACATCGTCACCAAGCTGAGCCTGCTGTACCGGTCGGCCTCGACCGCGCCGGACGTCGCCGAGATCCCCACCGGCCAGATCGGCCTGTGGGCGCAGGCCGGCTACCTGCTGCCGCTCAACGCCTACCTGAAGTCCGCCAGCTGGTGGAGCCGCTTCCCGAGGGTCGTCCAGAGCGAGGGGACCTTCTCGGGCCAGGTCTACGCGGTGGACCAGGGCGAGAACGACAGCGCCCTGCTCTACAACAAGCAGATGTTCGCGAAGGCGGGGATCCCGCTGCCGTGGCAGCCGAAGACCTGGCAGGACGTCATCGCGGCCGCCGAGCGGATCAAGGCGAGGCTGCCGGGCGTCACCCCGCTGTGGCTGAACTCCGGGACCGGGTCGGGCGCGAACGGCCTGCTGCAGGGCATCAACAACTTCATCGTCGGCAGCGCGACGCCGACCATCTACGACGCCAGGACCGGCAAGTTCGTCGTGGACAGCCCGGGCATCCGCGCCGCGCTCAGCCTGTACTCGCAGGCCTTCGCCCGCGGCCTGGTCGCCGACACCTCGGCGCTGTTCAGCCCGAACGCGGTCACCACGCCGCTGACCTGGTTCCAGCAGGGCAAGCTGGCGATCGCCGTCGGCTCGAACTACTACGGCGGCAACTGGACCAAGGCGATCAGCGCGCCCTACTGGCCGCAGGCGCCGAAGGTCATGGGCGAGGCCGTCATTCCCACCGAGGCGGGCGGCGGCGTGGCGAGCACCCTCGGCGGCTGGGACTTCGCGATCGCCGCCCACAGCCAGGTCGCCAGGGCGGCCTTCGACTTCATCAACCTGGCCGAGAACCAGCAGAACAGCATCGACGCGGCCAACTGGGCCGGCTGGGTGCCGCCGGACCGGGACTACTGGACGCTGCCCGCCTACACCAGCTTCGCGCCCCCCTACAACGCCTTCTTCGCCCAGATCATGCCGCACGCGACGCTGACCCCGTCCAACGCCGCGTACTCGGTGTGGGTGCAGGGAATGGGCGAGGCGACCGGCGCGATCGCCCAGAATCCGCGCACGACCGTGGACCAGGCGATCGCCATCCTGAAGGGTTACGTGACCGGCCAGCTCGGGGCCGATCACGTCGAGGTGCTGCACTAGGTGCGCCGCGCCAGATGAGGACGAGAAGGAGCCCGGTGACCGCCCGGCCCGGCGCCCCGGCCCCCGCGGGCACGGGGGCCGGGGCGGGCGAGGCGCCGGGGCCGGCCGCCGCCGCGCAGGCGCCGGGCCGCCCGGCTGTCCCCCAGGGGCTCCGCCGCGACGCCGAGCGCTTCCAGTGGGGCAGCCTGGCCCTGCTCGTGCCGTCCGCCGCGCTGCTGGCGGTCCTGTTCATCATCCCCGTGGTGTACGCGTTCTACCTGGGGTTCACCAACCTGCAGCTCGTCGGGATCCACGCGGTGGACTGGCATTTCACCGGCGCGGAGAACCTGCGCCGGCTGGCCGGCGACCAGGTGTTCCGCTACTCCATGGAGCTCACGCTGGCGTTCATCGCCGGGTCCGTGGCCGGCGTGGTGATCATCGGCCTGGCGCTGGCCATGCTGATGCAGACCGCCCTGGCCCCGGTGCGGATCGTGGCCGGCGGCATCGTGATCGTCGCCTGGATGATGCCCGCGATCACGGCGGGCATGACCTGGTACGCCTCCACCACGGCGGGGGGGACCTTCGGCACGCTGCTGGGCCTGGCGAACTCCGACTTCCTGCACCGCGAGCCGCTGCTGATCGTGACGCTCGCCAACATCTGGTCCCAGACCGGCTTCGCGATGATGGTCTTCGGCGCGGCCCTGCGCAACATCCCGCGGGACCTCCTGGAGTCCGCGCAGATCGAGAACGCCTCCCGGCCGCAGCGCTTCGCGCGGATCACGCTGCCGCTGCTGCGGCCCACCATAGTCACCACGGTGCTCTTGATCACGCTGATCTCGCTCGCCAATTTCGGGCTCATATACGTCATGACGCAGGGAGGCCCGGGAAATGCCACGGACATCTTGCCGCTGTACTCCTACCAGCAGGCGTTCCAGTTCGACAACCTGGCGTACGGGGCCTTGATCGGCAACGCGCTGGTGATCTTGTGCGCTATCTTCGGGGCGATCTACGTGCGGGCATCCAGGAGCCGGGCGTGACCGCCGTCGGCGCCGCGCCGGAGGCGGCGGCCCGCCGGCCGGCGATGCCGCCCGCGAACCGGGCCAGCCTGCGCGCGCTGTCCGGCCAGGCGATCGCCAACGTGCTGCTGGCGATCTTCGGCGCGCTCTTCCTGCTGCCGATGCTGTGGCTGGTGCTGGCGTCGGTGGACGCGAACGCGAGCTGGAGCGTCGAGGTCCCTCACCTGACCGCCGCCAACTTCGCGGACGCGCTGTCGGGCAGCAACCTGCAGTCGATCATCAACAGCATCGTGATGTCGGGCGTCTCCACCGTCATCGCCACGATCTGCGGCGCGCTCGCCGCGTACGCGCTGTCACGCCGGCGCATCCCGTGGAAGGGGCCGCTGCTGCTGGCAGTGCTGTTCCTGAGCGGGGTCCCGCTGGCGATCCTGGTCATCCCGGTGTTCCAGATGTACTCGGCGATCGGCTGGCTCTCGCTGCTGCCCTGCTCGCTCTTCCTGGCGGTGACATCGCTGCCGTTCGAGATCTACCTCATCAAGAACTTCATCGACGCCGTCCCGCGGGACGTCGAGGAAGCGGCGCGGATGGAGCGCGCCGGCACGTTCCAGATCCTCACCCGGGTCGTCGGCCCGCTGGCGCTGCCGGGCATCGGGGCCGCGGCGATCTACGGGTTCGTGACCGCCTGGGGCTCGTTCCTGGTGCCGCTCGTGCTCATCACGGACCCGAGCCAGCAGCCGGGATCCATCGCGATCTTCGGCTTCATCGGCAACGCGTACGTCCGCTACGGGGACATCGCCGCCTTCTCGCTCATCTACGCGGTGCCGATCCTGCTGCTGTACGCGCTGTCGGCGCGGCTGTTCCGCGGCGGCTTCGTGCTGAGCGGCGCGGTCAAGGGCTGACGGGGTGCCCGGGTTCCCAGGCCGGCCCGCAGTGCCCGCCCGGCCACGGACAGACAGGAGCTGACCGACATGCAGGCAGGAGAACTGGCCATCGGCGTCGTGCTCGAGGCCTTCGCGGACACCGCGCTCGAGGACGTCCTCAGCTGGCTGGCCCGCGAGGTGCCTGAGGTCACGCACATCGAGGTGGGGGCGGGAGGCTATGCCCCGCATCCGCACTGCGACGTGGCCGAGCTGCTGTCCAGCCGGCCCGCGCGGGCCCGGTGGCTCGGCCGGATCGCCCGGCACGGCCTGACGGTGGACGCGCTGAACGCGTGGGGCAACCCCCTGCACCCCGACCCAGACCTGGCCGCCCGGCATGATCAGGACCTGCGCAACGCCATCCGGCTCGCCGCCCTGCTCGGCGTGGACCGCGTCGTGGCGATGGCCGGCTGCCCGGCGGCCGCGCCCGGCGACCGCGCCCCGCACTTCGGAGCCGGCGGGTGGCTTCCCTACCTGGAAGGGGTGTGGGAGCAGCAGTGGGAGCGGTGGGTGGCGCCGTACTGGTCCGGCCTGGCCGCCTTCGCCCGGGCCGAGCACCCGGACGTGCTGATCTGCCTGGAGCTGCACCCGGGCACGGTGGCGTTCAACGTGGAGACCTTCCGCCGGGTGGCGGCGCTCGGCGACCGCATCGCGGCGAACCTCGACCCGAGCCACTTCTTCTGGATGGGGATGGACGGGCACAAGGTGGCCGCCGCCATTGCCGACCGGGTCGGCCACGCCCACGGCAAGGACGTGGTGTTCCACCCTGAGAGCCTCGCGCTGAACGGCCTGCTCGACCGGCGCTGGCCGGATCCTGCGGACCAGATGCCGTGGACGTTCGCGGTGCCCGGAGCCGGTCATGACCTGGAGTGGTGGGCCGAGCTGGCGCGGCTGCTCGCCGGGACCCGGGCCCGCGTCATCTCGATCGAGCACGAAGATCCGTTCGTCCGCCCGCGGGACGGGGTGGCGCGGGCGGCCCGCCTGCTGTCGGCGGCCATCGAGGCGAGCCGCGCGGGCGGCGGACGCGGGGGGAAGGTGACCTCGTGACCGTCAGCCGGGCGGCGGTGATGGAAGGCCCGGGCCGCCTGGCCGTGCGCGAGTTCCCGGTGCCCGACCCCGCGCCGGGCGCCGTCCTCATGAAGGTGTCGCTGTCGGGCATCTGCGGCACCGACAAGCACACCTTCCGCGGCGAGTCCAGGCAGTACGCCGGGACTCCGCACGAGCGCGCCATCACCTACCCGCTGATCTGCGGGCACGAGAACGTCGGCACGGTCGCCGCGACCGGCGGGCAGGTGCGCGACTTCTCCGGGCGGGTGCTGGAGCCCGGCATGCGGATCGTGCCCGCCGCGAACGTGCCCTGCGGGCGGTGCGCCTACTGCCGGGGTGACTACCCGTACTACTTCTGCGAGCACCTGGAGGACTACGGGAACAGCCTGCACTGCGCCGCGCCGCCGTACCTGCTCGGCGGCTGGTCGGAGTACCTGTACCTGCTGCCGGGCACGCCGGTCTTCGCCGTTCCCGACGACCTGCCGGACGAGGTGGCCGTCCTCACCGAGGTGATGGCGGTGACGCACGGGGTCGAGACGGCGATGACCGTGCTGGCGCTGCACGGCGGCCAGCCTGCGGGCGCCAGCGTCGCCGTGCTCGGCGTTGGCCCGCTCGGCCTGTGCCACCTGGTCAAGGCGCGCATGATGGGCGCGGGCGCGGTGATCGCCGCCGACGTCCTGCCCGGGCGGCTGGCGGTGGCGCAGGAGTTCGGCGCCGACCTGGTGCTCGACTCCTCCCGCACCGAGGCCGCGGAGCGGGCCGCGGCGGTGCGGGCGCTCACCGGCGGGCTCGGCGCGGATGTGGTGATCGACTGCACCGGGGTCCCCGAGACGTTCACCGAGTCGCTCGGGCTGGTCCGCACCGGCGGAGTGGTGATCGAGGCGGGGACCTTCGTGGACATGGGCCCGGTGGCGGTCAACCCGAACTCGGCCATCTGCACCCGCAACGTGACGATCCTCGGAGTCGGCGGGGAGAGGTCCACCGCCTACCAGCCGTCGATGCGCCTGATGGCCGCCAACCTGGACCGCTATCCCCTGGACCGGATCCTCACCCACACGTTCGCCCTCGAGGACGCCGCGCGGGCGCTGGCGGTCGCGCAGTCCGGGGAGGCGATGCAGGTCGCGATGGACCCGGCGCTCCCGCCAGGGAGCGGCGGTGGCGAGCCGGAAGGGGAGGACCATGAGTGACCGGTTGCGGGTCGGCGTCGTCGGCGCCGGGCTGATCGCGCAGGTGATGCATTTGCACTACCTGAACGAGATGGGCACGCGATTCGAGATCGCCGCGGTGTGCGACGTCGTCCCCCAGGCGGCGCGAGCCTGCGCGGAGCGCTACGGCGCCGGCGCCGCCTTCACCGACTGGGGGGAGATGATCAGCGCGCACCCCCTGGACGCGGTGCTGGTCCTCACCTCGGGCAGCCACGCGCCGGCCGCGATCGCCGCGGCGGAGGCGGGCCTGCACGTGCTGGTGGAGAAGCCGATGTGCTTCTCGGTCGCGGAGGGCCAGGCGATGATCGCCGCCGCCGAGCGGGCCGGGGTGCGGCTGATGGTCGCCTACCCCAAGCGGTATGACCCGGCCTACGCCCGGTTCCGGGAGGAGGTGGCCGCCGTGGCCGGCGCCCGGATGATGCGGGTCACCACCTTCGAGTCCCCGTTCCAGCCGTACGTCGCGCACTACCGGCTGCCGCCGGCCCCCCCGGTGCCGGATGAGGCCGCCGGGGCGCTGCGGGCGCAGGCGGAGGCGAGCATCAGCGGCGCGATCGGCGAGGGAGCCAGCGAGTTCGAGCGCCGCGTCTACCACCTGGTGCTGCTGGACACCCTGGTGCACGAGCTGAACACCGTCCGCGGCGTGCTCGGAGAGCCGGACCGGCTCGACCACGTCGACCTGCGGGACGGCAGCCTCACCGTCATGCTCCGGTTCGGGGACCTGCCGGTCGCCATTCACTGGATCGACCTGCCCGGCATCGCCCGGTACTCGATGGAGTTCGCGCTGTACGGGCCGGACCGCCGGGTCACCCTGTCCTTTCCCTCCCCGTTCCTGCGCAGCGCGCCGGCCACCGTGGTGGTGGAGGCGGGGGAGGCGGGCACGGCCCGGTCCTGGCGCACCGAGGAGATCACGTCCTACGAGAGCGCGTTCCAGCGCGAGCTCGTCGCGTTCCACGAGTGGGTGACGGGCGGGGCGGCGCCGCCCACCCCGGGCGCGGACGGGCTGGCCGACGTCGCGCTGTGCCAGGCCATCATCGAATGCCACCGCAGCAAGGCGCCGGTGGACCACCCCAGCCGGCCGGGCGCGGGCACGTCCCCGCGCCGCCCGGCGCACTCCACGACGAGCGAGGACTGAACATGGCATCATCCCGCGCGGGCAGCATCGCGATCGCGAACGCGCCGGTCAGCTACGGGGCGTTCGAGCTGACCGTGGGCATCGACCCGAACGTGCCCAGCGGCGCCAGCGTGCTCGAGCAGGTGGCGGCCGCCGGCTACGCCGGGATCGACCTCGGGCCGGTCGGCTATCTCGGCAGCGGCAGCGCGCTGGGCGAGGCGCTGGCCGCCCGCGGGCTCGGCCTGGCCGGCGCGTACCTGGAGCTGCCCTACGCCGACCCTGGCGCCCTGGAGCGAGCCCTCCCGGCCCTGGACGCCATGCTGGATGCCTTCGACGCGGCCGTGCCGTTCCTGCCGGGCCCGCGGCCCCGGCCGACCCTCGCCGACGCCGGCAGCCCGGCCCGGCGGGAGCGCCCGGGCCGGGCCGCCCGGGACCCGTCGTGCGGGCTGAGCGCGCAGCAGTGGGGCAGCTTCGCCCGGGGGCTGGCCCGGGCGGTGGACCGCTGCCGGGAGCGTGGCTACGAGCCGACGTTCCACCCCGAGACCGGCACGCATGTCGAGGCGCCCTGGGAGATCGAGCGGGTGCTGGAGATCTCCGACGTCGGGCTGTGCCTGGAGACCGGGCACATCATGCTGGGCGGCGGGGATCCGCTGGCCGTGATCCGCACCTGGCCGGACCGGATCAACCACGTTCACCTCAAGGACGCCGTGCGCGAGGTCATGCGGCAGATCGAGGCGGACGGGGCCCCGGTCACCGAGATCTGGACCCGCGAGGCCTTCTGCGCGCTCGGCCGCGGCGACCTGGACGTCCCGGCGGTGCTGGACGGCCTGCGCGGGATCGGCTTCACGGGGTGGCTGGTCGTCGAGCAGGACATCTGGCCGCGGACCGCCGGGCGCTTCGCGCGGGCCGCCGCCGATCAGCGCGCCAACCGGGCCTACCTGGCGAAGAGGGGCCTGTGAGATGGCCGCGCCGTTCCGGATCGGGCTGGCGGGGGCGGGCCGGATGGGGCGCACCCACCTGCGTGCGCTGGCCGGCTGCCAGGGCGTGCGGGTGGCGGCGGTGGCCGAGCCGGCGCGCCGCAACCGGGAGGAGGCGGCCGCGCTGGGGTTGCCGGCGCATGCCAGCGTGGCCCAGATGCTGGACGCCGAGCGGCTCGACGGGGTGCTCATCGTCGCGCCCAGCGACCAGCACCTGGCGCTCGTGGAGGAGGTCGCCGCGCGGGGGCTGCCGATCCTGTGCGAGAAGCCCTGCGGCCTGTCGCCCGGGCAGGCGCGGCGGGCGGCGGCGGCGGCCGCCGCCGCCGGCGTGGTGCTGCAGGTCGCGTACTGGCGCCGGTACGTGCCGGCGCTGCGGTCCCTGCGCGAGCGGATCCTCGGCGGCTCGTTCGGGGATGTCCACCTGGTCTGCTGCTACCAATGGGACGAGCGGCCGCCGTCGCGGGAGTTCCGCGCGCACAGCGGTGGCATCGCGGTCGACATGGGCGTCCACGAGTTCGATCAGCTGCGCTGGCTGACCGGGCAGGAGCTGGCCACGGTCGCGGCCGCGTCGCCGCCGCCGGTCATGGAGGCAGGCCTGCCGCCGGACGTGGACAGCGCCCAGGTCCTGGCCCGGTTGTCGGGCGGGACGGTCGGGTTCGTCTCGCTGGGCCGGTTCCATCCGCCCGGCGACATGGCCAGCGCGGAGGTGTTCGGCGCGGCGGGCCGGGCGCGCTGCGACTTCCTCGACCCGGCGGAGGGGGACCGGGCGCAGCTGGCGGCGCTGCGCGCGCAGGCGGAGGGGTTCGCGGTGTACGCCGGCGGGGGCGAGCCCACCGGCGCGAGCGCCGCCGACGCGGTGGCCGCGCTGGACGCCGCCGAGCGGGCGAGCGCCGCCCTCCCGGCCCTGTCCGGGGCGGACCCGCAGTCATGAGCGGGGGCGGCGCGGCCGCGGCCCGGATCGGGATCGTGGGCTACGGGGTGATGGGGAAGGCGCACTGCCACGGGTACCGGGTGGCGCCGATGATCCGCGCGCTCCCGGTGGTGCCCGTGGTGACCGTGCTGGCCGGCCGGACCGGGCCGGCCGTCGCCGCGGCGGCCTCGGCCTATGGCGTGCCCGAGTACGTCACCGACTGGCGGCGGCTCGTGGAGCGGGCCGACGTGGACATCGTCGACATCTGCACGCCGCCGGGAACGCATGCCGAGATCGCGCGCGCGGCCGCCGCAGCGGGCAAGGCCGTGCTCTGCGAGAAGCCGCTCGCGGTCTCGTACGCGCAGGCCGAGGACGCCCTGGCCGCGGTGACCGGGGCGGGCGTGCTCCACGCGGTCGGCTTCAACTACCGGCGGCTGCCGGCACTGGCGCTGATGAGGCAGATGATCGCCGGCGGCGAGGTCGGCGAGGTGCGGCTGTGGCGGGCGACGTGGCTGTCCGATGAGTTCACCGACCCGGCGACCCCGTTCGACTGGCGATTCGACCCGGCGATGGGCGGCACCACGATCGCCGACCTCGGCTGCCACCTGATCGACCTGGCGATGTGGATGGCAGGGGAGATCGAGGCGGTGTGCGCGCAGTCCCAGACGTTCATCCGCGACCGGCCGTCGCCGGACGGCGGCCGCCGGGCGGTCGCCGTGGACGACGCCTCGTCCGCGCTGCTGCGGTTCGCGTCGGGAGCCCGCGGCACCCTCGAGGTGGCGCGGGTGGCCGTGCGCCGGCCCTGCGACTTCACGGTCGAGGTGAACGGCAGCCGCGGCACGCTGTTCTTCAGCTACGCCCGGCTGAACGAGCTGTGGCACGGCGGCGCGGACGAGGACGAGCGGCGCTACGGCATGCGCCGGATCAGGGCGGAGCACCCGTCGCATCCGCTGACGGCCGGGTGGTGGCCGATCGGGCAGGGGATCGGGTACGGCGCCAGCTTCGCCAACCAGGCCGCCGACCTGCTGGAGCGCTGGCCCGCCGGCCCCTGGGCGCCGGGCTTCGGCGAGGGCGCCGCCGTGCAGGCCGTCTGCGAGGCAATGGAGGTCTCCGCCGCGCGCGGGCAGTGGGTGAGGACGGATGAGGTGCTGGCCGCCGCCGCTGATCACGGGCGGCGGCCGGGGCGCGGCCGGGCGGCGGGGTGAGGCGCAGGCCGGCCCGGGCCCCGCGCGGCCTGCGGCGCCGGCCCGGGGCGGGCGCGCTCCTCCTCCGGGGGATGCCTGCGGAAGAAGGCCCAGAACGCCGTGGCGTTGAGGAACTGGAACGCCGCGGCGACCTCGAACGGCAGGGCGAGGCTCACCTCGTCGATCAGGTAGCCGGTGAGCAGCGGGCTGGCCGCCATCGCCAGCTGGCTGGGCACGTTGGACATGGCCGCGACCGCGCCCCGCTCGGCGGGATCGGCCAGCCCCAGCGTGTACGACTGCCGCAGCGGCATGCCGATCCGCTGCACGATCATGCGGACGAAGTACACCAGGCCGGCGACGGCGAAGCCCGGGGCGAGCACCATCGGCACGATCAGGAGCGCCTGCGCGGCGCGCACCACCGCGACGGTCCCGACCAGGGTCCATCGCCTGGCCAGCCGGGCGGCTGAGAGCGCCGAGAACATGGTGGCCGCGTTGATGGCCGCGAACAGCAGGCCGACGTGCCCGGGCCCGGCGCCGAACCGCCGGAAGAACCAGTAGGTGATGAACGGGCCGAACATGCCGACGGCGATCCCGTTGAGCGCGTTGGTGACCCACAGGCGGCGCAGCAGCCAGCGCGAGCGCCGCGGCATCCTGGGCCAGCCGGTCCTGACCGGGGGTCTGGCCGCCCCGGCGCCCGCCGCGGCGCGGGCACCGGGACGGCCGTCGCCTGCGGGCGGGGTGGCCGGCCGGGAGCGGCGCGGCTCGGACAGGCCGAGCGCGATCAGCCCCGCCGCGGCCGAGGCGGCGGCGGCGGCGAGGAACCCGGCGCGGTAGGCGGCGGTCGCCGCCGCCCCGTGCACGTGCGCCGAGGGCGCCAGCAGCGCCAGCAGGCTGCCCGCGAGGGCGCCGAGGGACGAGGCGAACGAGAGCCGCCCGAAGGCGGCGTTGCGGTGCCGGCTGGGGACGCTCTCGGTGATGAACGCCGACTCGGCGGGCAGGTACGGGCCGACCGCTCCCGCCCCTGCGCCGGACCCCCGGCCGAAGCTGCCGAGGGCGCCCGTGGCGAACAGCAGGGCCGGCGATCGGGAGAAGGCGAACGAGACCGCGGCGAGCGCGGTGACCAGCGGCAGCGCCACCAGGAAGGGGCGGCGGCCGACCTGGTCGGACAGGCTGCCGGTCAGCATCGACAGGATCGCCGACGCCGCGGCGACGACCAGCACGTACGCGGCGAGGTCGAGGCCGCTGAACCCCTCGAGCGCCAGGTAGATCGGGGCCAGGACGCCCGCGAGCGAGCGGCCCGCGCTCATCGCCACGCGCGCCCACAGGACCAGGCCGACGTTGCGGCTGTGCCAGGACGGCCGCGCCCATCCTGCCACGGCACTCCACGGGGGCCGCTGCCGGAGCATCGCCCCGACTCTACGACCCCGCCGGGCGCTCGCAGCCCGCCGGGCGCTCGCGGCCCGCCGGCGGGTTCGGGCCGCCGGGATCGGGTAGGGCAAGGCCCGTCACTTTCACCGACAGTGAGGAGCTCGCGATGCTCACGCTCAGCGACGGCGCCGTCTCGGCGATCCGCGCCCTGACGGCCCAGCCGGACCTGCCCGGGGAGGCGGGCCTGCGGATCATGGCGCAAGGCGAGGGAGAGCCCATGCTCCAGCTTGCCCTGGCCGACGGCCCCATGGCCGGGGACCACGTGGTCGAGGAGGGCGGGGCGCGCGTGTTCGTCGAGGCCGCCGCCGCGGACGTGCTGGCCGACAAGGAGCTCGACGCTCAGGTCACCGAGCAGGGAGACCTCGCCTTCCGCCTGTTCGACCAGGCCGGGCGCGCCTGACCCGCGGGGCCGCGGGCCGGCCCCGGCGGGCCGGCCGCCGTCAGCCGATCCGCAGCGGCAGCGCCCGCGGGCCGCGGATCTGACCCGCCGACCAGGTCACCGCCGAGGGATCGGCCAGGGTGAACGAGCCGATCCGCTCCAGCCAGACCTCCAGGGCGACCCTGAGCTCCATCCTGGCCAGGTGCGAGCCGAGGCAGCGGTGGATGCCCAGGCCGAACGCCACGTGCCGGTTCACCTGGCGGTCGATGACGACCTCGTCCGCCCGGTCGAACACGGAAGGGTCGCGGTTGGCCGACGGGAACGACAGCAGGATCCAGTCGTCGGCCCTCATGTCCACGCCGCGCCAGTGCATGTCCTCCTTGACCAGACGCGCCATCGTGACCGGCGCGTAGGCCCGGAGGAGCTCCTCGACGGCCGTCGGCAGCAGGCCGGGATCGGCGAGCAGGCGCTCCAGGTCGGACGGCGTCCGGGCGAGGTGCCACAGGGACGCCCCGATCGCGCTCCACGTCGTGTCGATGCCGGCGATCAGCAGCAGCGCCATCGTGCCGGTCACGTGCTCGGGGGCGAGCTTGCGCCCGTGCAGCTCGGCGCTGATGAGGTAGCTGGTCAGGTCGTCGCGGGGGCGGTCCAGGTGGTCGCGGACCTGCGCGAGCAGGTAGTCGAACAGCGCCGTCATCCGCTCGATCCGCTCCTCCGGCGGCAGGTTGATGCCCTCCAGGGTGGCCTCGACGAACTGCCTGAACCGCGGGCCGTCCCCGGGCGGGAAGCCGAGCATGCGGGCGATCACCCGCATCGGGATGTGCTGCGCGTACTCGCTCGCCGCGTCCACGACGCCGCGGTCGCCGAAGGCGTCGATCAGCGAGTGGCACAGCGCCCTGGTCGCGGGCTCCTGCCGGGAGGCGGCCGTCTTCGTGAACGCCGGGAGCAGCAGCCTGCGGGCGTCGTGATGGAACGGCGGGTCGGAGGAGATCGGCGGCGAGCCGCCGGCCGGCGCGATCTGCCTGGGCGGCCGGAAGTTGCTCATGATGATCGACCGGGAGGAGAACCGCTCGGTGTCATAGGCGATGGCCGCCACGTCCTCGTACCGGGTCGGCAGCCAGCCCCCGCCGAACCGCTCGGTGCGGGCGATCGGGCAGCGCTCGCGCAGGCCGGCCAGGATCGAGTAGAAGCCCGTGGCCCATTCGGGCTCCAGGTGGGAGAAGTCGGTGGCCCAGTCCGAGACCGGGCCGGTGACGATCTCGCTGCGGGTGCCGAGCGGCCGCTCGTCCCGTTCCCCGCGGAGATCCCTGGCGAAGCGCTCGTCCCCGGGCATGTCAGCCGTCCCCGGGCAGGTCGATCGCCCGCTCCGGGCAGTTCGACGCGGCCAGGCGCGCCTTGCCCGCCAGGGCGGGCGGCACCGCGCCGTCGCCGAGCACCTGCCCGTAGCCCTCGTCGTCGTCGCCGAACAGCTCGGGGGCCAGGTCATAGCAGCGGCCATGCCCCTGGCACCGCTCGGGGTCGATCCTCACCCGCACCGGGCGCCCTCCTGTCCGCGCGGGGCCGCTGGCGCGGCAGCCGTTCGCCGGCGGTCACGCCCGCGATCGGCCCCATGGCAGGGAATGAAAGGAATTAAATGAACGTTCATCCGGCCCGTCAAGCGGGGCCCGCGACCAGCCAGCCGGCCGCGCCGGAGGCGGCGTGGTCCAGGTGATGGTCGAGGATCTCGTAGCGCCCGGGGGCGGCGACGGTGAACTCCACGAACCCGCCCTCGCCCGGCATGAGGTTGAGCGTCTGGGCGGCGCCGTCGGCGGGGTTGCCCGGCCGCAGGAGGTACCCGCCGTTGCTGAACACCGTGTCGAACTGGGCGCCGACCACGTGGAACGCGCTGTCGTCGCTGGGCCCGGCGTCGAGCACCCAGATGCGGACCCGCTGGCCGGCCCGCACCCGCAGCGGCGAGTACAGGTACTGGTCCGCGTAGCCGTTGAAGACGACCGCGTCGGCCTGGCCCCGGAGCATCTTCGCGTAGTCTCCGGGGCGGCCCTGCGGCCCCAGGTAGAGCTCGGACTGGACGATCAGGAACTCGCGGGCGACCCGGGCAAGCCGGGGCGGGTCGATGATCATCGCGCCGAACATGCCGTTGGCCACGTGCTCCAGCACCGGGGCGGTGCCGCAGTGGTAGAGGAAGATCCCCGCGTACCTGACGCGGAAGCGCTCGGTGACCGACTGCCCGGGCCCGACCGTCCGCATCGCCTCCATCGGCTGGCTCGCCGCGTGGAAGTCGATCGAGTGATCCATGCTGGTCCGGTTGACCAGGGTGACGATGAACAGGTCGCCGACGTGGCCGCGCAGCGTCGGCCCGGGGACCTGCCCGTTGAACGTCCACATGTCCTGCCTGACCCCGGGCGCGACCTGCATGACGCGGTCCCGCGCGATCAGGGTGACCCGGTGGACGGTGCCGCCGGGGGCGGGAGCCAGCGCCGGGCCGAACGGATGCCAGCCCGGCCCGGGGCGCGCGCCGGGGCTGATGACCGCGTCCGGAGCCGGGTGCCTGGCCCGGCCGGCGGCCGGCCGGGCGCCGGCGGCCGCGCGGATCGTGAGGACCATTCCCGCGGCCTTGTGCCCCGGCACGGTGCACCAGGCCTGCTCGGTGCGGCCGACCACGCCGAAATCGGCCGTCCGGCTCTGCCCCGGGCCGAGCATGCCGGTGCCGACGGCCCCGCCCTCGAGCTGGAGGTCATGGCTCAGGGCGCCGGTGTTGACGACGTGGAGCACCAGCCGGGTGCCGCGGCGGACGGTCAGGGACGAGGGCCGGACGAACATGTCGCCGAGCTCGACCCGCGCGGTGGTCACCGGGCCGCCGGCCACGCGGCCGGCCGGGCCGCCGGCGGGCCGGCCCGGCCACAGCGCTGCCGCTGACATGATCGCCGCCGCCACGGAGATCGCGATCGCGGCCGCGGGAAGGGCGGCCGGCGGGAATCCCGGCCGGGCTGGGGCCGGCGGCGGCGGGCCGGCCGGGCCCGGCCGCGGGGCGCGGGCGGCGCGGAGCAAGCGGACCGGCGTCACCGACAGGTTGACGGCCAGCAGGAGGCCGGCGGCGGCGAGCAGGCCGCCGCCGGCGGCCGTCGCGGCGGGCCAGGACGCCGCGAGGCCGGCGCAGGCTGCCGCCAGCCCGGCGGTGAGCAGCAGGTAGGTGGCCGCGGCCGCACGGTGGCCGTAGAGGTCGGCGAAGCCCAGCGGCCGGCCGGAGACCGTGCGGACGCCCCGGGCGCGGAGCACGGACCAGACGATGAACGGCACGATCTTGTGGGCATGCCCGGCGACCGCCTCGAGCAGCCAGGCGGCGGCCGCGGCGACCGCGCCGGCCGCCAGCGCCATGCCAGCGTGATGATGGCGGCCGATCACCAGCGCCGCCGCGAGCGCCAGGCCCGCCGAGGCGGGCAGCCATGCCGCGGCGGTGATCAGGTACGCCAGGTACAGGTCGGGCTTGCGGCGCCGGCGGCGCAGGTGCTGGGCGAGCGATGCCAGGTGGGCGGCCAGGCCGATGGCGAGCATCGCCGCGCCGGCCCAGGCCAGCCCGGCGAGGCCGAGCAGCAGCCCGGGGGACAGCAGCGCCACTCCGCCGGGAATGGCCAGCACCGCGGTCCACGCGGCCGCCTGCCGGCCGGGCACGTGCGCGAGCAGGAACATCGGCCACAGCTTCCCGGCCACGCTGGCGTAGGTGAGCCCCAGCCAGGCGAACAGGCCGATGACGGCATGCGCAGCAAGGACGTGGCCGGGCAGCCCGAACCAGCCGCCGCGCAGGTCGGCGACGTAGACGACGCCGAACGCCGCGGTCGCGGCGAATCCGGCCACGGCCAGGCGCAGGCCGGCCACCGGCGCGCCCCGGCCGCGCGCCGAGAGCGGCGGCCACAGGTTGACCACCAGGAGGATGACCGCCGTGGCCGCGCAGGCGCCGCCCGCCTCGATCACCGCCTGGCGCCCGGCCGCGAAGCCGGCGGGCAGCAGCCAGGCGGCGCCCAGCCAGGCCAGGAAGGTGGCCCGGCCGAGGCGGACCGAGCGCAAGGGCCGGCGGGTCACCACCGGGGTGAACTGATGCAGCGCGCCGAGCACGGCCATCGACAGCGTCGCGAGCATGCCGGCGTGCGCGGCGGCGACGACCTCGGCGGCGGTCGGATCGCCCGCCGCCGCCCGCGCGGCCCAGGCCAGCGCCGCCCCGCAGGCGACCAGGCCGGCCGCGGCGGCGGCCAGGAAGCTCAGCGGCAGCGAGGGCGGGGGCACGTCGCCCGGGACGCCGGGCGGCCGGCCCGGCCAGGCGCCCTCGCGTGGCCCGCCGGCTCCGCCGGGTGCCCCGGCCATGTCGGTGGTCGTCACCGCCGCTCCTTCCCGCGCGGCCGCGGCCGCCCGCGCGCCCGCCGCGCTGCATGGCACTTTAATCTAGTAGTTACTAGAAGTATCATGCGAACCGGAGGCGCGCCGCAGGCAGGGGCGGCGGCGGCCGGTGGTGGCGGGGGCTCCGGGCGGAGCCCCGGGAAGGAGGCCGATGTGGCGACCGTGGACGCCCGGCCGATCATCGCCGCGGGAGGCGAGCCGTTCGACACGATCATGGCGGCGGTCGCCGGCCTGGCCCCCGGCGAGGACCTCGTGGTGATCGCTCCGTTCGAGCCGGTCCCGCTGGAGGGGGTGCTGGGCGCGCAGGGCTTCTCCTACGAGGTCGCGCAGCTCGGCGGTGACTGGCGGGTCACGTTCCGCCGGGCGTCATGAGCGGGCTGGCGGCGTCCGCGTGGCAGGCCCTGGCGGGCGTGTACGATCCCGAGCTTGGCCTGGACATCGTCTCGCTGGGCCTGGTGTACGACGTCCGCGAGGAGGCCGGGGGCGTGCTGGTCGAGATGACGCTCACCACGCCCGGCTGCCCGGTGTCGGAGATCCTGCCGGAGATGGCGAGGGAGGCAGTCGCCCAGGCGGTCGGGCCGGGCGCGGCGGTCGGGGTGCGGCTGGTCTGGGATCCGCCGTGGACCCCGGACATGATGAGCCGCAGGCTGGCGGACGGCCCGTTCCCGCTCGGGTCCTAGGCGGACGGCGATGGCCGCGGACCTGCAGCGCGAGGCCAGGGCGCTGGGGGATCCCACGCGCCACCGGCTGTTCCGCTACATCGCCGAGGCGCCCGGCCCGGTCACGGTGGGCGAGCTCACCGGCCACGTCGGCCTGAACCACAACGCGGTCCGCCAGCACCTGGCGGTGCTCAAGGATGCCCGGCTGGTGACCGAGGAGACCGAGCACCGGGAGCGGCCGGGGCGTCCCCGGCTGCGGTACCGGCTCGACCCGGAGGCGGCGGGGCGCTGGGGCACGCCGGGCGCCTACGCGTGGCTGGCCGGGATCCTGTCGGCCGCGGTCCGCCGCGGGCTCACCGCCCGCCAGGCCGGGCGGCGGGAGGGGCGGGCCAGGGCGGCCGCGCTGGCCCCCGGCGGCGATCCGGTGGACGTGCTGGAGCAGGAGATGACCCGGCGGGGGTTCCGCCCGGCGCGGGGCGGCGACGGCGACAGCCTTGAGTTCGTCCTCGGCCGGTGCCCGTTCGCCGAGGTCGCCGCCGGCGACCCGCAGACGATCTGCCAGCTCCACCTCGGCCTCGCGGAGGGCTTCGCCGAGGGCGCCGGCGGCGTCGAGGTGGCCGGCCTGGAGGTCCAGGAGGCCCGCCGGGCCGGGTGCAGGCTCCTCGTCCGCCGCCTCCCGCGCCCTCAGCCGGCGAGGTGAGGTGAGGGAGCGGCCGGCCCGGACCGCCAGGCGCGGTGCCGGGACGCCGCGGGTCACCCCGCGGGGCTGGCCGCCGCCGCGACCATGACGCACGCGGGATCATCGCCCAGCGGGTCCCCGGTGGCCGCGTAGGCGCGGGACCGCGAGCCCCCGCACAGGTCGGCGTGCTCGCACCGGCCGCAGCGGCCGGGGAACTCGGCCGCCCGGATCGCGCGCAGCAGCGGGTCATCCCGGTAGATCTCGCGGAGCGGCCGGCTGCGGATGTTGCCGAGGGCGACGGGAAGGAACCCGGCGGGCAGGACCGTGCCGTCATGGGCGACGAAGATGACGCCCTTGCCGTCGCGGGTGGGGGAGGCGTGCGCGGGCGGGCGGCGGACGGGCGGCCCGAGCAGAACGGCCAGCCGCCCGGCCAGGCGGGCGTAGAGCGCCCCGCCGGGCGGCGGCCCTCCGGCCCGGCGCTGGGCGGCGACCCGGCGGAAGAAGGGCGCCTCCACCGCCCGCACCGTCAGGCGGTATCCGGAAGCGTCGTAGAGGAAGTGGCACACCTCCTCGTGCTCCGCCGGGCTGATCGCCCCGGTGGCGGTGCCACGGCCGACGTGCACGAGGAAGAAGACCTCCCAGACACGGCAGCCGGCCCGGGCGACGATCGCGGCGATGTCGGCGAGCTCGGCCGCGTTGGCGCGCATCACCGTGGTGTTGACCTGGACGGCGACGCCGGCCGCGGCGAGATCGCGCAGGGTCGCGAGCGTCGCGTCGAAGTGGCCCGGCACCCCGCGGATCGCGTCGTGCGTGGCGGCGCTGGCGCCGTCCAGGCTGACCGACACCGCCTTGACGCCGCTCGCGGCGATGTCGTCGAGCAGGTCGCCGGCCAGCGGGGTGACCGAAGGTGACAAGGCGACCGGCACCCCGAGCCGGGTCGCGTAGCCGACCAGGTCGAGCAGGTCCGGCCGCATCAGGCAGTCACCACCGGTCAGCACGAGCACCGGGAAGGGCCGGCCGAACCCGGCGACCTGGTCGATCAGGCGCCGGCCCTCGTCGTGGCTCAGCTCGCCGGGCAGCGGCTCGGCCCGGGCGCTGGCCCGGCAGTGACGGCAGGCCAGCAGGCAGGCCCGCGTGGTTTCCCAGAAGACCAGCATCGGCCGCTGGTCGAACAGGGCAGGCGGCCGCCTGCGGCGCGCGGGCGCGGGCGTGGTCATCGGCGTGTCCCCTCCGGCAGCCGCCCGGGGCGGGCGGCCGGCGTCGGCCATCCTGCCGCATCACGCGGCGCCGCCCCAGGGACCATGGTCACCTGTCCGGCCGGCCGCAGTGCCCCGTGGCCCGGGGCGGGATTTCCCCGTTCAGCCTAGGTGCGAGGACCCGGCAGGCGGCACAATCGCTGCATGACTGGCATCAGCCGGCCGGGCGCCGGCCTGACGTCCTGGTGCGTGGCCCTGTGCCTGGCGGCGGCTGCCTGCTCGGGCGGCTCCGCCGGATCCGGCGCGCAGCGGCACCGGCCGCCCCGGGCCACCGAGCCTGCCGCCGCCCAGCCGTCGGCCGGGCCGGCCGCGGCGGCCGCGGTGAAGGCGCTCTGGCTGGAGTTCTTCAACGGCGCCGTCCCGATCCCCACGCGACTGCGCCTGCTCCAGGACGGGCAGGCCTTCGCCCCGTTCGTGCGGTCGCAGGAGAGGACCCAGATCGGCGCCCTGGTGCTGGAGGCGTCGGCGGCCGTCTCCTCGGTGGTGGTCGGCACGGGCACCGCCGCCGTCACCTACACGATCCTGCTCGGCGGCAAGCCGCTGGCCAAGGGCCTGCACGGCACCGCCGTGTACCAGGGCGGACGCTGGCGGGTGGGCGCGCGGACGTTCTGCGGGCTGCTCCGCCTCGCCTACGGCAAGGCGGGCCGTGCGATCCCCGCGGCCTGCGGGGGCTAGCGCGATGACCGGGGCGCCCGCCGCCCCCGCCGCCCCCGCCCCGGCGCTCGCCGCCCGCGCCGGCCGGCGCGGCCGGCCGGTCGCGCTCACGGCGCTGTGCACGCTGCTGTTCCTCACGTTCTTCGACAACACCGTGGTGAGCGTGGCGCTGGCCAGCATCCAGGCCGACCTGCGCGCGGGGGTGTCGGCGCTGCAGTGGGTGGTCGGCGTCTACGCCCTCGCCTTCGCCTCGCTCATGCTGGCCTTCGGGATGCTCGCCGACGAGCTCGGCCGCAAGAAGGTCATGCTCGGCGGGGCACTGGCGTACTGCGCCGGAGCGGCGGTCTCCGCGCTCGCACCCGGCACCGGCGTGCTGATCGCCGGCCGCGCGGTCATGGGCCTGGGCGCGGCGGCCAGCGAGCCCGGCACGCTGTCGATGATCCGCCAGATCTACCCGGACGAGCGGAGCCGCAACCGGGCCCTGGGCGCGTGGGCCGCGGTCTCCGGCCTGGCCCTCGCCCTCGGCCCGGTCCTCGGCGGCACGCTGGTCGGCCTGTGGAGCTGGCGCGGTGTCTTCTGGTTCGACGTCGCCTTCGGGCTGGCCGCCACGGTCGCGGCCGCCCTGGTGCTGCCCGAGAGCGCCGATCCCCGGGCCGGGCGGGCCGATCTGGCTGGCACCGCCCTGTGGGCCGGCGCGCTGGCCGCGCTGATGGTCGCGGTGCTCCGCGGGGAGACGTCGGGCTTCGGGGCGCCCGCGGTCGTCGCGCTGCTGGGCACCGCCGCGCTGGCCGCCGCGGGCTTCGCCGTCCGGGAGCGCCGGGCCACCCGGCCCCTGCTGGACCTCGGCTTCCTGCGCTCCCCGCGCTTCGCGACGCCCAACCTGGTGGCTTTCTGCTGCTACTTCGCGACCTTCGCGATCTTCCTGTTCACCGCCCTGTACCTGACCGTGGCCGCCGGCTACTCCGGGTTCCGCGTCGCGGCGGTGTTCCTGCCGATGGCCGCCGTCATGATCGGCGCCTCCGTGCTGGCCGGCCGCTGGACGACGACCGCCGGCATCCGCTGGTCGCTGGCCGGCGGCTGCCTGGTGTTCATGGCCGGGCTGCTGGCGACCGGCGCCGCCCTGGGGCCGCACCCGCGCTACCTGCCCCTCGCCGCGGCGCTCGCGGTGGCGGGCGCCGGCCTCGGCGCGAGCGTCGTGCCGGTCACCTCCTCGGTGCTCACCGCGGTGCCGGCGCAGCGGTCGGGCATGGCCGCGTCGGCCACCAACACCAGCAGGGAGGTCGGCGCGGTGGCCGGGGTCGTCATGCTCGGCGCGCTGGTCAACGCCGAGCTGAAGTCGGGCCTGCTCGGCGAGATGGCCAGGCTCCGCCTGCCGGGCGCCCTGCGCGCGCTCGTCATCCAGGCGGTGGAGAACGGCGGCGGGACCCTGGCGCTCGGCGCCGGGCCCGGCGCCGGCGCCGGCCCGGCCGGCGGGCTGGCCGGGCAGCTCTTCCAGGCCGGCTACGCGGCGTTCGAGTCGGCGCTGCACGCGGCCCTCTACCTGTCGGCCGGGCTGGTGGCGGCCGCGGCGGTCCTCGCCGCGGTCACCCTGCGCGGGGCGCCGGGGCGGGCTACCCGGCGGCGGCCACGGCGCCCCGCCGGCTAGCCGTGCGGAGGTTCCCCGGGAACCTGGTGCCAGAGCCGTGCGGGGTCCGCGCGGCGTCGCGCCGGGCGCCGTGCCGTGCCCGGGATGCCGCGAGTGGTTGGCCCGCGCCAGCAGCGGCGACAATCGCCAGGTGAGCCCTGTCCGGCGGATCTGGCTCGCGCTGCTGCTGGTGGCCGCGATCATCGCCGCGGGCACGGCCGGCTATGCCGCGCTGGGCTTCGGCGGGCTCGACGCCCTGTACCAGACCGTCACGACGATCACGACGGTGGGCTTCCGCGAGGTGCACCCGCTGGGCACCGCCGGGAAGGTCTTCACGATCGTGCTGATCCTCGCCGGGGTGGGCACGGTCCTGTACGCGTTCAGCGTCGTGCTCGGCATCCTGGTGGAGGGCCACCTGCGGTCGCACCTGGGGAGGCGCCGGATGGAGCGGACCATCGCCCGGATGAGCGGGCACACGATCGTGTGCGGATGGGGCCGGGTGGGCCAGGCGGCCGGGCGGTTCATCACCGGGCTGGGCGGCCGGGTGGTGGTCGTCGACCGGGATCCCGGCCGGGTGGACGGCGCCGGCCTGCCGGCCGTCGCCGGGGACGTGACCGACGACGACGTGCTGCGCCGGGCGGGCCTGCTGCGGGCCGGCGCGCTGGTCGCCGCGATCGGCACCGACGCGGAGAACGTGTACGTCACGCTCTCTGCCCGGGCGCTCCGGCCCGACCTGGTCATCGTCGCGCGCGCGCGCACGGCGGACTCGGAGGCGAAGCTGCTGCGCGCCGGGGCGACCCGGGTGGTGAACCCGCAGCGGATCGGCGGCCAGCGGATCGCGGCGGCCGCGCTCCAGCCGAACGTCGTGGAGTTCCTCGACGTGGTGGTGCATGACGGCAGCCTGGAGTTCCGCCTGGAGGAGGTGACGGTGAGCGCCGGGTCGCGGCTGGCCGGGCGCACCCTGCACGACGCCGACATCGGTGAGACGACCGGGGCGCTGGTGCTGGCGCTGCGGGCCTCCGGCGGGGAGTTCCTCGCCAATCCGCCGCGGCACTCCCCGGTCGAAGCCGGGGCCGTGCTGATCGCCGTCGGCACCCGGCGGCAGCTCGACGCGCTGCGGGCGGCGGCCCGCGAGCCCGGCTGAGGCCGGCCGGGAGCCGGCCCGGCCGGCCTCCCGGCCAGCAACGCCGGCGGTGCTCTGCGTTCCCGGGCCGGCCGCCGGGCGTGACGGCGCCGGCCTCGCGCACTACCGTGGGCGGTGCGCCGTCACCGGCCCGGGCGCGACAGGCAGAGCAGGCAGATCCGGAAGGCGGAACCGTGGCACCTGGTCCCGTGCTCAGCTGCGAGGGCCTGCGGCGCAGGTTCGGCGGCATCGTCGCCGTCGACGGGGTCGGCTTCGTCATCCAGGCCGGGGAGACCTACGGCCTGCTCGGCCCGAACGGGGCGGGCAAGACGACGACGATCTCGATGATCGCCGGCCTGCTTCAGCCAGACGCCGGGCGGATCGTCGTGTCCGGCGAGCCGGTGAGCACCCGCGCGGTAGCGGTCCGGCGGCTGATCGGCTACGTGCCGCAGGACCTCGCGATCTACCCGGACCTGTCGGCCAGGGAGAACCTGGTCTTCTTCGGCAGGCTCTACGGCATGCCGGCGGCGCGGGCGCGGGAGCGGGCCAGCGAGGTGCTCGAGCTGACCGGCCTGGCTGACCGGGCCGGCGACCTGGTGAAGACGTACTCGGGCGGGATGAAGCGGCGGCTGAACATCGGCCTCGGCCTGCTGCACCGTCCCAGGCTGCTGATCCTCGACGAGCCGACCGTCGGCGTCGACCCGCAGAGCAGGAACGCCATCCTGGAGAGCGTCGAGAGCCTGGCCGGCGAGGGGATCGCGGTGCTCTACACCACGCACTACATGGAGGAGGCCGAGCGCCTGTGCGACCGGGTGGGGATCATCGACCACGGCGCGCTGATCGCCGAGGGCACCCGCGACGAGCTGGTGAGCATGGTCGGCGGCCGGGACCGGGTGCGCCTGCTGGCCCCCGGCGACCTGGGCGCCTGGGCCGCTGCGCTGGCCGGCCGGGAGTGGGTGCACGAGGCGAGCGTGACCGGCCAGGGCGTGGACCTGATGGTGACCGGCGCCCGGGGCCATCTGGCGGAGATCCTGGCGGCGGCGGCGCAGGCCGGCGTCACCGTCCGCTCCGTCGAGGTCACCGAGCCGGACCTGGAGGCGGTCTTCCTGCACCTGACCGGCCGGGCGCTGCGGGACTGAGGGGAGCCGCCCGGTGCGGGCCGCGCTGCTGATCTGCGCCAAGGACCTGCGCTCCCGCCTCAGGGACCGGTCCGCGCTGCTGGTGGGGATCGTGGTGCCGTTCGGCCTGGCGTTCATCTTCAGCCTGATCCTCGGCGGGGTCACCGGGCGATCCCAGGCCATCCGCCTCGGGGTGGTCGACCTGGATCACGGGCCGGTCGCCGCCCGCTTCACCGGCCAGGTGCTCCCCGCCGTCGCGCGGAGCGGCGTCGTGACGGTCCGGCGGGAGCCGACGGCGGCCGCCGGCCGGCGGCTGACCGCGAGCGGGGCGCTCGGCGCGGTGATCGTGATCCCGCGGGGCTTCTCCGCCCGGGTGAGGTCGGGCGGGCCGGCGTCCCTGACGGTCATCGGCGACGCCGCCTCGCCGATCTCCGGCCAGGTCGCCCTGGCGATCGCCGGGGGGTTCGCCGCGGAGCTCAACCGGGTGCGCCTGTCGGTGGCCGCCGCGCTCCGCGACCTGGGCCCCGCGCCGCCGCCGGCGGCGGCGGTGCGGCGGCTGGCCGCCCGCGCGGCGGCCGCCGCGTCCCCGGTCACGGCCCAGGACGTGTCCGCGGCGAGCAGGCAACTGGACACCAAGTCGTTCCTCGCCGCCGGGATGGCGGTGTTCTTCCTGTTCTTCACCGTGCAGTTCGGCGTGACCAGCCTGCTTGAGGAGCGCGGCGACGGCACGCTGGCCCGGCTGCTCGCCGCGCCGGTGTCCCGGGCGTCGGTCCTCGGCGGGAAGCTGGCCACCAGCTTCCTGCTGGGAGTCCTCAGCATGGCGGTGCTCGAGGTGGCCACGAGCGTGCTGCTCGGCGCCTCCTGGGGGGATCCCCTCGGCGTGGCCGTGCTCACCGTCGCCGCGGTCCTCGCCGCCACCGGCATCATGGCGCTGGTCGCGACGCTCGCGAAGAACGCCGAGCAGGCCGGGAACTGGCAGGCCGTCGTCGCGGTGGTCCTCGGGCTGCTCGGCGGCACGTTCTTCCCGGTGTCCGAGGCGCCGGGGGTGCTGGCCAGCCTCACGTTCGCCGCGCCGCAGGCGTGGTTCCTGCGCGGCCTCGGCGACCTGCGCGGTGCCGGCCTCCCGGCGGTCTGGGTGCCCGCCCTCGCGATGCTGGGCTTCGCCGCGGTCACCGGCGCCGTGGCGCTGGCCAGGCTGCGCCGGGTCGCGGAGGTGTGAGCGGTGAAGGCGCTGTCGATCGGCCTGGTCAACCTGCGCCGCGCGTTCCGCCAGCGGTCCAACGTGTTCTTCGTCTTCGTCTTCCCGATGCTGCTGATCCTGGTGCTCGGCGTGACGTTCGGCGGGGCGGCCACCCCGCGGGTCGGCGTGGTGAGCGCCGGCTCGGGGCCCCTGGGCACGGCCCTGGTCCGCCAGCTCGAAGGGCTCCCGCACCTGAAGGTGGTGGCTGTCGGCGGCCCGGCCGCGCTGGTCACCGACGTCGCGCGCGGGAACCTCGGCGCCGGGCTGGTGATCCCCCGCGGGTACAGCGAGGCGATCCGCGGCGGCCGGGCCGTGGCCCTGCGGTACGTGCAGCGCCCGGACCCGTCGTCCCGCCAGCTCGGCCAGGCCATCCAGGGGGTGGTCGCCGCGCAGGCGGCCGTGCTCGGCGCGGCCAGGTTCGCCGTCGCCCAGCACGCGGCGCCGGGCTTCCAGGCCGGCCTGGCGGCGGCGCGCCGGGCGGAGGCGCTGGTGCCCGCCGTGACGGTGCGGCCGGCGAGCGCCGGCACGGTCCCGTTCGCCCAGCGGGTCGGGGAGTTCGACGAGGGCGCCTGGACCGAGCTGGTGCTGTTCCTGTTCCTCACCGCGATGACCGGGGCGGTGGGGCAGATCGAGGTGCGCCGGCTCGGGCTGTCCCGGCGCATGCTCGCCACGCCCACCCCGCCGTCGGCGGTGATCGCCGGGGAGGCCCTCGGGCGCTTCCTGGTCGCGATCATCCAGGCCGCCGTGATCATCACGGGGTCGGCGCTGCTGTTCGGGGTCGGCTGGGGCAGCCCGCCGGGCGTGGCCGCCGTGGTGATCGTGTTCAGCCTGGTGGCGGCAGGCGCCGGGATCCTGGTCGGGACGCTGTTCCGCAACGAGCAGCAGGCGATCGGGGTCTGCCTGCTGCTCGGCCTCGGGCTCGGCGCCCTCGGCGGCTGCATGGTGCCGCTGGAGCTGTTCTCCCCGGCGATGCGGGCCGTCGCGCACGTGACCCCCCAGGCCTGGGCGAACGACGCGTTCGCCCGGCTGGTCGGCGACGGCGCGACGATCGCGGGCATCGCGCCGCAGCTGGCCGTGCTCGCCGGCTACGCGGCCGCGGTGCTCGCCCTGGCGAGCTGGCGGCTGCGCCGGGTGCTCACGGCGTAGCCGGCGGGGCCCCGCCGGCCCCGGGCCCGCCCGCGAGCCGGTCCCGCGCCTGGCCGGCCTCGGCGAGGGCGCGGGCGCCCAGGCTCATGATCCGCAGCATGCCCTCGGAGTCGTGGTGGTCGAAGTCGCCGACCGCCTCCATGCTGACGTGCTCCCCGCGGTACAGGCTGTGCGGCGCGTCGCCCAGCGAGCGCTCGATGATCGCGCCCTTGTACAGGTCCACCCGGACCGTGCCGGTGACCAGGCGCGAGACCTCCTCGACCGCCCGCTCGGCCATGGACGAGGCCAGCGTGAACCACCGCCCCGCGTACACCTGCGCGGCGATCACCCGCGAGGCCGCGGCGAAGAACTCGCGCGCCGGGGCGTCGAGGACGAGCTGGCGGAGCAGCTCGTAGCAGTGGCCGAGCAGCTCGATGCCCGGCTGCTCGTAGATGCCGCGGCTCTTCAGGCCGACCAGCCGGTTCTCGACCACGTGGACCAGGCCGATGCCGTGCGCGCCGGCCCGCTCGTTCGCGATCCTGAAGGCCTCGGCCAGGCCGACGGCCCGCCCGTTGATCCGCACCGGCCGGCCGGCCTCGAAGCGCACCTCGAACGCCTCCGGCTCATCGGGCGCGTCCTGCGGCCACCGGGTCATCACCGGCCGGACGAGCGTGGCGGGGGTGTCCAGCGACTCCAGGTCCCCGGCCTCGTGGGTCAGCCCCAGCATGTTCGCGTCAGTGCTGTACGGGTCCTGCTTGGTCGCCCGGATCGGGATCTTCCGCTCGGTGCAGAAGTCGATCATGTCGGCGCGGCCCCGGAACCTGGCGAGGAACTCCTCGTCCCGCCACGGCGCGTAGAGCCGGACCGAGGGCGCGAGGTGGTTGAGCGCGACCTGGAACCGCACCTGGTCGTTGCCGCGGCCGGTGCTGCCGTGGGCCAGGCAGCCGATCCGAAGCCCGGCCAGCTCGCGCGCGAGGCCGTGGACGAGGACGTGCCGGGCGATCCCGGTGGTGTTCCAGTAGCCGCCGTCGTACCGGGCGTCCGCCTGGACCAGCCGCAGGCCGGCCTCGGCGAGCTCGCCGGTCAGCGGGATCAGGCGGAACCCGGCCGCGCCCGCGGCGAGCATGCGGCGCTCGATGTCGCCGATGTCGTCCTCGTCCGGCTGGCCGAGGTCGCCGGTGAGGCAGATCACCCGGATCCCGCGGTCGGCGAGCCACCGGGTGATCGTGCAGCTGTCCAGCCCGCCCGACCCGGCGAACGCGATCGTCGTCCCTGGCTCGAGCTCGGTCACCGAGCGCACGTCACCGGCGTTCACGGCTGGCTTCCCGTCCTGTCCCCGGCCCGGCCGTCCGATGGCCGGGTCAGCCGCCATGCTAGCCGTGCCGCCGGGCGGCCCACGACCGGCGGGGATCCGTGCCCGGTCATCGCGGGGAGATTCCCGCCGGCCGCGGGATCCCTGCGCCTTCGGCCTGTCCGAGCCCGCCAGGCCCGGCATCTGCTTGCCTGCTGCGGGATCCCTACTGCTCCGACAGGATCGCCTCGAGCTCGGCCAGCGGGTCGCGGACGGCCGGGCCGGTGACCTCGACCATGGCCCGCCGGATCGTGCCGGTGAAGGGGAATGGCGCCTCGTAGCCCTCGCCGACCGCCGGCCCCCACTCGTAACCGCAGGTCAGCCCCGCGCCGGCGCCGTTGAACCCGGACGGGGTGAACTGCGGGATCGGTCCGTGCGCCACCTGGCGGCCGTCGACCCGCAGCACGCCGGTCCCGCCCGGCCCGCCGGGATCCTTGCGGAACGCGTACTCCACCCGGTGCGCCCCGGGCGCCAGCGGCCGCCTCGCGGCGATCACGTGGCGCTCCTTGCCGTACAGGTTGTGCACGTAGCGCAACCGCCCGCCGAGGACGTGCAGGGACCAGCCGCCGAGCGCCGAGCCCATCGCGAGCAGCACGCCGTCGGCCGGGCCGGGCCCGGGGACGGCGAGGTCGACGATCAGGACGTGCGAGCGGTTCCGGACGTTGACCGCCGCGGACTCGGGCACCTGCGCGGCACCGGGGAAGTAGCGGTGGGAACGGCGCGGGCGGCGGTGGTCGGGCCTGGGGTGCACGAGCGCCCACAGCACCCGGTTGTCCAGCGGCAGGACCTGGTTGCGCCGGGCCTCCTGCCACCACAGCCCGGTCAGCTCCGCGACCAGGGCGGGGTGCTCGGCGGCCAGGTCCCGGCACTCCGACCAGTCCCGTTCGACGTGGTACAGCTCCCAGGTGTCCGCGTCGAACGGGGCGTTGGGATCGGCGTCGTCGTAGAGCGGGCCGATCGGGTGGAACGCAACCGCCTTCCACCCCCGGTGGTAGATCGCCCGGGAGCCGAACATCTCGAAGTACTGGGTGACGTGCCGCTCGGGCTCGCCGCCGCCGCCGGGCCGCAGCAGGTAGGCGAAGCTCACCCCGTCCAGCGGCGCCTGCGCCACGCCGCCGATGACCGGCGGCGGCTCGATCCCGGCGAGCTCGAGCACGGTGGGCATGACGTCGATCGCGTGGGTGAACTGGCGCCGGACCGCGCCCTCGTCCAGCCCGCCGGCCGGCCAGGCGACGATGCACGGGTCGGCGATCCCGCCCTGGTGGACCTCGCGCTTCCACCGGCGCAGCGGGGTGTTCCCCGCCATCGCCCAGCCCCACGGGTAGTTGTTGTGGGTGGCCGGCCCGCCGATCTGGTCGATCCGGGCGTGCATCTCCTCGGTGCCCGCCGGGTCGAGGTTGAGCAGGCGCACGTCGTTGAGCGACCCGGCGGCGCCGCCCTCGGCGCTGGCGCCATTGTCGGAGACCACCACGACGACGGTGTTCTGCCCCTCGCCGAGGTCGTCGATGAACGCGAGGACCCGGCCGATCTGCTCGTCGGCGTGGGAGAGGAACCCGGCGAAGCACTCCATGAACCGCGCGGCCACCTCCCGCTCGGCGGCGCTCAGGCTCTCCCAGGCCGGCACCCAGGCGGGCCGCGGCGACAGGGCCGTCGAGGAGGGGAACAGGCCGAGCTCCAGCTGCCGCCGGTAGGCCCGCTGCCGCCACTCGTCCCAGCCGTCGTCGAACCGGCCGCGGTAGCGCTCGCGCCAGGCCGGCGGCGGCTGGTGCGGGGAGTGGCAGGCGCCGGTGGCGAAGTACAGGAAGAACGGCCGGCCGGCGTCGGCCGCGCGCAGGTCGGCGAGGAACCCTATGGCGTGGTCGGCCAGGTCCTGGCTGAGGTGGTAGCCGTCGGCGTAGGCCGCGGGCGGCCGCACCGAGTGGTTGTCGTGGTAGAGCGCGGGCGCGAACTGGTGCGTCTCGCCGCCGTGGAACCCGTACCAGCGGTCGAACCCGCGGGCCAGCGGCCAGGTGGCCCGGGAGGCGCCCAGGTGCGTCTCGTGCTCGGGAGTCAGGTGCCACTTGCCGGCCGCGTAGCAGGCGTACCCGCGCTCGCGCAGGACCTCCGGCAGGAAGCCGTTCTCCCGCGGCGGCCTCCCCCAGTAGCCGGGGAAGCCCACGGCCAGCTCGGCGACCCGGCCCATGCCGCTGCGGTGGTGGTTCCGGCCGGTGAGCAGGCAGGCCCGGGTGGGCGAGCATAGCGAGGTGGTGTGGAAGTTGGCGAGCCGGACCCCTCGGGCGGCCAGGCCGTCGAGCACCGGGGTCTCGATGTCCGAGCCGTAGCAGCCGAGCTGGGCGTACCCGACGTCGTCGAGGACGACCAGCACGATGTTGGGCGCCCCGTCCGGGGGCCGCGGCTCGGGCGGCCACCAGGGCACCGAGTCCCGCCAGTCCCGGCCGATCCGGCCGCCGAACACGCCGCCGCTGGAGTGCCCTACGGTCACATCCGCTCCTTTCGCCTCGGGAGCCCATGATCGCACCGGCCCGCCTCGCCGGCCGGGCGGGCAGCGGCCACCGGGCTGGCGGTCGTCCGGGCCGGGTGACGCCGCCGGGCCCGGCCGCACCGCCCGGCCGCACCGCCCGGCCGCACCGCCCGGCCGCACCGCCCGGCCTGGCGCGGGCGCGCCAGGCCGGATCCGGGATGCCGGACGGTACCGTGAGCCCATGGCAGACGAGGCGGTGGCGGGCGAACCGCTGCCGGCGGGCGCGATCCTCCCCGCGGCGCCCTCGCGCAGGCGCCGCGCGGAGCTCATCCGGTACCTGATCGGCATCGCGGTCGGCGCCGGCGTCCTGGTGCTGCTCGCCGGCCGCCGGGGCGAGCTGGCAGCCGCCTGGCACCAGCTCAGCCGCGTCGACGGGGGCTGGGTCGCCGGGGCGGTCGCTGCCGAGACCGGCTCGCTGCTCGGCTACGCGCTGCTGCAGCACCGCGTGCTCCGGGCGGCCGGGGCGGTCGTGCGGGTGCGCGCGCTGTTCCTGCTCACCCTCGCCAACGACGCGATCGCCTGCTCGGTCCCCGGCGAGCCCGCGGTCTCCAGCGCCTACCGCTACCGCTGGTACCGGCGGCGGGGCGCGAGCCCGGCCGCCGCCGGCTGGGCGATCTTCACGATCCTCATCGCCCAGGCGATCGGGATGTCGCTGGTGCTGCTCGCCGGGGTGCTGGTCGCGCTCGCCGGGCCCGGCGGCGCCCGGCAGGCCCGCGCCGCCGTCGCCGGCCTGGTGATCATCGCGGCCGCCGGGGCGATCTTGGTCCGCCGCGACCTGGTGCTGCGGCTGGCGGGGGCGGCGAGCCGGTCGGTGCCCCGCTTGCTGGCGCGGGTGACCGGGCGCCCGGCCCGTGGCTCCCGGGTGGAGCAGGCACTGGAGCGGATGCGGCTGGTGCCGCTCGGCATGCGGGCCGCCGCCGCGATGGTGGCGATGGCCACCGCGGTGTGGTGCTGTGACTTCCTGTGCCTGATCTGCGCATTCGGCGCGGTGCGCGCGCCCGTCCCGTGGAGCGACGTCCTGCTTGCCTACGGCGTCGCGCAGGTCGTGGGCTCCCTTCCGGTCGCCCCGGGCGGCCTCGGGCTGGTCGAGGGGAGCCTGGCGGTGATCCTGGCCGCCTACGGGACCGGGCGCGTCCCCGCGCTGGCCGCCGCGCTGGTCTTCCGCATGGTCAGCTACTGGATGGCGATCGCGGCCGGGTGGCTGGCCGCGGGGGCCATCGCCGCGCGGGCGCGATGCCCGGCGGCGGGGGCGTCGCAGGTCCTGGATCGGCCGCCGCCCCGTTGACCCGCCAGCCGTCTCGGCATACTTTGCTCGAAGTGGGGATATTTATCACTGTAGATACCATCGCAGAGGTTCGTGCCCGGTTCAGCTCCCTCCGGGATGGCTTCGTGTACCTCGATGCCCCCGGCGGCACTCAGACCCCCGACGAGGTCGCCGAGGCGGTGGCCCGGGTGCTCCGCGAGGCGAGCGGGAACATGGGAGCTCCGTACGCGACGAGCCGGCGGATCGAGGCCCTCGTGGCGCACGCCCGCGCGGCCTCGGCCCGCTTCCTGGGCTGCACGCCGGACGAGATCATCTTCGGCGCGAGCATGACCTCGCTGAACTTCACGCTCACCCGCACGCTCGGGCGCGAGCTGAGGCGGGGCGACGAGATCGTGGTCACCCGGCTGGACCACGACGGCAACGTGGCGCCCTGGCTCGACCTGGCCGGGGACCTCGGCCTGGTGGTCCGGCACGCCGACGTGCGCGCCGACACCGCGCTCGACCTGTCCGACCTGGAGCGCCAGCTCGGCCCGCGGACCAAGGTGGTGGCCTTCCCGTGGGCGGCGAACTCGACCGGCACGATCGTGGACGCCCGGGCGGTCTGCGACCTGGCCCACGCGGCCGGAGCGCTCGCCTGGGTCGACGCGGTGCAGTACGCCGCGCACCGGCCGGTCGACGTGGGCGCGATCGGCGCCGACCTGCTGATCTGCTCCTCCTACAAGTTCTGCGGCCCCCACCTGGGCATCGCGTTCGGCCGCCGGGAGCTGCTGGAGTCGTGGCGGCCGTACAAGGCCCGGCCCGCCTCGTCGCAGCCCGTCGGCCACCGATTCGAGACCGGCACGCTCCCGTACGAGCTGCTCGGCGGGCTGCTGGCGGCCTTCGCCTACCTGGACAGCCTCGGCGGCATGGCCGCGCTCGCGGACTGGGAGCGGCAGCTCGGCGAGCGGCTGCTGGCCGGGCTGCCGGATGCCGCGCGCCTGTTCGGCCTGCCGGTCATGACCGGGCGGGTACCGACGTTCCTGGTGAACGTCCCCGGCGTGCCATCGGCGATGCTCAGCGAACAGCTCGCCGCGCGGGGCTTCGGGGTCTGGAGCCACGACAGCTACTACGCGCTTGGCCTGCGCGAGCGGATCGGCTGGGGCGAGGCGCTGCGGATCGGCCTGGCGCACTACAACACGCCCGCGGAGATCGACCAGTTCCTCGCGGCATTCTCCGGCCTGCTCGCGCAGGCAGGCGCGGAAGGGCAACGGCGAGGGCGCGGCGCGGGAGGGCGCACTCACGGCGGCGCCGTGGCCAGGCCGCCCGCCGCTTCCGCCGGGGGGAATGCCGGCGGGACCACGGTGCGGGCGCTGCTGCGCCCGGGCGGTCCCCGGCCGGACGCACGCGGCCTGGTCAGGCTGGTGGCCCAGGTGCCAGCCGGCGGATGCCGCCGGCGCCGGGCCGGGGCGGCTGGGGAGCTGTGGTTCGTGATCGGCGGCGCGGGTCGGCTCGAGGCCGCGTGCCGGGACGGGCACCAGGACGTGGACCTGGTCCCGGACCGCGGCGTGTGGGTGCCGCCGGGCGCTTCGTGCCTGGTCCGCGCCGCCGAGGACGCAGGCGGCCTGCGGCTCGACATCGTGAGGCTGCCGGCCGGCCGCCGGGCCGGCCGGCCCGGGCCGGGTGCTCCGGTGGCGCGTGACCTCGCCGACTGCACGGCGGAGGTCACCGGGGATCGCACGTTCCGCGTGCTGTTCGGACCGGGCCGGGGCTGCCCGGCCGCCACCTTGTTCGTCGGCGAGATCCCGCCCGGCCGCGCGCCGGATCACAGCCATCCCTACGACGAGCTCGTGCTGGTCCTGTCCGGCGAGGGGACCGCGCACGTGGGCGGCGCCCGCCGCGAGCTGGTGCCGGGCACCTGCCTGCACCTGCCGCCCGGCCTGCCGCACTGCCTGGAGAACTCCGGCCGCACGCCGCTGCGGGTGCTCGGGGTGTTCCATCCCGCCGGCAGTCCCGCCGCCAAGCTCGGGCAGAGCCGGACCTGAGCGTCCCGCTGCAGGAGCTGACCGCCCCGGGCCGCGCCCGCCCCCGCACGGGCGGTCAGCCACCGCCAGTCCGGCCCAGCCGGGTCGTTCACCTGCCATTTCGTGACCTTCGGCACTGCCGTCACCGCCTGCGGCCCGGTCATCCTGCAAATGGCGGGTTCCGGCATCCGGTGGCCGGTGACCGCGCGGAGGCTTGCCATGTTCGGATTCGCTCTGCTCGCTGTGGGCTTCGCCGCGCTCTTCTCCTCGCTCGTGGCCGGGCTGATCCATTACCGCGTCCGATGGCGGCCGATGCCGGCGCCCGAGCCTGGATCGTCCCTGGCCGTGCGCCGCGGCTACCTGGTGCTCACCGAGTCGCTTGCCTATGTCGGCACCGCCCTGATGGTGGCCGGGGGCGTGGCGGCGGTCGCCGAGCGCTGGCGGGAGATCACCGCCTGGGAGTACGTCGAGATCTTCCTCGGCGCGGCGATCCTTCTCTTCGCGATCGGCTTCGTGGTGCGCGAGGTGACGTCCCCGCCGCTGCGCAGGCTCACCGCGTTCACCTGGCTTGCCTCGGCATGCTGCGGCGGGACCGCGGCGGGGATCGCGGCACATGGCCTGCTGGGCGCCGGCGGGGCGGCGACGACCCTGGCCGTCGGCGCCGCAGTCGCGGCGTACTCGGCGGGCCTGTGGGCCGTCGGCCGCAGCGAGGCGCAGATGACCGTGATGTTCGCCGGGCTGGTGGCCGCGGCGTCCGGCACGGGCCTGCTGATCGGCGGGCACGGAGCCTGGTGGCTGACGGCATCCCTCGGGCTTTGGGCGCTGGGCCTGGGCTGGACCGTGCTCGCGTGGCGCTACCCGGAGCCACTGTGGACGACCCTGCTGGCGGGCGCCGCGCTCGCCCTGGCCGCGCCGGCGCTGTCGGTGTGGGGCCACGGCTGGGTCTACGCGCTCGCCATCGCCACCGCGGTCGCGGCCGTGATCGCCGCGGTCGCCGCCCGGGTGCGCCCGTGGAGCTCGGTGCTGCTCGGCCTCGGATCGGCCGGCTTGCTCGGCTATGTCACCGCGGCGGCGATCCGCTACTTCCGCGGGCCGCTCGGGCTGCCGGTCACGCTCGCGGTCACGGGCGCGTTCTTCGTCGCCCTCGCCGTGGCGAGCGCCCGCCTCCGGCAGTCCAAGCGGCCCGGCGCGGCCCGGCGCGCAGGATCCGATGCGCCCGCCGGCCCGCCCGCCGGGGCGCCGCCCGGGACGGCCCCGCCGGGTGCGCCGGGCGAGCCGGCCGCTGCGGCCGCGGGCCCGGTGCCGACGTCGCGGCGCAGGCGGGCCGCGGCGGCCGCGCCGAAGGCGGCGCAGGCACCGCCGGGCACGGGACTGCCAAAGGCGTCGTGAAGCCCGGCGCGGTGCGGTCCCGGCGCGGTGCGGTCCCGGCGCGGTGGCGTGCATACGATCTGGGCAGGTGGCCGCGCGGGAGGGACGATGATGGGGACCGAGGAGCAGGCGCGCGCGGACGCGCTGGACGCCGCGGTGGAGCGGGCGCGCGCCAGGTACGCCGAGCGGCGGCCGCGCACGGCGCAGCTGCACGAGCGGGCGAGCTTGCACCTGCCCGGAGGGAACACCCGCACCGTGCTCTATCACCGGCCGTTCCCGCTGCGGATCGCCAGGGCGTGGGATGCCATCCTGGAGGACGCCGACGGCCACCGCTACGTGGACCTGCTCGGGGAGTACTCGGCCGGGCTGTACGGCCACTCGCACCCCGTCATCGCCGAGGCGATCACCGCGGCGCTGCACGAGGGAATCAGCCGCGGCGCCCACACCGGTCGCGAGGTGGACCTGGCGGAGGCGATCTGCGCCCGGTTCCCCTCGATCGAACGGGTCCGCTTCACGAACTCGGGCACCGAGGCGAACCTGATGGCGATCGCGGCGGCCCGCGCGTTCACCGGGCGCGATCGCGTGCTCGCCTTCCGCGGCGGCTACCACGGCGGGGTGCTCAACTTCGCCCACGGCCCGTCCCCGGTCAACGCGCCGTTCGACGTGGTGCTCGCCGACTACAACGACACGGCCGGGGCGCGCGCCCTGGTGCGCGCGCACGCCGGCTCGCTGGCCTGCGTGCTCGCGGAGCCGATGCTCGGCTCCGGCGGGTGCATTCCCGCCGAGCCCGGCTTCCTGGCCGGCCTGCGCGAGGCCACCCGCGAGGCGGGCGCCCTGCTGATCCTCGACGAGGTGATGACCTCGCGCACCGGCGCGGGCGGGCTGCAAGCGCGCCTGGGGGTCACGCCCGACCTCACCACGCTCGGCAAGTACCTGGGCGGCGGCTCATCGTTTGGCGCGTTCGGCGGGCGCGCCGACGTGATGGCCCTGTTCGACCCCTCGCGCCCGGGGGCGCTCGCCCACGCCGGCACGTTCAACAACAACGTGATCTCCATGGCCGCCGGCCACGCCGGGCTCACCCGGATCTTCCCCCCGCCGGTGGCGGAGGAGCACGCCCGCCGGGGGGACGCGCTCCGCGAGGAGCTCGGCCGTGCCTTCGCGCGCGCCGGGGCGCCGTTCTCCGTCACCGGGGCTGGCAGCCTGCTCGCCGTGCACGCGACGGCCGGGCCCGTGCGCACCCCGGCCGACGCCGAGCGCGGCGACCCCCGCCTGCTGGAGGTGCTCTTCCTCGACCTCCTCGAAGCCGGGTACTACATCGCGCCCCGCGGTTACCTGGCGCTCAGCCTCGCGGTCACGCCCGGCCAGGAGGCCGGGTTCGTGGCCGCGGTGGAGGCGTTCCTGGCCGAGCGGGTCGGCCTGTGGGGCGGGCTCACGCGCCGGGCCGCTCCCGGACGCCCCGCTCGTGCATGAGCCTGATCCGCCGGGAGATGACCTCCCGGCGGTACGCCCTCCGGGATGGCGATGAGCCGGCGGGATGCCGCGGGCGTCCCGTGCCCACCCGTGTGCCGGGGCTGGCCCGCGCTTGCGAGCACGCGAGGCTCACGGGGATACTGATCCCACCGTTTCGCCGCGACGTGGCCGCGCCGTGGGCGGCCGCGTCCAGGAAGGGCTGGTGATCCGATGAGCATCGTGGGCACCAGGGTCGTGCGGACCGAGGACCCGCGGCTGCTGACGGCTGGCGGGAGCTACGTCGAGGACCTGCGGGTGCCAGAGCTCGCCGGAGCGGCCTGGGCCACCTTCGTGCGCAGCCCCATCGCCCACGCGCGGATCACCGGCGTCGACGCATCGGCGGCGGCTCGGGCGCCCGGCGTGATCGCCGTGCTGACCGCCGCCGACATGGACGACCTCGGCCCCCCGCCCCCGCCGCCGCCCGGCGGGGGCGGGGAGGCCCCGGTGCCCCTGGGCGGCCCGTGGGCCGAGCCGCTGCTGGCGGCGGACCGGGTCCGCTTCGTGGGCGAGCCGGTGGCGGTCGTGCTCACCGAGGGCCGCTACCAGGGCGAGGACGCGGCCGAGCTGGTCAGCGTGGACTACGAGCCGCTGCCTGCGGTGGTGGGCGTGGAGGCGGCGCTGGCCGGCCAGACCCTGCTGTTCCCCGGAACCGGCTCGAACGTCCCGATCACCGCCGGCGGGCAGGCGGACGACGCGATCTTCGACGGCTGCGACGTGGTCGTGGAGCGGACGATCGTCAACCAGCGGGTGGCCCCGGTGCCGATGGAGGCCCGCGCGGCCGCCGCCCGGTGGGCCGATGGCCGGCTCACCGCCTGGCTGAGCACGCAGGCGGCGCAGCTCGGCCGGTTCGTGATGGCGGGGGTGCTCGGCCTGGACCCGGCCGCGGTCCGGGTGATCACGCCGGACGTCGGCGGCGGCTTCGGCGCCAAGGTGGGCGTGGACCGGGATGCCCTGGTGATCGCGTGGGCGGCGCGGCGGCTGGGCCGCCCGGTGCGCTGGGCCGAGACGCGCAGCGAGAACCTCGTGGCGATGACTCACGGGCGGGGCCAGCGGCAGGTCATCAAGATCGGCGGGAGGAAGGACGGCCGCATCCTCGCCTACCGGCTGCACGTCGTCCAGGACGCGGGGGCCTACCCGCGGATGAGCGGGTTCCTGCCGTTCCTCACCTGCATGATGGCCAGCGGGCCGTACGACATCGCCCACGTTCAGACCGCGTACCAGGTGGTGGTGACGAACACCACCCCGACGGGGGCCTACCGCGGCGCGGGCCGGCCGGAGGCGACCGCCGCGATCGAGCGGGCGGTCGACCTGTTCGCGGCCGAGATCGGCTTGGACCCGGCCGAGGTGCGCAGGACCAACCTGGTGCCGCCGGACAGGTTCCCCTACCAGACAGCCGGCGGCGCCCGGTATGACACCGGGGACTACGCCGCAGCGCTCGACCAGGTGCTATCCGCCGCGGGCTACGCGGACCTGCGGGCCGAGCAGGCGCGCCGGAGAGAGCGCGGCGACGTGGTCCAGCTGGGCATCGGCCTGTCGAGCTACGTGGAGATCACCGCGGCGGACGCCGCCGGCGGGGAGACGGCCCGCCTGGTCGTGCACCCCGACGGCACGGCCACCGTCTACACCGGCAGCTCGGCGCACGGGCAGGGCCACCACACGGCGTGGGCCATGCTGGTCCAGGACGAGCTCGGCATCGAGATGGCGAAGGTCACCGTGGTGCACGGGGACACCGACCTCATCCCGCGGGGGACGGGGACCTACGCGTCGCGGTCGCTGCAGATCGGCGGCGCGGCGGTGCACGTGGCCGCTGCCGATGTCCGGGAGCAGGCCCGCCGGGTGGCCGCCGACCTGCTCGAAGCCAGCGAGGCTGACCTCGAGTTGGACGCCGAGCGCGGGCTCTGGCACGTCCGCGGCGACCCCGAGGCGGCCATGACCTGGGCGCAGGTCGCCTCGCACGCATCGGCCGAGGGGCTGGCCGCGTCGGTCAACTACACCGGCGGCCAGCCGACGTTCCCGTTCGGCACGCACCTGTCCGTCGTCGAGGTGGACACGCAGACCGGCAAGGTGCGGGTGCTGCGGCATGTCACGGTGGACGACGCCGGGACCATCATCAGCCCCGTGCTCGCCGAGGGGCAGCGGCACGGCGGGATCGCCCAGGGGATCGCCCAGGCGCTGCTTGAGGAGGTGGTCTACGACGGGCAGGGCAATCCGGTCACCGGCACGCTGGCCGATTACGCCGTCATCACCTCCGCCGAGCTGCCCAGCTTCGAGCTGCTGGCCAAGCAGACGCCGACGACCGCCAATCCGCTGGGCGCCAAGGGGATCGGCGAGGCGGGCACGATCGGCGCCGTTCCCGCCGTGCAGAACGCCGTCATCGACGCGCTCAGCCACCGCGGCGTCCGCCACATCGACATGCCACTCACCCCGGCCAGGGTCTGGGCCGCGATCAACGGAACGGGCGTGATCTTGTGAAGGTTGCGATCAGCGTGAACGGCAGCCAGGTCGGCGCCGACGTCGAGGACCGCACGCTGCTGGTCCACTTCATCCGTGACGTGGCCGGGCTCACCGCCACCAACACCGGATGTGACACGAGCTCGTGCGGGGCCTGCACCGTGCTGCTCGACGGCCGCTCCGTCAAGTCGTGCACGGTGCTCGCCGCGCAGGCGGATGGCCACGAGGTGACCACGGTGGAGGGGCTGGCGCCGGGGCCGGACCAGATGCATCCCGTCCAGCGGGCCTTCCGCGCCGAGCACGCCCTGCAGTGCGGGTTCTGCACGCCGGGCATGGTCATGGCGGCCGTCTCGCTGCTCGCGGAGAATCCCTCTCCCACCGAGGAGGAGATCCGGTCGGCGCTGGAGGGGAACCTCTGCCGCTGCACCGGCTACCACAACATCGTCAGGGCGGTGCTGGCCGCCGCGAGCGAGAGGGGGGGCAGTTGATCCCGGCGCCCTTCACCTACCGGCGGGCCGCCACGGTCGATGAGGCGGTCACGCTGGCCGCCCGCGGCGGGGAGGACGTGAAGTTCCTGGCCGGCGGGCACTCGCTGCTTCCGCTGATGAAGCTGCGCCTGGTCGTGCCGCCCGAGCTGGTGGACATCGGCGGGATCGGCGAGCTCAGCCACATCAGCGAGGCCGACGGCCACGTCCGCGTGGGCGCGCTCGCCACCCACGACCAGGTCGCGGGCTCGGCGCTGCTGCGGCGCGAGCTGCCGCTGCTGGCCCACGCCGCCGGCCGGGTCGGCGATCCCCAGGTGCGGCACCGGGGCACGATCGGGGGGTCGCTCGCCCACGCCGATCCCGCCGCCGACCTTCCCGCGGTGGCCCTGGCCCTGGGCGCGACGCTGGTGACGCGCGGGCCGTCGGGCACCAGGGAGATCGCCGCCGGCGACTTCTTCACCGGCCTGTTCGAGACCGTCCTGGAGCCCGGTGAGCTGCTCGCCGAGATCAGGTTCCCGAAGGCGGGGCCGTCGGGCTGGTCGTTCCAGAAGTTCACCAAGCGGGGCATCGACTGGGCGATCGTCGGGGTCGCGGTGGCCGGCGACCGCGTGGCGCTGGTGAACATGGGCCCGACGCCGCTGCGCGCCCGCGCGGTCGAGGATGCCCTGGCGTCGGGCGCCGCGCCGGACGAGGCCGCCGCGCGCGCGGCGGAGGGCACCAGCGCGCCCGAGGACCTGAACGGCAGCCGCGCCTACCGCGAGCACCTGGCGCGCGTCCTGGTCGGCCGCGCGCTCGGCGAGGCGCGCTCCCGCCGCTGAGGCCGCCGGGCCGGCCGGCCCGGCGGGGCGCCGGTCAGCCAGGCCGGCGGTGCGGCGGCGGGGGGCCGGGCGGGCCCGGCGCAGGCGCGCCGGGCCCCGGGCCGTGCCGTGAGTCGCCCGGCTGCCGCGGCCGGCCGGGCCAGACCAGCAGGACCGCGCAGGGCGCGTGGTCCACGACGAACCTGGTCGCATGGCCCAGGCTCTTCGGGCCGGGCCGGGACCTATCGCCGTCGCGGGCCACGATCAGCAGGTCCGCGCCGGCGGCCGCCGTGAGGACCTCGCGCTCGGGACGGCCGCGGCGCTCGGCCCGCTCGCACGGCCGGCCGAGCGCGCGGGCCGCGTCCGCGAGCAGGTCCGCACCCGACCGGGCGGCGGCCGCCGCGACCCGCGGCCCGGGGTCGCGCTCCGGATGGCCGCGGCCGAGCAGCGCCTCGTAGGCGCCGTGCGCCGCGCCGGGCAGGTCCTCGGGCGTCACGTGGAGCAGCAGGACCGGCGCGTCGTCCGGGACGACCGCGCGGGCGGCGGCCACGCACGCGCGCCAGGTTCCCTCGGTGATCCAGACGAGGACGGTCATCGATCAGCCTCCGATGAGGGCCAGCCCGGCCCACAGGGCGAGGACCGCGGCCGCCAGCGCGGCCGGGACGGTGAGCAGTCCCAGCATGGTGAACTCGCGCAGCGACGGTCCAGAGCTCTCGTGCCGGTGCCAGGCTCGCCGCCACAGCAGGGTGGCCAGCGACCCGGTGTAGGTCAGGTTCGGGCCGATGTTCACGCCGATCAGGATCGCGAGCACGGCGCCCGGCCCGGCCGGCGCGGCGAGCGGGGTGAGCACGAGGACGGCGGGCAGGTTGTTGATGAGGTTCGCCAGGACCGCCCCGAGCGCGGCCAGCGCCAGCAGCGCCGCGAGCCCGCGTCCCGCGGGGATCACCGGGCCGAGGGCGCGGGCCAGGCCGTTCGCGACCACCGCGCGGACCACGATGCCCAGGCAGAGAACGAACGCCAGGAACGGCAGCGAGGCCGCCCGGGCCACTGTCCGCGCTGTGGCGCGGCGCCTGGCCAGCGACCGGCCGGCGAGGACCGCCGCCCCGGCGCCCGCGGCCCAGGCCGGGGCGATCCCCGCGGCCGACGTCAGCGCGAACGCGGCGAGCGTGCCGGCCAGCACGGCGAGCGCGAAGACCGGGACCTCCCGGGCTGGCTCCGCCGGCGGTGGCTGCCCGCCCGCGTCCAGGTCCGCGGCGAAGAACCGGCTCAGCACGACGTGCTCGGCGCCGATCGCGGCCAGCCACGGCAGCGTCATGAGCGCGGCGAACCGGCCGAACGTGAGCCCGCTGGCGGCGAAGGCGAGCAGGTTGGTGAGGTTGGAGACCGGCAGCAGCAGCGACGCGGTGTTCGCCAGGTGAGTGCAGGCGTACACGTGCGGCCGCGCCCGCGCGCGCAGCTGGGCGGCCGTGGCGAAGACCACAGGCGTGAGCAGCACCACCGTGGCGTCCAGGCTGAGGACGGCGGTGGTCAGTGACGCGACCGTGAACACCCAGCCGAGCAGCCGCCTGGCCGATCCCGCCGACAGCCGGGTCATCCACGCCCCGCAGTCCCGGAACACGCCGTCGTCGTCGCAGGCCTGGGCGAGGACGAGCACCGCGGCGAGGAACGCGAGCACCGGGCCCAGGCGCCGGGCCTCGGCCAGCGCGGCGCCCGGGGAGATCGCCCCGGCCGCCACGAGCGCCGCGGCCGCCGGGACCGCGGCCACTGCCTCTGGCCAGCCGCGCGGCCGGGCGATCGCCCAGCCGAGCACGACCGCGAGCGCCAGCACGGACACGGCCTCGGCGGCCGGCCCGGTCACGCGCGCCGCCCGGGGCGAGGGACGCCGCGCCCGCCCGGCGGCGGCCCGCCCGCGGCGGCTGCCGCCCCCTGGCCGCGTCGCCGGGAGCGAGCGCGCGCGTCGGTCACCGCATCCTCTGGTCGCCGGGCAGGGATTTCAGTGGATTCTAGGCCCGCCGCGGGACGTCACCGACGGCAGCCGGCGATGCGCGCCCGGCGCGCCCGCCACGGCGGCCGCCGCGCGGGCGGGCCGCTTAGCCGGGGCCCAACTCGACCACCAGGCGGTCGCCTGCCGCGCGGGCGCTGGTGCCGAGCCGGGCGCAGGCCCGGGTGAACCGGCTCATGGCCCACGCGCGGTCGGCCCCCGATGCCACCTCGGTCCTCGCGTAGTCCAGCCGGAGCGGGACCGCCTCGACGCGGCGCACTTCCCCTCCGGCCAGCCGCACCAGGAACAGCAGCCCGAGGTCGTTGCGGAGATCCGGATCGGTGGCGTAGTCATCGATGAAGTCGCCGAGGTCGTACAGGACCGGCCCGCTCATGCCGTGGAACACGTGCGCTGACGTGCCGGCCACCAGCGTGGCGCCGGCGTGGAGGAGGGCACGTGCCGCCGCGCGGATGTACGGGGCTGGCTCGGTCGACATGTTCGGTCCCCAGTGCGGCATGACCAGGACCGTCCGTCCCCCAGCCGCCTCGCTCGCCACCTGGCCGAGCATCCAGCCGGGGACGCCCTCCCGCAGGTCGGCGTAGGCGATGCCCGGCCGGTCCGCGGTGGCCGCGAAGTCCGCCGGGTGATCGGCGATCCCGAGCAGGGCGATCTCGGTCCCGCCCGCGCGCAGGCGGGCGGGAGCCCGTGCCTGGCCGGCATCCATCCCGGCGCCGGCCGTGGCGATGCCCGCGCGGTGCAGCAGGGCAAGCGTGTCGGCGAGCGCGGCGTAGCCGTAGTCGAGGACGTGGTTGTTGGCCAGGGTGACGGCGTCCACGCCGAGGCGGGCGAGGGCCTTCACGGCCTGCGGCGGCGCCCGGAAGTGAAAGGCCTTGAACTGGCTGGCCCATGGCTCGCCGCGGGCGGAGACGCAGCACTCCAGGTTGAGCACAGCGAGATCCGCCGAGGCGACCAGGCCGCGCAGGCGGTCCCCGAACAGGCCGCGCCAGCCCGACCTGGTGATCTGCGCGCCGACCCCTCGGCCAAGCATCGTGTCGCCGGCGAGGGCGATCGTGACCTGCCCGGCGGGCCCGCTCCGGCCGGCCCGCGGTCCGCTGGCGGCTGGCTCCGGCACGTTCATGCGTTCCACTGTCGGCGATGCCCCGCGTGCCGCACCGTGGCGAAGGTCCCAAGAGCGCGGGCGGTTCGCCTCTCCGCCGCGCCGGGCACTCGGGAGGACAGTGAAACGTAGTTCCTGACGAGGGATCCGGTCATGAGACGACGCGCGGTACCAAGGGCAGACCGCCGGCTGCGGTGGCGGCTGAGCCGGCCGGTGAGGTGGGTGCGCGGGATCATGCCAGATCGCAACCCGGTCCGGCGGGCCGTCGACCGGGCCGAGGTCGCGATCATGGCGAGCCTGCTGGTGGCGTTCGCGGTCCTGGCGCCGGTCGCCGCCAGCCTGGCGGAAGGGTGGGCGTCGCCGCCGTCGCGCGCGACGGCGGTCGCCGGCGGATCCGGCCGGCCGCTGGCGCGGGCCAGTGCCCCGTCCGCCGGCGCCGGACGGCACCTGATCCGGGCGGAGCTGCTGACCGGCGTTCCGCGCCTCGGGCCGCGGGTCGTCCCGCTCGGGATACGGCCGCTCGCCGTGGCGCGGTGGACCTGGCCGGCCGGCGTGCGGCACACCGGGCAGGTCGTGGCGCCCCCCGGGTCGCGGCCGGGCACGGTGGTGATGGTCTGGGTGGACTCCGCCGGGCACCTGGCCGCTCCGCCCGCCCAGCCGGTCACCCGGGATCAGGCCGCGATGGCGGGCGTGCTGGTGCTCGGCGCCGTGCTGGCCGCGGCCGCGTGGCTGGCGCACTGGCTGATCGACCGGCGCCGGATGGCAGGGTGGGACGCGCAGTGGCGGGCGATGGGCCCTCGGTGGTCGCCACGCCCGCAGGTGTGAGGCGGCGGCAAGGGGGGAGCATTCACAGGCATGAGCAGCTCACCAGGATCGGCACCGCTCGCGCCCGGCACTGAGCGGGAGCGGCTGAACCGCCTTGAGGCGCAGGTGGAGACGCTGACCGAGGCCGTCGAAGTGCTCGCGCGCGGCCTGGAGGGCAGCCCGATGTCCGAGCCGGGCGGCGACCGCGCCAGGGAGGCCGCCAGGCGGACCCATGAGCTGCTGCTGCTGGTCAAGGCAGCCGGCCCCGGGGGCGGGGGAGACGGGGGAGGGCACGGGGTCCTCCCGGAAGGGGGAGAGGGATGACTACGGCGCGTGAGATCATGCATGCGGGAGCGGAGTGCATCGGCGAGCACCAGAGCCTGCGGGACGCGGCGCGGCGGATGCGGGACCTGGACGTGGGGGCCCTGCCGATCTGCGGCGACGACGACCGGCTGCACGGGATCATCACCGACCGGGACATCGTGATCAAGTGCATCGCCGCCGGCGGGGACCCGGCGGTCATGACGGCGGGCGAGCTGGCCCAGGGGACCCCGGTCACGATCGACGCGAGCGCGGACGTCGGCGACGTGCTCTTCACGATGGAGGAGCACAAGATCCGCCGCCTGCCGGTGATCGATGACCACCGGCTCGTCGGCATGATCAGCGAGGCCGACCTGGCCCGTCACCTGCCCGAGCCGGCGGTTGGGCAGTTCGTCGAGGCGATCTGCGCGGGCTGACCGCGGTCAGCCGGGCTTGACCGCCCGGATGACGGCGGTGTGCATGCCGGGCGCGGCCTCGCGGGTGAAGGTCACCGAGGCGTCCGCGAATCCCGCTTCGCGCAGGCCGTCAAGGTACTCCGAGCGGGACAGCGCGCCGGCGACGCAGCCGGCATGGGAGCCGGCGGCGGCCCGCATGGCCGGATCCATGTGGTCCTCGGCGACCACATCGGAGATCCCGATCCGCCCGCCGGGAACGAGCACGCGGAACATCTCGGCCAGCGCGGCGGGCTTGTCGGCGGAGAGGTTGATCACGCAGTTCGAGATCACCACGTCGACCGACCCGCCGGGCAGCGGCAGCGCCTCGATCTCGCCCTTGAGGAACGCGACGTTGGCCGCCCCCGCCCGGGCCGCGTTCGCCCGGGCCAGCTCGAGCATCTCGTCGGTCATGTCCACGCCGTAGGCGAACCCGGACGGCCCGACCCTGCGGGCCGACAGCAGGACGTCGATGCCCCCGCCCGAGCCGAGGTCGAGGACCCGCTCGCCCTCGCGCAGGCCGGCCACGGCCAGCGGGTTCCCGCACCCGAGGCTGGCCAGCACCGCCTCCTCGGGCAATCCGCCGAGGTCCTCGGCGCCGTAGCGGGCGGCGCCGAATGCCGCCGCGGGCTCGCCGCAGCAGCACCCGGCCGACCCGGGCTCCTGCTCGGGCTCGGCCGGCGTCGCGGCGGGCTCGCCGCAGCAGCCTGCGGAGGTGGCCGGCCTCCCGCGCACGGCGCGCGCGGCCGCCGCATAGCGGGTCCGGACCTCATCTCGCAGCCGCTCGCTCGCCGCGTCGCCCATCACGACCTCCAGGCATAGATCTTGATCGATGCCTTACGCACTCTCGCAGATTGATAGACGATTGTCAATGTCATGCCCCATACTGGCCAGGTGAGCAACATGGCGAGGTCCGCCCGTCGAGCGCGGCCCGTCCCGTGAGCCCGGCGGGCGGGGACAGCCCGGCGATCGCCGCGAGCCCGGCGGGCCGGCCAGCCCCGGCATGCTGCACGCCGCTGCTGCGCGAGCCGCTGTCGGCGGCCGAGGCCGCCGGCCTGGCCCGCGTGCTCAGGGCGCTGGCCGACCCGGCCAGGCTTCGGATCGTCTCCCTGATCGCCGCGCACGAGGGCGGGGAAGCGTGCGTGTGCGACCTGACCAGGCCGCTCGGCCTGACCCAGCCGACGGTCTCCCATCACCTGAAGGTCCTGGTCGAGGCGGGAATCCTGTCCAGGGACAGGCGGGGAGTCTGGTCGTACTACGCGCTGGTGCCGGGCGCGCTGGACGCCGTCGCCGCGCTGCTCGGAGCCTGAGCCCGCAGCGGCGGGCGCGAGCCTGCCGGCGGGCGGACCGCGGCCCGCGCCCGGCCGGGTCGCGCTCCCTCGGCGGCCCGGTCACGGCACCGCCCCGGGCAATCGCTCACGAGCCGGGAGCGGTCCGGTGCGGGGCGAGCAGGGCGTGATAGTCGGTGCCGTGGTGGGAGCGAGGGTCGGCGTGGACCAGCGCGGCGGCCAGCCGGGGCAGCGCGTGCAGCAGATTGTGCTCGGCGGCGACGGCGACCTGATGGGCGGCGATCGCGCTGGCCGCGCCGTCGACGATCACCTCGCACTCGGCGCGGAGCTGGTGGCCGAGCCAGCGCAGCCGCACCGCGCCGACATCGAGCACGCCCGGCGTGGCCCTGAGCACCCGCTCGGCCTCGTCGACCAGTGCCGGGTCGACCGCGTCCATGAGGCGGCGGTAGATGTCCCGCGCAGCCTGGCGGAGCACGGCCAGGATCGCGACCGTGATCAGCAGGCCGACCGCGGGGTCGGCCCAGCTCCAGCCGAGCGCCACCCCGCCGACGCCGAGCAGCACAGCCAGTGAGGTGAAGCCGTCGGTCCGGGCATGCAGCCCGTCGGCGACCAGGGCCGCCGAGCCGATCGAGCGGCCGACCGCGATCCGGTACCGGGCGACCAGCTCGTTCCCGGTGAACCCGATCAGCGCTGCGAGCGCGACCGCCACCAGGTCGGTCACCCGGCGCGGGTGCGCGAGCCTGCCCGCCGCCTCGTAGGCGGCGAGCGCCGATGAGGCAGCGATCAGCAGGACGATCACCACCCCGGCGAGATCCTCGGCCCGGCCGAAGCCGTACGTGTAACGCCGGGTCGGCGCCCGCCGGCCGATCGCGAACGCCACGCCCAGGGGCACCGCCGTCAGCGCGTCAGCCGCGTTGTGCAGGGTGTCGCCGAGCAGCGCGACCGAGCCGGAGACGGCCACGACGGCGGCCTGCAGCAGGGCGGTGAGGGCCAGCGCGGCCAGCGAGACCCACAGGGCGCGGATCCCGGCGGCGCTGGCCTCCATCGCCGCGTCCACGGCGGCTGCGGCGTCGTGGGAGTGCGGCCGCAGCAGGTGGGCGAGCCTGGCCCGCACGCCGGGCGCGCCAGGGTGCGCGTGGTCGCCCGGGTGCGGGTGGTCGCCGGGGTGCCCGGCGGGGGCATCGTCCATCGTCACACCGATGCTAGGGCCGGCTGCGGGGGGGAATGGGCCGCAATCGTTCGCCGCCGCCTATTGCCACGCGCGCCCCGCCTCGTCAGCATGAGGTCCAAGCACAACAAGTACGGCCAATGCCAATTATCGTCGTAGGCCCGGTTTTGGGAGGGACGGGCCAGCGGCGCGAGCGCGAGAGGACTGCGATGAGCCCGCCCGACTCCGCGAAGGGCCCGGCGACCTGGACCGCCGTGACCATCCTGCTCCTGGCGGCGATAGCCGCCTCACTCTGGGTGCCGATCTATGCCCGGACCACGCCGAAGCTCGGCGCGTTCCCCTTCTTCTACTGGTACCAGCTGATCCTGGTGCCGGCCGTGGCGATCGTCTCCTGGATCGCCTACCTCCTGCTGCGCCCGCGCCCGGGCGGCCAGCCGCCCGGCGACGGGTCCGGCCAGGCCCGGGCTGGCGAGGAGGCGCGGCGATGACCCACGTGAACGCGGTCACCCTGACCATCGTGATCATCCTGTTCCTGCTGGTCACCGTCATCGGGTTCGCCGCCGCGAGATGGCGGCGCGCCGAGGACCTGCTCCACCTGAACGAGTGGGGGCTCGGCGGGCGCCGGTTCGGCTCGTTCGTCACCTGGTTCCTGCTCGGCGGTGACCTGTACACCGCGTACACCTTCATCGCGGTGCCGGCCCTGGTCTTCGCCTCGGGCGCGATCGGGTTCTTCGCCCTGTCCTACACCGTGATGGTCTTCCCGATCGTGTTCGTCTTCGCGCCCCGGCTGTGGTCGGTCGCCAAGGTGCACAACTACGTCACGCCCGCCGACTTCGTCCGCGGCCGGTACGGCTCGCGCGGGCTCAGCCTCGCGGTGGCCGTGACCGGGATCCTGGCCACCATGCCCTACATCGCCCTTCAGCTGGTCGGCATCGAGGCGGTGCTGACCGTCATGGGCCTCGGCGGAAGCTCGTCCAACGAGTTCGTCAAGGACCTGCCGCTGCTGATCGCGTTCGTGATCCTGGCCGCGTACACGTTCGTCTCCGGCCTGCGCGCCCCGGCCCTGATCGCGTTCGTCAAGGACACGCTGATCTACGTGATGGTGATCGTCGCGATCGCCTACATCCCGGCGAGGCTGGGCGGATGGAGCCACATCTTCGCCGCGGCCGGCGCGCACCTGGCGAAGGTCAACCCGGTCACCGGAAAGCCGTTCGGGTCGCTGATCGCCACGCCGGCCAGCGAGTGGGCCTACGCCACGCTGGCGCTCGGCTCGGCGCTGGCCCTGTTCATGTACCCGCACGCGGTCACCGGCGTGTACGCGGCGAGGCGGCGCGGCGTGATCCGGCGGAACATGGCGGTCCTGCCCGCCTACTCGCTCGTGCTCGGCCTGATCGCGCTCCTCGGCTACATGGCCCTGGCCTCGCCCGGCGTCGTCGCCGGGGTGGTGGCGGGCGGCAAGAACGCGCAGCTGTCGGTCCCGCTGCTGTTCCAGCAGATGTTCCCCAGCTGGTTCGCCGGGATCGCGTTCTCCGCCGTGGTGATCGGCGCCCTGGTGCCCGCCGCGATCATGTCCATCGCCGCGGCGAACCTGTTCACCCGCAACATCTGGGTCGACTTCATCAAGCCGGGCGCCAGCCAGGCCGAGCAGACCAGGGTCTCCCAGACCGTGTCGCTGATCGTCAAGGCGGGAGCGCTGGTCTTCGTCTTCGTCCTGCCGAAGACGTTCTCGATCAACTTCCAGCTGCTGGGCGGGATCTGGATCCTGCAGACCTTCCCGGCCATCGTGATCGGCCTGTACACCCGCTGGTTCCACCGCTGGGCGCTGATCCTCGGCTGGGCCGCCGCGATGGCCTACGGCACGATCCGGGCCTACCAGGTCCCGGTGGCCGGCCAGCCGAACTCGCACTTCGGCGGCTCCACCGCGCCGGTGTTCGGGCACACCGCCGTTTACATCGCGCTCAGCGCGCTGATCCTCAACCTGCTGGTGGCCGCGGTGTTCACGCTGGTGTTCCGCGCGCTGCGGGCGCCGGACGGCGCGGACGAGACCGCGCCCGCCCACTACACCGCCGACCCGGCGCCCGCTCCCGCGCCCGCCGTGGCCGCGGTGGCGGCCGCTGGTGACCCCGAGGCCCGGGGCTGAGCGGGCGGCAGGCGGGGCCGGGCGGAACGGCGGCCCGGTCCCGCCTGCCAGGCCGCGGGCCCGCGCCGCCGCCGGCCGGCCCGCGGCACTGGCCCGAAGCGGCTCCTTAAGATGAGGAACCGGGCGACGCGGCCCGCTCGCCGCGCGCCACCCCGGTGGCCCAGCGGCTTCGAGGAGACCCGTGCGCTTCGCGTTCAAGCTGCGCCCGCCGCTCGGCCCCGGGGCGCTCGCCCCGCCCCCGCGAACTCTCCCGCCGCTGGCCTGAGCCGGCGGCCGGCCGGACGGACACGAAGGGACACCGCATGCGGATCGGCCTGCACCTGCCCGACTTCACCTGGCCCGGCGGGCCGGCCACGCTCGGCACAGACCTGGCGCGGATCGCCAGGGCCGCGGAGGACGCCGGATTCTCCAAGCTGAGCGTCATGGACCACGTGTGGCAGATCGGCACCGTCGGGCCGCCGGAGAACGAGATGCTCGAGGCCTACACGACGCTCGGCTACCTCGCGGCGTGCACCTCGCGCATCGAGCTGCTCGCGTGGGTCACCGCGGTGGTCTACCGCGAGCCCGGGCTTCTCGCCAAGTGCGTGACCACCCTCGACGTGCTCTCGGGCGGCCGGGCCTGGCTTGGCATCGGCGCCGCCTGGAACGAGGCGGAGGCCAGGGGCCTCGGGCTGCCGTTCCCGCCGCTCGCCGAGCGGTTCGAGCGCCTGGAGGAGGCGCTGCGGATCTGCTTCCAGATGTGGAGCGACCATGACGGTTCCTACGAGGGGCGGCACTACCGCCTGGAGCGGACCCTCAACTCGCCGCAGCCGCTGCGCCGCCCGCACCCGCCGGTGCTGATCGGCGGCGGCGGCGAGAGGAAGACGCTGCGCCTGGTCGCCCAGTACGCGCAGGCGTGCAACCTCTTCGCCGGCCCGGACCTGGAGCGCAAGCTCGACGTGCTCCGCGCGCACTGCGAGGCGGTCGGCCGGGACTACGACGAGATCGACAAGACCGTGATGCTCTCGCTGGATCCGGGGCCGCACGGCGAGAACACCGACGCGATCCTGGAGGAGCTGCGCCGGCTCGCGGCGCTCGGCGTTTCCCACGCGCACGCCCGGGCGATCCCCGGCGTCGCGTCGATCACGCCGCTGGAGATCCTCGGCGAGCGCGTCATCCCGGTCGTCGCCACCTGGTGAGGCGCCCGGGACCCGGTAGCATCGCTGCGCGTGAGCCTCGCCCGCCCGAGCCCGGCGAGCCCGGGTCCCCGCCCGGTGCCGGCGCTGCTTGACCGGTACCGGCCGCTCGGCACCCGGGAGGCGGCCGACCTGCGGCGGATCCGGGCGCTCGCCGACCATGCCGCCGACCCGTGGGAGCGGTCGTCATCCCTGCACCTGACCGCGTCGGCGCTCGTCATCCACCCGCCGACCGGGCGGGTGCTCTTGCGCTGGCACTCCCGGCAGGGGGAGTGGCTGCAGGTCGGCGGCCACGCCGATCCGGGGGAACGGGACCCGCTGGCGATCGCGCTGCGGGAGGCGGAAGAGGAGACCGGCCTGGCCGACCTGGCCCCGTGGCCCGATGGCCAGCTACGGCACGTGTCCGTCGTCGCCGCGGCGGCCGGCCGCGGCGAGCCCGCGCACGAGCACGCCGACCTGCGGTTCTTCCTGGCGACCGGCGAGCCGGGGGCGGCCAGGGCCGAATCCGCCCGGGCGCCGCTGCACTGGATGCCGGCCGCGGAGGCGCACGACCGGACGCCCAACGCCAGCCTGCGCGAGACCCTGGCCCGCGCGCGGCGCCTGATCGGGACGTGACGCGGATGCGGATCGCGACCTGGAACGTCAACTCCGTGACCGCCCGGCTGCCGCGCCTAGTGGAGTGGCTGGGCCGGGCCGGCCCGGACGTGGTGTGCCTGCAGGAGACGAAGGTGGGCGCGGGCGAGTTCCCCGCGGGCGCGGTCGCCCCGCTCGGCTACGCGGTCGCCGAGCACGGCGAGGGGCGGTGGAACGGCGTGGCGGTGCTCTCCCGGGTGGGCCTGGCCGACGTGAGCCGCGGCATGCCGGGCGAGCCCGGGTTCCCGGACGCGCGGACCGTCGAGGCGCGGACGCTGGCCGTGACCTGCGGGCCGGTCCGGGTCAGGTGCGTGTACGTCCCGAACGGCCGGTCGCCGGGCGACCCGCACTACCAGTACAAGCTCCGGTGGCTGGCCGCGCTGGCGGACGCCGTCGCCGCCGAGGCGGCGGCGAGCCTGCCGTTCGCGGTGATGGGCGACTTCAACGTGGCCCCCGCCGACGCCGACGTCTGGGATCCGGCGGCGTTCGAGGGGGCCACCCACGTCACCCCGGCCGAGCGGGCGGCACTGCGCCGCCTGCAAAAGGCGGGCCTGCGCGACCTCGTGCCGCGGATCGCCAAGGGCCCGCGTCCGTTCACCTACTGGGACTACCGGGCGGGGGCGTTCCACAAGGGCATGGGCATGCGGATCGACCTGGTCCTCGCGAACGCGGCGCTCGCCGCCGCGGTGACCGATGCGTTCGTGGACCGCGAGGCGCGCAAGGGGACAGCGCCGAGCGACCACGCCCCGGTCGTCGTCGACCTGGCGCTGCCGTCCTGAGCGGCGCAGGCGCCCGGGGGCGTGCCCCGGGCGCCTGCCGCTCCGTGCCTGGTCAGGCCGGGCAGGGATTGACGGGCAGGACATTCCTGAAGTCGTTGTAGCGGAATGTCGGCTGGCCGTTTGAGCTCGGGTAGAAGAGCGGGAGCAGGGGCCCGAACTCGGCGGAGGAGCTGCCGCCGAACTCGTTCGCCGTCCCCGGGATGTAGGGGCCGCCGAGCTGCCACTGGCACTGGCCGCCCGCGGACGTGGTGGAGTAGAACGGGTAGAAGCTGGCGCCGGCGGGCGGGTTCACGCAGCCGCTGCCGGGGCTCGGGCCGGCCGGGTTGGAGATGAACCGCTGGCACGTCGACTCGATCCGGGGCAGGTCGGCTTCGAACGCCACACGCTGGTAGTTGAAGCCGCCGTCGAACACCGGGCTGGTGAACCGGACGGGGGCCGGATGCAGGAAGGCGTCGAGCCTGGCGCTGCGGAACGTGCCCGGCCAGGTGTCCTGGTAGGGCACGCCGTCGAAGTCCACGTCGGTGCCGAGGCAGCCGCCGATCCTGATCCTGGTGGACTGGGCGGGGCCGAAGCAGAAGGCGTCGTCGCCGTCGGTGCCGGCCGGGTCGTTCACCCCGGCCGCCGTGCAGGCACCGGTCGTGGCGCTGACCGCGTCACAGTACTCGAAATGCCCGATCTCGTCGGAGAACGCCACGTTGTACGAGTGAGCCGCCCACGGGACCCGGGTGGCCTCGCTCGAGGTGGCGTACTCGGGGTGGAAGTTGGTCGGGATGTCGACGCACGAGGTGCCGGTGGGGTCGAACCGGACCTCGCCGAACCCGTTGGCGGCGCTGGCCGTCATCGACCCGACCTGGTGCGTGGTGCGGTCGACGATCACGACCCGGAACCCGTCGGGCGTGTCCCGCATGGCCACGGTGAGATGGTCGCCCGAGTGCATGAACAGGTCCCTGGCCGGATCGGGGGTGTAGGTGGCGAGCGTGGCGTTCACCGGGTTGGCGGGCGCCTGGGAGATGCCGTCCTTGGTGATGAACGCGAAGTTCACGTACTCGTACCCGGTGATCGCGGCGCACGTCGGGTTGAGCAGCTCGCCGTTGTTCATGTTCTCCGAGAGGCTGTCGATGTTCAGCGCGGCGCACCACAGGGTCGCCGAGCAGCTGTTCCCGGCCGGCCACGGTGCCCAGCCCGGCGGGTAGAACTGCATCTCCATGAACGCCGTGCCCGGGTGGAGGCCGATGTACCTCGGCGATGCCGGGTCCGGGCTGTTGTAGATGTTCGAGTCGCTATCCGGCGCGCACGGCACGTTCGGTCCGAGCGAGCTGCCGCCGGGGTTGGGCGCGGACTGGTCGTCGCACATCGCCATGCCGAACCAGAACGCCGGGTGGAGCTGGAAGTTGAACGTGCCGCCCGACCCGTCCTGCCTGGGCAGCGCCGGCGGGTCGGTCGGCAGGGTGAGCTGGTAGACGTCGTTGTTGCCCGATCCCGGGACGGTGGAGTAGAAGAGCACCGACGGCTCGTCGTGCCCGGTGTACCGGCCGAGGTACTGGTAGAGCTCGGCGCACGTGTCCGCGTTCTGCTCGCAAAGCGCGTGCGAGTACTCCGCCGGCCCGCCGGCGGCCGTGCGGGCGAACGCCGCCGGGCCGGCCGGGCTGGCGAGCAGGCCCAGCGACACGGTGCCGGCAATCGCAATCAGGAGGCGCTTCACGCGCGTCCTCCTCTCGCTCAAAGAGACAACTCGCTCGAAGCGGCAAGGAGAGCGCGACGAGGTCCCCCGCAGCCCCCGCCCGCTCACGTAGGCGTATGGGTGGTGCGTGAACCGAGCCGTGCGCGCCGGCCGGCGGGCCGCGGATGGACTCTGGTGACGGGCTGCCGGCAGGGCCTAACGGCGCGCTGGACCAACGTCCGCGCGCGGGCCTCGTCGTCGGGGGCGAAGGACCTGGCAGGCTTCTCACCAACCCCGGAACGGGCCGCCCGGTCACCGGCGGGAACTCATCCGGATGCTACAAGCCGTCGGGCCCGGTCACAAGGCGGTCCGCCCCCGCGAGCTACCGCACCAGCAGGTAGCCGATCATCGAGAAGAACGACCCGCCGAGGACGCCCTCGTCGATGCCCGGCAGGATCGCGATCGTGTGGCGCCCGGGCCGCCGCCAGCGCCAGGCGAACAGCACCTGGTCGAACTGCTGGATCGCCGGGCTGGACTTGTCCTGCCAGATCCCCACCCGGTTGAAGGTCTCGGTGCCGTCCACGAAGACCCGGGCATGGCCGGGGGAGCAGCAGCGGGCGCCGAGCGTGCCGAGTATCGCGATGGCCCGCCCGGTGAACGTGATCCGCAGCACCGGTCCCGTCAGGGACCGCCCGTCGGGGACGAATCGCGCGCGCCGCCAGAAGCCGGGCGCCGCGGGGGCTCCGTGCGGGTCGAGCGCGGCAGCCGCCTGCATGAGCGCGACCCCGCCGCTGACCTGCCATGCCGTGGCCAGCCAGGCGGGCGGTGGCCCGTCGAAGAACCGGCCGAAGGTGCCGCCGGGGCCGATGTCGGCGCCCGCGGCCGACGCGGCGGTCATCAGCCAGCGCCTGGCGAACCGCTGGTGGCCATCGGTGGCCAGGGCGTACATGCCCTCGACCAGCGGCCCGGTGATGTCGTTGTCGGCCTGCAGGTCCGCGAAGACCCCCGCGCCGTCGCTGAGGCGGGCCCGCACCGCCTGGGCGGTGGCGATCGCCTGGCGCAGGAACGCCGGGTCGCCGGTGATCCTGGCCAGCTCGGTCCCGTCCCAGATCATGTTGCCGTTCACGGACGCGTAGTACAGCCCGGGCAGCACCTTGCAGGTCCTGCCGTTGTCGAGGATGTACGCCGTGTAGAGCTGGCTCGCCCGGGACAGGAAGTACCGCCGGGCCGCCGCGTAGGCGGCCTCCGCGGCGGCCAGGTAGCGGTGCTGCCCGGTGATCTGATACAGCAGCAGGCCCGCCTTGGCCAGGTTCGAGCCGGTCTCCAGGGTCTTCAGGTCGCTGCGGCGGCCGCCGCCCCACTGGTAGTCGATGGCCGGGCATGCCCCCGTGGCGAACGGTCGGGCCCGCGCCCCGGTCACCCACCCGAAGGCGGCCTCGGCCTTCGCCAGGGCGGCCCGGCTCCCGGTCGCCTGGTACTCGCGGATGTCGGCGACCGCGTCCCAGGCCGGGGTGTCGCTGCTGCCATGATCCGACGGGATCCACAGGTGCGCGCTGAGGGCCAGGTGCCGCAGGTAGGGGAGCACGGACCGGTTCCCCGTCAGGCGCCAGCCGAGGTACAGGTCGTTGGTGAGCGCGTCGGCGCCCCAGTCGCGGTTCTTGGTGTTGCAGATGGACGGCACGCACATGTGCCACAGCCCGGAGCCGTTGTAGAACGAGTGCTCGAGGAGCCCGATCGAGCGGGCGGCCAGCACGAGGTAGCGGCCGGCCGGCGGGTCCGCCGGGCTGGCGAGCAACGCGCGCGTGGCCGCCTCGTGGGCGCGGATGATGGCGCTCGATCCGGCGACGACGGCCACCGCCGAGGCGATGATCGCGGCGGGCAGCACGAAGCTGGGCACGCGGAACCGGACGTATCCCACTACTTGCTGCGCTCCAGGTCATCTCGGGTCAAGTAACGGACAGCGTACACACCCGCCACCGCGCGGCCCGGGTTCACGTTACGCGGGAAGCCGGTCGCTCACAGCGCGGCGAGGGCCGCGCGCAGCCGCTCCACGGTCCGCTCCCGGCCGAGCACCCAGATCGACTCGAACAGCGGCAGCCCGGCGGAGCGGCCGGTGACCGCCACCCGGACCGGTGCCTGCGCCTGCGACAGCTTCAGGCCGAGCCTGTCCCCGGCGCGCTCGACCACGGCCCGGATCGCCGCGGGCTCCCACTCGGCGGTGGCCAGCTCCCGGGCCACCGCGTCCAGCACCTCACGCGCGCCCGGCATGGCCGCGGCCCTGGACCAGGCCTGCGGGTCGGTGGCGGGCTCGTCCAGGAACAGGAAGTCCACCAGCGCGGTGACCTCGGACATCACCCCGATCCGGGTCTGGGCCAGGTGGGCCACCTGGGCGAAGGCCTCGGGACGGAACGCGTCCGGCCGCCACGGCGCGGCCGGGGGGGCCAGCCACGGCTGGCTGCGCGCGATGAACTCGGCCGCCGGCAGCTCCCGGATGTAGACGCCGTTGATCGCCCGCAGCTTGCGCACGTCGAAGAAGGCCGGGGACGAGATCACCTGGTCGAGCCGGAACTCGGCGATCATGGCGGGCCAGGGCAGGATCTCCCGGTCGCCGGGCGGCGCCCAGCCGAGCAGCATCAGGTAGTTGCGCATGGCCTCGGCGAGGTACCCCTCGGCCCGGTAGTCCTCGAGCGCGACCTTGTCCCGGCGCTTGGAGAGCTTCTGCCGCTTGTCGTTGACGATCACCGGCACGTGCGCCCAGGCCGGCGGAAGGTGGCCGAGGGCCGTCCACATCAGCTGCTGCTTCGGGGCGTTCGGAAGGTGCTCCTCGCCCCGGATCACGTGGCTGATCCGCATCTGGATGTCATCGACCACGTTGGCGAGCAGGAACAGAACGGACCCGTCGCCGCGTGCGATGGGGAAGTCGCCGATCGTGGCGTTCTCGAAGCTGACCTTGCCGCGCACCACGTCGTCCACGATCGTCACGCCCTCGTCGGGCACCCGGAACCGCAGGGCCCGGCCCGGCGCTGCCGCCAGCCCGCGGTCACGGCAGAACCCGTCATACCCGCGGTGGGGGTCCCCGGTCCGCGCGAGGACCTGCTCGCGCGTGCACGAGCAGTAGTAGGCGAGCCCGCCGTCCAGCAGCCGGCGTGCCGCCTCCGCGTGCCGTTCCTCGTTCGCCGACTGGAAGAATGGCCCTTCGTACTCCCCGCGGCGGATGCCCAGCCAGTCGAGCGCGGCGATGATGCCCTCGGTCCACTCGGGCCGGTTGCGCGAGGCGTCGGTGTCCTCGATGCGCAGCACGAAATCGCCCCCCCGCTGCTGGGCGAACGCCCAGTTGAACAGCGCGGTCCTGGCCGACCCGACGTGGAACATGCCGGTCGGCGACGGCGCGATCCTGACCCTGACGCGCGAGCCCTGGCTGGTCACGACCCGATGCTACCGGGGCCGGCCGCGCCCTTCCGGACGGCCGGGGCGCGCCGCCGCAGCGCCCGCGCGCTGGCGTGGTAACGTGCGGGGGGTATGCGCGAGGGGGTGCGCGGTGCGAGTCAGCCGTCGGGCGCTGATCGCGGGGGCGAGTTCAGTCCTGGCGCTGGTGATCCTCGGGGTCGGCGGTTACTTCCTCCTCTCCGGGCACGGCCCGGCGGGCAGGCCGCGGCCCGCTGCGTCGTCCGGCCGCGCGGCGCCGACCTCGCCGTTCACCGGCGAGCCGGTTGCCTCGCTCGGGCGGGTGCTCATCTTCAAGATCGACAACGTGCCGCAGGCCAGGCCGCCCACCGGCCTGGCCGAGGCTGACATCGTGTACCTCATCCCGGTGGAGGGCGGCCTGAGCCGGATCATGGCGGTGTTCTCCTCCCGCTACCCGCCGGTGGTGGGCCCGGTCCGCAGCGCTCGCGCGGACGACCTGGAGCTGCTGCGGCAGTTCGGCCGCCCGGCGTTCGCGTTCTCGGGTGCCCAGCCCAAGCTGCTCCCGGTCGTCGAGCACGCCAGGATCGTCAACCTCTACGCCGGCGTGACCAGGGGCTACTTCCGCAGCGCGGCGCGGATCGCGCCGTACAACCTGTACGCGAGGACCCGTGAGCTGCTGGCGCAGGCCGGGGGCGCCAGCCGGGCCAGGGGCATCGGCTTCCGGTTCGGCCCGGCGCCGCCCGGTGGCACGCCGACCGCCAGCTTCTCGGCGGGCTATCCGGCCGCGTCGTTCACCTTCCGCTGGTCGGCGGCGAGCGGCCGCTGGCTGGTGTGGATGGACGGGGCGCCGGCGAGGGACGCGGCCGACGGCCGGCTCGGGGGCCCGACGGTCGTGGTCCAGTACGTCAAGGTCGTCACCTCGCGCTTCAAGGAGCGGGGAGTGCGCCCGCCGTACGCGCAGACGGTCGGCGCCGGCCGCGCGCTCGTGCTCCGCGATGGCCGGGCCTACCAGGCCCGCTGGTCCCGCCCGGCCGCCGACGGCGGCACGGCGTTCACGCTGCCGGACGGCCACCCCATGCCGTTCGCGCGCGGCCAGGTCTGGGTGCTGCTCGCCATCGGGCCGGGCTCGACGAGCAACTGACCGGCCGACGTCGGCCTCCGGGCCCGCCGGCCGCCCGTGGGAGGGGCGATCCGGCAGGCGGTCGAGCTTCGGCCTCTGGCAGATCCGCCTGCCGCCCGTGGGACGGGCGATCCGCCGGGAGAAGGCGCCTTCGCGGCGCGTGCCCGGAGCATATCGTTCCCGTAACACTCGCGGCCGCGTGGTGAGCAGGTCCGTGGCGCCGGGCGAGAATGAGGCCAGGGCCAGCTCGCTTCGAAGCCTCGGCTCACGCGAGCCTGGCCGGGATCACGCCGCGGAGGTGTCGGCCCCACGATGCTCAGCCGGCAGCCGTTCATCCTCCTTCCGAGGCTGAGCTCGGTCCGGCTGCTCGCGGTGAGCGTGCTCGTCAGCACGTCCGCCGTCGCCGCGCTCACGGCCGCGCTGGCCGGGTTCGCGGCCGCCGCGCTGCCGGAGGCGGTCAGCAGGGAGCTGGCCACCGCGTCAGGGACGTCGGTCACCGTCTACGGCGCGCTCAACGGCGCCCAGGCCAGGGCTGACGAGCGGACCGTGCCGGAGGTGCTCGGGCGGGCGTTCGGGCCGGTCCCGGTCGCCAGCGCCAGGGCGCTGTGGTCGGACCCGATCGGCCTGCCCGGAGCCGGCCTGGGCGGGGCGGTGCCACTGCTGCAGGCCGCCGCGCTCGGCCAGGTCCAGTCGCACGCGGTGCTCACCGCGGGCCGCTGGCCGAGTACCCCGGCCGCGCGCGGCTCTGCGGTCCAGGCCGCCGCTGCGGTCCAGGCCGCGGCTCCGGCCGCCGCGGCGGCCGCGCTCCGGCTCCGCGTGGGCGAGTCCCTCACGCTGCGCGACCGGCAGACCGGGGCGCGGATCCGGATGCGGCTGACCGGCTTCTACCGGGCAGCCGACCCCGCGGCGCCCTACTGGAAGCTGGACTTGCTTCCCGCGTCCGGCGTCAGCGCGCAGGCCGGTTTCGTCACCTACGGGCCGTTCCTGGTCCCTGCGGCGGCGTTCGGGTCCTCGCTGGCGGTGGGGGGCGTCACCTGGCTCTACGAGCTCGGCACCACGAGGATCCCGGCCGGTCAGCTCGATCCGCTCGCCGGGCGGATCGCCGCGGCGTCCCGGTCCCTGGAACGCTCGCCCGATCTGGGCGGCCTGCAGGTCGCCAGCGCCCTGCCGGCGGTCCTGGCCGCCGTGGCGGGGAAGCTGGTCGTCGCCCGTTCCCTGCTGGCGGTGGACGAGCTCGAGATCTGGCTGATCGCCGGCGTCACGATCGCGCTGACCGCCCGGACCCTGGCGGCCCGCCGGGACGGCGAGACCGCGCTGCTCGGCGGGCGCGGCGCGAGCCGCTGGCAGCTGGCACGGATGGCGCTGGCGGAGGGGCTCGCGATGACCGCGGCGGCGGTGATCGCCGGCGTCCTCGCCGGCCGGTGGCTGGCCGGGCGGATCGCCTCCGGCACCGCGGGCGCCGCGATCCCCGGCATCCCGGGCGCGATGTGGCAGGCGGCGGCCGCCGTGGCCGCGGCCTGCGCCGCGATGCTGGCCTGGCCAGCGCTCCGCCAGGCAGGCCCGGGTGAGGTCCTCCTCAGGCGCAGCCGTCCGGCAGCCGTCGTCACGGCCGTGACCGCCGGCGGCGACGTGGCGCTGGTCACCCTCGCGGTGCTGGCCGGGTGGCAGCTGCGCACCTATTCCGTGGCCGGCAGGATGGCTGGCGGCCTCGGGATCGACCCGGTGCTCGCCGCCACCCCCGCGGTGGCGCTCGCCGCGGCGGCCGTGCTGCCGCTGCGGCTGCTGCCGGTGGCCGCCAGGGCCGCCGACCGCCTGGCCGCCCGCACCAGGCGCCTCGGCGCCGCGATGACGAGCTGGGAGATCAGCAGGCGGGCGGCCAGGCACGGCGCTTCCATGCTGCTGCTAGTGCTCGCCGTCGGCACGGGCACGCTCGCGCTCGCGCAGTACGCGAGCTGGCAACGGGCCGTTCTCGACCAGTCGGCGTTCACCGTCGGCGCCGACGTGCGAGTCGGGCTGGCCCGCCCGGCGACGATCGCCATCGCGGCGCAGATCGCCACCGCCCGGGGAGTCAGGGCGGCCACGGCCTGCTCCGCCGGCCTGCTGTCGCCGGACGGCACGGTCCTGGCCCTGGACGCCCGCACCGCGCCGGCCACCGTCCTCATCCGGCCGGACCAGTCCGTCCTCGCCGGCGGCGGCCCGTGGCGAAACCTGGTCCCGCCACGGGCCGAGGGGTCCGGGCCTGCGCCGCTGCCCGGGCGGCCGGATCGCCTCGAGGTCACCGCCAGCCTGAGCAACGGCAGGGGGCCGCACCTTGGCCCGGTCCCGGTGAGCGTCACGGTGGAGGACGCGTCCGGCGTCGTGGCGACCGTCCCGGCCGGGGTGCTGCCCGACGACGGCCGCGCCCACCGGCTCGTGGCGGACCTGGCACCGGGTGGCCGGGCGCACTACCCGCTGCGCCTGCTCGGCATCGAGGCCGGCTACACGTTGCCGAGGCCGCCGCCGCGCTCCCTGGCCGCCCGGTACCTGGGCCAGGTGGCGCGCCTCAGCCTCCGGGGCCTCGCCGTCTCCGGCCGCTCTCCGCGCGCGCCCCGCACCCGGGTGCCGCTCGGGCGCGCGCTGGCGGACTGGGAGCCAGCGGTCACCGCGCCGCTGCTGACGAGCGCGCCGGCCTTCGCGGAAGCGGTCGCGGTCGGCCGCCTGCCGAGCCTGATCCGGAGCCCGGGGCCCGCCACCACGATCGGCTTCCACCCGGGCTTCGGCCAGGTCCAGGGCGATCTCACGCCAGTCCCGCTGGCGGTGGCAGGCCAGATCACACTGACCGCGCCGGCCCCGGCCACGGTCGTCCCGGGCATCGCCACCCGCCAGTTCCTGCGCTCCGGCCACCTGGCCGTGGGCGACATGGTCAATGTCTCCTCCGGCCCGGCGCAGCTGGCGGTGCGGATCGTCGCGGCGGTCGGCGCGTTCCCGACGATCATGGGCGACGGGGGCCTGGTGGTGGACCTGCAGACGGTGCAGGGCCTGCTCGCGGCCCGCGCGCAGGCGCCGCTGCCGGTCACCTCCTGGTGGCTGGCGACGCGGGACGGGCGGGTGCCGCCCGTGCTCCCCGCCGGGGCGGCGGTGTCCGACCGGGCCGCCCTCACCGCCTCGCTGCTGGCCGACCCGATGTCCGCCCTGCCGCAGCGGGCGGCGGAGGCCTCGGCCGCCGCGGCGGCCCTGCTGGCGCTGGCCGGGTTCTCGGTGAGCGCGGCCGGCGGGGCGCTGGAGCGCCGGCCGCGGGCCGCTCTGCTCAGCGCGCTGGGCCTTGGCCGGCGCGCATGGGTCGGGCAGGCATGCGGCCGGGCCCTCGCCGTCAGCCTGCCCGCCGCGGCGACCGGGACGCTGCTCGGCGGTTCACTGGCCCGCCTGCTCGTGCCGTCCGTGACGCTGACGGGGAGCGCCGCCCGCCCGGCGCTCCCCGTCCTGGTGGAGATCCCGCCCGGGCCAGTGCTGGCGATCGCGCTGGCCGTGGCGGTCCTGCCCGTCCTGGCGGAGGCGGCCAGCGCGCTCGCGCGCGCCGATCCGGCGGCCGAGCTTCGCCTGGCGGAGGCGTCGTGAGCACGGGCGGACGCCGTCCGGGACGGGGCCTGGCCGCCCGGGTCGCCGCCGGGCGGGCCATGATCACGGGAACCGGCGCGGGCGCGAGCCTCGTGCTCGCGTTGCTCGTGGCCGCCAGCACCTGCTACTGCGTCGCCGCGCCCCGGATGAGCCTTCAGCTTCGCACCAGCGCGCTGCGGCAGCTGATCGGCCGCCAGACGCCCTTGGCGCGCTCGGTGACCGGCTCGATCGACCTGGCGAGCTACCAGGAAGGGCTGGCCAGGCCGGGCGGGGGGCTGGCCGTGTCCGCCGGGCAGGTCGCGACGAGCGCGGCGCAGATCGCCCGGCAACTCGCCCGGTCCCACGTGCCGCTCGCCCGGAAGGCCGCCTGGTTCGGGCTCTCCGGCCCGTTCACCGTCGTGTCCTCCGGCGCGGCCCGCCGCGCCTGGAACGGGGTGATCCCGCCGCGGATCGAACTGCTCGACCGCCCGGCGCTCGGTACGCGTGCCAGGCTGATCGCGGGCCGGATGCCGTCCCGAGCCAGCGGCCGGCGGGGTGCCGCGCGGTTCGAGGTCGCGGTCACCAGGGCCACCGCCGTCCGGTTCGGCCTGCGGCCCGGCTCGGCGCTCACGCTGCGCACCACGACGGCCCAGGGCACGGGCCTGAACCTCAGGCTGGTGGTCTCCGGCATCCTGGCGCCCGCCGACCCGGCCTCGGCGTTCTGGACGGCCGACCCGAACGCGGCGGCCGCCAGCTGGAACCCCCCCTCGGCCACGGCGCCCGGCTACTGGGCGGCGGCGGCCTTCGTCCCGGACCCGGAGTTCACCGCTGCGGAGCGGATTCTCGGGCTCACCGGCATGCGCGTCACCTGGGACTTCCCGCTCGCGCTGGGGGGCGTGACCGCCGGCCAGGCGCCTGGCCTCAGCGGCGACCTCACCGGGGGGCCGCTGGCCGCCGGCGTGCTCACCGCCGGGCTGACCACCGTGGTCACCGTCCCGCTCACCTGCGGCCTGGCGGGTCCCCTGGCGGGGTTCGTCCGCACCGACGGCCAGATCGGCAGCCTGCTCTCCCTGCTGTACGTCAGCCTGGCCCTGGTCGCCGGCGTGGCGCTGCTGCTCGGGGCCAGGCTCCTGGCCGAGCGCCGTGCCGCCGAGTTCGGGCTGATGCTGGCCAGGGGCGCCACGAGCGGGCGGATCGCACTGCTGGCCCTGCGCGCCGCGATCGCCTGCGTGCTGCCGGCCGCAGTGGCCGGCGGCGTCGCTGGCCTGCTGCTCACGCCCGGCGCGGGCGCTCCGGCGGCATGGGAGCTGGCCGGCCTGGTGACCATGGCGGCGCTGGCCGGCCTGCCCTCGCTGGCAGCGTGGCGGGCCCGGCGCGCCCGGCAGGCCTGGCCGGAAGGCGAGCGCGACGACCGGCCGCCGTCGCGGGCCGGCCGGGCCAGGCGCGTGGTCGCCGAGGCCGGCCTGGTCACGGCCGCCGTGGCCGGACTGGTCGTGCTGCGCCGGCAGGGCCCGCCGCCGGCCGGCGGCACGGACTGGTACACCAGCGCCGCGCCGGTGCTCGTGGCGGTGCCGGTCGCGGTCCTCGCCGCCCGCGCCTACCCTCTGGCCGTCCGCTGGCTGGTCCGGCTCGCGTCGCGGGGCAGGGCAGTTACCGCGTTCGTGGGCCTGGCCCGCGCGGCACGGACCTCGCCGGCCTCGACGCTCCCGGCCTTCGCGCTCGTCCTCGTGCTGAGCGTCGTCGCGTTCGGCGCGATGGTGCGCTCCAGCGTGATCACCGGGGACGTCGCGAGGTCCTGGCGCGAGGCGGGCGCTGACGCCGTGGTCGACGCCTCCGCCTCTGACCTGCCGGTCACCGCGGCGACGCTCCGCGCCATCGCGACGGTGCCGGGCGTCCGGCTGGTGACCGCGCTCGGCCGGGAATCGGCGCTCGCGTCCGATGGGTCGTCCCTGGCCGTCATCACGGCGGACCCGGCTAGCTACGCGGCGCTGCTCAGGGACACGCCAGCGCCGGCCTCGCTGGCGGCGGAGCTCGGTCGCCTGCGCGCGGCGGGCGGCGCGGGCGGCGCGGCGCTGCCGGCGCTGGTGTCCCCCGGGGCGGCCGGGATCGTCCGCCGCGGCCCGCTGCTGATCGCCAGCCGCCTGGTGCGCGTCCATGTCGCCGGCTCCCTGGCGCGCGTGCCCGGCGTGCCGGGTCAGGGGCCGTTCATCGTCCTCCCGTACCGGGCCGCCGGGTCGGCCCTTGGCGTGAGCGCGGTCTCGCCGGACATCGTGCTCGCGGTCGGACCGGGCATCGCCCAGGCCCGGTTCGCCGCGCTGACGAGCAGGCTGCTGCCCGGCGCGACGGTGACCTTCCGGTCGCGGCTGCTTTCCGCGCTCACCCAGGCCGAGCTGCCACACGGCGCGTTCGTGATGTTCGCGGTCGGCGTCGGCGCGGCGGCCGGGTTCGGCGCCGTCATCGTGGCGATCATGCTGGCGCTGGGCGCACGGCCCAGGGAGCTGACGCTGGCCAGGCTCGCCACCATGGGCCTGTCGCCAGGCCAGGCCAGGCGCCTGGTGGCCGCCGAGGCGCTCCCGTGGATCGTCGCGGCGACGGCGGGCGGCGTGGCGTGCGCGCGGGCGCTCGTTCCGCTGGTGGGGCCCGCCGTCAGCCTGTCGCCGCTCACCGGGTCGGCCGCTCCGGTGCCGGTGCGCCCGGACCTCGGGCTGATCGGCGCCCTGGCGGGCGCCATGGTGGCGCTGGCGCTGGGCGCGCTGGCGGCGCAGTCGGCGCTGACCCGGCTGCGCGGTGCCGCGGGCTTGCTGAGGGCCGGCGAATGAGCCCGGCCCGGTCAGGGAAGGAGCAGGTGGCCGTGACCACACCGGCAGGGGACGTTCCGGCCGCCAGCGGCGTCGGCGCGCTGGCGGCGGAGATGAAGCGGTCCCGGGTCAGCTTCGGCGACGGCGCCCTGGTGGCGTGCGACCGGCTGGTGCGGATCTACTCGGTGGATGGCGTCGAGGTCCAGGCGCTCCAGGGGCTCGACCTGCTGATCCAGGAGGGTGAGCTGACCGCGATGGTGGGCGCGTCCGGGAGCGGGAAGTCCACGCTGATGAACATCCTTGCCGGGCTGGACCGGCCGACGGCCGGCACCGTCACCGTCGACGGGCACGACCTGGGAGCGATGAGCCGGCGCGAGCGCCTGGAGTACCGGCGATCCGTGGTCGGCTTCGTGTGGCAGCAGGCCGCGCGGAACCTGCTGCCCTACCTGACCGCCCGGCAGAACGTCATGCTGCCGATGCGCCTGCGCGGCGCAGGCCGCCGAGAGCGCTCCGCCCGCGCGGATGAGCTGCTCGCCCTGATGGGCATGGCGCACTGCGCGGACCGCGTGCCCGCGCGGATGTCCGGCGGGGAGCAGCAGCGCACCGCGATCGCCACCGCCCTGGCGAACGGCCCGCGCCTGCTGCTCGCCGATGAGCCGACCGGCGAGCTGGACAGCCAGACCGCGGCCGAGGTGTTCTCCGCGCTGCGGATGGCCAATGCCGAGCTCGGCGTCACCGTGCTCGTCGTGACCCACGATACGGCCGTCTCGGCGCAGGTCAAAAGGACGATCGCGATCGCCGACGGCAGGACGGCCACCGAGACGCTACGCGATGTGCACGGCGGTGGCGGGTCGGCGGTCGAGTACGCGGTGCTCGACCGGGCGGGGCGGCTCCAGCTGCCGCGGGACATGACCGAGCCGCTCGGCATGCGAGACCGGGTCCGGCTGGAGCCGAGGACCGATCACATCGGCGTGTGGCCGGACACCCCGGCCTCCGGCGGGGAGGCCGGCGATGACCGGTGAGGCGCTTGTGGAGGTGCGGGACGTGACCCGCACCTTCGGTACCGGGCACACCGCGGTTCGGGCGCTGCGCGGCGTGTCGTGCGCCATCCGCGAGGGCGAGCTCGTCGCGCTCGTCGGGCGGTCCGGATCGGGCAAGACCACCCTGCTCAACGTCATCGGGGGGCTGGACCGGCCGACCAGCGGGACCGTGCGGGTCGCCGGGCAGGACGTGACGGCCATGACCGAGCGCCAGCGCACGCTGTTCCGGCGGCGGACGGTCGCGTTCGTGTTCCAGTCGTTCGGCCTGGTGCCGATCCTGTCGGCGGCGGAGAACGCCGGGATCCCGCTGCGCATCGCGGGCACGCCGGTGCGGCAGCGGGAAGAACGGGTCAGCCTCCTGCTCGACCTGGTGGGCCTCGCCGGCCACGCCAGGCTGCGGCCAGACGAGCTGTCCGGCGGGCAGCGGCAGCGGGTCGCGATCGCGCGGGCGCTGGCCGCCCGGCCGCGCCTGCTGCTGGCGGACGAGCCGACGGGTCAGCTCGACTCGCGGACCGGACGGCAGATCCTGCGGCTGCTGCGCACGGTGGTGCAGGCCGAGCAGGTGACCGCGCTCGTGGCCACCCACGACCCGGCGCTCATCGGCCTGGCGGACCGTGCCCTGCGGCTGGAGGACGGGTTGCTCGCCACGGCCTGATCACTGCCTTGTGGCCGCCTGCGCCGCATGCCACACTCTCTGGTGATCTGCCGATGCCCGCCGCTGGCGGGCGGGTGGCGGGCGGGCGGGAGGCTGTCGTGAGCGATCGCGGCCCGGGCGGGCACCCTCGCGGGCTGTGGCCCGTTCCCGGAGAGGGCGTGCTGGCCAGGCATGGCGAGCTGATCCTGCTCAGCAGCATCGACCAGGCTCAGTTCGCCGACGCCCTGCTCGACCTGGCCGAGCAGGCGGCTGGCTCGGGCGCCGACGGGCGCCAGTTCACCGACGCGGTCGCCGATGCGATCGAGGTCGAGCTGGTGGCGCACCCGCAGCAGGCCGGCTCACCCGGCCCCTCGGTCCTCGCGTTCGGCCCGGCTGGCTCCGGCCTGGCCATGGTGATCAGCGGGGGGGCATGGGCGGAGGTCACCAGCGAGCACGGAACCGCGCGGCTCCTCGCCCCGCATCCGGGGATGCTGGTCCGCGCCCTGATCAGGAGCGCGATCACCGGGGTGCGCGGCGGGCTGGCGCCTGGCGACGACGACGCGGTGGTGCAGGCCGACCGGTTCTCCCGGCTCGACGGTGGCCTCGTGCGCGCGGCCGGGCTGACCTATCACGCCGGCGGCTCACGGGCCGGCCCGGGCGCCAGGGCGAGCGGGCAGGCCGGCCCGGGCCCGGCACGGTCTCCGGCGCCGCCGGAGCCGGAGGGAGCACTGCCGGGGCCGGAGGGAGCACTGCCGGAGCCGGAGGGAGCGCCGGCTGGGCCGGAGGGAGCGCTGGCGCAGCCGGAGGGAGCACCGGCTGGGCCGGAGGGAGCACTGCCGGGGCCGGAGGGAGCGCTGGCGCAGCCGGAGGGAGCACCGGCGCAGCCGGAGGGAGCACTGCCGGGGCCGGAGGGAGCACCGGCGCAGCCGGAGGGAGCACCGGCGCAGCCCGCCACCGAATGGGCGCCGACGCAGGCATGGTCGGCGCCCCTGGATGCGGCAGCGCCGGAGGAGGCCGCCTCGGCGTTGCCCGCGACGGACCGCGAGCCGACGATCGCGCCCGCGCCGGGCCGAGCCGACCCCGGGCAGGAGCCGGAGGCCGGGCCGGAGCCAGAGCCGGAGGACGGGCCGGAGCCGGCCGTCCCGTTCGAGGCTGTCTTGCTCGGCGGCCCCGGGGCCGCGCCCGGCACCGACCTGCCGCCGCGGCCGCCGCTGCCCCTCGCGGCTGACCTGCCGCCGGGCGCCAGCAGCTACGTCTCGCAGGCCCCGATCGTTGAGGGGGTCTACTGCGAGAACGGCCACTTCGATGACCCGCAGGCGCGGTCCTGCGCGGTCTGCGGCGTCTCGATGAACCAGCAGACGCTGGTGCCCCGGCCCGGTCCCCGGCCGCCGCTGGGCGTGCTCGTCCTCGACGATGGCGCGGTGTTCCAGCTGGACGGCGACTACGTGGTGGGCCGGGAGCCGAGCCTGGACGGATCGGTCGCCTCGGGCCGGTGCCGGCCCCTGCGGATCGTCGACGAGTCCGGCATCGTGTCCCGCGTGCATGCCCGGGTCCACCTGGAGGGCTGGCGGGTGCTCGTTACCGACCTGGGGTCGGCGAACGGCACCCGCGTGCGGCTGCCCGGCCAGGAGGCCGGGCAGCCGCTGGCGCCTCAGGTGCCGGTGATGCTCACTCCGGGCTGCGTGGTGGACCTCGGCCCGCGGGGATTTCGCTACGAATCGCACCGGGGCCGGTGATCAGCGGCAGGGGCACTGGACGGACGCCTTCAGCAGAGAGTAGGCAATCGTGAACAGCATGAGCGCTCAGCTCGCGGCTGACCGGTCTGGCATCGCCGACTACCGCTTCATCAGGACCCTGGGAACGGGCAGCCACGGTGCCTGCTACGTGGCGCGCTGCCCGGCGCGGCTGCGCGCGGACGCCGAGCTGGTAGCCGTGAAGGTCCTCGCCGGTCCCACCACCCGCGACGCCTTCCACCGCGCCGCGCGCGAGCTCGCCGCGTTCGCCGCGGTGCGCTCGCCGTACCTGGTCACCCTGTACGACGTCGGCCAGCAGGGCGACGAGCTGTACTACTCCATGGAGTACCTGCCCGCAGGCTCGCTCGCCAGCCCTGGGGTGCCGGCCAGCCTGTCGCAGGTGCTGGCCGCGGTGGCCGATGCCTGCCGTGCCGCGCATGCCCTGCACGAGGCCGGCGTCGCCCACAACGACATCAAGCCGGGCAACATCTTGCTCCGCGATGGCGGGGCCAAGCTCAGCGACCTCGGCCTCAGCCAGCTGCTGTCGCCCGGCCTGACCATCACCGGGCGCGGCCCGGTCGGCTCGGTGGAGTTCCTCGACCCCGCGGTGATCCGCGGCGAACTGCCCTCGCGCGCCACCGACATCTTCGCGCTCGGCGCCACCTTGCACTGGGCGCTGACCGGCCGCGGCGTGTACGGTGACCTGGCAGCCGAGAGCACGATGGCTGCGGCGCGGCGGGTACTGTCGCACCAGGCGGCGATCGCCGAGGGCCTGCCTCCCGGCGTGCGCGCGGTGATCGAGGCGGCGATCAACCCGGACCCGGCAGCCCGCCCGGCGACAGCCGCCGACCTCGCCGAGCGCATCGCCGCGCTGGCCGATCCGGTCCCGGACGAGATCCTGTGATCGCGCGTCCGCCTCACCTGCCCCGCCCGGCGCCGTGCTGGCCGGGCGGATCCTCAGCGCGGCCGGCCGTTCTGGGTGAGCGCGATGGCGGCCAGGTAGATGCCGGTGGCGGTGGCCAGGATCGTGAAGCTCGGGGGCAGCGCGGGCGCCGCGTAGGCCAGTAGCAGGCCCGCCCAGATCGAGGCCACGGCGATGCCGCCGGACAGCCACATCCCGGCGAACGGCCGCGCCGTGAGGCGCTGCGCGGCCCCGGCTGGCGCCGCGAGCAGCCCGAGCAGCAGCAGCGCGCCGACCGCCTGAGTGGCGGCGGCCGCGGTCACCCCCACCAGGCCGAGGAAGACGACGTCGAGCAGCCGGACCGGGATCCGCCTGGCGCTCGCCACCGCAGCGTCGATGCTGGCGAACAGCAGGGGACGGCCGATCACGACGATCGCCGCGCAGACGCCCGCGGCGATCACCGAGTCCGCGACCGCCTGCCCGGCCGAGAGGCCGAAGATCGTGCCGAATAGCACGTTCACCCCGGACGTGCCCTCCGACCCGGCGGGCGAGGTGGTGTAGATGGTCAGGAACAGCGTCCCGAGCCCGAGCATCCAGGCGAACACGCTGCCGATCACGGTGTCGTCGGCATGCTCGCCCGTGCCGAGCGCGGCCATCGCGAGCGCGACGAGCACGCACGCCCCGTACAGGCCGACGAGCAGGTCCGCACCGGCGGCGAGCGCGGCGAGGGCACCGGTGAAGGCGACGTGGCTGAGCGCGTCACCGGTGAACACCTGCGAGCGGAGCACGACGAAGTATCCGACGAGGCCGGACGCCGCGGCGATGAGGGCTCCCGCGATGAACGCGTAGCGCAGGAACGGCTGGCTGGCGATGTTCGCCAGTCCGCCGAGCGGGCCGCCGGCGAGGCTGGCCAGCCCGGGTGCCCCGGCAAGGCTGGTCACGGCGCGGCCACCACGGCGGATGGCGTTCGCCTTCGCGCCCTCCGGCGGACCAGCCTGCCGCCCTCCCGCCAGGCGCTGGCGAGCACGAACCCGGCGAATCCGAACGTGGTGATGTAGAAGCCGACCGGATACGCGGAGAAGAACGCGACCCCCAGGCCGAGCCAGGCGGTGGCCAGCGCGATCGCGATCGTGAGCGTGAAGCTCAGCGCTGGCCGCGCCGTCAGCCGCTGGGCGGTCGCGGCCGGCATGACCAGCAGCGCGAAGACCAGCAGCGCCCCGGTGATCTGGCTCACCTCGGCGGTCGCGCAGCCGAGCAGGACGAGGAAGACCGCGGAGAGCAGGCGGACCGGCACCCCGCGCGCGGCCGCCACGTCGGGATCGACGGTGGCGAAGAACAAGGGCCTGGCGATGAGCGCCAGCAGCGCGAGGGTGACGACGGCGGCGGCGAGCAGGACCAGCACCTGCCCGCTGGAGATGCCGAGGAACGACCCGAACAGCAGGTCGGTCACGCCGTTGAGGAACCCCCCGAACAGGCTCACGAACAGGGCGCCGCACGCGAGCGCGAACGCCTGGACCGTCCCGATGATGGCCGACTCGCTGCTGCGGGCCCGCCCGCCGATCGAGCGCGGCGCCGCGGCGATGACCAGCGCGGCGGCGATCGTGACCGCGAAGTACCCGATGCTCACGCTGACCCCGAGCAGGATCGCCCCAGCCGCCCCGGGGAACGAGACGATCGCCAGCGTGTGCCCGGCGAACGACTGGCGGCGCAGCACCATGAACCAGCCGAGCGCCCCGGCGGTGACCGCGACGATCGTGCCGGCGCGCAGCGCGTGGACCATGAAGGGGAACATGAGCATCTGGCGGATGTCGCTGACGAGGTTCCAGGTCGGCACTGCGCTGCCCGGGGCGCTGGCGAGCCAGCGCCCTGCCGCGCCCGCCAGGTCCGCGCTCACCACGGGCGCGCCTGGTCGCCGTGGCGGTCCGTGTGCCTGGCGGGAGCCTCGGGCTCGCCGACCACGACCAGCCGCCCGTCGGAGGCGCGCAGCACCTCGACCGGCGTCCCGTACAGCGCGGTCAGCGTCGGCGAGGTGATCACCTCGGCCGGCGTGCCGCAGACCGCGCCGCCGCGGGCGAGGTAGGCGACCCGGTTCAGGTACGGCAGGATCGGGTTCACGTCGTGGGCCACCAGCATCACGGTCACGCCGTGCTCCCGGCAGATCCGCGCGATCAGGGCAGCCACGGCGGTCTGGCTCGGCAGGTCCAGGCTGTCGAGGGGCTCGTCGAGGACGAGCAGGGAGGGCCGGCGGACCAGCGCCTGGGCGATCAGCAGGCGCTGCTGCTCGCCGCCGGAGACCTGGCCGATCGGCCGGCCCGCGAACGCGGTCGCCCCGACGACCTCGATCGCCTCCGCGACCCGCTCCCGCGCGGCGCGCCGCGAGGGCAGCAGGCGGTCCGCGAACGGCAGCGGAACCCCCCACCGTTCACCATCGCTGCCCAGCCGCACCACGTCGATCCCGCGGACCCGCAGGCCCGGGTCGAAGCTGCGCCGCTGCGGCAGGTAGCCGATCCGCCTCCCGGACTGCCCCGCGGGCTGGCCGAGCACGGTCACCGACCCCGCGGACAGCGGCACCAGGCCGAGCGCGGCCTTCACCAATGTCGACTTGCCGACTCCGTTCGGCCCCAGCACCGCGCAGAACTCGCCGGACGGCACGCTGATGTTGACATCCGACCAGATGGTCCGCCCGCCCACCTGGACGGCCGCATGCTCGAACCGGACCGCGTCGGCAGGGCGTGGCGGGTCCGGGTCGCTGTGGCGTGGTTCACGCATGGGCTCGCTCTTCTCGCTGCTACCGGCCTCGCCGCGCCGCCCGGGCGAGCGCCGCCTCGATGCCCAGCAACTGGCGCACCTGCCAGTCCTGGAAGCTGACGGTCGCCGGGGTGAGCGTCTCGGTGATCGTAGCGATGGGAATGTGAGCCGCCCTCGCCAGGTCGATCTGGGCTTGCACGTCCGGCGTCACGTTCTGGGCGTTGTAGACGTAGATCGCGATCAGGCGGCGGGTGATCTGGCGGTCGATGGTCAGCTTGTCCGCGGCGGACACCTCCCCGCCCTCGCTGATCGCCCGCAGGAAGGCGGGCGGGGTGATCAGGCGCAGCCCGAGCGCGGGCGCGAGCATCGCGAAGATGGACTCCGACGCGCCGACCGGGGTGCCGGCGTAGCGTGCCCTGATCCGCGCGATCAGCTCGTGGTAGCGGCGCAGCGCGACGGTCTCGAACCAGGCGCCCCGGCGGGCGAAGTACGCCGCGTCGGCCGGGTCGAGGCTGGCGTAGTCGGCCGTCAGCGCGCGGGCCACGGCCTGCACGTCGGCCGGGTCGTACCAGCGATGCGGGTTGCCGTCGGCTGGCACCTTGAGCAGGGCGCCGACGTCCAGCACCCGCTGGCTGCCGTTCCCGCCGGCGAGCAGTCGCGCCATCCAGGGGTCGTACCCGATGCCGTTCTCGATCACCAGGCGGGCGAGCGCGACCGTGCGCGCGTCGGCGGCGGTGGGCTCGTAGCTGTGCGGGTCCGCGTTCGGGTTCGTGATGATGCTCACCACGTGGACGTGGCGCCCGCCGACCTGGCTGGCGATGCTGCCCCAGAAGTTCTCGGCGGCGACGACCTGGATGACCCGGCTCCCGGATCCGGGCAGCGGGCTGGTGGCGACGCTGCACGCGGCCAGGGCCACGGCCAGGGCCACGGCCAGGGGGAGCAGCGCCGGAGGACGTCCCACGGGTGCTCAACCTATATGAAAACCGTTTTCATTTCAAACGAATCGCCGGCGGCGCCTGGAGCGGCGCCGGCGGCGCCCGGGGGCACGGGAGGGCACTGCTTTGTGTAGGGAGCAATCCTGTGTAGAGAACAACGCTCACGGGTAGGAGCGAGCGATGCCTGGCACGCCGCCCGACGGTTCGCCGAGCGTTCCCCGGTACGTCATGCCGGCGACCTGGGCCGGGCGCCGGATGCTGCGGTTCTTCAACTTGGCGGTCGCGGCTCTCACCAGGCTCGGCGTCAGCCTCTGGGGGAGCCGGCTCCTGTCCGTGCGGGGTCGCAGCACCGGGCGGTGGCGTTCCACTCCGGTGAACGTGCTGACCCTCGATCACCGCCGGTACCTGGTGGCGCCCCGGGGGCAGACCCAGTGGGCCAGGAACCTGCGCGCGGCGGGCGGAGGTGAGCTGCGCGTTGGCCGCAGGGTCGAGCGCTTCGTTGCCACCGAGCTCGCCGACGACGCCAAGCCCGAGATCCTCCGGGCGTACCTGCGGCGTTGGAGGCTCGAGGCAGGAGTGTTCTTCGACGGGGTGGATGCCGACGCGACCGGGGATGTGCTGCGGCGGATCGCTCCCGGCTACCCGGTCTTCCAGATCGAGGAAGCCACGTAGCGGGCGGCGCCTCGGGCACCCCGGTACCATGTCGAATCCGGCACCGTCACCCCGCGCGCGGCCTTGACGTAATCGAATATTTGTTCGATAGTTGTGCCCGTGCGCGCCGCGATCACGCCGGCCGTCCCGGTGCTCTCGGTGGTCGGCCATGGGGCTGGGGAGGACGGGCGCGTTCTCCCCCGTGCCGGCCTGCTTCCCGTCCTGCCCGCGCTGCGCGAACTGCTGCCAGATGGTGCGCTCCGGCGCGGGTCCGTGATCGCGGCAGGGGAATGGGGCCTGCTCTGCCTGGCGCTGGCCGCCGGGGCCGCAGCGGCCGGAGCGTGGTGCGCGGTGGCTGGGATCCCTGAGGCTGGGATGGTGGCGGCGGCCGGAGCCGGGATCGACCCGGACCGGCTGCTGCTGGTCCCCGGCCTCGGCGGGAACTGGCCGCATGCGGTCGCCTCGCTGCTCGACGGTGTCGACCTGGTCCTGCTGCGCCCCCCGTCCGCGCCGTCGGCCCAGGCCAGGCGCGTGCTGGAGGCCGCGCTGCGGCGGCATCGGGCCGTGCTGCTCGTGGCGGGGGACTGGGCGGGGGCGCGGGTGAGGCTGCGGGTGGTCACCAGGGAATGGACCGGGATCGGTTCCGGGCACGGGCTGCTGCGCGCGTGCCGGATCCGGGTGGTGGCGGACGGCCGGGGCGAGTGGTCGCGCCCGCGGGCGCGATGGCTGTGGCTGCCCGGCTCCGATGGCGAGGTGGCCTCCGGCGAGGTGGCCTCCGGCGGCGAGATCGCATCGCGGGCGATCGCAGCGGGATGACCCGGGGGATGGGATGACCGGGACGCCGGGGTTCACGGGCCGGACTCTCGCCGTGCGCTGCCCGGCCTGGGACGCGGCCGGGACGTCGGCGGGCTGGGCATCCGATCCCGAGCGAGGTCCGCGGGCGCGGGCGTTCGAGCCGGTGGTGCGCGCGATGCAGGAGTTCTGCCCGCAGGTGGAGGTGCTGCGGCCCGGCCTGGCCGCGTCCGAGGCCCGCGGCCCCGCCCGGTACTTCGGCGGCGAGGCGGTGCTTGCCGACAAGGTCGCGAAGGCCGTAGCGCGGCTCGGGTTCGCGTGCGGGATAGGGGTCGCGGACGGCTTGTTCACCGCGCTGGTCGCCGCACAGGATTCGCTCGCCGGCGGCCAGGGCGGCCGGCCCGGGTTCCCAGGTGCCGGCCCGGGGCCTTTGGGTGCTGGCCCGGGGCCTTTGGGTACCTGTTCCGTCATCGTGCCGCCAGGGCAGGCTCCGGCGTTCCTCGCGCCACGCCCGGTCGCCATTCTTGGCGAACCGGAGCTCGCCGAGCTCCTGGCCCGCCTCGGGGTCGGCACCGTCGGGGATCTTGCCGCGCTGCCCGCCGCCGAGGTCGAGGCCAGGTTCGGGCTGGCCGGGCTGCGGGCCCACCGGCTGGCGCGTGGCCTCGATCCGCGCCCGCTCACCCCGCGTCCCCCGGCGGCCGACCTGTCCGTTCAGGCCGAGTTCGACCCCCCGGCCGAGCAGGCCGAGCAGGTCATCTTCGCGGCCAAGTCGCTCGCCAGCCGCATGCACGCCCGGCTCGCCGCGAACGGCCTGGCCTGCGTCCGCGTGCGAGTCGAGGTGATCCTCGCCGACGGCCGGGAGGTCACCCGCCTCTGGCGGCACGACGGGTTGCTCACCGACCTCGCCGTCGCCGACCGGGTCCGCTGGCAACTCGACGGCTGGCTATCCGGCAGCCGGGCCACCGGCGGGCCCGGTGGCGGGCCCGGCGGTGACGGTGAGGCCGCCCTCGGCGGGGTGACCCTGCTGCGCCTGGTCCCTGGCCAGCTTGCCCGGGAGCGGGGCCGCCAGCTCGGGCTATGGGGCGACGAGGTGGTCAACGGCCGGGTCGCCCGGGCAGCCCTGCGGCTGCAGGCCATGCTCGGCCACGGTGCCGTCCTCCGGCCGGTGCTGATCGGCGGTCGTGGGCCAGCCGACCGGGTCATGCTGGTCCCCTTCGGGGACGAGCCTGAGCCCGCGCCCCCTGCCGACCGGCCATGGCCCGGTCAGATCCCGCCCCCGGCCCCGGCCACGGTCTACCCGGAACCCCGGCCTGCCCGGGTGACCGGCCGCTCAGGTGTGCTGGTGACCGTCACCGGGCGGGGACAGGTGTCCGCCGAGCCAGCCATGTTGTCGGTGGAGGGCGGGCCGTCGCGGGCGATCACCGCGTGGACCGGCCCCTGGCCGGTCACCGAGCGCTGGTGGGATCCGGCGCGCGCCTGCCGCAAGGCCCGGTTCCAGCTCGTCACCGTGGACGGCGATGCCTGGCTCGCGGTCGTCCAGGACGGCCGCTGGCTGATCGAAGCGCGCTACGACTGAGGACGAGGCCGCTCAGGCGGCGGGTTCCCGCGTCGCTGGTGGTTCGGTGGCGCTGGCCTGGTGCTGGCGCCCGCCGGCAGGACGTAAGGCCCCGGTGGCCGGGGAATTCGCCTCTGAGCGCCCGTGCCCTCTCTCGACGATCGTGAAAGCAGCGGCACGATCCGCGGCCTGACCCACGGAGGCGAGGATGCGGCAGAGCCTGAGGCTGGGCAAAGTGGCCGGGATACCCGTCGGTGTCCACTGGTCGGTGGGCGTCATCTTGATCATCGTTGCCCAGATCCTCGGGGCCAGCGTCCTCCCGGCCGCGCTGCCGCACCAGTCCGCGGCCGCCTACTGGACAGTGGCCGTGATCGGGGCGCTGGTGTTCGCCGCGTCGCTGCTGGCACACGAAATGGCCCACGCCCTTGTCGCCAGGCACAACGGCATGAAGGTCCGCTCGATCACGCTGTGGATGCTGGGCGGCGTCGCCGAGCTGGAGGGTGAGGCTCCCAGCCCCGGCGCGGACCTGCGAGTCGCAGCGGCGGGGCCGGTCACCAGCCTGGCGATCGGCGCCCTCCTGGCCGGCCTGGCGTTCGCCACCGGCTACGGCCGGGGACCGGCGATCGTGGCGACCGCGGCGATGTGGCTGGCCGTGATGAACGGCCTGCTCGCCGTGTTCAACATGCTGCCCGGAGCGCCCCTGGACGGCGGGCGGGTGCTGCGCGCGGTCCTGTGGCTGCACTACCGGGACCGGCAGCGGGCGGCCCTGGCGGCGGCGACAGTCGGACGGTACCTCGGCTTCGGCCTCATGCTCATCGGCCTGGCCGAGATCCTGGTGTGGGGAAGCCTGCTGGATGGCCTCTGGCTGATGCTGATCGGCTGGTTCCTGGAGAGCGCGGCCAGGGCCGAGGCCGGCGCCGTGGTCGCGGGCACGGCGCTGAGCGGCCTGCGAGTGGCTGATGTCATGACGCCCGACCCCGATATCGCGCCGGCCTGGAGCACGGTGCAGGAGTTCATTGACCGGGTGGCGGCATATTCGCGGAGCGAGGCGTTTCCCGTGGTCACCTTCGACGGCCGCTTGGTGGGCGTCGTCGTGAGCGGGATGCTTGCCCGGGTCCGCCCCGAGGACCGCGCGACGCTCCGGGTGGACCGCGTGGCGCTCACCGTGCCCCCCGAATACCAGGCCGCCCCGGGCGACCCTGCCCGGTCGCTCCTGGACCGGCCTCCGCTCGCGGGCGAGGTCGCCGCGGTCGTGCTCGACCAGGGCCGGGTGGTCGGCCTGGTCACCGCCCGGGACCTGGACTGGCGAATACGGCGAGCCCGCATGGGAGCCCGGCCGTCGGGCTGGTCCCGAGACGGGCTGAAGGTCGGGCACGGGATATGAGCCTCGCCCACGGGACCCGCACGGTCAGCGGAATTTCCTCCGAGGCTTTCCACCGCGATTGACCGGAGTCGGATAGCTGCCTGATACATTGTCCTGGGAGATCTGTTCCTCTTCGCCGTTGCGTTGCTCTTCCTTGCTTCGCGGCGTCCGGCGTCTGCTCCCGGTTCGCGTGGGCAAGGAAAGGTGCGGTGCCGCGCCCGCCTTCCGCGCGTACCACCTGGCGAACGGGCTCTGGTCGCTCCGAAGCAGCCGGATCATGGCGGAGGCGCGTCATGTTGTGCTCATCGTGTGGATTCATGATCAACGAGCCGGGACGGCCCTGCCCGAGGTGCGGGACCACCACGCCGGGGGCTGCTGGCGGGCCGGGGGCGGTCGGCGTCGCGAATGGGGTCCGCGGGTTTGCCGGCCCGGGCGCGGCTGGCAATTTCCGGGCTCGGTCCGGCCTCGTCGGCGGCGGGATGCTGGCGCTCGGTACTTTGCTGGTGGGGATCGCCGGCGTGCTGCACGCGCACTTCGCTCCGATCAACGCTCTCTGCAGCACCTGGGTCGGCCAGCTTGGCCAGGCGTTCTCCGCATCGGTGGCGAACGAGTGCGGTCTGGCGTCGACGGCAGAAAGCGCCGTCGGCCCGCTCACGTTCATCGGCGTGATGCTGCTCCTGCTCGGGATCGGAGCGCTGGCCCTTCTCTTGACCAGGGCACGCCGTGTGTAGGTGTCCGGCGCGGCGCGGGTCAGTCCCGCGGCCATGCCGGGGCGTTGTGCGAGGCGCGGATCCTGGCCGGCGCGGGGCAGCGATCCGCTCGTAGCGCTGTCGCGCGCCAACGCGGCCGCGACACGCCCGGGACCACCCGGCCCGGTACCCGGTGGCGGTGGTAGCCCAGCGGGTGATCCGGGTGAAGCCCCGCGCGATCGCGCGTTCACCCGATCCGCCGGATCCGCCGGCGGCGGCCCGCCGGCCAGGCCAGCACCCCCTTGGCCCCTGCGGCGGCGCGCGCGCGTGGCGCTCCCGAATGCCAGGCCGCCCCTGGCGATCCTGCCCGGTCGATCCTGGACCGGCCTCCGCTCGCGGGCGAGGTCGCCGCGGTCGTGCTCGCCCAGGGCCGGGTGGTCGGCCTGGTCACCACCCGGGACCTGGACTGGCGAATACGGCGAGCCCGCATGGGAGCCCGGCCGTCGGGCTGGTCCCGAGACGACCCGAGGGTGGGGCACGGCGCGCAGACCTGAGCCGTTGCCCGCAGCCGTGGCCGGCGTGTCTCCGGGTGCGCGGGCCGGGTCCGGGCTGGCGCACCGAATCGAACTTGTGATCGCCTGTTCGTATGTTTGTCAGTTGTAATCGCTATCATAGTCGAAACGCTGACTGGCGCGGCAGGGGGTGAGTGGTGGTGAGTCGCAGGGCGGAGGACGAGGTCCGGTGGATCGGCGGATCCGCGCCGGACACCGTGGGATCCGCGCCGGACACCGTGGGATCCGCGCCGGACGCCGTGGGATCCGCGCCGGGACCCGGGGGGTGGACGCGCGCCCCCGGTTGGGGCGGGTTGTCGTGGTCCTGGGAGATGGATCTGGGCGCGTTGCTCAGCGCGGTATGCGGCCCGCCGCCATGGCAGCGCGGCCCGGTGGAGTGCGGAGCGGGGGGTCAGGGTGGCGGGATGCCTGGCGCGGGTGGTGGTGCCGCGGATCGGGTCCATGCCGACGGGGTGGGCAGTGCCCGGTCGGCTGGTGATGCGGCTACCGGAGTGCCCGGGGGGCTTGACGCGGTGCCGGAGGTGGAGGCGGAGTACCTGGAGGCGCTGGCTGCTGGCCCGGCGGCGGAGATGCCCGCTGGCGTGGTGGCTGGCCGGGTGGCAGAGTTGCTGCCCCCGGGCCCGGACCTGGCGGGGTGGCTGGCGCTGGCCCCAGTGGCCGACATGGAGGACGGGGCGCTGGCGGGGGTGGCTGCGGGGTTCCGGCGGCTGGCATCGTGGGCGGCTGCGGGCGAGCTCGCGGCGGTGGCGGAGCTCGTGTCCCGGTCGGCCCGGGCGGACGCGGATGCGCATGTGGATGGTGACGGGCGACCAGATCGGGTGACCGCGGACGCGGCTGGGCAGATCGCCCTGGCCTTGGCGCTGTCCGCGGATGGCGCGCAGGCGTGGGCGGATCTGGCGATCACGCTGGCCTGGCGGTTGCCGCAGACTCGGGAGGCGCTGGCGACAGGTCGGATCGATCTGCCGCGGGCGAGGACGATCGCTCGCGTGACCGACCGGCTGGGTGAGGCCGCAGCCCGGCAGGTAGAGCAGGCGGTGCTGGGCCGGGCCGGGCAGCAGAGCCTGGGCCAGCTCCATGCCGCCCTGCGCCGGGCGGTGGTCAAGGCCGATCCCGCCGGAGCGGAGCGACGGCGGGAGGACGCCGAACAGAACGCCAGGGTCGCCCTCTACCCCGAAGACGAGGGGACCGCAACCCTGGCGGGATACGCCCTGCCCGGGGTGCACGCCGCCGCAGCCATGTCCCGGATCACCGCCCTGGCCAAGGCCATGAAGGCGGCCGGTGCTGCTGGGCGGATCGACCAGGTCCGGGCACGGGTCTTCCTCGGGCTGCTGCTGGGCACCCTTCCCTACATCCCGCCGGCTCCCGGCGCCCCCGCCGGCCCGCCTCCGGGTGAGGATCCCGGCGGGGCGGAGGATGACCCTGGCGGTGCTGGGCCGGGCGGGCCGGCGCGGGGTGGTGGCGACGGCGGCGACAGGTTCACGGGGCCCACGGGGCCGTGGCCGGATGTGCCGACGTCGCGGAAGCCTGCTCCGCCGTGGCCGCTGGGAGGAGTGTGGCCAGCTCCAGGTGGCGGGCTGCTGGACATGACTGTCCCGTGGGCGACCCTGGCCGGAGCCTCGGCCGCTCCGGGGCGGCTCACCAGGCTGGGGACCATCACCCCGAGCCAGGCCATGGGCTTGGCCGGCCTCGCCGCCCGTGATCCGACGTCCCGGTGGCGTGTCATCGTCACCACTGCCGGGGGGAGGGCAATCGCCGTCGCCGCCATTCCCCGGCCTGCCGCCAGGACCGGTCATGGCCCCCCGGGCGCCCGGCATGGCCCTGCCGTCGCCAGCGGACAGGGCCCACCCAGGTCATCGGGCCCGGTCGGCCGGGTCACTGTCACGATCAGTGCCAGCGCCCTGCGCCACCCCCTGGGCACTGACCGGGCACAGGACCCCGTGCTGGCCGCGCTGCTGGATCGCGCCCGCACCGCAGCCGGGCGTGCCGTGGCACGGGCTGCGGCGGGGCGTGCCGTGGCCGGCGCCGCCGGGCAGGCCGTCACCGGCCGGGCCGGGGAATGCGCGCACCCCATGGCCAGCCGGTCCTACCGGCCTCCGCCGCGGATCAGGGAGCTGGTCGCCGCCCGCGACGGCACCTGCAGGTTCGCCACCTGTCGCCAGCCCGCGAGCAGATGCGACCTGGACCACACCATCCCCTGGCATCGCGGCGGGCCCACCTGCGCCTGCAACCTCGGGGGTGAATGCCGCCGCCACCACCAGCTGAAGCAGCACCCCCGCTGGCGCCTTGCCCAGACGGCCCAGGGCACCTTCTACTGGACCACTCCGGTCGGCCGCACCTACATCGTCCGGCCCGATCCCCACATCCTGTGACCGGGTGCGTGCCACCGGAGGGCCAGCCACGCCGACGCGGAGCACGGGCCGGGACGCGGCGCGGGCCGCGGTGAGAGAGGAGACCCATGGGATGGGACAACCCGCCAGTGCCATGGCGGGAATTCGAGCGGCAGCTGTCCTGGGCCAGCGGCGGTAACGCCGGCGCCGGGAACGGCGGTGACGGCGCCCCGGCCACCCGGCCGCCCCGGGAACGGGACAGGGGGCCGGGCGGAGCACCCGCGGCCGGGCTGAGTTCAGCCGGGCCGAGTTCGGCCGGGCCGAGTTCGGCCGGGCTGCCCTGGGCCGAGCTGCACTGCCACTCGGCGTACAGCTTCCTCGACGGGGCGTCCGATCCCGGCGACCTGGTCGCAGAGGCCGCCGCCCGCGGCCTGTCCGCCCTGGCGATCACCGATCACGACGGCATGTACGGGGTCCCGCAGTTCGCCCAGGCGGCGGCCAGGCTCCGCGAGCGGACCGGGGTCCAGCTCGGCACGGTGTTCGGCGCCGAGCTGAGCCTGGACCTGGCTGGGGGAATGTCGCGGACGGGCGTCCCCGATCCGCCCGGGCGCCACCTGCTGGTGCTGGCCCGTGACCCCGAGGGATACCGGCGGCTGTGCGAGGCGATCAGCGCCGCGCACCTCGCCGGAGGCGAGAAGGGCCGTCCGGTGTACGACCTGCAGGCGCTGGCCGCCGCGCACGGCGGGCACTGGGTCATCCTCACCGGCTGCCGCAAGGGAGCCGTACCCGCCGCGCTGGCCCGGGAGAGCGGCCGGGCGCGGGCAGGTGGCCCGGCCCGGGAGAGCGGCCGGGCGCGGGCAGGTGGCCCGGCCCGGGAGAGTGGCCGGGCGCGGGCAGGTGGCCCGGCCCGGGAGAGCGATCCGCCGCGCCGCCAGGCACGCGTACCCGGCCAGGCGGAGCTGCGGGATCTGGTTAGCCTGTTCGGCCGGGAGAACGTCTTCGTCGAGCTGATCGATCACGATCAGCCCGGTGACGATGAGCGGAACGATGCCCTGTTCTCCCTCGCCATCCGCGAGGGGCTTGGCGTGGTCGCGACCAGCAATGTTCACCACGCGACCCCCGCCGATGCCCGGCTCGCGCAGGCCCTGGCCGCGATCCGCGCCCGGTCCAGCCTGGACGAGATGGACGGGTGGCTGGCCGCCACGGGGACCGCATGCATTCGCTCGGGGGCGGAGATGAGGCAGCGGCTCCGCCGCTACCCGGGGGTCTACGAGCGGACCGTCGGGCTCGGCAGGGAGTGCGCGTTCGACTTCGCGGTGATCGCGCCCAGGCTCCCCGACTTCCCCGTGCCCGGTGGCCACACCGAGATGAGCTGGCTGCGCGAGCTCGTCACCCGCCGGGCCCGGCAGCGGTATGGCCCGAAGGCCGCCGAGCGGATTCCTGGCGCCCACCGTCAGATTGAGCACGAGCTCGCGGTCATCGACCAGCTCGGCTTCGCCGGCTACTTCCTGATCGTCCACGACATCGTGCGGTTCTGCGAGCGGGCCGGCATTCTCTGCCAGGGCCGGGGGTCGGCGGCCAACTCCGCGGTCTGCTACGCGCTCGGCATCACGAGCGTGGACCCGGTGCGGCACGGGCTGCTGTTCGAGCGGTTCCTCTCGGCCGGCCGGGACGGCCCGCCCGACATCGACCTGGACATCGAGCATCGGCGGCGGGAGGAGGTGATCCAGTACGTCTACTCGGCGTATGGCAGGCAGCGAGCGGCCCAGGTCGCGAACGTGATCAGCTACCGTCCCCGGATGGCGATCCGCGACGCCGGCCGCGCCCTCGGCTACCCGCCCGGCCAGCAGGACGCCTGGTCCCGCCAGGTCGGCCCGCGCGCCTACGCCCCGGGCCAGCCGGTGCCACCCGAGGCGGGCATCCCCGAGCCGGTCGTCGCGCTCGCGGAACGCCTGCAGCGCCTCCCGCGCCACCTGGGCATCCACTCGGGCGGCATGGTGATCTGCGACCGGCCGGTCACCCAGGTCTGCCCGGTCGAGTGGGCGCGGATGCCGGGCCGCAGCGTGCTCCAGTGGGACAAGGATGACTGCGCGTACGCGGGCCTGGTCAAGTTCGACCTGCTCGGCCTCGGCATGCTCACGGCCCTGCGCGACTGCTTCGACCTCGTGGCGCGGCACCACGGCGCCCGCTGGGACCTGCACTCGATCCCGCAGGAGGACCCCGGGGTCTACGACATGCTCTGCGCGGCCGACACCGTCGGGGTCTTCCAGGTCGAGTCCCGCGCGCAGATGGCCACGCTGCCGCGGCTGTGCCCGAGGGAGTTCTACGACCTCGTCGTGGAGGTCGCGCTGATCAGGCCCGGCCCGATCCAGGGCGGCTCGGTCCACCCCTACATGCGCCGCCGCCGGGGCGAGGAGCCGCCGTTCCTGCCGCATGAGTCGATGCGCCAGGCGCTCGGCAAGACCCTCGGCGTGCCGCTGTTCCAGGAGCAGATGATGCAGATCGCGATCGACTGCGCCGGGTTCACCCCGGCCGAGGCCGACCGGCTGCGCCAGGCGATGAGCTCCAAGCGCGCGCCGGAGCGGATCACCGATCTGCGCGCCCGCCTGCTCGAGGGGATGGCCGAGCGCGGGATCCCGCCGGACGTGGCCGAGGACATCTACGTCAAGATCCTGGCGTTCTCCAGTTACGGGTTCCCCGAGTCGCACGCGATCAGCTTCGCGTACCTGGTCTACGCCAGCGCCTGGCTCAAGTGCTACTACCCGGCCGCGTTCACGTGCGCGCTGCTGCGCGCCCAGCCGATGGGGTTCTACTCCCCGGCCAGCCTGATCGCCGACGCGCGCAGGCACGGGGTGGAGGTCCGCGGGGCCGACGTCAACGCCAGCGGTGTGCTCGCCGGGCTCGAGGGTCCCGTCGCCGGGCAGGGGACCGGGGTGAACGAGCCGTCCACCCGGGCCGCCCAGGCCGGGCCGGCGCCGTCCGGGGGAGAGCCCGTCCCCGGGCAGCCCGCGATCAGGATCGGCCTGTCGTCGGTGCGGAACCTCGGCACGGCGGCGGCCGAGGCGATCGTGGCCGGCCGGCCCTACTCCGGCGTCGAGGATTTCGCCCGGCGGACCCGGTTGTCCCGCCCCGCGCTGGAGGCGCTGGCCACCGCGGGGGCGTTCGGGTGCTTCGGGCTGTCCCGCCGGGAGGCGCTGTGGGCGGCCGGGCCGGCCGCCACGATCCGGCCGGGCCAGCTGCCCGGCACGACCACCGGCCTGGCCGGCCCGGCGCTGCCGCCGATGACCCCGGCCGAAGTCACGTTCGCCGACATGTGGGCAACCGGCACCTACGGGGAGACCCATCCGATCGCGCACATCCGCGGCCTGCTCGCCGAACGCGGCGTCTCCCCGGCGGCAGACCTCAAGTCCGCCGGGCCGAGGGAGCTGATCACGGTCGGCGGCCTGGTCACTCACCGGCAGCAGCCGGGGACCGCCCGCGGCGTGGTGTTCTTGTCGCTGGAGGACGAGACCGGGATGGCGAACGTGATCTGCCCGCCGGACGTGTGGCGGCGGCACCGCAGGATCGGCGTCGAGGCCAGCGCGCTGCTGGTCTCCGGCCGGGTCGAGCGCCTCGACGGGGCGGTCAGCCTGCTCGCCACCGGCCTGCGCAAGCTCCGGGTGGTCACCGCCGCCCGCAGCCGCGATTTCTGCTGACCTGGTCGCCGCTTCGCCCGGCCGCGGCGCAACCGAAGCCCCGCTCGCGGAATGCAGCCGGGTGGAGACGGTGGCGTCGCCGGGACGTGCCTGCCGGCGGCCCGGGGGCGCCCGCTACCGTGGGAGGGTGGAGTACGTCAACCTGGGCGCCACCGGCCTGCGGGTGTCCCGCGTGTGCCTGGGCGCGATGAGCTTCGGCACCAGCCCGGAGCGGCCCTGGGCGATCGATGAGGACGCGGCCGAGCCGATCGTGCGGGCCGCGGCCGAGGGGGGCGTGACCTTCTTCGACACCGCGGACGCCTACAACGGGGGGGCAAGCGAGGTCATCACCGGGCGGCTGCTGGGCAAGTTCTTCCGCCGCGACGAAGTGGTGGTGGCCACCAAGGTCTACTTCCCGACCGGGGCCGGCGAGAACGAGCGCGGGCTGTCCCGCAAGCACATCCTGGCCGCGATCGACGCTTCGCTCGGGCGGCTCGGCATGGACCACGTGGACCTCTACCAGATCCACCGCTGGGACTACCGGACCCCGGTCGAGGAGACCATGGAGGCGCTGCACGAGGTGGTCCGGGCCGGGAAGGCCCGCTACATCGGCGCGAGCAGCATGTTCGCCTGGCAGTTCGCCAAGGCCCAGCACGCCGCCGAGCGGGGTGGCTGGACCCGGTTCGTGTCCATGCAGAACCACTACAACCTCCTGTACCGGGAGGAGGAGCGGGAGATGATCCCGCAGTGCATCGACCAGGGGGTGGCGGTGCTCCCGTGGAGCCCGCTGGCCCGGGGGCTGCTCGCGGGCACCCGGACCCGGTCCGGGGAGCGGCGCACCGCCAGGGCGGGAACGGACCCGTTCGCCGACTCGCTCTACCGCCACCCGGCCGACTTCGACGTGGTGGAGCGGGCGGCCGAGGTGGCGGCCGGGCGCGGCGTCCCGCCCGCCCAGGTGGCGCTGGCCTGGCTGCTGCACAAGCCAGGGGTGACCGCGCCGATCGTGGGCGCCACCCGCCCCGGTCACGTCGAGGACGCCCTCGCGGCGGAGCGGCTCCGGCTCACCGCCGAGGAGATCCGCCGGCTGGAGGAGCCCTACGTTCCGCACCCGGTCCTCGGCCACGAGTGAGGTCGCCCCAGCAGGCCCGGCCGCGCCCCCGGTCACCTCTCCCCAGGGCCTGGCTGGCGTCAACTCCCGATCACGCCTCGACCGGCACGCCGAGTGGCCGGCTGTGGGCCTTGGTGAACAGGACGGCGACCGAGGCCCTCCCGGGTGGCCTGGGGGACGGCGGTCTTGGTCTCGCGGCGCGGCGCCGCGAGATGTCCCCGGAGGTGACGGCACGCCGTGGCGCGGTCATTCGGTGACGTGGCGGCCGAGGTCGGCCCGGATGGCGTGGCGACGGCGGAGCTCCGGCGGCCGCCGGACAACTTCTTCGACGCCGCGCTGATCGCCTCGCTCGCCGACGCGTACGACTGGCTCGGCGGGGAGGCGGGCGCCCGGGCGATCGTGCTCTGCTCCCAGGGCAGGAACTTCTGCGCAGGCGCGGACCTCACTGGCCGGTCGGCGCAGGCCGAGCGGATCGGCGAGAGTGACGGCGCGGCGAAGCTGTACCGCGAGGCGGCGCGGCTGTTCGAGGCGCGCCTGCCGGTCGTCGCCGCGGTTCAGGGCGGGGCGGTCGGCGGCGGGCTCGGGCTGGCGTGCTCGGCCGACTTCCGGGTGGCGAGCCCGCGGGCCTGGTTCCGCGCGAACTTCGCCCGGCTCGGGCTGCATCAGGGATTCGGGCTGAGCGTCACCCTCCCGGCGATCGCCGGGGCGCAGCGCGCGGCGGAGATGCTCTACACCGGCCGCCGGGTCGGTGGCGAGGAGGCCGCGCGCTTTGGCCTGGCCGACCGGCTGGCCGAGCCGGGCCGTCTGCGGGAGGCCGCGCGCGACCTGGTCGCCGCTTCGGCCCCGCTCGCGGTGCGGTCGATCCGGGACACCGTGCGGGGCGACCTCGCGAGACGGGCCCGCGCCGCGATGGAGGCCGAGCTCGCCGAGCAGCGCAGGCTCTGGGGGACGGCGGACTTCGCCGAGGGAGTCCGCGCGTCCGCCGAGCGCCGGGCTCCGCGCTTCGAGGGACGCTGACCGGCGGCACCCCGTCTGGCCTCAGTTGCGAAACTGAGACCGTCCGCCATCTGGCGGTGCAAGAAGGCTGCCATACGCTCATTTCATGAGCCGCCGGGCCGGACGCCACGCGAGAGCGGCCGCCGTCGGCTGGCTGGCCGTCGTCGCCGTGTGGGCGGGCCTGCTCTCGGCTGCGGCGGCGCTTCCTGTGGTCGGGATCGCCGGCGTGGCGGCCCGGGACGCGGCGCGGACGTTCAACGACCTGCCCGTCGCGGGCCTCGGGCAGCTGCCGGTACGGTCGGAGATCCTCGACTCCAGCGGCCACGTGATCGCCTACTACTATCCGCGCGACATCTACCGGGTGCCCGTGACCTACCACCAGATCGCGCCGGTGATGCGCGAGGCGATCGTCGCGATCGAAGACTCGCGCTTCTACCAGCACGGCGCCCTCGACCTGCACGGCACGATCCGGGCGCTGATCACCACGCTGTCCGGCGCCGGCACGCAGGGCGGGTCGGACCTGGCTCAGCAGTACGTCAAGAACGCGTGCCTGCTCACGGCGGCCACGCCCGCCCAGGCCCAGGCCTGCACCGCGGAGACAGTGGCCAGGAAGATCCGCGAGCTGCGGATCGCCGGCAACGTGCTGCGCAAGATGACCCGGTCGCAGCTGCTGACCGCCTACCTGAACGCCGCCTACTTCGAGAACCAGTGCTATGGCATCGAGGTGGCCGCCGAGTTCTACTTCTCCGTCCCGGCGAGCAGGCTGAGCCTGCCCCAGGCCGCGCTCCTGGCGGGGCTGGTCGAGGATCCGGCCGCGTACGACCCGCTGGTCTTCCCGAAGGCCGCCCTGGAGCGGCGGAACGTGGTGCTCCAGCGGATGGCCCAGCTCGGCGACATCACCCAGGCGGCGGCGGCCCGGGCCCAGCGCCAGCCGCTCGGGCTGCACGTGTCCCCGTTGCCGCTGCAGACCGGCTGCCTCAGCCAGGCCGCGAGCTGGGCGGCCTTCTTCTGCGACTACGTGCTCGCGGTGCTGCGCCGCGACCCGGTCTACGCCCGCGCCTGGGCGGCGATGAACTTCGCCGGCGGCCTGCGGATCCGCACCACCCTGAGCGCGCGGGACCAGCGGGCCGCGGACGCCGCGGTGAACTTCATCGTCCCCGCTGCCTCCGGGTACTACAACCCGGGCCACAACGTCGACACCGAGGTGCTGCTCCAGCCGGGCACCGGCTACATCCGGGCGCTCGCGGTGGACCGGCCGTTCGGCAACGGCCCTGGCCAGACGACCATCGACTACGCGGTGAACACGCCCTACGGCGCCAGCGTCGGCGTCCAGACCGGATCGTCGTCGAAGATCTTCACGCTGGTCACCGCGCTCAAGCAGGGCCTGCCGTTCGGCTACCACCTGCGGGTCGCCTCGCCCACCACGGTCGGCCCCTACTACAACTGCAAGGGTCAGTACGCGGGGATGTTCACCGTCATCAACGCCGAGGGGCCGCAAGGGGCGCAGACCTACACCCTCTACCAGGGCACCGCCGAGTCGATCAACGCCTTCTACGCCACGCTCGAGCAGCGGGTCGGCCTGTGCAACGTGGTGCGGACCGCGGTGAGCCTCGGGATGACCCGGGCCGACGGCCGGCCGCTGCTGCGGGCCGATCCCGGCCTGCCCCGGGGGCAGCGGATGTCCGCGGACAACTACCCGTCGTTCACCCTCGGCTCGGTCTACGTCTCGCCGATGAGCATGGCCGCGGCCTACGCGACGCTGGCCGCGCGCGGGATCTACTGCAAGCCGGTCGCGATCGCCTCGATCACCGACCCGGCGGGTCACCGCTACCCCGTCGAGTCCCCTGGCTGCCACCGGGTGATCTCCGCTGGGGTGGCCGACGCCGCGAACTACGTGTTCACCGGGGTCCTCGGGCCCACGGGCACCGCGGCCGGGCGCGGCATCGGCATTCCCGCCGCGGCCAAGACCGGCACCGCCAACGGCGGCTACTACGCGGCGTTCGCCGGGTACACCCCCCTGCTCGCCGGCTACGTGTCCGTGTTCAACCCGGTCTCCCCGACCGGGGCAGGGGCGATGATCGGCTACCGCGCCGACTACCGCGAGGTGAACGGGGCGCTCGCCGCCCCCGGCGACATGTACGGCGACAACGCTCCCGCCGCGACCTGGCAGAAGACGTTCCTGCTGCTGCACCTGCCCGCCAGGCAGTTCGCCGCCCCGCCGGCCTCCTACTTCCGCCTGCCGCTGACCTACATTCCGCCGCCGAAGAAGCACAAGCCCGGCCCGACCCCCACGCCGACGCCGACCGGCAGCCCGTCCCCCGGGCCGACCCCATCCCCCCCGCCGACCCCGACGCCGACCGCCGGCGCCACGCCGGCCGGCGCGGCGCCGGCGGTCGCGGCGCCCTGGCTGATCCCGGGGGACCTGCGCACGGCCGTCATCACCGACTGACGGGCGGGCCGCCAAGCCGGCGGGACTGACGGGCGGGCCGCCAAGCTGGCGGGACTGACGGGCGGGCCGCCAAGCTGGCGGGACTGACGGGCGGGCCGGCCGGAGGGGGCGGCGGATCAGCGGGAGAAGCCGTCCAGCAGCGCGTCCAGCATGGCGACCTGGCGGCCCGCGGGCACCCGGCCCGGGTACAGGACCCGCTCGGCGCTCAGGCCGTCGATCAGGGCGACCAGCCGGTGGGTGGCGAAGTCCAGGTCGAGCCCGGCGGCCAGCTCGCCCGCCGCCGCGGCCTGCTCGAGATGACGGCGCAGCCGGGCCCACAGGCGCTCGAACTCGCTGTGCTGAAGCTCCCGCAGGCTGGGATCGCCCAGCGCCCGCGCCCAGAAGCTGATCTCGATCTGCGCCTCCAGGTCGCGCTGGTCATCGAGCGGAAGCGCCTCAAGCATGACCACGCGCAGCGCGGCGAGCCCGGCCAGGCCCGTCGCCGCGGCGTCCATCCGGGCGCCGACCCTCCGGTGGGCCAGCACCAGGGCCGAGCCGAGGATGTCGGCCTTGTCGTCGAAGTAGTGCGCGAGGATGCCCCGCGAGCAGCCCGCCTCGCGGGCGATCTCGCGGATCGTCGCCCGCGCGATCCCCTCGCGGGCGATCACCCGCCAGGTGGCGGCCAGGATCTCGTCCCGCCTGGCCTCCCAGTCGACGATCTTCGGCATGGTCCTCCCGGTCCCGGCCGCCCGGGCGGCCCGCCAAGGGTGCCCGGGCGGCCGTCCACACTGCCCCGGCCGACACGGGCGCCGCCCGGGCCCGCCGGGCCGGCAATTCCCCCCTGTTTTTTTGTCGGACGTCCGTCTAACATCACGCTAATGCACACCGAGCCCCGGCCGCCGGCTGGCCCCGGGCGGCCCGGCCGCCCAGGGCCGGTGGTGACGCTCGGCGCGCACATCCTCGACGTACTCGGCCGGCCGGTCGAGTCGATCCCGCCCGGCCAGGGCAGCGCGCGGCTGGCCGAGATCCGGGCGACCGCGGCCGGGACCGCCGCCGGCGCCGCGGTGGACCTCGCCAGGCTCGGGGCTGACGTCCGCACGATCGGGGCGATCGGCGACGACCTCCTCGGCGACATGGTGACCGCGGCGCTGGCGCGGGCGGGAGTCGGCACCGGCGGCCTGGTCCGCAAGGCCGGCGCGCAGACCTCGGCGACGATCCTGCCGATCCGGCGGAACGGCGAGCGCCCCGCGCTGCACGTCCCCGGCGCGACTTCCCTGCTGGCGGAGGAGGACATCGACCCCGGGGCCATCGTCTCCTGCCGCGCGCTGCTGATCGGCGGGCCGGACGCGCTGGGCCGGGCCGCGTGCCGGACGTGGCTGCCGCGGGTCGCGGCGGCGGCCCGGGCCTCCGGCGCGCTCGTGGTCGTCGACGTGCTGCACCCGGGCGGGCCGGAGGACCTGGCCGCGATGCGGGGGGTGCTGGCCGCCGCGGACTGGTTCTGCCCCAACGGCGACCAGCTCCTCGCCCTCACCGGCCGCGGCGACCTGGATGCCGCGATCGGCGACGTGCTCGCGCTCGGCGCCCGCTCGGTCGCGGTGACGCTCGGCGCCCGCGGGTGCGTGGTGGCCGCCGACGGCGCCCGCGACCGGGTGCCCGCGATCCCGGTGACCGTGGTGGACACCACCGGCTGCGGGGACGCGTTCAACGCGGGCCTGATCGCGGGGCTGCTGCTCGGGTGCGCGCCCGGTGACGCGGCGCGGCTGGGCGTCGCCTGCGGCGCGCTGGTCGCCACCGGCCTCGGCTCGGACGCCGGGCTGCGCAGCCTGGACCAGGTCATCGGGCTGCTCGACGGGCACGACCGGGCGGCGGCCCGGCGGATCCGCGCGGCGGCGGGAGGAACGGAGGTACGTTGACCGGTTCGCTGATCACCGCCCGGGAGGCCGACCGTGCGCTGCGGGGGCGCGCCGCGGCCGTGATCCCCGGCGGGGTGTACGGGCACGTGAGCGCGGCGGGCCTGCCACCGCAGTTCCCGCAGTTCATGCGGGGCGGCCGGGGGGCGCGGGTCACCGACGTCGACGGCAACGAGTACGTCGACCTGATGTGCAGCTACGGGCCGGTGGTGCTGGGGCACCGGCACCCGGCGGTGGAGCGCGCCGCCCGGGAGCAGGCCGAGCTCGGCGACTGCCAGAACGGCCCGGCACCGGTCTTCGTCGAGCTCGCCGAGCTGCTGGTCGCCACGGTCGGGCACGCCGACTGGGCGATGTTCGCCAAGAACGGCACCGACGCGACGACGATGTGCTGCACGATCGCGCGGGCGCAGACCGGGCGGCACAAGATCATGGTCGCCTCCGGCGCCTACCACGGCGCCGCGCCCTGGTGCACGCCCCGGCCGGCGGGCGTCACCCCGGCCGACCGGGCGAACCTGGTCAGCTACGCCTACAACGACCTGGAGTCGGCCCGCGCCGCCGCGGCGGCCTGCGACGGTGAGCTGGCCGGGGTCCTGGTCACGCCGTTCCGGCACGACGCCGGCTACGACCAGGAGCTGGTCGACCCGGAGTTCGCCCGGGGCCTGCGCGCGATCTGCGACCAGACCGGGGCCGCGCTGATCCTCGATGACGTCCGCTGCGGGTTCCGGCTCCACCACGGGTCGAGCTGGGAGCCCATCGGCGTGCGGCCCGACCTGTCGGCGTGGAGCAAGGCGATCGCCAACGGCTACCCGCTCGCCGCGGTCCTGGGCAGCGAGTGGCTGCGCGAGGGGGCGAGCCGGGTGTTCGTCACCGGGTCGTTCTGGTTCTCGGCGGTCCCCATGGCGGCGGCGATCGCCACGATCGGGGCGCTGCGGGAGGAGAACGCGGTCGAGGCCATGGCCCGGTCCGGCGAGCAGCTGCGCGACGGCATCCTCGCGCAGGCCGCCCGGTGGGGGTTCGAGGTGAACTACACCGGCCCGGTCCAGATGCCGTACCTGACATTCGCCGGCGACCGGCGGCATGAGCTGGCGAGCGCGTTCGCCGCGCAGGCGCTGCGGCGGGGCGTATTCGTCCACCCCCGGCACAACTGGTTCGTCTCCGCCGCGATGACCGGCGCGGACCTGGAGCGCGCGCTCGCGGCGACGGACGGGGCGTTCAGGGCACTGCGTGAGCACAGGGAGGGTTAGCGATGTCCAGCACAGCCAGCGAGCCGGTCCGCCCGGCCGCCATCGGAGAGGCCGCCGCCGACCAGGGCGAGGCGATCGTCGCCCGGGCCGGCTACAAGCCGGAGCTGCGCCGGTCGCTCCGGTTCTTCTCGATGTTCTCGATCTCGTTCTCGATCATCTCCATCACCACGGGGATCTTCCTCAACTACGGCTTCGGCCTGGCGAACTGGGGGCCGGCCTCGATCTGGACCTGGCCCGTGGTCGGCGTGGGCAACCTGCTGATCGCGTTCATCGTCGCCGAGCTCGGCACCCGCATCCCGCTGGCCGGGTACGCCTACCAGTGGAGCGCCCGCCTGGTGAACCCCACCTACGGGTGGTTCGTCGGCGTGTTCGGCCTGCTCTACATGACCGTCGGCGGCGGCGCGATCATGCTGCTCGGCGCCGCCCCGCTGCTGGTCAGCGAGTTCAGCGTGGACCCGGCGGCCAATCCCCACCTGGTGCTCGCGGTGGCGATCGTTCTGATGATCCTGCCCACCCTGGTGAACATCATCAGCGTCCAGGTCGCGGCCCGGGTCAACAACATCGCCGTGTTCACCGAGATCGTCGGCACGGTGGTGTTCGCCGTGACGCTCTTCTTCCTGTGGCTGGGCGGCAGCAAGCCGTCGCCGTACGGGTGGTCGGTCCTGGCCAGCACCGCCAGCCCGGGCCACAACCCGCTGTACTACTCGTTCGCGCTCGCGTCGATGCTCGGCGCGTTCACGCTCGTCGGCTTCGAGCTCGCGGCCGACATGTCCGAGGACGCGGTGAACCCGCGCCGGTCGGTGCCGCGCGGGGTGATCTGGGCCGTGGCCGGGTCGGTCGTGCTCGGCATGGTCGCGCTGATCGGCTTCACCGTGGCGATCCCCAGCATCAAGGCGGTCGAGTCCAGCGGCGCCCCGCTGCTCGTGATCGCCGGCTACTGGCTGCCGTCCTGGCTGGTCAAGGTCTTCATCGCGTTCGTGATCTTCTCGATGTTCGCCATCCTCGTGGTGGGCGCGGGCGCCCAGGCGCGGCTGGTCTACTCGCTGGCCCGGGACAACATGCTGCCGTTCTCCGGCGTGCTGCGGCGGGTCCACGCCGGGACCAGGACCCCGGTCGCGGCCCTGGTCGTCTTCGGCGTGATCGACCTGGGCGTGATGATCTACGGCTACTTCCAGGCCAGCGCCTACGGCACCCTGGTCGGCGCGACCGCGATCATCCCGTACATCATCTACTTCCTGATCACGCTTGCCTACGCGGTCAAGCGGCGGGCCACCGACACTCTGCCGGGCGCGTTCACCCTCGGGCCGTGGGCCTGGCCGGTGATCGCGTTCGTGCTCGCGTACACCGCCGTGATCATGGTGATCCTGTCGGCGCCGGCGATCTTCCACGGCTCGGACAAGTTCATCGGGTACGGCTTCGGCCTGGCGCTGCTGTGGTACGTGGTCGCGCTCTACTGGCGGCTGCGCCGGGGGGAGGCCGGCGTCAAGCCGGTGGAGAGCCTGACAGAATGACCGCATGATCCCCGATCACGAGCATCCGACCGCGCTGTGGAACCCGTTCGCGAACATGGCCGAGCTGGCCGGCCGCGCCCTGCCGATCGTGAGCGGGCACGGGTCGACGGTCGTGGACGCCGGCGGCCGGGAGTACCTGGACGCGATCGCCAGCCTGTGGTACTGCAACGTGGGCTACGGCCGCGCCGAGCTGGCCGACGCGGCGGCGGCGCAGATGCGCCAGCTCGCCGGATTCCAGACGTTCGAGTACTACACGAACCCGGCCGCCGACGCGCTCAGCCGGCGGATCGCGGGAATCGCCCCGGTGCCGGGCGCGAAGGTGTTCCTGACGCCGGGCGGCGGCTCGGACGCGGTGGACACGGCGGGCAAGCTCGCCCGCGCCTACTGGCACGCGGTCGGGGAGCCAGGCCGCCAGGTCATCATCTCCAGGTCGCACGCCTACCACGGCATGAACGCCTACGGCACTTCGCTGGGCGGCATCCCGCTGCTCACCAGGGAGTTCGCGCCGCTGGTCTCGCTGGTCGAGCAGGTGCCGTGGGACGACGCCGAGGCCCTGGGCAAGACTATCGAGGCGATCGGCCCCGGCCGGGTGGCCGCGTTCTTCTGCGAGCCGGTGATCGGGGCGGGCGGGGTGTACCCGCCGCCGCCCGGCTACCTCGCCGCCGCGCGGGAGATCTGCCGCCGGCACGGCGTGCTGTTCGTCGCCGATGAGGTGATCACCGGGTACGGCCGGACCGGCGCCTGGTTCGCCAGCGGGCGGTTCGGCCTCGACCCGGACCTGATCACCACGGCGAAGGGGCTGAGCTCGGGGTACCTGCCGATCGGCGCGGTGATCGCCTCGGCGCGGGTCGCCGAGCCGTTCTGGCGGGCCGGCTCGGGGCAGGTGTTCCGGCACGGCTACACCTACTCCGGGCACCCGGCCGCCGCGGCCGTCGCGCTGGCCAACCTCGACCTGATCGAGCGGGAGGGGCTGATCGCCAGGGTCGCCGCGCTCGAGCCCGTGCTGGCCGGCGCGGTCGCCCCGCTCGCGGACCACCCGCTGGTCGGCGCGGTCCGGGCCGGCACCGGGCTGCTCGCGGCGGTGGAGATCGCCGAGGAGGCCCGGGCCGCCGATCCGTCGCTCGGGCAGAGGCTGGTGCTCGCGATCCGCGAGCGCGGCGTGATCACCCGGCTGCTGCGCGGCGTGGCGCTGCAGATCTCACCGCCGTTCGTGATCACCGAGGACGAGATCGCCGCGATCGCCGCCGCGTTCGCGGGGGCGCTCGACGAGGTCGCGCCCCGGTGAGCCGGGCCCGGCCCGGCCGGCCCGGCCATTCTCGGGATCGACGGGATCCTGTGCGCGGGATGCGCGAAGAAGTCCCCGCGGATCATGAGGCGACCGCCCGGGGGGCTCAGCCGGCCAGCCGGGGCAGGAACACGGCGATGGCGACCCCGATCGCCGCGGCCGCCGCGAGGAGCACGGCGCCGGCCGCCGCGTCCTTGGCGGCCTTGGCCAGCGGGTGCTGGTCGGGCGCGGCCAGGTCGGTCAGCAACTCGACCACCGTGTTGAACGTCTCGGCGGCGACGACGAGGCCGATCGCCAGCGCCACGCACGCCCAGGCGACCGCGCCGATCCGCAGGACGATCCCGGCGGCGACGGCGGCGAGCGCGGCCGCGACGTGGACTCGCATGTTCCGCTGGGTGCGCAAGGTGCGCCAGACGCCCTGACCGGCGAACGAGAAGCTCCGCAGGAAGCCGGCGAGCGGCCCGCCGGGTCCGCGGGGCCGGGCTGGAGGATGCGGCGTGCTCATCGGTGATCACCCCATGCAGAATGGGCGGCATGCCCATGGACCCCAGGCACGCCGTTCTCTTCGAGCCGGTCAGGATCGGGCCGAAGACCCTGCCGAACCGGTTCTACCAGGTGCCGCACGCCTCCGGCTTCGGCTCGGCGCGCCCGCGGGCGCAGGCCGCGTTCCGCGGGGTGAGGGCCGAGGGCGGATGGGGCGGGGTGTGCGTGGAGTACGCCTCGATCTCGCCTGACTCTGACGAGATCCCCGCGGTCAGCGCCGACCTGTGGGACGAGCGGGACGCCCGCGCGCTCGCTCTCACCGCCAGCGCAGTGCACGCGCACGGGGCACTGGCCGGAATCGAGCTCTTCCACGGCGGCGCGGCCAGCCCGAACGGCCGGTCCCGCGCGGTGCGGGTGGCGCCGAGCCAGGTCGCCTCCGCCGACCGGTGGGGAGGCCTGGCGAGCGAGCTGACCGCCTCCGGCATCGCGCGGATCCAGCGGGAGTGGGCGCGGGCCGCCACTCAGGCGGCCGACGCCGGCTTCGACATCGTCTACGTGTACGGCGCGCACGGCTACCTGCTCACCCAGTTCTTCTCCCCGGTCACCAACCGGCGGGCCGACGGCTACGGCGGGGACCTCGCCGGGCGGGGCCGGTTCTGGCTGGAGGCCCTCGCTGCGGTGCGGGAGGCGGTGGCAGGCCGGTGCGCGATCGCCACCAGGATCGCCGTGCACGGCGGGTCCGGGCTTCCCGGCATCGACACCGACGAGATGCTCGAGCTGATCGCCATGGCCAGCCCGCTGGTGGACCTGTTCGACGTCACCGTCGGGTCATGGCCGGAGGACTCCGGCACCTCCCGGTACTACCCGGAGGGGCATGAGCGGCCGTGGGCGCACCGGGTGCGCCAGGCCACGGACAAGCCCGTGGTCGCGGTCGGCAGGTACACCAGCCCGGACCTGATGGCCGAGGTGATCAGGTCGGGGGCGGTCGACCTCATCGGCTCCGCCCGGCAGGCGATCGCCGATCCGTTCCTGCCCAGGAAGATCGCCGACGGCCGCCTCGACGAGATCAGGGAGTGCACTGGCTCGAACATCTGCATCCTGCGCGAGGAGGCCTTCGGCCAGATCGGCTGCGTGCAGAACGCCACCGCGGGCGAGGAGTACCGGCGCGGCTGGCACCCCGAGCGGTTCCCCGGGTCGGCCAGGGCCGGCGAGCCGGTGCTGATCGTCGGCGCCGGCCCGGCCGGGATGGAGTGCGGGGTCGTCCTCGGCCGGCGTGGCTTCGGCTCGGTGCACCTGGTCGAGGCCGGCGGCGAGATCGGGGGCCGCCTGGCGTGGACCAGGCGGCTGCCGACGCTCGGCGACTGGGGCCGGATCGTCGATCACCGGGCGGTCATGCTCGGCAAGCTGGGCGTGGAGGTGATCACCGGCCGCGAGCTGGCCGCGCCCGACGTCCTCGGCTACGGGGCGCGGATCGTGGTCGTGGCCACCGGGTCGGCCTGGCGGGGCGACGGCGTCGCCCCGGGGCGTCCCGATCCGCTGCCCGGCGCCGACGCCGCGCTGCCGCACGTGCTCACGCCCGAGCAGGTCTGCGCGGGCAAGCGGCCCGCGGGCGAGCGGGTCGTGGTCTACGACGCCGACGGCGGCCACGTCGGCCCCGCGGTCGCGCAGGCGCTGGCCGGCGAGGGATACCAGGTGACGATCGTGACCACGTTCCCGGTGCTGTCGCCGGTAAGCGACGAGACGCTTGACGGCGAGATGCTCCGCGAGCACGTGCACCGGGCCGGGATCGCGGTGGCGTACGCGACGACGCTCACGGCGATCGAGGGCGGCGGCCGGACAGCGGCCGGCCGCGGGGTCCGGCTGGCCGGCGCGGGGCGGCACGGCGAGCCGTGGGAGGCCGCGTGCGACGGCGTCGTGCTCGTCACCCAGCAGGCGCCGCGGGACCGGCTCTACCGCGACCTGGTGGCCGACCCCCGCGCGCTGGCCGCGGCGGGCATCGCCGACGTCCACTTGATCGGCGACGCGCTCGCGCCCCGGCTGCTGTCCGAGGCCGTCTTCGACGGCCACCGCCTCGCCCGGGAGATCGACCGGGCGGAACCCGCCGTGCCGGCGCCCTGGCTGCGCGAGCGCGCGGACCTGCGCTAGGCGACCGGGGTGATCGTCCAGGCGAAGCTGGCCGATCCGGTGGCGCCGGCGGCATCCCGTGCGGTCACCGTCACCGTGTACCTGCCAGGCTGGCGGCCGTAGCCGGTGATCAGCCCGGTGCCCGGGCTGATCGACAGGCCCGGCGGCAGCCCGGCGGCCGCGTAGCGCAGCGGCTGCGCCGGGTTGGTGTCGCTGGCGCGGATCCGCAGGCGGATCACGCCGTACTCGGCGGAGACCTGGTCACCGGGACTGGTGACGGTGACCGTGTCCCCCCCTCCTCCGCCGCCCGTGCCGTCGGGGACGACCGGATGGCTGAACTCGCAGGAGCCATGGCCGCTGGCACCGTCGTTGCCCCAGGTGGCCTGCATGGCGAACGTGCCGGTGGGCAGGGTCAGGTCGGCGGCGCGGGCTCCGGGGCCCTCGTTCCACGCGCACTTGTCGGCGTTCTCCTGGCCGAGCGGATCCGTCCAGCCGCCGGCCGGCTCAGGGTCGGTGATCGTCTCCGCGTACTCGTGCCCCGCGACGATCGAGACCCCGTCGAGCAGGCCCGCGCCGCCGGGGTTGACGAAGTTCTCGCCGCATGCCCGGCCCAGGTCGGGGATGTAAGGCAGGTTGGTGAACGCGATGCCGCCATACGGCGAGGCCGCTGGCCCGCCGCTGAGCGCCCGGTCCCCGGTCCAGTCGTGCCAGGCGCAGAAGTTTCCCCAGGGCGTGCCGAATCCGTCCGGGTGCGTGCCGGCCGGCGAGACGATCACGTACTGGGCGTCGCGGTTCGACGCCGCGGTCGTGTTGCCGAAATGCGCGGCGGCGCTGATCGCCTCCACGGCGAGCTGGTGCCCGCTGGCCTGCGCGGGCGCCGCGGCCGACTCGTCGGCCCAGGTGCCGGCGAGCGCGCCGCCGGCCGGGTAGGCGACGTGCTGGGCATTGCCCGGCGGGCACGACGCCGAGCCGGACCGGATCCCCTGGCAGTACTGGGTCATCACCCCGGACCAGGTCTCGCCGCCGGTCCCCAGGCCGCGGAAGAGGCGCTGCAGGTAGGGGGCCACCCCGTCCGGATCCCCGGCGAGCGTCAGGTCCCCCGCCGGGTCGGCGCCGGGCGCCCCCCACTGCGACCCCCAGAAGACCAGGTAGACGCGCTCCGGCCCGGTGACCACGCCGGTCCCGCCGGTCCCGCCGCCGAATCGCAGCTGGCTGGGGAACGCCGCCCGCGCGCCGCCCGCCCGCCGGTCCTGCCAGGCCAGCATGCGGCGCATGAGGCCGATGACGGGCACGACGCCCAGCCGGTAGGGATGCCCGGCAGCGGGAGAGTAGGGATCGGCCGCCAGCCCGGGCGATCGGCCCGGCGCAGGCGCCGCCGCGCGGGCCGCGGCGGCCGCCGCGGGAACGCTCACCGCGAGCCCAGTGAGCACGGCAGCGGCCGCCACCGCCGCGCCCCGGCGCGGAAGCGGTGAACGCGGTCGGATCGGTGAAATCAATGGCATGTCCTCCCCCCCGGGCGAATTCGGCAGCGGCGTCAGGTGCGCGGCCTCCCGGCCAATGAGTGATCGGCGCCGGGAAACCGATCATAGGGCACCGGCATTTAGGCCGGCCATTGACGGGCCCATTGACTCGCTGACGGCTCGCGTCGCCGCCGGCGCGCGGCGAATCGACGGCTGATCCGCAGGCTTCGCTCAGCTGGCTGCGCCATCATCGGTCGCGGTCCCGGGGCGGGGCCGGTCGCATTCGGGAGAGCGGAATGTTCCTCACCTACCTGAGGCGGGAGCTGCGCCGCCGGGCCAGGCAGGCGGTGGTGATCGCGCTGGGCCTGGCGCTCGGCGTCGGGCTGGTGGTGACGGTCACGGCGGCATCGGCGGGCGTGCAGAGCGCGCAGTCGCAGGTGCTTCACTCGCTGTACGGGGTCGGCACCGACATCACGGTGACCCAGTCGCCGGCTCCGGGAAGCGGCGGCTTCGGCGGCTTCCGGTTCGGCCTGCGGCATCCCGGCAGCCAGCCCGCCGCCGGCTCGAGGGTCAGCGTCAACAGGCTCTCGACCGGCACGTACGCGCCGGTCGCCGCGGCCGACGTGGCGGCGATCGCCCGGCTGCCCGCCGTCGCCGGCGCGTCCGGAGCGCTCCTGCTCAGCGACATCAGGCTCTCGTTCACGGTGCCCGGCGGGGGCGGCGGGCCCGGCGGCCAGGGGAGCTTCCGCCCCCCGGTGACGTTCAGCATCGCCGGGGTCGGCCTGGCGGGCGACCTCGGGCCGTTGCCGTCGGGCACCATCACCTCCGGGCGGACCCTGGCGCGGGCCGACGCGAAGGCGGACGTCGCCGTGGTGGACTCAGGCTACGCGGCGCAGAACAAGATCTCGGTCGGCTCGGCCATCGCCGTCGGCAGCGCGTCGGGCAGGACGACCCGGTTCACGGTGATCGGGATCGTGCGGGAGCCGTCAGGGTCGGCCACGGACGTCTTCATCCCGCTGGCCCGGGCCCAGGCGCTTGCCGGGTTGGCGGGCAAGGTGAACATGATCTACGTCGCGGCCGGCAGCGCGTCCGGCATCGGCCGGGTGCGGCGGGAGATCAGCTCGCTGCTGCCGAAGGCCACGGTGACCACCGCGGCCTCGCTCGCCAGCCAGGTCACCGGCTCGCTGGCCAGCGCCGCCAGCCTGGCCAGCAGCCTGGGGCGGTGGCTGGCGGCGGCGGTGCTCGCCGCCGCGTTCGCGCTCGCCTGCCTGCTGACGGTGGCGGCCGTCGCCCGGCGCGTCCGCGAGTTCGGCACGCTCAAGGCGCTGGGCTGGCGTAGCCGGAGGATCGTCGGCCAGGTGATGGGCGAGGCGCTCGTGCTCGGCCTGACAGGCGGCGCGGCCGGGGCCGCGCTCGGGTACGGGGGCGCGGCGCTGATCCGCCTGCTGGCCCCGCCGCTGACCGCCACGCTGGGGCAGGCCTCAGGATCGGCCGCACCGGGCGGCGCGCGGTTCCTGCCGGGCGGGCACTCCGGCGGGCCGCCCGGCGGCGCCCGGGGGCCGGGCGGGCCGCTCCGCGGCCTGGCCACCGCCCCGACGGTCACCGTGCACATGACCGCCCCGGTCACGCTCACCGTGCTGGCCGCGGCGATCGCGCTGGCGGTCGCCGGAGGCCTGATCGCCGGCGGCTTCGGGGGCTGGCGGGCGGCCCGGCTGCGCCCGGCCGCCGCGCTGGCCAAGGTCGGATGAGCCGGGCAGGACCGGGCGGCAGGAGGAGGCCGGGATCGTGTACAAGCTGACCGAAGTCACCAAGGTGTACCGCGGCCGCGGGACCCAGCGGGTGACCGCGCTGGCCGGGGTGAGCCTGACCATCGGGGACGGCGAGTGGCTCGCCGTGCAGGGCCCCACCGGGCACGGGAAGACCACGCTGCTGCAGCTGCTGGGCGGGCTGGACCGGCCGACCTCCGGGTCGGTCGAGTTCAACGGCCGTGACCTGGCCGGCCTGCGCGAGGGCGAGATAGCGGCGGTCCGGGCGAGGTCCTTCGGGTTCGTGTTCCAGACGTTCAACCTGATCCCCACGCTGTCGGCGGCCGAGAACGTGGAGGCCGCCCTCGTCCCGCTCGGCCTGCCCGCGGCCCGGCGGCGGGAGCGCGCCCGCGCCGCCGTCGCCGGCGTGGGCCTTCGCGACCGGCTTGACCACCTGCCGTCGGAGCTGTCAGGCGGCCAGCAGCAGCGGGTGGCGATCGCCCGGGCGCTGGCGAAGGAGCCCTCGGTGCTGCTCGCCGACGAGCCCACAGGGAACCTGGACGAGGACACCCGCGACGAGATCATCTCGCTGCTTCAGGGGCTGTGGGCCGAGCGCGGGCTGACGCTGGTCCTGGTCACGCACGACTCGCAGGTCGCGCGCCGGGCGCAGCGGATCGCCGTGCTGCGCCAGGGCCTGCTGAAGATCTCCGCCGAGCCGCCAGGCGAGCCGCAGTCACCGCCCGGCGGCTCGGCCGCCCCGGTCAGGACGTGATCACGTCGTCCCACTCGGTCCAGGTGGGGTCGGGGTAGAAGTAGCCGTCGTCGTGGTCGGTCAGCGTGATCGTGTAGGAGTCGCCGGCCGTGATCGACGTGGTGACCTGCACCCACGCGTTGTTCGTGTTGCAGGTGTGCGGGAGCACGGTGGTGGTCGTGCCCGTCGTGTTGTTCTTCAGCGTCGCGGTGGCCCAGTCGTAGGACACCGAGTCCTGGCAGTCGACCAGGTACCAGAAGGACAGCTTGCTCGACCCGGCCGGCGCGGTGAACCTCTGCGAGATCGACTGGTTGCCGCTCACCTCGGTGTTGGCGATGCCGGTGAGCCCCGCGTAGCTGCCGCTGTGCGGGTCGGTCGTGGTGACCGAGGCATCGCCGCTGACCGTCCAGCCCGTCAGGTTGCCCGATTCGAACCCGCCGTTCACGATCGCGTTGGTGCTCGTGGTGGAGTTGACCGTCCAGGTGAAGCTGGCCGATCCCTGCGCGCCCGTGGTGTCGGTGGCGGTGACCGACGCCGTCGAGGAGCCGGCCGTGGTCGGGGTTCCCGAGATCAGGCCGGTGGCGGAGTTGATCGACAGCCCGGCCGGCAGCCCGCTCGCCGACCAGGTGAACGTCTGCCCGGACGCGGAGTCGGTCGCGGTCATCTGGAGGCTGACCGCCGTGCCGACCGTGCTGGTCTGGTTGCCCGGGTTGCTGACCGTCACCGTGTTGCCCGTGGTCCCGCCGTTGGTCACGATCGGATGGCTGATCTCGCAGGTGCCCCCGCCGTCATTGGCCCAGGTCGGCTGCATGGCGAAGGTGCCGGTGGTGAAGGTCACGTCCTGCGAGAGCGCCCCGCCGCCCTGGTCCCACGCGCACAGGTCGCCGGTCTCCTCGCCCGAGGAGTTCGTCCAGCCGCCGGCGGGGTTCTGGTCGGTGATCGTCTCGGCGTACTCGTGGCCCTCGACGATCGAGACGCCGTCGAGCGTGCCCGCGCTGCCGGAGTTCACGTAGTTCATGCCGCAGGAGGCCCCGGCGTCGGGAAGGTAGGGCAGGTTGGTGAAGGCGATGTCGCCGTAGGGGGAGGAGACGCCGACGTAGGAGTCACCGTTCCAGTCGTGCCAGGCGCAGAAGCCCTGCTGCTGGTAATTGTCCGGGTCGGTTCCGGTCGGGGAGACGATGACGTACTGCGCGTCGCGGTTGGCGGAGGAGGTCGTGTTCCCGAAGTGCCCGGCCGCGGTCACGGCCTCGGTCCCCAGCTGCGCCGGCGTGGCGTTGGACGGGGCGGCGGAGCTCTCGTCCACCCACACCCCGGCCAGCGCGCCGCCCGCGGGGTAGGCGACGTGGTACTGGTTGCTCGACGGGCACGAGGTCGCGCCCGTGGCCACCCCCTGGCAGTACTGCGTCATCACCCCCGACCAGGTCTCGCCGCCCGTGCCCAGCCCCTTGAGCAGCTGCTGCAGGTACGGCGCGACGCCGTACGGGTCGCCGGCGAGCGTCACGTCGCCGCTGGAGTCGGTGCCCTGCGTGCCCCACTGGGAGCCCCAGAAGACCAGGTAGACCTTCTCCGGCCCGGTCGTGACGCCGATGCCGTCGATGCCGCCGCCGAACATCAGGTCGCTGGAGGAGCTGGAGGACGAGGCTGCGGGCACCGCGTGCGGGTGGGCGAGCGCCCACGCGCGCATCCTGGCCATCTGGGCGATGGTCGGGACAACGCCGTGCCGGTACAGGTGCCGGTGCAGCGGCGAGTACGGATCGGCGGGCGAGTACATCCTGGCCAGCAGGCTGGCGGGTGAGATAGCCGGATGGGAGGTGGCCCGGGCTCCGGAAGCGTACTGCAGGCCCACGGCGGCGATGACCGCCGTGACCGCGGCGACGCTGCCGCGGATGGCCCATCTGCGGGCCGGGACTGGCAAGCTCATGCTGCTCCTTCGTGCTCGCGTGCCAGGCGAGCGGGGTCGTGCCGGGCCGCCTGGCGGGCAGCCCGGGTCATTGCCGCTGGCCTGAACGTAAAGACCAGGAAAAATCCGGTCAATACTCGCTGCGAGCGGGTAAGAGAAGTCTGCCCGCCTGGTTACTGTCGGGTAATGGGACGGGGGGAACCGGTCCGGGGGTCCGGACGTCCAAGTGGGCGTCGGGGTGGCGCCGGGGATCGGGGTGGCGCCGGATCGGCGCGGAAAGGAGACCGGATGCGGGGAATGGCGCTGGCGGCGGCGCTGGCCGGGGCCGCGCTGCTGGGGGTCGCCGGCTGCGGGGCCGCGCCCGCGCCGCAGGGGAGCCGGCCCGCGGTTTCCCCCTCGCCGGCCGGGCACCGGGCCGGACCGCCATCCTGCGTGACCCCCGGGACCGCCGGCCGGGCGCGGACGTTCACCATCACCGAGAAGGACAACGGCAGGTCCTACTGCGTGACCTCGGGCACCCGGCTCCTGGTCTTCCTGCACGGCACGCTGGCGCGCAAGTGGGGGCCAATCCAGGCCAGCTCGCCCGCGCTGCGGCGGCGGCCCAGCCCGGTGATGATGCTGGCGATCGGCGTGACCGGCGGCTACTTCGTCGCCGCCAGCCTCGGCACGGCGACGCTCACGTCGGTGCGCGGCTCGTGCCCGCCGGGCGCGAGCCACTGCCGCGACCGCCAGGTCTTCCGCGTGTCGGTGCTGGTCCGCGGCACCATGTGACGGCCCGCGGGCGACGCCCCGCCGCGGTCAGCCGGCGAGGCGGAAGACCCGTGCGGCGTTGCCGCCCCACGCGGCGCCGACCTGCTCGTGCGTGCAGCCCGCGTCGAGCAGCGCCTTCTCCAGCGCGCGCGCGTTCCGCTCCACTCCCGGCACGCCGGGCCAGTCGGTTCCGAAGATCATCTTGTCGGCCAGGCGGCGCAGCGAGGAGCCGTAGTAGTCCGCCAGCCGCTGGGGCGGCAGCCCGGACACCTCCAGCCACACGTTCGGCCGCATCAGCGCGAGGAACGCGGCCTGCGCGTACCACCAGCCGCGCCCGCCGTGCGCCAGCACGACCACCAGGTCGGGAAAATCGCGGAACACCTCATCGAGCAGCACCGGGTCGGCGTAGGCGTTGACCGAGCCCGCGAACGTCGAGGTACCGCAGTGCACGATCACCGGCAGCCGGTGGTCCTGCGCCCAGGCGTAGGCCGGGTAGAGCATCCGGTCCCGCGCCTCGAAGCCGCCATGCACGGGGTGGATCTTCACGGCGACCGCGCCCAGGCCGACCTGCCTGGCCAGCTCGCGGGCGACCGGGTAATGCAGGTGCGGGTTGAGGTTAGCCACCGGGTGGAACCGCGCCGGGTTGGCGGCCACCACTGGCAGCACGTCCTCGATCGGCTGGATCCCGGTCACCTTCGGGCTGTACTCGCTGAACAGCAGCACGTGGTCGGCGCCCTGCGCCGCGAAGTGGGCGTCGAGGGCCGCGGGACGCGGGGCCCCGTCCGCGTCGAACAGCACGTCCAGCGGGATCCGCGCGCCGAACGCCCGCGCCCACTCCTGCCAGTCGGCCGACAGCGTGGGCAGCCGCGCCACGTGCGCGTGCGCGTCGACGAGCAGCCTGCCGTCGAGCATCAGGGCCGGGGGGGAGCGGGCACGGCAGGCGGGGCGGCGGGCTGCATGGCGTCCAATCTATCCGGCCGGCGGACGGCAGCGAGCAGCCCCCGCCCGGGGACGCGCCGGCCGGCCCGAGGATTGCGGCTAGGGCCATGGCGTGCGTGCCCCTCGCCCGGGCACGCGCCGGCCGGCCAGTACGCTACCTGGCTTGTGACCGATGAACGCGGCGCGCGGCGCGGGCCTGGCTCCTACGAGCAGGCTCCGGTGCCGCTGCCACCGGACGCCGCGGACCTGCTCCTGGTCCGGCACGGGCAGTCCGAGCCCTACCTGCCGGGACGGCCGTTCCCGATGACCGAAGGGCATGGCGATCCGGCCCTCTCGGAGGCCGGGCACGAGCAGGCACGCCAGGTCTGCGCCCGGCTCGCGGCGGCCGGCGTGTCAGCCGTCTACGTCAGCCCGCTGCGGCGGGCCGCGCAGACCGCCGCCCCGCTGGCCGAGGCCCTCGGGATCACGCCCCGGGTCGAGCCGGACCTGCGCGAGGTGCACCTCGGCGCGTGGGAGTCCGGCCTGTACCGGCAGATGGTCGCCGACGGCCACCCGCTGGCGCGGGAGGTGTTCGCCAGGGAGCGCTGGGACGTGATCCCGGGCGCCGAATCGCCCGAGGCGCTGACCGCCCGCGTGCGGGCCGTGCTCGGGCGGATCGCCGCGGCGCACCCGGGCGGGCGGGTCGCGGCGTTCACCCATGGCGGCGTGATCGGCGCCGCGCTCGCCCTGGCCTCCGGCTCGCGGCCGTTCGCGTTCCTCACCTCGGACAACGGCTCGGTCTCGCGGATCTTCGCCGGGCCGGGGCAGTGGCTGGTCCGCTGCTTCAACGACACCGCGCACCTGCACCGGGCCGGCGAGGAGCCGGGCTGGCCGTGACGGCAGGTCCGGCGCCGCCGGACCTGGAATACTGCGCCTAGAATACGGATGCGGCAGCAAGCCCCCGGCTCGTCGGGCGGCCGGGAACGCGGATCGCCGCGGCTGCCTCCCTTCCGACTCCGCGAGACAGGGCACCCACATGCGCTGGTCACAGCTGCACATTCCCACGCTCCGCGAGGATCCGGCCGACGCGGACGCGGCCAGCCACCGGCTGCTGCTGCGGGCGGGCTTCATCCGCCAGCTGATGGCCGGCCACTACTGCCTGCTCCCGCTCGGCGTGCGGGTCCGGGCGAAGGTCATGGCCGTCATCCGGGAGGAGATGAACCGCATCGGCGCGCAGGAGTTCCTGCTGCCGTGCATGCAGCCCGCCTGGATCTGGGAGAAGTCGGGCCGGCTCTCGGTGATGGGCGAGGAGATGTTCCGGCTGCGCGACCGCAAGGACGCCGAGGTCGTGCTCGGCATGACCCACGAGGAGATCTTCGCGTTCCTCGGCCTTGAGCTCTCCTCCTACCGGCAGCTCCCGCAGTCGTGGTACCAGTTCCAGACCAAGTTCCGCGACGAGCCCCGCCCGAAGAGCGGCCTGCTGCGGGTCCGCGAGTTCACGATGAAGGACTCCTACAGCTTCGACGCGGACGAGGCGGGCCTTGACGCCTCGTTCGAGGCGCACCGGGCTGCCTACCAGCGGATCTTCGCCCGGCTCGGCATCCCGGCGATCGCCGTGGAGGCCTCGAGCGGGAACATGGGCGGCAGCGACTCGATCGAGTTCATGTGCCCCTCGCCGGTGGGGGAGGACCGCGTCGCCACCTGCCCGGCCTGCGGCTACGCGGCCAACCTGGAGAAGGCGACCTCGGCGCTCGCGGCCGTCGAGGATCCCCCCGCCGGGGACGCGCCGGCGGCGCCGCGGCGGCTGGACACCCCGGGCGTGCGGACGATCGAGGACCTGGCCGTCGGCTACGGCCTGGCCGCCGACCGGCAGATCAAGACGCTGGTGCAGGTGATCGACGGGAAGCTCACGCTCGTGCTGCTGCGCGGCGATCACCCGCTGTCCGATCAGAAGCTGATCGACGCGACCGGCGCGCTGAGCATCCGGCCCGCCCAGCCCGAGGAGATCAAGGCCGCGCTCGGCGCGCTGCCGGGCAGCCTCGGCGCGGTCGGCGTGAGCGGGTACCGGATCATCGCCGACCTGGCCCTGCGCGGCCGCCGCGGGATGGCCACCGGCGCGAACACCGACGACGTGCACCTGACGGGCGTGGACGTGGACCGGGACATCCGCGTCGACCAGTGGGCGGACCTGCGCGAGGTCACCCCGGGCGAGCCGTGCCCGAAGTGCGGCACTGCCCTGGAGTTCCTCCAGGCGATCGAGGTCGGCCACATCTTCAAGCTGGGCCGCAAGTACACCACCGCGCTCGGGGTCACGGTGGCCGGCCCGGATGGCGGCCCGATCGTCCCGATCATGGGCTCGTACGGGATCGGCGTCGAGCGGGTGATGGCGGCGATCGCGGAGGTGCATCACGATGACGCGGGCCTGGCCTGGCCCGCGCAGGTGGCGCCGGCCGAGGTCACGGTCGTGGTGATCAGCCAGCGCGATGAGCAGGTCCGGGCCGCCGCGCAGGCGATCTACGGCAGCCTCCTCGAGGCCGGGGTGGACGCGCTGATCGACGACCGGGACGTCCGCCCGGGCGTCAAGTACGCCGACGCCGAGCTCACGGGGATCCCGCTGCGGGTGAGCGTCGGCAGCCGGGACCTGGCCGACGGCGTCGTGGAGGTCACTCGCCGGAGGACGGGCGAGAAGGAGCGGGTCCGGGTGGACCGGGTGGTTCCCCGGCTGCGGGAGCTGCTGGCCGCGGGCTGACCCCGCCGGCGGCGAGCAGGCCGTGCGGGAGCTCGGACGGGTGCACCAGCCGTTCCCGGCTGCTGTCAAGGGCGGCCCAGCGCCGCCGCAGGTCCGTGGCCGCACCGCCGGCCGGCCGGCAGGCGGCACCGCCACCCGGCCGGCGGGCGTGCTCCGGTGAGCGCTGAGCGCCTGGCATGCTGCCTCCCGTGATCACCGGTGATCTCGCGATCCGGCACGTTCACTGCGCACGTGCCCTCATCACGTACAGACGCACGCGAGACGGCCCGGGTCGTCAAACGCCCGTCACGAGATGGCAACATTTCCGGCGTTTCTTCCGGGGGGGGCCCGCCCGGATCCGCCCGGGGCCGCCGGCGTCAGGGACCCGTGCCCAGGATCACGGCCCTGGTCGCCCCGGTGGTGAGATTGACGCGGATGTCGCCGACGGCCAGCGCCATGGTCCCGTGGGCGGCCGCGCCGAGCAGCGCCAGGCGCGCCGGCGTGACCGGCAGCGCCACCCGCCTCAGCCCGCCCCGGCCGTAGTGCACCATGCTCCCGGATCCGGGCGATCCAGTCATCACCGGTATCCACAGGCCGCCGCGGCCGTCGGGCACCACCGCGACCGGCCCGCCGAGCGCGTTCACCAAGCCGAGCCTTCGCCAGCGGGCTCCGTTGTAGTGGAGCAGCACCAGGGGCCCGCCCTCGTCCTGGCGGCCCCCCGAGGCGACGGCGTAGACGTTCCGCCGCGACAGGGCGCAGATGCCCGCGACGAACGAGTGACTCAGCAGGGTGTTCCTGGGCAGCAGGCGGGCGACCGACGTCCTGGTCCACGTCCGGCCGTTCCAGTGGGCGATGACCGTCGCCCCGAACGCCCAGACGTCGCGCGGCCCGAGGGCGCTGGCGCCGTGCAACCCGCGGCCCGACGCCGACCGTGCCCACCGGTGGCCGTTGTAGTGCCAGGTGCCGAGCGCGGGCCCGCCCGGCGCGCCGAAGACCCACACGTCGTCGCGGCTGATCGCCAGGCCGGAGCCGATCGGCCGCCGGAACGCGCGCATGAGCCTCCACGAGGTGCCGTTGAAGCGCAGCGCGCGGCCGGCCAGGGTGAACGCCCACACGTTCCGGCCCGACGAGGCGGAGGCAGCGAGCACGACGTCGCCGCGCGGGGCGGGGAAGGCGCGCCTCGACCACGCTCCCCCGCTGAGCCGGTAGGCCGTCGGCGCGTTCCCGCCGGCCGTGCCGAACGCCCAGGCTCCCGCCGGACCCGTGGCCGTGACGGCCGTGAAGGCCGGCGAGCCGCTCCCCGTGACGGTGAGCTCGACCCGCCACGGCGCGCCCGCGCTGGGCCGGGCGGCGCCCCTGGCCGCCGTGGCCGGGCGGGCCGCGGGCGGCCGGGCAGGCGCCGCCGCCGCCGGCCCGGCCGCCAGCCCGCAAGTGACCGCCGCGGCGGCGGCCACCGCCGCGGCGGTCACCGCGGAGGAGGCCACCCCCGTCGCGGCAGAGCGGACGCGGAGAAGGGCTGCTGGGCGCATCGGGCCTCCTGCTCGCGAGATGCCGGCACGCGGGACGCCTGGGCCCGCTGGCCGACAGTCTGCCGCAGCCGGCGCGAGCGCGCGCGGCCATTCCCGCCATTGGCCGGGCGTGTCCTCGCGCGCCGGGAGCCGCCCAGGCGCCGCGGGCTGAACGCCCTGGTCATGGGCCCGTCTTCGCGCGGGGAGCCGCCCCGGGCGCCGGGCCGCTCAGATCCTGGACCACGCCTGCGACAGGACCGCGCGCAGGATCTGCTCCATCTCGTCGAAGTGCGCCTGCGTGCAGGTCAGCGGCGGCGCGAGCTGGATCACCGGATCGCCGCGGTCGTCCGCGCGGCAGATCAGCCCGGCGTCGAACAGCGCCGGGGACAGGAAGCCCCGCAGCAGCCGCTCGGACTCGTCGTCGTCGAAGGTCAGCCTGGTGGCCTTGTCCTTGACCAGCTCGATCCCGTAGAAGTACCCGTCGCCGCGCACCTCGCCGACGATCGGCAGGTCGGTGAGCCGCTCCAGGGTCGCCCGGAACGCGCCCTCGTTCGCCCGCACGTTCCCGAGCAGGTCCTCCTTCTCGAACACATCCAGGTTCGCCAGGGCCACGGCCGCGGAGACCGGGTGGCCGGCGAACGTGACGCCATGCAGGAACGTGCGCGGGCCCTCGGTGAACGGCTCGATCAGCCGGTCGCTCACCAGCATGCCGCCGAGCGGCGCGTACCCGGAGGTGACGCCCTTGGCGAAGGTGATGATGTCCGGCTGGTAGCCGTACCGCTGCGAGCCGAAGTAGTGGCCGAGCCTGCCGAACGCGCAGATCACCTCGTCGGAGACCAGGAGCACGCCGTAGCGGTCGCAGATCTCGCGGACCCGCGCGAAGTAGCCGGGCGGGGGCGGGAAGCAGCCGCCGGAGTTCTGCACCGGCTCGAGGAACACGGCCGCCACCGACTCGGGGCCCTCGCGCAGGATGGCCCGCTCGATCTCGTCGGCGGCCCACCGGCCGAACGCGGTCCAGTCGTCGGCGACGAAGCCGGGCGCCCGGTAGAAGTTCGTGTTCGGCACCCGGACCCCGCCCGGGGGCAGCGGCTCGAACGGCGCCTTGATGTCGGGCAGGCCGGTGATCGCCAGCGCCCCCATCGACGTGCCGTGGTAGGCGATCGCCCGGCTGAGCACCTTGTACCTGCCCGGCTGGCCGGTCGCCGCGAAGTACTGCTTGGCCAGCTTCCACGCCGACTCGACGGCCTCGGAGCCGCTGGTGGTGAAGAAGACCCGGTTCAGGTCGCCAGGGGCGAGGTCGGCCAGGCGCTCGGCCAGCTCGATGGCCCGCGGGTGCGCGTAGGACCAGAGGGGGAAGTAGGCCAGCTCGGCCGCCTGCCTCGCGCCGGCCTGGGCCACCTCGGCCCGGCCGTGCCCGATCTGGCTCACGAACAGCCCGGCCAGGCCGTCCAGGTAGCGCTTGCCGCGCTGGTCGTAGACGTACTCGCCCGAGCCCCGGACGATGACCGGGACGTCGGCGTCCCGGTAGGCCGACATCCGGGTGAAGTGCAGCCACAGGTTCCGCTTGGCGGCCCGCTGCAGGGAGTCTGGCCCGGTCTGGTCGCTCTCGCTCATCTGGTCCCCCAGTGGTAGGTCTGCTTGCGCAGCTTCAGGTACACGAAGGCCTCCGTCGCCGTCACGCCCGGCAGCGAGCGCACCCGCCCGAGGATGCCGAGCAGCTCGTCGTCGTCGGCGCAGACGACCTCGATCAGCAGGTCGAACGAGCCGGCCGTGATCACGACGTAGTCGATCGCATCCATACCCGCGAGCACGTCGGCGATCCGCTGCTGGTCGCCGTTGCACCGGACTCCGATCATCGCCTGCCGGCGGAAGCCGAGCGACATCGGGTCGGTCACCGCGACGATCTGCATGACGCCGTTGTCCAGCAGGCGCTGCACGCGCTGGCGGACCGCGGCCTCGCTCAGGCCCACGGCCTTGCCGATGGCCGCGTAGGAACGACGGCCGTCGGCCTGGAGCTGGTCGATGATCTGGCGGGAGGTCGCATCGAGCGCCATGCCCTGGGCCGGCCGCTCGGCTGGCTGCCGCTCGCCCCGCTCGCCCGGGCCACGGCCCGCGCCGGGCCCCCGGCTCGCCCTGGCCGCCGGCATCGTGGCCGCCGGCACCCCGGTCGGCCTGCTTGCCATCGGTGCGCCTCCTCGTGGACCATGGTCTTCTGGTCATCGGCGGTTGTCAACCGATTTCGTCGGCATGTTGCATCATGAGCACTGAATCACTTGTGAAGTTACCGATTTCATGCCAAAGTCGTTGCATCATGCCCAGCGGCTCGCACGCCGGGGGGAGATGTGACGGCACCGCCGCGGCGCACGGGCCGCGGTCATCTTCGCACGGGAGGCGACGTTGACGTCCGGACGACCGCGGCCCGCTCCGGCAGGCCCGCTGCGCAACTTCGTGAACGGCGAGTTCGTGCCCTCGGCGGGGCCGCTGGCCGACGTGGTGGATCCGAGCACCGGCGAGGCGTACGCGCAGGCGCCGGTCTCCACGCCCGCCGAGGTGGACGCCGCCGTCCGCGCCGCGGCGGCGGCGTTCGAGCGCTGGCGCGAGGCCACCCCGGCGCAGCGCAGCCTGGCGCTGCTGCGGTTCGCCGACGCGGTCGAGGAGCGGGCCGAGGACCTGGTCGCCGCCGAGGTCCGCAACACCGGCAAGCCGGTCGCGATGACCCGGGCCGACGAGGTGCCGCCGCTCGCCGACGAGCTCCGGTTCTTCGCCGGGGCCGCCCGGCTGCTGGAGGGCAGGTCGGCCGGGGAGTACCTGCGCGGTCACACGTCCGTGATCCGGCGGGAGCCGGTCGGTGTCTGCGCTCAGGTCACGCCGTGGAACTACCCGATGATGATGGCGGTTTGGAAGTTCGCGCCGGCGATCGCGGCGGGCAACACGGTCGTGCTCAAGCCGTCGGAGACCACCCCGGTCTCCACCCTGCTGCTGGCGGAGATCGCCGCGCAGGTGCTGCCGCCGGGGGTCCTGAACGTCGTGTGCGGTGACCGTGACACCGGCCGGGCGCTGGTCGCGCATCCGGTGCCGGCGATGGTCTCGATCACCGGCTCGGTCCGGGCCGGCATCGAGGTGGCCAGGGCGGCGGCGGGCGGGCTCAAGCGGGTCCACCTCGAGCTCGGCGGCAAGGCGCCCGTGGTGGTGTTCGACGACGCGGACATCGAGCGGGCGGCCAGGCAGATCGCCGACGCCGGCTACTACAACGCCGGGCAGGACTGCACGGCGGCCACGCGGGTGCTCGCCGGGCCTCGCGTGGCCGCCGACCTGACCGACGCGCTGGCCGGCATCGCCGCGGGCGTGCGGACGGCGGGGCCGGACGACGAGGCCGCCTACTACGGGCCGCTCAACAACGCCGCTCAGCTCGCCAGGGTCGCCGGGTTCGTGGAGCGGGCCCCGGCCCACGCCCAGGTGCGCGCCGGGGGGACGCGGCTGGGGGAGCGCGGCTATTTCTACGCCCCGACCGTCGTGGCCGGCCTGCGCCAGGACGACGAGATGATCCAGGAGGAGATCTTCGGCCCGGTGATCACCGTCCAGCGGTTCGCCGACGAGGACGAGGCGATCGCCTGGGCGAACGGGGTGAGGTACGGCCTGGCCGCGAGCGTGTGGACCCGTGATCACGCCCGGGCGCTGCGGGCGGCCCGGCTGCTGGACTTCGGCGCGGTGTGGATCAACACCCACATCCCGTTCGTGTCCGAGATGCCGCACGGCGGCTTCAAGCACTCGGGCTACGGCAAGGACCTGTCCGCGTACGGGTTCGAGGACTACACCCGGGTCAAGCACGTCATGAGCTGGACCGGAGAGTGAGGGCGGCGGGCGCGGAAAGCCCCGCATCCCGACCGGGAATCACTGGATCCCTCCGGCGCGGGCGGTTCGTCACCCCGGATTCCGTTGCCGCCCGCCGGGCTGAACACCGAATTAGTTGCCCCTGCCCCGATTGTGTGTCACCATCTGTTGACCGGGTCATGCTCGCATGGCATGCTCTGCCCGATCTGACTTCCATGGGCGGTCGCTGCGCTGCCCCGTTGACGACACGAGGGATACCAGCTCCCGATGACCGAGACCCACACGGCCCGCGCGGCCGCCGCCGGCGAGGCCGGCCCGGACGCGGCGCTGCCGGCCATCGAACTGGCCGGCGTGGCCAAGGAATTCCACAGCGGCGGAGAGGTGGTCACCGCGGTCCGCGACATGGACCTGGCGATCCGGGAGGGGGAGTTCTTCTCGCTGCTCGGCCCCTCCGGGTGCGGCAAGACCACCACCATGCGCATGATCGCCGGGTTCGAGGAGCCGACCAGAGGGCTGATCAGGCTGCACGGCCGGGACGTGACGGGCACCCCGCCGAACAAGCGGGACGTCAACATGGTCTTCCAGTCCTACGCGCTCTTCCCGCACATGACCGTCTTCGAGAACGTCGCGTTCGGCCTGCGCCGGCGTCAGGTGCCCAGGAACGAGATCACCCGCCGGGTCGGCGAGATGCTGGAGATCGTCGACCTGTCCGGCCGGGAGAGGCGCCGGCCCCGGGAGCTGTCCGGCGGCCAGCAGCAGCGGGTCGCGCTGGCGCGCGCGCTCGTCAACCGGCCGCGGGCGCTGCTGCTCGACGAGCCGCTCGGCGCCCTGGACCTCAAGCTGCGCCAGGCGATGCAGGTCGAGCTCAAGCGGATCCAGCGCGAGGTCGGGATCACGTTCGTCTACGTCACCCACGACCAGGGCGAGGCGCTCACGATGAGCGACCGGATCGCGGTCATGAACGACGGCGTGATCGAGCAGCTCGGGCTGCCGCGCGAGATCTACGAGCACCCGGCGACCCGGTTCGTCGCCGGCTTCATCGGGACGTCCAACCTGCTCACCGGCACCGTGACCCGGCTCGCCGGGGAGCTGGCGGTGATCGAGGTGAGCGAGGCCGAGCAGATCCTGGTGCCGGTCCGCGGCCTGCGCGTCGGGCCGGGCAGCCCGCTGGAGCTGACGGTCCGCCCGGAGAAGATCGACCTGGCCACGCGGCGCCCGGCGGACGGGGCCTGCGCGCTGCGCGGCACCGTCACCGAGGTCGTGTACCTGGGCACCTCGACCAGCTTCGCGGTGACCACCACGACCGGCGCGGAGATGGTGGTGTTCCGGCAGAACTCGGCGCTCGCCGGGGACCTCGCCGGCCGCGGCGACGAGGTCTGGCTGTCCTGGCAGCCCCAGCATTCCTATCCCATCGGCTGACAACGGGAGGAACGAGATGAGCGAGCAGACCGATCCGGGCAGGGGCGAGCCGGCGATCGACCCGTCGATCTGGCGGGGCATGACCCAGCGCAGGCTCTCGCGACGGCAGCTTCTCGGCTCGGCGGGCGCGGGGGCGGGCGCCTTCGGGCTCGGCGCGATCCTGGCGGCGTGCGGCGTGAAGGGCAACGTCCCGGCGAGCAAGCCGAGCGCGAACGGCGTCGGCAGCCCGTCCTGGTGGGCCAGGCAGAAGCTGCACCACGTGGTCAACTTCGCGAACTGGCCCTACTACATCGACGTGCTGAACGGCAAGCACCTGACCCTGGAGCACTTCACCGCGCTCACCGGGATCACGGTCAACTACACCGAGCCGATCAGCGACAACGACCCGTTCTTCGCCAAGATCCGGCCGTCGCTGGAGGCCAAGCAGTACACCGGCTACGACATCATCGTGATGACCAACAACGCCCCGCCGCTGGGGTACCTCATCGAGTACGGCTGGCTGACACCGCTCGACCAGAGCGCGATGACGAACTTCTACAAGTACGCCAGCCCCCTGGTGAAGAACCCGTCGTGGGACCGCGGCAACAAGTACACGATGGCGTGGCAGTCGGGCTGGACGGCGATCGGATACAACTCGTCGGTGATCAAGGACCCTGGCACCAGCGTCGGGATCCTGTTCGACAAGAAGTACGCCGGCCGGGTCGGCATGATGAGCGACCCGCAGGAGCTCGGCAGCGTCGGCCTGCTGGCGATCGGCGTCGAGCCCGCCACCTCGACCGAGTCCGACTGGGCCAGGGCGGCCAAGAAGCTCCAGCAGCAAAAGAGCGAGGGCATCGTCCGCGCCTACTACGACCAGAGCTACATCGACCACCTCAAGAACGGCGACATCGTGGTCAGCCAGGCCTGGTCGGGCGACATCTTCCAGGCCGACCTCAACAGCAAGTACCGGGACCTGAGGCTGCTCATGCCCGACGAGGGCGGCATGTTCTGGACCGACAACATGTGCATCCCGATGTACGCGCAGAACCCGCGGGATGCCATGACGCTGATGGACTACTGGTACCAGCCGCAGATCGAGGCGGTGGTGGAGTACTACAACGACTACGTGTGCCCGGTGCCCGGGGCCAAGCAGGTGCTGCTGCACCCCTCCGGCTGGGCCGCCACCGCCCTGAAGGAGATGAAGCCCGAGATCGGCCTGCCGACGTCGGTCACCGCGGACTCGCCGCTGGTCTTCCCGACGCCGGAGTACATGCGGCTGTCCCGGGCGTACTACCAGTACAAGAGCCAGGAAGAGCTGACCGCGTGGAACAACCTGTTCGTGCCGATCACGCAGGGAGCCTGACCCTGCGGCCCGGGCGCGGGGCGACCCGCGCCCGGGCCGCCCGGCGCCCCCGCATCGGCAAGGCGCTCGCGCCGTACCTGCTCAGCCTGCCCGCAGGGCTGTGGCTGCTCGTGCTGTTCCTGGTCCCGCTGCTGGTGATGCTGTCGCTGTCGCTGCAGACCTGCAACTACGGCACCGGCGCCTGCGTGATGACCTGGCACTGGGGCGAGTTCTGGCAGCAGGTCAGCCTCTACCACGCGCAGCTGCTCACCAGCTTCTACTTCGCGGGCGCGGCGACGATCATCGACCTGGTCGTGTCGTTCCCGATCGCCTACTGGATCGCGTTCCACGGCGGCAGGAGGAAGAACTTCTTCCTGCTCATGCTGCTCGTGCCGTTCTTCGTCTCGTTCGTGATCCGCACCGTCGTGTGGGAGTTCATCCTGTCCGACCAGGGGATCATCCTGGGCGGGCTGAAGCACGCGCACCTGCTGCCCCAGAGCTTCCACGTGCTGGCCACCGGGTACGCGGTCGTGGCCGGCCTGGCCTACAACTACCTGCCGTTCACCGCGCTGCCGCTGTACGTGGCGATCGAGCGGATCGACCGCCGGGTGCTGGACGCCGCCTACGACCTGTACGCGAGCAGGCGGGAGGCGTTCACCAAGGTCATCCTCCCGCTGACCGTGCCCGGCCTGTTCGCCGCCTTCCTGCTCACGTTCATCCCGGCGCTGGGCGACTACGTGAACCAGCAGATCCTCGGCGGCACCAACGACACCATGATCGGGACGGTGATCCAGAACGCGTTCCTGACCTACTTCGACTACGCGGGCGGCTCCGCGCTGTCGGCGGTCCTGATGGCGATCGCGCTGATCGGGATCTTCGCCTACGCGCGGCTGCTGGGATCACGGACGATCGAGGAGTACCTGTGACGGCGCTGGCTCGGGCGGAGGCGGCCGAGGCCGCCCGCCGGGACGGCCCGCCCCGCCGCCGTCGCGGCGTCCGCCCCGGGCGGGTTATCCTGCCCGTCTACTCCTGGCTGGTCATCGCCTACCTCGTCTTCCCGATCGCGGTGATGATCGTCTACAGCTTCAACCGGGTGACCCGGGGCCTGCAGCAGGTGAGCTTCGCGTGGAACGGGTTCACCCTCCAGTGGTACCGGCAGTGGAACGCCGTCCCCGGCCTCACCTCGTCGTTCTGGCTGACGATCCGGCTCGCCATCGCGGCCACGGTGGTCGCGACCGTGCTCGGGACGCTGCTCGCGCTCGCCCTGGTCAGGTACCGCCCGCCCCGGTTCCGCGGCAAGACCCTGGTCGAGCAGGTGCTGTTCCTCAACATCGCCGCTCCCGAGATCGTGATGGGCGCGTCGCTGCTCGGCCTGTTCGTCACGATCAACCTGGCCCGCGGGTTCCTGACCCTGCTGCTGTCGCACGTGGCGTTCAGCATCGCCTACGTCGCGGTGACCGTCCGGGCGAGGATGGCGGGGTTCGACCGGTCGCTCGAAGAGGCCGCGGCGGACCTGGGCGCGAACGCCTGGGTGACGTTCCGGAAGATCACGCTTCCGCTGATCATGCCGGGCATCCTGGCCGGCGCCCTGATGGCGTTCGCGCTGTCCGTCGACGACTTCGTCACCTCGAACTTCGTCAGCGGCTCGGCGGTGCCGTTCCCGGTCTGGGTCTACGGCGCGACCAGGGTCGGCATCCCGCCCCAGGTGTTCGTCTTTGGCAGCGCGATCTTCATGGTGGGCATCTGCTGCGCGCTCGCCAGCATCGTCGTCTCCAGAAGGCAGCCCTGACCGGCCTGCCCAGGGTGCTCGCGGGCGCGCGGCCGGTGCCGTTCTGGCTGGACCGCCCGGACGCGCCGGAGCCTGCGCCGCCGCTGGAGGGCAGCGAGCAAGCGGACCTGGCCGTGATCGGCGGCGGGTTCAGCGGGCTGTGGACCGCGCTGCTCGCCAAGGAACGGGAGCCGTCCGCCGACGTCGTGCTGGTGGAGGGCCGCCGGGTCGCCTGGGCGGGCAGCGGGCGCAACGGCGGGTTCTGCTCGGCGAGCCTCACCCACGGCCTGGCCAACGGGATCGAGCGCTTCGGCGGCGAGGTCGCCGAGCTCGAGCGGATCGGCCGGGAGAACCTGGACGCGATCGAACGGGCCGTCGCCGCCTACCGGATCGACTGCGGATTCGCCCGCGCCGGCGAGCTCACGGTCGCGACCGCGCCCTGGCAGGTGGCCGGGCTGGAGCGGGCCGCGCGGGTGGCCCGCGGGCTCGGGGCGGACGTGGAGCTGCTGGACGGCCCGTCGGCACGGGCCCACCTGCACTCGCCGGCCTACCTCGGCGGGCTGTGGGACAGGTCCGGCTGCGCGCTCGTGGACCCGGCGCGGCTGGCCTGGGGCCTGCGCCGGGCCTGCCTGGACGCCGGGGTGCGGATCTACGAGCACTCTCCGGTCACCTCGATCGGGGAGGGGACGCAAGGCCGCCTGTCGCTGGCCACGCCGCGCGGCGCCGTGCGAGCCGGGCGGGTCGCGCTCGCCGCGGGCGCCTTCGCCCCGCTGCTGCGCCGGCTCCGCTGGTACCTGGCGCCGGTCTACGACTACGCCCTCATGACCCGGCCGCTCAGCGCCGCCGAGCTGGGCGCGATCGGATGGGACCGCCGGCAGGGCGTCAGCGATGCCGGCAACCAGTTCCACTACTACCGGCTGACCGACGACAACCGCATCCTGTGGGGCGGCTACGACGCGGTCTACCACTACGGCAATGCGATCGCGGCCAGGCTGGACCACAGGCCGGCCACGTTCGCCACGCTGGCGCGGCACTTCGCCGCCACGTTCCCGCAACTGGACGGCGTGGAGTTCAGCCACCGCTGGGGCGGGGTGATCGACACCTGCTCGCGGTTCTGCGCGTTCTTCGGCACGGCCAGGCGCGGCCGCCTCGCCTACGTGGCCGGCTACACCGGGCTCGGGGTGGGCGCGTCCCGGTTCGGCGCGAACGTGATGTTCGATCTCCTCTCCGGCGCCCGGACGGAGCGGACAGAGCTCCGGCTGGTGCGGACCAGGCCGCTGCCGTTCCCGCCCGAGCCGGCCCGGTCGGCGGTGATCGGGCTCACCCGGTGGTCGCTGGCCCGCGCCGACCAGCGGGATGGCCGGCGTAACCTGTGGCTGCGCGCGCTCGACCGGATCGGCCTCGGCTTCGACTCCTGAACGCTCACGCGCCATCGCTGATTGTCATCACTTCCCGGCAGCTGTCGTACCCGCGCTGTCATGATGTGAGCGGATGGTCCGCACGGCGTCCACGGCCAGTCGCATGTGTCCTCGTGCAGCCGCACCGTGCGATCACCTCGCTGCTGTCAGACGGCACCGGGAGGAGCGATGAGACGAGGGCGAGCGCGCGCCAGCGCGGCGCTGGCGATGACGGCCGCGCTGGGCGGAGCGGCACTGGGCGGAGCGGCACCGGGCGGGGCCGGAATGGCCTCGGCCGCGCAGGTCGCGGCGTGGCCGGGTGGGGTGGCACGGGCCGTCGCCATCGAGCGGGCGGGCGCCACGGCGCGGACGGCCGGCGCCGTGCCGGTGGTCCTGATCGTGATGGAGAACGAGCAGTTCGCCAGCATCGTCGGCAACCCGAACGCGCCGTTCATCAACCACACGATGATCGCCGGCGGGGTCCTCGACACCGACTACCTGGCCGCGCCCGGCAGCCTGCCTGACTACCTGGAGATCACCTCCGGGCAGCGGGCGCCCGCCTCGTCGGCGCCGAACCTGTTCGCCGCGCTGGGCACGGCGGTGCCATGGCGCGAGTTCATGGAGTCGATGCCGTGGACGTGCTACAAGGGCTCCAGCTACCAGCACGTCAACGGCACCGGATGGGGCCTGTACACCAGGTACCACAATCCCGCCGTGCAGTTCACCTCGGTCTCGGCGACCCCGCTCTGCAAGGACGTGGTCCCGCTCACGCCCGCGTCTTTCACCCCGGATGCGCTGCCCGCCTTCTCGCTCGTGGTGCCGAACGAGTGCGACGACATGCACACGCTGCCCGCCGACCGTGCCTGCCCGACCTGGACCGGCACGGTGAACACGGCGCCGGACGCGGTCAGGATGGGTGACAACTGGCTGGCCAGCTTCGTGCCCACCGTGGCCCGGCACGCCACCGTGATCCTCACCTGGGACGAGGGCTCCTCGGCGAACGAGCGGGTCGCGACGGTCCTGTACGGCCTCGGCGTCACGCCGGGCACGGACGCCACCGCGTACACCCACGCGAGCCTGGAGGCGGGCCTGTACGCCTACTACGGCCTCGGCATCCCGCCGGGCGACGGCGCGACCGCGCCGCCGCTGCCGATTCCCTAGCGCCCCGGCTCGCGCATCCGGTACGCGAGCAGCGCGGCGTGCAGGGCGGCGCGTGACTCCGGAGAATCCAGGCTGGTGCCGAGCAGGTCCTGCAGCTGGCGCAGCCGGGCGTAGAGCGTCGGCCGGGCCAGGCCCGCCCGCCGGGCGGCCTCAGCCTTGTTCCCCCCGGCATCCAGGTAGCTGGCGAGCACGGGAAGCAGCTGCGCCCGCCCGGCCGCATCCTGCCGGAGCACGGCGCCGAGCTCGCGCTCGGTGAACTCGAGCAGCCGCGCGTCGTCACGCAGGCGGTAGAGCAGCCCGGCCAGCCGCAGCCCGGCAACGCTGAGCACCAGGCCCGGGCCGGATTCCTGGCCCGGGCCCGGCTCCTGGCCCGGCCCGGGCGCCGCGCCGGCACCGGGCCCGGCACGGAGCGCCGCGCCGGCGTCGGCAGCGTCGGCTGCCTCGCGGAAGGCCGCCGGAGCGTCGGCCAGGCCGCTCAGGGCCGGCGCGGTGCCGGCAGGATCACGCATGCCGTGATGGTCGCGCAGATGGACGGCCAGCCCGGCCAGCACGGCGGCGCCGTCCGCCCCGGGCGGCAGCGCGAGCAGCGCTGCGGCATGAGGCCCGCCGAGCGGGGCGCAGACGGCGGGCACGCCGGCCGCCCGGCACGCGCAGGCGAGGGCGCTGGCGCCCTTGTCACCCGGGAGCCTCACCACGACCGGCTGGAGCGTCCGGCCTGCCAGGGGCACGCCGAGGGCGGAGATCCTCGCGTCCAGGTCTGCCCACGCGGCGGGCTCCTGACCGGCCAGCGCGGCGAGCACCGAGCGGTGCGCCAGCCGGTCCGGGCCGGGCAGGAGCCCCGGATCCTGCCCGCGCACCAGGCGCGCCAGCGCCAGCGTCGTGGCGGCCCGCTCGACCAGCACCTCCTCGTCCGGGCCGGGAGGGCCGTCCAGCACGACGATCAGCCGCCCCCAGGGGCCGGCGCGGTCGCGCACCGTGGCGACCAGCCAGCCGGAGGCGGGGTCCCAGCCCGCCCGTCCGGTCACCGTGCGGGAGCGGGCCGCGAACCCGGCGAGCAGGTCGCCGGCCTCCCGGCCGCCGGGCGCGCAGGCGAGCACCCGGTGCGCCAGATCCTCCAGGATCACCGGGGCACGCGCGAGGTCACTCGCCCGTGCCACGATCTGCCCGGGCTCGGCGCCGGCGACCGCCAGGCTGGTGAACACGCGGTCCAGTCGCTCGGCCGCCCTCAGCTGCGCGACCTGCGCCGCGAGGATCCGCTCGTGGACTGCCTCGGTGATCGCCACGAACTGCGTCTCGCGCTCCAGCACGACCAGCGGGAGCCGGTGCGCCTGCGCCGCGTCCACCAGGGCGCGGGGGAGCTGCCGGACGTACCGGGAGCCGAGCTCGACGGCGAGGGCGCTGGCGCCCGCCGCCGCCAGGTCCGCCACGTATCGTGCCAGGCCGTCGGGATCGGGAGGCAGGGCGATCCCGGTGGACAGGACGAACTCGCCGCCGCGCAGCAGGTGGCCGGCGTGCGCGAGCTCGATCACGTGGACCCAGCGGACCGGCGCGCCGAGCCGGTCCGCCGCCGTGAGCACGCGGGGCGCGCCGCGCCGGACCGGCTCCAGGCGCAGGACGTCCGCGACGGTCGGCAGCACGCTCAGCTCACGGCCCCCCCTCGCCAGGCGGCGGGGCCGCCAGGGCCGCCCGGCCGGCCGGGAGGAGGACCGCCGGGCGGGCTTGACATCATGTACGGAGATTACGTGATGGCCGACGCTCCGTCAGTTGGCTGCCGGATCGCTGGCGAGCACACTGGCGGTAGGAACGCCGGGCAGCGGGAGGGACGGGAATGAGCGAGGGGATCGCCGGCAGGCACTGCACCCACTGGATCGGCGGCAAGCCGTGGACCGGGGCGGGCGCCGGCCCCCGGGGCCAGATCCGCAACCCGGCGACCGGCCAGGTCACCGGGACCGTCGACTTCGCGAGCGCGGCAGAGGTGGATGAGGCGGTGCGCGCCGCCGAGGCGGCGTTCCCGGCGTGGCGGGACACGTCCGTGGCGCGGCGGGCCAGCGTAATGTTCGCGTTCCGCGAGCTGGTCAGCAGGCACGCCGGCGAGCTCGCCGCCCTGATCACCGCCGAGCACGGCAAGGTCGCCTCCGACGCGGCCGGCGAGGTCGCCCGGGGGCTCGAGGTGGTCGAGTTCGCGTGCGGCATCCCCCACCTGCTCAAGGGCGCGTTCTCGGAGAACGTCTCGACGTCGGTGGATGCCTGGTCGATCCGCCAGCCGCTCGGCGTGGTCGCGGGGATCACGCCGTTCAACTTCCCCGCGATGGTGCCGATGTGGATGTTCCCGATCGCGATCGCCGCGGGGAACGCGTTCGTCCTCAAGCCGTCGGAAAAGGACCCGTCGGCGTCGGTCCGCCTCGCCGAGCTGCTCGCCGAGGCGGGCCTGCCCGACGGCGTGTTCAACGTCGTGCACGGGGCCAAGGACGCGGTGGACGCGCTGCTGGCCCATCCGGGCGTCCGCGCGGTCAGCTTCGTGGGCTCCACCCCGGTCGCCAGGTACGTGTACCAGGCGGCCAGCGCGGCGGGCAAGCGGGTCCAGGCGCTCGGCGGCGCGAAGAACCACATGGTCGTGCTGCCCGACGCGGACCTCGACCTCGCAGCCGACGCCGCGGTCTCGGCCGGGTTCGGCTCGGCGGGGGAGCGGTGCATGGCGGTCTCGGTCGTGGTCGCCGTGGACCCGGTGGGCGACGACCTGGTCGGCAGGATCGGCGAGCGCATCGCGGACCTGCGGGTCGGGCCCGGCGACGACCCCGCGTCGCAGATGGGCCCCCTGGTCACCCGGGAGCACCGGGACCGGGTCGCCTCGTACCTGGACGCCGGCGTCGCCGAGGGCGCGGTGCTCGCCGTGGACGGCAGGCGGCACCCGGTGAGCGGCGGCTCGCCCGAGGGCTTCTGGCTGGGCCCGAGCGTGCTCGACCATGTCCGGCCGCGGATGAGCTGCTACGCGGACGAGATCTTCGGCCCGGTGCTCTGCGTCGTCCGGGCCGCCTCGTACCGGGAGGCGCTGGAGGTCGTCAACTCCAATCCCTACGGGAACGGCGCGGCGATCTTCACCAACGACGGGGGAGCGGCCCGCCGGTTCACCCACGAGGTCGAGGCGGGCATGGTCGGGATCAACGTGCCGATCCCGGTCCCCATGGCCTTCTACTCCTTCGGCGGCTGGAAGGCCTCGCTGTTCGGGGACACCCATGTCCACGGCACCGAGGGCGTCCACTTTTACACCCGCGGCAAGGCGGTCACCTCCCGCTGGCTCGACCCGAGCCAGCGCGGGGTGAACCTCGGATTCCCCGTGAACCAGTGAGGGCCGGCCGCCAGGCCCTCCCCGAGCGATCCCCCAGGAGCCCGATGATGCACGAGGTCACCCCCGACTCGCCCGACCCGGCCCGCGGCGCGGCCGTGCTCGCCGCCGACCGGGCTCACGTGTTCCATTCCTGGTCCGCCCAGCGCGGCCTGAGCCCGCTGGCGATCGCCGGCGGCCAGGGCAGCTACGTCTGGGACTACGAGGGCAACCGCTACCTGGACTTCTCCAGCCAGCTGGTGAACACCAACATCGGCCACCAGCACCCGAAGGTGATCGCGGCCATCGCCGAGCAGGCCGCCCGCCTGGCCACGATCGCCCCCCAGCACGCCAACGAGGCCCGCGGGCAGGCAGCCCAGCGGCTCACCGCGCTGGCCCCGGAGGGGTTCGGCAAGGTCTTCTTCACCAACGGCGGCGCGGACGCGAACGAGAACGCGGTCCGGATGGCCCGCCTGCACACCGGCCGGCGCAAGGTGCTCAGCTTCTACCGGTCCTACCACGGCAACACCGGGGCGGCGATCGCCTCGACCGGCGACCCGCGACGGTGGCCGAATGAGTATGCGACCGGGCACGTGCACTTCTTCGGCCCGTATCCGTACCGGTCGCCGTTCTGGTCGTCCTCGCCGGAGCAGGAGAGCGAGCGGGCACTGCGGCACCTGGAGCAGGTCATCGAGTTCGAGGGGCCGGGCACGATCGCGGCGATCCTGATCGAGACGGTGGTGGGCACCGCCGGCGTGCTCGCGCCACCGCCCGGCTACCTGGCCGGGGTGCGCGAGCTGGCCGACCGGCACGGGATCCTGTGGATCGCCGACGAGGTGATGTGCGGCTTCGGCCGGACCGGGGCGTGGTTCGCGTTCGAGCACTACGGGGCGGTGCCCGACCTGATCACCTTCGCCAAGGGCGCCAACTCGGGCTACGTGCCGGCCGGCGGGGTGATCATCTCCGATCCGGTCGCGGCGACCTTCGACGACCGTGTCTTCCCCGGCGGTCTCACCTACTCCGGCCACCCCCTGGCCTGCGCCTCGATCGTCGCCACGATCGACGCGATGCGCGAGGAGGGGATAGTCGAGAACGCGGCGATGATCGGCGAGCGGGTGCTCGGGCCCGGCCTGGCCGAGCTGGCCCAGCGCCATCCGGTGGTCGGGGAGGTCAGGGGGCTCGGCGTGTTCTGGGCGCTGGAGCTGGTCAGGAACCGGGCCACCAGGGAGATGCTCGCGCCGTACGGCGGGACCTCGCAGGCGATGACCGAGCTGGCTGCGGCCTGCCGTTCCCGCGGGCTGCTCACGTTCATCAACTTCAACCGGCTGCACGTGGTCCCGCCGTGCACGATCACCGAGGAGGAGGCCAAGGAGGGCCTGGCGATCCTCGACGAGGCGCTGGCCGTCGCCGACGCCTACTACGAGGGCTGACCCGCCGCGGGGCCAGCCCGAGCGCCCCGGCCCGCGCGAGCCTGCGGCCCGCGCGGGCCGCCGTCACAGCCCGGCGAAGGCGTCCTCCAGGATGGACAAGCCCTCCCGGAGCAGCTCCGGGCCGATCACCAGCGGCGGCAGGAAGCGCAGCACGTTCCCGTAGGTGCCGCAGGTGAGCACGATCAGCCCGTTGGCGTGGCAGGCCCTCGCCACCCGGGCAGTGGCCTCGGCGTCGGGCTCGGTCGTGCCCGGCCTGACGATCTCGACCGCGATCATCGCGCCCCGGCCCCGGACATCCCCGATCACCGGGTGGCGCCGCGCCATGTCGCGGAGCCTGGGCAGCATGATCTCGCCGATGCCGCGCGCTGCGGCGGGCAGGTCCTCCTTCGCGTACGTCTCGATCGCGCCCAGGGCCGCGGCGCAGGCGACCGGGTTCCCGCCGTAGGTGCCGCCGAGCCCGCCGGGGTGCACCGCGTCCATGATCTCCGCGCGCCCGGTCACGGCGGCGAGCGGCAGGCCGCCCGCGATCCCCTTCGCCGTCGTGATCAGGTCGGGCACCACGCCCTCGTGGTCGCAGGCGAACCAGTCGCCGGTGCGGCAGAAGCCGGTCTGGATCTCGTCCGCGATGAACAGGATGCCGTGCTCGCGGCACCAGTCCGCGAGGCCGGCAAGGAACCCGTCGGGGGGGACGATGAACCCGCCCTCGCCCTGGATCGGCTCGATCACGACGGCCGCGACGCGGCTCTCGCCGACCTGCGCGTGGATCTGGCCGGTGATCACGTCGAGCGCCTCGGCGGCGCACGCGGCGGGGCCGCCGGGCCAGCGGAACGGGTACGCCATCGGCACCCGGTAGACCTCGCCGGCGAACGGCCCGAAGCCGTCCTTGTACGGCATGTTCTTCGCGGTCATGGCCATCGTGAGGTTCGTCCGGCCGTGGTAGGCGTGGTCGAAGACGACCACGGCCTGCCGGCCGGTCGCGTGCCTGGCGATCTTGACCGCGTTCTCCACCGCCTCCGCGCCGGAGTTGAACAGCGCCGACCGCTTCTCGTGCGCCCCCGGGGTGATCCTGTTGAGCTCCTCGCAGACCTCCACGTACCCCTCGTAGGGGACCACCATGAAGCAGGTGTGGGTGAAGTGGGCGACCTGCTCGGTGACCCGCGTGACGACCAGCTCGGCGCTGTTTCCGACCGAGGTGACCGCGATGCCGGAGCCGAAGTCGATCAGCGAGTTGCCGTCCGCGTCGATCAGCACCCCGCCGCCGGCCGCTGTGACGAACACGGGCAGGACGTGGCTGAGCCCCCGGGCGACGCTCGCCTGACGGCGCTGCAGGAGTTCGCGGGAGGCGGGGCCGGGTATCTCGGTGACCAGATGCCGCTGCTGGGCGAGCGCTGGCCCGCCGACGGTGGAGTGCAGGTTCATACGGCGAGGATAGACCGGGCAGCCCGGCCGATGACGGGCAGGCTGCCCGGGCCACGTTGGGCCCCGGCCGGGCCTGCCGGGACGGGCCGGGACGGGCGGGAACGCGGGAATCGGGGGAAATCGAGATGGCGCGGCCGGCAATCCGGTGATTCTGTAGTATCCAGGTGACCGAGCCTCCAGGCGCTGCCGTACTGTCGCGCGGCGGCGCCCACCGTGTCGCGGAGCGGTCGCCGAGTGGAGTCGCTCGTGCGAGAGTCCTGAGCGCGGACTCACCGCCCGGATCCTGCGATGGACCGGGTCGCTGGTATGTGGTGCAGGAATGGCCCGCCCCGGAAGTCGAGGAGGACCTTTGCGAGCACATGAGTGGTTCCGGTCACGCAGCTTCCACCACCGGCAGTTCGGCAGCGCGCGCGAGCTCGGCAGGCTCAAGCGGGAGCGCGGGCTCGGCGTCACGCTGATCCTGCCGACCCGCGACGTCGCGGACACCATCGGCCCGGTCCTGGAGGAGGTCGCGTCGCTGCGCCGGGCGGGCCTGGTCGACCAGGTGCTGGTGATCGACGCGGACTCCGCCGACGGGACCTCGGGGATCGCCAGGCGCCACGGCGCCGAGGTCTACTCGGAGAACGAGCTCATGCCGGAGTACGGCCGGGCGCAGGGCAAGGGCGATGCCATGTGGCGCGGCCTGTCGGTGGCCACCGGCGACATCATCGCGTTCGCCGACACCGATACCGGCAACTTCTCCCGGCAGCTGGTGACGGGCGTCGTGGGCTGCCTGGTGGCCCGGCCCGACATCAAGTTCGCCAAGGCCGCCTACCGCCGCCCGTACACCAAGGAATCGCTGTCGGTCCCCGACGGGGGCGGCCGGGTGACCGAGCTGACCGCCAAGCCCGCGCTCAACCTGCTCTTCCCCGATCTGGCCGGCTTCGTCCAGCCGCTGGCCGGGGAGTTCGGCGGGACCCGGGAGCTGCTGCTGTCCGTCCCGTTCCTCACCGGCTACGCGGTGGAGGTCGGCATGCTGATCGACGTGCTCGGCGCGTGCGGGCTGCCGGCGATGGCCCAGGTCGACGCCGGGATGCGGCGGAACAGGCACCAGGACCTGCCGAACCTGAGCCGGATGGGATACGCCGTCCTGCGGGCCGTGCTGACCCGGGCGATGCAGCGCCACCCGCAGGCGTGCGCCGTACTGCCCGCCCAGTTCCCGTGGCAGGCCGAAGGGGCAGGATCGTACCTGCATGCGGTCGCCGCCCCGCGGGGGATGCAGCTCGACGAGTACGCCGAGATGCTCATCGAGCGGCCGCCGATGCTCGTGGCCCTGCTGGACCGGGACCGGCTGGCCACGGCGGGCGCAGCGGGCTGAGCCGGGCCGGGCACGTTCCGGGACGGGTGGCCGCCGATGCGCCCGGCGCGCCGGCTAGCGCAGCAGGCGCCGCGCGGCAGCCTCGATCGCGTGCTCGGACAGCAGCACCGTGCCCGCCGCGTCACCGAGCGGGACGAAGCTGTCCTCGCTGGTCACCCGGGCCAGCGGGCCGGCGGCTCCGGCATCGGAGAGGGCGGCGAGCACCCCCTCGCTCACGCCGCCGGAGCGGCGCGTCTCGTCGGCGACCAGCACGGCCCCGGTGACCGCGGCCTCCCTCAGCAGGTCCTCCACGGGCAACGGGGCAAGCCAGCGAAGGTCGAGCACCCGGCAGCCGATGCCGTCGGCGGCGAGCCTGGCGGCGGCCCGCAGGCTCATGCGCAGGCCGTTGCCGAACGTGACGACCGTCAGGTCGGTCCCGTCCCCGTAGACCCGGGCGCGCCCGATCGGCACATGGCCGAGCGTCCACAGCCAGGGCGGGTCGTACCGCGCCAGCCAGCGCCCGTCGCCCGGCCGGTACAGGTCCCGCTCGTGGTAGAGGGCGATCGGCTCGAGGAAGACGCAGACGCTGCCGTCCTCGCGCGCGCTGGCCAGGCAGGTCCGCAGCATCGCGGCGGCGTCGTCCGGCCGGGCCGGGCAGGCGATCACGAGCCCGGGAACCTCCCGCAGCGCCGCCACGGCGTTGTCGTTGTGGAAGTGGCCACCAGGCCCGCGGGGGCTGGCCAGGCCCGCGATCCGCACCACCATCGGGTTGCGGAACCGTCCCTGGGAGAAGAACGAGAGCGTGGCGGCCTCGCCGCGGATCTGGTCGATCGCGTTGTGCAGGTAGGCCAGGTACTGGATCTCCGGGACCGGGAGCAACCCGGCCAGCCCGGCTCCCAGGGCCAGGCCGAGGATCGACTGCTCGTCCAGGATGGTGTCGAAGACCCGGGCGGCGCCGAACCGCGCGGCCAGCCCCCTGGTCACGCCGTACACGCCGCCCTTGCGGGCCACGTCCTCGCCGAACAGGATCAGCTGCGGCCGGGCGGCCAGCTCGTCGGCCAGCGTCCGGTTGATCGCCTGGGCCAGGGTGAGCGGGCCCTCGTCCTCGGGGACGCGCCCGCTGAACACCTCGGCCCGGCGCGCGGTGCTGGCCGGGCCGATCGCGGCCGCGACGGCCGCCGGCCGACGGGGCGCGATCGGGGCCATCACCCGCTCCGCCGACTCCAGCCCGGGCGCGCCCTCCACGCTGGCGGCCAGGGAGAAGACCAGGCGGCGGGACCGCTCGTACCGGGCCAGCGCCCCGTCCGGGGTCAGCGCGCCCGCGGCGACCAGCAGCCGCGCGGTGCCGAGCAGCGGGTCCTTGGCCAGGTCGGCGGCGACCTGGGCGGCGGTGCGGTATCCGGACTCCACGTCCGCCCCGGCGTGGCCGCCGATCCGGACCGTCTCCAGGTGCACGATCGCGGGCCGGCGCCGCGCCCGCACGTAGCCGGCGGCCTCGGTGACCGCGTCGAAGACGGCCGCCGGATCCGAGCCGTCGGCCCGCGCGTACCTGATCTGCGGCCTGGCGGCCAGCGTGGCGGCCAGCCAGCCCGGCGGGCTCGGCACGCTGATCCCGATGCCGTTGTCCTCGCACACCAGCAGCAGCGGCAGGGGCACGCCGGTGAACGCGCAGTACGCCGCAGTGCTGATCGCGCCGGCCGCGGTGGAGTGGTTGGCCGAGGCGTCGCCGAAGCTGGCGACCACGACGGAGTCGGCCGGCCAGGGGGCCGGGAGTCCGAGGCGCGCCGCGCGGGCGAGGGCGAACGCCAGCCCCACAGCCCGGGGCAGGTGCGAGGCGATCGTGGAGGTCTGCGGGATCACATGCAGCCTGGCGTTCCCGAGCACCTTGTGACGGCCGCCCGCGACCGGCTCGGCGGCCGCCGCGACCAGGCCGAGCAGCACGTCGGTGATCCCGTCGCGCAGCCCCGGGGCGATGTCGTCCTCGCGCGGTTCCCCGGCAACGCCGCGATCAAGCGGCGATTGCGCCCCGGGGCGGGACCCGCCCGCCCGGGCGGCCCGGAGCAGGTAGAACGCGCCGGACCGGTAGTGCAGCAGCGCCGGGTCGGTGGGGCGCAGGGCGGCGGCCACCGCGGCGTTGCCCTCGTGCCCGGCCGAGCCGATCGTGTAGCGGCCGGTGCCGCGCGAGCGCAGCCACCGGGCCGCCTCGTCCAGGTGGCGGCTCGCCAGCTGGGCATCGAAGATGGCCAGGCAGTCGCGCACCGACAGGCCGCTGCCGGCCCGGACCCCGGCGTCACTGGCGGCCGGCGCCGGCGGCCGGGCCAGGGCGCGCACCGCCTCGCGCAGATGCCGGTCCGCCCGGGCAAGGTCCGGGTCGGCCGCCCATGGCAGGGACCCGCCGGTCGGTCCCGGCACGCTCATGACAGCTACCGTAACCGGGGCGGATGACCCGCTGCCCGGCCGTCAGCTGAGCCAGTCCCCGACCAGCGGGAACATCACCCGCGGCCCGAACCGGACGGCGAGGCCCGCCGGGCGGCTGGTGAGGCCACGGCGCAGGTAGAACGTCCCGGTCCACTTGTTGTAGTAGCCGACGTAGTCCCGGCGGCCGCCGAGCCAGTTGCCCACGATCGGGATCATGTGCCTGGGAATCCAGAACGTGCGCCAGGGCCGCCCGGCGGACAGCGCCAGGCGCAGGCTCACCCGGCCGCTCTCGGGGTCGTAATAGCCGACACCGGACCGGCCGTCACCGCTCCAGTCGCCGGCGAGCGGCACCATGCCGGGCGGGCCGAAGACGAAGCTGCGGTCGGGCCGCCCGGTGGTGAGCGACTCGCGGACCGCGAACCGGCCGGTCCTCGGGTCGTAGTAGCCGATGCCGTCCCGGCCGATGCCGGTCCAGTCGCCGACCAGCGGCAGCATCCAGGCCGGGCCGAACCGGAAGGTGACGTCCGGGTGCCGGCCCCGGCGGACCCGGAGCAGGCGGAACGTGCCGAGCCGGCGATCGTAGTAGCCGACGCCGTCCAGGCCGTTCCCGCGCCAGTCGCCCGCCAGCGGCACCGTGCCGGGCGAGCCGAGCCGGGCGCTGCCGGTGACCGGGCCGTAGGTCTGTGAATAGCGGAAGTAGGCCCGGCGGGCCCTGGCGCTGTAGTAGCCGAGCGCGGCCCTGGGCGGGATCGCGAAGTGGATGAAGGCGCTGGGCCACGGCTCGAACTGGCCCGCGCGGCCACGCACGATCTTGACCCAGTCGTAGCCGTCGCTGGCCGTGCTCATGCCGTCCTGGGAGACGAGGATGTACGACCCGCGGGGGCCGACCTTCTCGACGACGGCCACGTGGCCGGAGCCCACGACCCCGTAGCCCCACTGGGCCACGGCGCCCACCGAGGGGCGGTGGTTGACTGGCACGCCGTGCGCGCTGGCGGTCGCCGCCCACGAGCCGCCGTCGCCCAGCAGGAAGCGCGGCCGCCGCACGTGGTAGACGGTGGACTCCACGTAGGCGACGTAGTTGGTGCAGTTGTTCCCCGGGTACATGCGCCAGTACATCCGGCCCCAGTGCGCGCCGTAGCCGTAGCTGTCGTAGCCCCGGGAGTCGCACCCGGCGAATCCCACGCACAGCACGCCCCTGGGCAGCGCGGCCGGGGCCGCGACATGCACGATGACCGGCGCGACCCCGCCGGCGGCGAGCAGGGCCGGCAGCCCGGTGAGGGTGAGCCGCCGGGCCCGCCAGCGGGCGGGCCGGCCGGGTCCCGCCTGCTCGGGCCGCTGTGACATCTCGGTCCTCCGGTGATGGCGACAACCCTGATATGGCCGTGAATATCGGTGCAGACGATAGCACCGGGCAGGGTGCGGCGGATGGCGTTATGGTGGGTGGTCGCCGAGCTGACCGGAGGCGAAGATGCTGCCGTGGTCCTCTGGCCTGGCCGGCCGGATCGAGGAGCGGGTGATCAGCAGCGACGTGCTGCGGGGGAACCCGCTGGGCGATCCGAGCGACCGGCCGGCCCTGATCTACCTGCCGCCCGGCTACGACGACGCGCCGGGCAGGCGCTACCCGGCCGTCTACGTCCTGCAGGGCTACGGCGGCCATGTCGCGATGTGGCGGAACCGCGCCGCGTTCCGGCAGCCGTTCCCCGAGACCGCCGACCAGGTCTTCGCGTCGGGCGCGGCCCCGCCCGCCGTCGTGGTGTTCGTCGACGCCTGGACCAGTTACGGCGGCAGCCAGTTCGTCGACTCGCCGGGCACCGGCCGGTACCACTCGTACCTGTGCGACGAGGTCGTCCCCTGGGTGGACCGGAACTACCGCACGCTCGCCGACCGCCGCCACCGGGCGATCGCCGGCAAGTCCAGCGGCGGGTTCGGCGCGATGATCACGCCGATGCTGCGGCCCGACCTGTTCGGCGCGCTCGCCACCCACGCCGGGGACGCCCTCTATGAGCTGTGCTACCTGCGCGAGTTCGGCACCTGCGTGCGGCTGCTGCGCGACTATGACGGTGACATCATGCGCTGGTGGGACGACTTCCGGTCCCGGGAGGCGTTCACGAAGGCCGCCGACGAGGTCCTGCTCGGCATGCTCGGGGTCGCGGCGTGCTTCTCGGCGGACGAGGACGGCACGCCCAGGCTGCCGTTCGACCCCCGCACCGCGGTGGTGCGCGAGGAGACCTGGCGCCGGTGGCTGGCCTGGGATCCGGTCCGGATGGTGCCGCGGCACGCCGGCGCGCTGCGCTCGCTCTCGGGCATCTGGATCGACGCGGGACTGGCCGACGACTACTTCCTCGACATCGGGGCGCAGGCGTTCCGGGCCGCGCTGGACCGGGCAGGCGTGCCCGCCGGGGTGATCCGCTTCGAGCTGTTCGACGGCACTCACTCGGGCATCGACCACCGGTACCCGCTGGCGCTGCGGTGGCTGTGCGAGCGGATCGCGGGGTAGGCATCCCCTGGCGCCGCCGGGAGACCGGGCGGCCGCCGGGATGCCGGGCGGCCGCGGCGTGAACGGACCGCGCCCGCGGTCCGTTACCAGGGGCAAGGACGCCCGCCCCGGCACGGCGCGGGATCTCGCCGGCCTGCGCGCCGGCCTGCGCCGCCCCGGCGGCCCGGCGGAGCGAGGGCTCGAACGGAGGCTGTGATGAAGGTTCGTGCATGGGCGGCAGCGGCCGCGCTCGCCGCGGCGGTGACCCTTGCCGCGTGCGGCGGTTCGTCATCACCGAGCGCGCCGGGCGGCGGGAAGCCCGCGGGCACATCCAGCTCGGAGATCAAGATTGCGCACACGAGCATCGGGACCGTGCTCACCAACGCGGCGGGGTTCACGCTCTACTGGTTCGCGCCGGACACCCCGACGGCCTCGCACTGCACCGGGAGCTGCGCGTCGATCTGGCCGCCGGTCAAGGGCCCGGTCCACGCCGCGCCCGGGGTCTCGCTGCCCGGCCACTTCGGCACGATCACCCGGCCGGACGGCACGGTCCAGGCCACCTACGACGGCCACCCTCTCTACACCTACTCCGGCGACGGCCAGCCGGGCCAGACGAACGGAAACGGCCTGAACGCCTCGGGCGGGCTGTGGACCGCGATGACGCCCTCGGGGAGCAAGCCCGCGCCCGCGCCCTCGAAGTCGTCGAGCTCCGGCGGGGGTTACGGCGGCGGTTACTGAGGGGGGCGGGCAGCCGGCGGCGCCCGGGGGCTGCCGTCGGCGGGGCCCGCGCTACCGGTAGATCTCGGCCGCCGGGTCGGTCGCGTTCAGGTGGTCGCTCACCCGCGCGAGGTGGTCGCGCATCGCTGCGACCGCGCCGGAGGCGTCCCGTGCCTTGAGCGCGGCGACGATGCGGTGGTGGTCGGACTGGTACTGCAGGCGGTGCTCCGCCGACGCGCTGCGCCGCTTCAGGTCACCCCACATCCGCCCGTGCCGGGCCGCCTCGACCGTCGCGTAGAGCGTGACCAGCAGGGGGCTGTGCGTGGCGGTGATGATGCTGCGGTGCAGCGCCAGGTCCCAGGCCTCGAACTCGCCGTAGCTGGCGGCCCGGTCCCCGCCGGCCAGGCAGCGGTCCATCTCGGCGAAGTCGGCCGCGGTGGCCCAGGCGACGGCGAGCGGCATCGCGGGAGGCTCCAGCAGGCGCCTGACCATCATGACGTCCGCCGGCGCGAACGCCCCGCGGTCGGCGGCCGGGTCCCGGGCGGGCGCCGGCGCCGGGCCCGCGCCCTGGCCCGCCTCCTGCCCGCCGGGCGGGCCGGGCGTCCCGCCGGCCTGGTCCGCCGGCCCCGGGCGGCGGCCGGGCACCGAGCGCAGGTAGGTGCCGCGGCCGACCTCGCGGGAGATGTGGCCGTCGGCCTGCAGGATCGCGAGCGCCTGCCGCACCGTGGACCGGGTGATGCCCAGGTCGCCTGCGAGCTGGCGCTCGGTCGGCAGCCGGCCGCCCGGCCCGAGGCCGGCCCGCATCGCGTGGCTCACGATGAGATCGGCCAGCGCCTCCGCGCTGCGGGCGCGCCCGCCCCCTGGTCCCTCCCGGCCTGCCATGGTCGCCGCGCTTCCCGTCCTCGCCCACCGCCGCGTCACTGCTGAACCAATCCTACCAATCGGGCGGCGTCTGTGACAGAGTTGTGATGTTCAGTCCGGCAAGTCCGGTCTTGACCCTGGTCTCCCGTGCGACCTATGCTCAACCAATCGATTGCTCACACCAATTTGGCCAGGAGCGACCGGGTGCCGCGGCCCGCCGGGCCGGGCGGGGCCGCGGGCCCGCCCGGCGCTCCCGGAGATGCCCGAAGGAGGCATGCGTGCGGCTGGCGACCATCATCACTGCCCGCGGGCCCCGCCTGCACGTGGCGGGGGCGAACGGCTACGTGGACGTGGCCGACGCGACCGGTGATCCGGAGCTCTCGTCGCTGCGGCGCGTGCTCGAGATCGGCCCCGCCGCGCTCGGCGCGATCTCGGCGGTGTCCGGCCGCGACGGGATCAGCCCCGAGCCGGCGGACTTCGCGCCCGCGGTGCCGGAGGCGCCGCGGATCCTGTGCCTGGGCGTGAACTACAGCGAGCACGCGATCGAGGGCGGCCGGGAGGTCCCCACCTGGCCGGAGGCGTTCGTGCGGGGGACCGGCAGCCTGGCCGGCCCCTACGCCGACCTGGTCAGGCCGGCGCTGAGCAGCCGGTTCGACTACGAGGGCGAGCTCGGCGTCGTGATCGGCACGGGCGGGCGCTACATCCGCGCGCGCGACGCCATGGCCGCGATCGCCGGCTACGTGGTCCTGAACGACGCCTCGGCCAGGGAGTGGCAGCGCGCCGGCACCCAGTGGACGGCCGGCAAGAACTTCGAGGGGACCATGCCGGCCGGGCCCGAGCTGGTGACGGCCGACGAGGTCGACGTCACTGACGTGGCCCTGACCACCACGCTGAACGGCCAGGTCATGCAGTCGGCCCGCACCTCCCAGATGATCGTCGACATCCCCAGCGCGATCGAGTTCTTCTCCTCATTCACAAGGCTCAGGCCCGGCGACGTGATCGCCACCGGCACGCCGGGCGGAGTCGGCTTCGCGAGGAAGCCACCTGTCTGGCTGCAGCCGGGCGACCTGATCGAGGTGACCGTCGAGGGCGTCGGCACCATCAGCAACCGCGTGGTCGCCGAGGAGGCGGACCTCGGCGACTGGCGGTGGCGGCCCGCCGAGCACGCACCCGCCGGGTTCTAGGCCCGGCCCGATCCTGCACCACCCGCACAACGCAGGCACAGAGGTGACAGCGATGAGTGAACCCTCCGGACCGGTGGCGCTGGCCACCCGCCCATCTGCCCCGCGCGGCCGCCTCCGCTGGCCGCGCCCGCTCGCCGCCGTGGCGGCCGTGGCGCTCGCGGGCGCGCTCGCCGCCTGCGGCGGCTCCTCCGGCACCTCGCCGACGTCCAGCGGGCCGCTGGTGTTCGCCGACGTGGCGCCGTTCAGCGGCCCGGACGCGGCGCTCGGCCCCACCTACCTGGTGTCGTGCGAGGGCACGGCGAACGCGATCAACCAGGCGGGCGGGATACTCGGCCACAAGGTGGTGTGCAAGACCGCCGACACCCGGGGCGAGCCCGCCGACGCGGTTCCCGCCGTGGGCAACCTGTTCGCCACCACCAAGAACCTCGAGCTGATCATCGGCTGCACCTCGGACGAGGCGGCCTCGGTCGTGCCCGTGATCAACCAGCACAAGACCGTCATGTTCTGCATGACCGGCCAGTCCGAGTTCGACCACGTCAAGTACCCCTACTTCTACCGGCTGGTGCCGCCCGACCTGGCGGAGTCCTACGCGATGACGGTGATCGCCAAGCAGCTCGGCTACAAGCGGATCGCGCTGGCGTTCGGCAACGACATCGGGTCGCAGACCTTCGTGCAGCCGGCTATCCAGGCCATCGCCAAGGCCGGGATGAAGCTGGTCGCGAACGTGACGCTCGACCTGAACGCGACCACCTACCGCACCGAGGCCGCCACCATCGTCGCGGCGCACCCGGACGCGATCATGACCGAGGCGCTCGGCAATGCCGACCCGACGCTGTTCGCCGAGATCAAGCAGCTCAACGGCGGCAAGATGATCCCGATCATCGGCACCTCCGCGGCGATCTCCCCGGCCTTCTTCAGCGCCAGCGCGAAGGCGGTCGGCGCGAAGGTGTTCGCCGCGAACTTCCACGCCGACAACCTGGTCACCGCGACCAGCGGGCCGGCCTACGATGCCTTCACCAAGGCGCTGCTCGCGGTCAAGGGCAAGGTGAGCGGGGCCCAGACGGGCGACTTCACCACCTACTTCACCGCCCCGGGCGCGGTGCACCTGTACGACGGCATGAACCTGGCGGCGCTGGCGATGGTGGCCGCGCACAGCACCGACGTGGCGAAGTGGCGGCCCTGGATCGTCACGATCGGCGACGGGGTCCCCGGCGCGGTCGTGGTGCACTCGTTCGCCCAGGGCGTGGCCGCGCTCAAGGCGGGCAAGAAGATCCGCTACATCGGGCCGGGCGGCCCGACGGTCTTCGACGCCTACCACGACTCGCCGGGCATCTTCCAGATCGACACCTACAGCCCGGCCGGCCAGGTGATCGTGTCCGGCAACATCAGCGCCGCCCAGCTGCGCTCGGTGGAGCCGTGACGGCTGGCCCTGCGGCCCGCGCTGGCGCCGGGCTCCCCGCGGGGGGCCCGGCGCCAGCGGCCCGGGCGGTCCGGAGGCGCCGGTGAGCCTGCTGGTCGCCTCGGTCGGCTTCGGCCTGATCACCGCCTCGGTGCTGGCCATCGCGGCCGTGGGGTTCACCCTGCAGTTCGCCGTCACCGACGTGCTCAACCTCGCGTTCGCGGCGGTGATGACCGCCGGGGCGTACACCGCGTACGCGGTCAACGCGGCCGGGATGCCGATCTGGCTCGGCACCCTGGCGGCGATGGCCGCCTGCGCCGTCCTGTCGGTGCTGCTCAACTACCTGGTCTACGCCCCGTTCCAGCGGCGGGGCGCCGCGCCGATCACGCTGGTCATCGTCTCGCTCGGGATGGCGCTGATCGTGGAGTTCTCGGTCGCCGCCGTCACCGGCGGGGTCGGCGTCTCGTACCGGATGAGCCAGGGGAGCACGATCCGGCTCGGCGGGCTGGTGCTCACCACCGCCCAGCTCGCGATCATCGGGATCAGCCTGGTGGTCATGGTGGCCGTGCACGCGCTGCTCCGGTACACCAGGCTCGGCAAGGCGATGCGGGCCACCGCGGCCAACCGGATGCTCGCCCGCAACTGCGGCATCCGGGCCAGCCGCGTGATCGGGCTGACCTGGGCGCTGACCGGCGCGCTGTGCGGCCTGGCCGGCACGGTCTTCGCGATCGACGTCGGGACGTTCACCGCCACCAGCACCGACATCTTCCTGATCCTGATCCTCGCCGCGGTGTTCCTCGGCGGGCCGGGGCATGCCTACGGCGCGATGCTCGGCGCGCTGGTGATCGGCCTGGCCACCGAGGTCAGCGCCGTCTACATCCCGGCGGACTACAAGTACGTGGTCGCGTTCGTGATCCTGCTCGGCATGCTGGCGGTCCGGCCGGCCGGCCTGCTGGGCGCCCGGACCTAGGCGGGGGACGATGTTCTACCTGATCATCCTGCTGGTCTACGCCGCGGTGGACGCCATGGCCTGCCTCGGGCTGAGCCAGCAGTTCGGGGTCGCGGGCGTGACCAACTTCGGGTTCATCATCTTCCAGGCCGCGGGCGCCTACGTCGCGGCGGTCCTGGCCCTGCCCCCCGACACCGCCAACGGCGGCTTCCAGACCTACGTCGGCGGGTTCGGCCTGCCGTTCCCGCTGCCGTGGATCGGCGCCGCGGCCGCCGGCGGCCTGCTCGCGCTGCCGTTCACGTTCCTGGTCGGCCGCCGGCTGCGCGGCGACTTCGCGGCGGTCGGCCTGCTGGTCACCGCCGTGCTGCTGAACGTGCTCGTGACCGACTACCGCCCGCTCTTCAACGGCGACGCCGGCGTCGCCCTGGTGCCGGCGCCGCTGCGCCAGGGGATGTTCGTGACCACGTCGAACGCCTACCAGGTGGGCTACGCGGTCGGCGGCCTGGCGCTGGCCGCGGTGATCTGGTGGCTCGTCCACCGGATCACCGAGTCGCCCTACGGGCGCACGCTGCGGGCGATGCGGGACAACGACAAGGTCGCCGACTCGCTCGGCAAGAACCTGGTCGCGCTGCGCACCGGGGCGCTGGTCACCGGCGGCGCGATCGCCGGCCTGTCCGGGGCGGTCCTGGTCAGCTTCATCGGCGTCTGGTCGCCGGCGGCGTGGAGCTACGCCGAGACGATCGTGCTGTTCACCGCCGTGATCATCGGCGGCATGGGGAACCACGCGGGCGCGGTGCTCGGCGCGGTGCTCGTCCCGGTCGGCTTCGAGGAGATCACCAGGTTCATCTCGAACTCCAACCCGAGCCTGCCGCCCAACCTGCTGCCCTCGCTTCAGTGGGTGGCGATCGGCGTGCTGATCGCCGTGTTCCTGTGGGTCCGCCCGCAGGGGATCCTCCCCGAGCGCAAGCGGGTCATCCCGCGCCGGCCCTGGCCGCCGTGGCGGGCGCTGCCCGCGGCGGCCGCGGGCCGTGGCGCCGGGCCGGCGGCCGGGCCGGCGGCCGCGCTGGCCGTCGCCGGGACCGCGGCCGCCGCCGCGCCGGGGGGTTCCGGCGGGCCCGCGGCCGGCCGGGAGCCGGGGCGTCCGGCCGGGCCGGCGGCAGGCCCGGCCGCGGGCGGGTTCCCCCGGCCCGCCCGCCGCCACCCGCGGCCCGAGCCGGTCCGGGACATCCTGCGGACCGAGGGCGTGAGCAAGGAGTTCGGCGGGGTGCACGCGGTCGCGGGCGTGTCGCTGTCGGTCCGGCGCGGCACTCTCACCGGGCTGATCGGCCCGAACGGCGCGGGCAAGTCCACGCTGCTGTCGCTGCTGGCCGGGACCGAGCGGGCCTCCTCGGGGCGGATCTTCTACCAGGGGGCGGAGATCACCCACCTGCCGGCCTACCGGCGGGCGCGGCTCGGGCTGGTGCGGACGTTCCAGCTGGCGAGCGAGTTCAAGCGGCTGACGGTGCTGGAGAACTTGCTCTCCGCGGTTCCCGGCCACCGCGGCGACTCGTTCCTCGGGGCGCTCGCCGGGCGGTGGTACTGGCGGGCCGACGAGGCGGCGGCGATCGAGCGGGCGCGGGGCCTGCTGGCCCGGTTCGGCCTGGAGCGCCACGCCAACGACTACGCGGGCGAGCTGAGCGGCGGCCAGCGCCGGCTGGTCGAGATCATGCGGGCGCTCATGAGCGAGCCGGACATGCTGCTGCTCGACGAGCCGATGGCGGGCGTCCACCCCGAGCTGGCGAGGCGGATCGGGGAGGGGCTGCGCGAGCTGTGCCGCGAGGGGATGACGATCCTCATGGTCGAGCACGAGCTGGCGATCATGGACGAGTTCTGCGACCCGGTCATCGTGATGGCCGAGGGCGCCGTGCTCGCCGAGGGCACCATGGCGCAGCTGCGGGGCCGGGCCGAGGTCGTGGAGGCCTACCTTGTCGGGTGACGGGCGCACCGGCCTGCAGGCAGACGGGGTGACGGCCGGGTATGGCGGCGACCCGGTGATCCGCGGGGTGAGCGTGCGGGCCGAGCCCGGCAAGGTCGCCTCGGTGGTCGGCCCGAACGGCTCGGGCAAGAGCACGCTGCTCAAGGCGCTGACCGGGGTGCTGCGGGTCAGCGGCGGCCGGGTGAGCGTGGACGGGCGCGAGGTGACCAACTCTCCCCCGGAGGACATGGCCAGGGCCGGCGTGGGATACGTCCCGCAGGTGGACGACGTCTTCGCGCCGCTGACCGTCCGGGAGAACCTGGAGATGGGCGGCTACCTGCTCGGGCGCGGCCAGGTCGGCCCCGCGATGGAGCACGTGCTGGCCGTGTTCCCGCGCCTGTCCGGCATGCTGCGCAGGCCCGCCGGGAAGCTGAGCGGCGGGGAGCGCAAGATGCTCGCGATGGGCCGGGTGCTCATGCTGCGGCCCAGCGTGTTCCTGCTCGACGAGCCCACCGCCAACCTCGCCCCCGCGATCGCCCGCGAGCTGCTGGAGGAGCAGGTGCGGCAGCTGGCCAGGCACGGCTCGGCGGTCCTGATCGTCGAGCAGCGCGCGCGGGCCGTGCTCGCGGTCTCCGACCACACCTACGTGATGGGCGGCGGCGAGCTGCGGATGGCCGGCACGCCCGCCGAGCTGCAGGCCGACCCGGCGTTCGTGGCGTCCTTCCTCGGCGGGCACGTCCAGCGGTCATAGCGCGGGGGGCGCGGGCTCACCCGCCGCCCGGCACGGCGCCGGGGGCGAGCACGGTGAGGACGCCGGGCAGCGCCCGGATCCGCAGCGGAGTGCCCGCGGCCAGCGGGGCCGCGAACGGCAGCGGCTCCCCGTCGGCCGCCGCGGGAAGATCCCGGGCCATCGTGAGCGTCACGTCCGCCCCGCGGTCCAGCGCGACCTCGGGCAGCGCCACGTGGCCTCCGTCCCTGATCTTCAGCAGCGCCCGGACGAACGTCATCTTGGGGCCGTGGCGCATCAGCACCAGGTCCAGCTGGCCGTCGTCGATCCTGGCCGGCGGGGCGACTTGCATCCCGGCGCCGAAGTAGGCGGAGTTGGCGACCACGACCGCGTATCCATCGAACTCGTCCGCCCGGGCGCGCCCGGCGATCGCCACCGTGAACCTGACCGCCTTCCAGCGGGCGAGCACGCGCAGCGCGCTGGCCGGGTAGACCAGCGGCCCGGGCAGCCAGCGCGTCGCGTTGGCCACCTGGCCGGCCAGCGCCGGCAATCCCGCGTACACGCTGCCGGCGACGATCGCCTCGGGCCGGCCCGGCACGCCGACCCCGATCAGGTCGACGCGGCGCAGCGCCCCGGCTGCCAGGATCCGGGCGGCGCCTGCCGGGTCGGCGGGGATGCCGAGCACGCCCGCCAGGTCGTTCCCCCGGCCGGCCGGGATCAGGCCGTACCGGGCGCCCGCGCTCGCCGCGACCCCGGCGAGCGCGCCCGCCGTGCCGTCGCCGCCCACGGCGACGATCACCTCGCCGCGCCCGGCCGCCTCGGCGGCCAGGTCCCTGGCGTGGTCCAGGCTGGCCGACTCGACCACCCGGTGCCCGGCTCCGGCGCCCTCCAGCACGGACCTCGCCAGCGGCACGACCGCGCGGCCGCGCCCGCGGCCGGCCGCCGGGTTGACGATCAGGCAGAGCGGGCCGTCCACGCGCGCCTCCTCATTGCCGCCGTGAAGTCGGGCGACCGCCCTGGCGGCGTACCATCGCAGGTATGGCAGGCCAGCCCGATGAAGCCGGAGCCGGCGTGCGCGCGGGCGATCTGAGTGCCAGTGATACCAGCCAGGTCCCTGCCGGTGCCAGCGGGCCCGGGGCCGCAGCGGCCGCGTTCTGGCACGTGCAGACCACCACCGACTCGCGCGCCGAGGCGATGGAGCTCGCCCAGGGCGCGGTGCGGGCCAGGCTCGCCGCGTGCGCGCAGGTCGCCGGGCCGGTGGCGAGCACGTTCTGGTGGGAGGACGCCATCGAGCGGGCCGAGGAGTGGCTGGTGATGCTCAAGCTGCCCGCCCACCGGTACGCCGAGCTCGCCGACTTCCTGCAACAGCGGCACAGCTATGACGAGCCCGAGATCATCGCGACGCCGATCGTGGCCGGGTCGGCCGGGTATCTGGACTGGATCGAGCAGGAGACCCGGCCCCGGTAGCCCGGCGGCCGGGTCGAGGCCGGACCGCGAAGGAGGGGGCGATGGGTGAGGCCGCGGGCGCGGCCGGGGCTGACGCGGGCCTGTTCGGCCCGGGCTCGGTCACCTGGCGGGTGGCCGGCGAGCCGGTCATGTGGGTGGCGGGCCTGCGCGCGATGTACCTGCAGGCGCTGCACCCCAGGGTGATGCGGGCCACCTGGCAGAACACCGCCTTCGCCCGGCCGGGGCAGGCATGGGGTAGGTTCGTCCGGACGGTGGAGTTCGTCCGGACCAGGACCTACGGGACGACGGCCGAGGTCGAGCGGGCCGGCCAGCAGGTGCGCCGGGTCCACGCGGCGCTGGCCGGCCGGGACGCCGACGGGTCGGTGATCCGGCTGGACGAGCCGGAGCTGCTGCTGTGGGTGCACTGCGGGGAGATCTCCTCCTACGTCGACGTGGCGCGGAGGTCCGGGATCGGCCTGTCGGCCGCGGAGCTGGACCGGTTCGTGGACGAGCAGCGGCGCAGCGCCGCGGTCGTCGGCCTCGACCCGGCCCTGGCGCCGGCCAGCGTCGCGGAGCTGGACGCCTACTACGAGCGGATGCGGACGCGGGTGCATGCCTGCCCCGAGGCGCGGCAGGCGCTGCGCAGGTCGTTCGTCCCGGACGTCCCGTGGCCCTACACCGGGCTGAGGCTGGCGATCCCGCCGCTCAACCTGATCGGGTTCGCCACGCTGCCCCGGTGGGCCCGGCGGCTCTACGGCGCGCCCGGCAGCCCGGCGACCGACCTCAGCGCGACGCTGGCGCTGCGCGCGATCCGCCTGGCCACCGCCCGGGTGCCCGGCCGGCTGCTCGGGATGGCGGAGCCCCCGCGGCCCGCCACCGCGGCGGCGTGACCGGCCGGGCACGTGGCCGCGGGCTGGAACCAAGCGGGCACCGTGCGCGTTGTCCCCGCTGCGGGGCGGCCCCCACCGCGCCCCGCGTCGTGACGCCGCTTCGCCGGGCCGGCCTGCCGCCATCTCGCGCCGCGGGCGCGTCGCCGCCGGGAACCGACTGATGGAGAGGGCCGATGCGGATAGCTGGTGAGTCGATCGGGGCGCGCGGCGGCGCCCTGCTCGCGATCGCGAGCGTGGCCGGGATCCTGCTCGGCATGCACGGGTGGTCGATGCGCCACCACGGCCTGCCCGCCGCCGGTCTCACCGGCGGCACCCCGGCGGCGTCCGCCCCGGCCTCGGCCGCCCCCGGCGCGACCCAGGGGCCGCGGCCGCCCGCGACGCGGGCCGCGGGGCCGAAGCTGAGCTCGCAGTCCTACGCGGCCTACGCCTTCCAGGTCTGGCCCGCCGCCAGCTCCGCCGCGAGGGCCGCCGCGACCGGCCTGGTCATCCGGGTGAGCAGGCAGGGCCCGGGGATCTCGGTGCGGGCGGGCGTGGCCGGGCAGCCGCTGCCGGCGGCGACCTATTATCCGGCCGGCGCGAAGGTGTACGTGATCGAGGCCTCGATGGGCGACGACGCGGGCGGGGCCGACTACAACCTCGGCGATGACGGGCTCGTCGTGACCGACGCGCAGGGAAGGATCGTGCAGTGAGCTCCAGCACCCGGCGAGCGCAGGACAGGGCGCCTCGCGCGCAGGACAGGGCGCCTCGCGCGCAGGCAGCCGCCAGGGCCGGCGCCGCCGGCGGCCTCGCCGGCCGGATCCGGGGCGCCGCCGCGGGGTGGGCGCCCACCCTCGGCCGGGTGATGCTCGGCCTCGTCCTGGCGTGGTTCGGCTACCACGAGCTCGTGGCGCCCCAGCTGTGGACCGGCTACGTGCCGCTGGCCGGGACCACGTCCGCCGTGGCCGTGGCCCTGGTGCTGGCCCACGGCTGGGTGCTGCTCGTCCTGGCCGTCGCGATCATCGCGGGCATCGCGCTGCGGCTCGCCGCCGCGGTGGCCGCGCTCCTGCTGGTCGAGATCATCATCTCGCTGACCGTGACCGGCGGGCTGACCGACCTCACGCTCCGCGACGTCGGGGTGCTCGGCCTGGCGCTCGCGCTGACGGGGGAGACCCGCCAGCGCGCCGTCCTGACCGGGTGAGCCCGCCGGCCCGCCGGGCGCTCAGGCGGGCGGCAGGTTCCAGGTGGCGATCACCGGCTGGCCGTGCTCGGTGCCGAGCGTGCAGGTCGTGCCGGTGTCCAGGCGGAAGAGCCGGCCGTCCGCGGGGGGCAGGCCGAGCCAGCGCGCGGTCAGGACCCGCAGCAGGTGCCCGTGGGCGACCAGGGCCACGTCGCCGCCGGCCAGCAGGGGCCGGACGCGGGCGAGCACGGCGTCGGCCCGCTCGCCCACCTGGGCCACGGTCTCACCGGGATGATCAGCGTCGCCCGGGACGACGCCGTCGCGCCACAGGTACCAGCCCGGCCGCGTGGCCCTGATCTGCCGGGCGGTCATGCCCTCGTACCCGCCGTAGTCCCACTCGGCCAGGTCCGGATCGGTCGTGGCGGCCAGCCCCGCGAGCTCGGCGGTCCGGGCGGCGCGGCCTGCCGGGCTGGTGAAGGCGGCGACGATCGGCCGGGCCGCCAGGGTGGCGGCGAGCGCGCGCGCCGCCTTCTCGCCCGCGGCGGTGAGCGGCACGTCGGTGCGGCCGGTGTGCCGGCGGTCCCTGCTCCACTCGGTCTCGCCGTGCCGCACGAGGATCAGCTCACCCATGGGGAAATCCTGTCGCACGCGGCCGCGAGCCGGCCGCGCGGGCCGGCCGGCCGGGGTATCCTCCAGCGTCGGCCGTCCCCGGGGCCGGCGGGAACTTCGGCGCCTCCCCGATCGCTGACGGGGTAACCACCGGACGGAAGGCGGGTCGCTCATGCAGGCTGGCACCCCCCCGGCGGTCGACGGCGAGCAGGCCGCGGCGACGGCCGAGGCGGGATCCCCGCCGGGCGGCGAACGCGCCGCCCCGGCCGCGTCAGGGGGCCGGGGCGGCCGCCCGTACGTCGAGCGCATCGCCTGCTGGAGCGCCAGGCACCGGCTGATCGCGCTGGCGGCCTGGCTGCTCATGGTCGGCGCCGCGGTACTGGTCGGCCACCTGTACGGGACCGCGAGCCTGCCGCAGTACGACCCGGGCCCGTCCGGGGTCGCCGAGCGGATGCTCGCCGCGCTGCACGTGGTCACCCCGCCCCAGGAGAGCGTGCTGATCCAGTCCCGCCTGCCCGGCCCGGAGCGCACCTTCCGGACCGACCCGCAGATGCGCCTGGCCACCAGGGACGTGGTCGCGGCGCTGCGGGCGCTGCCCGGGACGGCCGCCGATGTCCGCTCGCCCTTCGGCAGGAACGGCAAGGACCTGATCGCACCGGGCGGCGGGGGAGTGCTGATCACCTTCCAGGTGGCCGGGCCGCACGACCAGGCGGACTCGACCGTGGTGCGCGCGCTCCGAGCCGTGGCGGGGGTGCAGCGCAGGTACCCGGGCCTGATCGTCGCGGAGGCGGGCGACGCCAGCGTCGACCGGGTGGCCACGGCGCTGCTGGGCCAGGACTTCCACCAGGCGGAGACCACGTCGATCCCGCTGACGCTGATCCTGCTGCTGATCGTGTTCGGCGCGCTGATCGCGGCGAGCATCCCGGTGATCCTGGCGGGCACGGCGGTGGCGACCGCGGTGTCCCTGCTGGCGATCCCGAGCCGGTGGCTTCCGATCGGGCAGGGCACGTCCGAGGTGGTGCTGATCATCGGGATGGCGGTCGGCGTCGACTACACCCTGTTCTACCTGCGCCGCGAGCGGGAGGAACGGGCCGCCGGGGCCAGCTTCCCGGAGGCGCTGCGCGTCGCCGCGGCGACCTCGGGCCGCGCGATCGTCGTCTCCGGCCTGACCGTGATGATCTCGCTGGCCGGCCTGCTGTTCACCGGCATCGACATGTTCACCGGGATCGCGATCGGCACGATGGCCGTTGTCGGGGTCGCGGTCGCCGGCTCGGTCACCGCGCTGCCGGCGCTGCTCAGCCTGCTCGGCCCGTGGGCCGACCGGGGCCGGATCCCGTTCCTGGGCCGGGCGCGCACCCAGGCCAGGCCCTCACGGCTGTGGGCGGCGCTGGTCACCCGCGTGGTGCGGCGCCCGCTGGCGTGGGGCGGCCTCGCGGTCGCCGCGCTCGGGGGGCTGGCGGTGCCCGCGCTCGGCATGCGCACCGGGGCGCCGCCGGTCAACCTGCCCTCGAACCTGCCGGTGGTGCGGACGCTCGCCCAGATCCAGCGCGACTTTCCCGGCGGGCCGGCCCCGGCCGAGGTGGTCGTGACCGGCCCGGGCCTGCGCGGCCCGGCGATGGCCGCGGCGCTCGCCGGGCTGCGCGCGGCCGCGGGGCGCGGCGGGCCCGTCCGGGGCCCGGTCCGCGCGCTGCCCGTGGACGCGGGCCGGGGCATGATCGTCACCGTGCCGCTGGCCGGCGGGGGGACCGGCGCGCGCTCGTTCGCCGCGCTGGGCAAGCTGCGCGGCAGGATCCTGCCCGCCACGCTCGGCCGGGTGCCCGGGCTGACCTACGCCGTCACCGGGGCGACGGCGAACAGCCGCGACTTCAGGGCCGCGCTGCACTCCTCCGCCCCGCTGGTGTTCGGCATCGTGGCCGGGCTCGCGTTCTGCCTGCTGCTGCTGGCGTTCCGCTCGGTCGCGATCCCGCTGGTGTCGGTGGGGCTCAACCTGCTGTCGGTCGGCGCGGCCTACGGGCTGATCACGATCATCTTCCAGCAGGGCCGCCTGCAGGGACTGCTCGGGTATGCGTCCTTCGGCGCGATCATGGACTGGGTGCCGCTGTTCATGTTCGTCTTCCTGTTCGGCCTGAGCATGGACTACCACGTGTTCATCCTCAGCCGGATCTCCGAACGGCGAGTCGCCGGCCAGCGCACGGCCGACGCGATCGTCGGCGGGATCGCCAGCGGCGCGGGCGTGGTCACCAGCGCCGCGGTGATCATGGTCGCGGTGTTCTCGATCTTCGCCTCGCTGTCGACCGTCGACCTCAAGACCATCGGGATCGGGCTCGCCTTCGCGGTGTTCGTCGACGCGACGGTCGTGCGGGGCGTCTGCGTGCCCGCCGCCCTCGCGCTGCTCGGAGAGCGGAGCTGGTACCTGCCGCCCGGCCTGCGCTGGGTGCGCTCGCTGCCGGGCGCCGCGCACGAGGACGGCGCTGGCCGGGACCGGTCGTCAGGCCCCCTGGCGGGGCCGTCGCAGGAGCGATGACGCCCGGGGCGTCAGGCAGCCGCGTGCCTCGAACACCGCCAGCAGGCGCGCGGCCTCATCCCCGGCCTCCGGATGGCCGAGGGCACTCCGCTGGAAGAGCGTGTCCGCCAGCTCCTCGGCCAGGCCGAGCCGGTTCGGCTCGTCCTGGCTGAGGTTCCGCTGGTAGGCGGTGTTGCCGGGCCACCTCCGGGTGGTCCCGGACGCCGGCCAGGGTGGCCAGGCCCGCGCACTCGCGCAGCACGCCGGCGTGGCCCCGGGGGGCGGGCGGGGCGGTGAGCCGCCAGTGCTTCCCCTCATGCGCGAGCGCGCGCTCGGCCGGCGGCCCGCCGCCTCCCCCGCCTCCGCCGGGCGCCGGCGCGCCGGATGACAGAGGGGCACCACGCCGCGGTGAACCGGCGCACGGCCTCCCGGTGCAGGGATTCGCGCTGGTCAAGCGTCAGGGGAGTGTCGGCGACCGGGTTGTCCTGGGCGAAGCCCGGCACCTCGCGCTCCCGGTGAGGACTCAGCCTGCGCGGGCGGCGATCGCCGCGAGGAGCGCGAGCAGCATGGCCAGCGTCGCGAGGATGCCGTGCGCGGCGATCAGGAGAGCCGGCATCCGGCCGCGGGGGGCCGCGGCCGGGCCGGGTGCGGCGCGGCCGGGTCCTCGTCGCCCCGCCGGCCCGCCGGGGAGCGCCTGCGGCGCGGGCCGGCGCGGTGAGCGGTCCGGGCCCGGGATCGCGAGCACGAGCGTGGCCATCCCCAGCCCGGCGGCCGGCAGCAGCGCGCCGGCCGCCGCCCAGGCCAGCGCCTCCAGGCCGGTCGCCAGGTAGCAGGCCCAGGTGACCAGCCCGGCCACGGCCAGCCCGGCGTGGCCGAGGATGACGGCGGGCGGCGGCCCGCCCGGGCGCGCGCCGCCCCGGGTCCCGCGGCGGCGGTGCACGAGCCACCGCCGGAACAACTCGCCGCCGCTGCCGGCCGCCAGCAGCCACGCGGCGAGCGCGGCCCAGGAGGCCGGAACGTGGAGGCCGCCCGGGCCGGCGGCGGGCCCGGCCGGTGCCGCCCGGCGCGCTTGCGCAGCCCGCCGGGCGGCGACGGATGCCGCGCGAGCGGCCGCCGCGATGAGGAACGCCAGCCGCGCCCGGGCCTCGGCGGCCAGGTGCCGCCGCCGCGCCTTGTCGTGCTGACGGGCGGCCCGCGCGGCGACTGCGATCGTGACCGCCTGGCTCAGCCCGGCGGGGCCGAGGCCACGGCACGGGGCGGGCAGCCGCGTGATCGCCGAGTGCCGGCCGAGCGCGCTGATCGCGAAGGCGGCGCATCCGGCGGCCGTCCGCGGCCGTGCCGGCGCCTGGGCGGCGCATCCGGTGAGCAAGGCCAGCGCCAGCGCGGCCAGCGCCGGCAGCCGGAGCGCGGAGGGCACGGCCGGCTAGGGCAGGGTGAGGATCTCGTGCCCGTCGGCGGTGACCAGCACGGTGTGCTCGAACTGCGCGGTCCGCTTGCGGTCCCGGGTCACCGCGGTCCAGCCGTCCGGCCACACGTCGTAGGCGATCGTGCCGAGGGTGAGCATGGGCTCGACCGTGAACGTCATCCCCGGCTCCATGACCAGGTCGGCGTCCGGGTCGTCATAGTGCGGGACGATCAGCCCGGAATGGAACGTCCGGCCGATGCCGTGCCCGGTGAAGTCGCGGACCACTCCGTAGCCGAACCGCCGCGCGTACGACTCGATGACCCGGCCGATCACGTTCAGCCGACGCCCCGGGGCGATCGCCCCGATGCCGCGCATCATGGCCTCCCGGGTCCGCTCCACGAGCAGCCGCGACTCCTCGTCGACGTCCCCGGCCAGGAACGTCGCGTTCGTGTCGCCGTGCACCCCGCCGATGTAGGCGGTGATGTCGATGTTGACGATGTCGCCGTCGGCGATCACGGTGTCGTCCGGTATGCCGTGGCAGATGACCTCGTTGATCGAGGTGCACAGCGACTTGGGGTAGCCCCGGTACCCGAGCGTGCTCGGGTACGCGCCGTGGTCGCACAGGAACTCGTGGCCGATCCGGTCCAGCTCGTCGGTGGTGACCCCCGGCTGGACGTGCGCGCCGACCTCGGCGAGCGCCTGCGCGGCGATCCGCCCGGCCACCCGCATCCGCTCGATCGTCTCGGCGTCCTTGACGTGCGGCTCGCCGGTCCTGGGGTGCTTCCTGCCGACGTACTCCGGCCGGGCGATGTGCGGGGGGACGCGCCGGGGCGGGGAGATCCGCCCGGGCCGCAGGGTGGTCACCATGATCTGAGAGTCTAATGGTCATGGACCTGGGCACCGATACCGAGCAGCGCTGGTGGTTCTGCCTGCGCCACCACACCGTCGAGCCGGAGGCCGGCTGCCCCGGCAAGTGGCGGCTCGGCCCCTACCCCACCAAGGAGGACGCCGCCCGCGCCCTGGAGACGGTGCGCCGGCGCAACGAGGAATGGGACGCGCAGGACGAGCGGTGAGCGCGCGCCCGGCGGTGATGGCCGCGGCCGGGCGGGCACAGTAGAGTCGGAGCACCCGGATTCGCAGCCAACCGGCCCGAAGGGCGCTCTCCGTGACAGCACACTGGTCCGGCCAGGGACTGCCGCCGCTTGCGCAGGCCCGGATGGCCGAGATCAAGGCGAGCGGGACCTGGGGCTCGGCGCTGACCACCGCGGAGTTCGCGGCGATCAGGAGCGTCGGGTTCGAGCCGGTCGGCCAGGTGCTCGGCGCGGCCGTCTACAACCTCGGCTACGCCGGGGGGTACGGCTGCCCGAGCTACTGGTCCTACAGCAGCTACAGCCGGTTCGGGCCGTTCCCGGCCGGGCGCGCCGCGGTGACCGTGCTCTCCAGCTCGGGGTCGAACTCGGCCTACGCGCCCCTGGTGCGGACCCTCTACGCGGCCAGGCGCGCGGCCATCGGGCGCATGGCCGCCGAGTGTTCCGCCCTGGGGGGCCACGGGGTCGTCGGCGTCCGGCTGACCATCGGCCAGTTCCCGGCGGGAGGGCTGGAGTTCAAGGCGATCGGCACGGCGGTCCGCGCCCCGGGGGCGATCCCGCTGCGCCACCCGTTCACCTCGGACCTGTCCGGCCAGGACTTCGCCAAGCTCATCACCGACGGTGCCGTGCCGGTCGGCCTGGCGCTCGGGATCTCGATCGGGACCCGGCACGACGACTGGCTGACCCGGGCGCAGAGCCGCTGGGGCGCCGGGAACGCGGAGGTCAGCGGCTACACCGACCTGGTCAACCGGACCCGGCACGACGCCAGGAACGAGCTCGCCGGGGACGTGTCCCGGATGGGCGGCGAGGGCGTCGTGATCGCCAGCATGGACCTGCGGATCGGCGAGCACGAGTGCCCGGTCCAGGAGGGGGCGAGGGATCACGTGGCCGAGGTGAGCATCATCGGCACGGCGATCACCCACTTCGCGCCGGCGCGGCGGGCCAGCGAGCGGCCGAGCCTGGCGATCCTGTCCCTCGACCCGCGGCGGCGGCAGGCCGCGCGGGTCAGGCTCGGCGGCCCGCGCGAGCCGTGACCACCGACCCGACACCCAGCCAGGGAGCGCCATGACCGAGCGGCAGGAGACCGACTTCGGCGCGATGGGCGTGCCGCGGGACGCGATCGCCCGCCTCGCCGAGCTGCGCCCGGACCAGCCGGGATCGATCTTCACCTCCGACCTGTCGGTCAACGAGTTCCTGCTCGTGCGGGAGGCCGGGTTCCGCCCGCTCGGGCTGGTGCTCGGCAGCTCGATCTACCACGTCGGCATCCAGTTCGGCCGCTGGCGGCAGAACCAGGAGCTCGACGTGCTCTCGCAGGCCATGTACCACGCCCGCGAGCTGGCGATGACCCGGATGGAGGCCGAGGCGCAGGCGCTCGGCGCGGACGGGGTGGTCGGCGTGCGCCTGGACGTGGAGATGAAGGAGTTCGGCGCCGACATCGCCGAGTTCATCGCGGTCGGCACCGCGGTCAAGGCGGAGCCGGACGCCGCGGGCGGCGGCGTGGCGGACTGGCGGAACAACAAGGGCCTTCCGTTCACCTCGGACCTGTCCGGCCAGGACTTCTGGACGCTGATCCGGGCCGGCTACGCGCCGCTCGGCATGGTCATGGGGTCGTGCGTGTACCACATCGCGCACCAGCGCCTCGGCGCGGTGCTCGGGAACATCGGCAGGAACGTGGAGATCGAGCAGTTCACCCAGGCGCTGTACGACGCGCGGGAGCTGGCGATGACCCGGATGCAGGCCGAGGCCGAGGCGCTGCGCGCCGAGGGGATCGTGGGCGTGCAGCTGCGGCAGCACTCCCACACCTGGGGCGGGCACACCACCGAGTTCTTCGCGATCGGCACCGCGGTCCGGCCGCTGCGGGCCGACCACGTGATCGAGCGGCCGACGATGGTGCTCAGCCTGGACGCCTGAGGCCGCCGACCGGGCGAAAGGAGAGCAGGGAGAGCACCAGGAGCACCTGGTGCTAGCTCAGGTTTGCGCAGCTAGTGAACTGCCTACGTTCATCTTGTGCCGCAGATCGACCCGCTGGGCCCTGACTTCGCCTACATCCAGGTCGCCAACGACATCGCGACCAGGATCGAGGTCGGCGAGATCACGCACAAGCTGCCCGCCGAGCGGGCGCTGGCGGAGGAGTACGGCGTGGCCTACCAGACGGTCCGGCACGCGATGGCGGTGCTCCGGGAGCGCGGGCTGATCGTCACCCGGCAGGGCCGGGGCACGTTCGTCAACCCGGACCGGCGCCCGGCCGCCGGAGCCTGACCGGCCTGGAGCCTGCCCCGGATCCGTGGCGGGCGTCACCGGCCGTGGGCGCGCCGGCCCGGGCGGGCGCCGGCCGGCACGGGCCGCGGAGGCCCCGGGTCAGGCGGGCGGCGGGCCGGCGACGACGTTGAGCAGGCGGCTCAGCCGCGCGCGCAGGCCGCTGGCGCGCGGAGCGCCGGCCTCCCCGGCCGCGAGGCTGACCAGGTGCTGCGCAACGCCGAAGGACACGGGCGCCCGGCCCGGCTGGACCGCGAGCACCTCGTGGGCGAGGCCGTCGAGCTCCGGGTCGCCCTGGTCGAGCGCGAAGATCGCCGCCCCGGCCCTGCGGGCGCCGTCCACCCGTTCGAGCAGCGGCGGCGGCGCCGCGTGCTCGCTGACCACGAGCAGCGTCTCCGGTCGCCCGGCGCGCTCAAGGCGGTCGACGCCGACGCTCAGGTGCGGTGGCGCGCCCGGGGGAACGCGCCAGCGCACCAGCGTCGGCTCGAGCCCCGGCAGGCCGGACAGCCGGCTCTCGTCGGCCAGGTGCGCCGTGATGTGCCAGGGCTCCCAGTCCGGGGTGCCGACCACCAGCAGGCCGTCCGCGATCCGGGCACGGCGCCGCAGGGCTCGCGCGAACGAGCGGGTGAGGTCCAGCCAGCCGGTCGGGGCCAGCAGGGCGCGCAGCGCCTCCGCCTGGGCGAGGTCCATGGCAGCACATGCTGCCGCACCCCGGGGCCGGCGCGCACGCGGGCTGGCGAAGTCCGCGGGGGAGGCCTCGCGGACCAGCGGCGGGGCTGTGCGAGGCTACCGCTGGGGACCGCGCCCGCCGGGGTGCGCGGTCGCGGGCGGCGCGCCGGAGGCGAGAGGCAGCAGATGAGTCGAGCGCACATCGGGTACGCGGCCATGCTCGAGCAGTTCGGGCCGGTGGAGGCGACCTCCCACGCGGTCGCGGCCGAGGCAGCCGGGTTCACCGGCGTGATGGCCGCGGACCACTTCCAGCCGTGGGTGCCCGCGCAGGGGCAGGCGCCGTTCGTGTGGAACGTGCTCACCGCGCTGGGCGAGCGCACCACTGGCGACCTGGGCCCGGGGGTGACGTGCCCGTCGTTCAGGTTCCACCCGGCGGTCGTGGCCCAGGCGTCCGCGACGCTGGCGGTCATGTACCCCGGGCGGCACTGGCTGGGCATCGGCTCGGGTGAGGCGCTGAACGAGCACGTGGTCGGCGGCTACTGGCCGGAGGCGGCCGAGCGGCTGGAGCGGATGTGGGAGGCCGTCGAGATCATCGGCAAGCTCTTCACCGGCAAGGACGTCAGGCACCGCGGCACCCACTTCCGGCTGGAGACGTGCCGGCTCTGGACGCTCCCGGCCACCCCCCCGCCGATCTACATCGCGACCGCCGGGCCGCTCACCGCGAAGCGGGCCGGGCGGCTGGCCGACGGGATCATCACGCCGGGCGCCCCGGTCGACAAGCTCGCCCGGCTGCTCGAACGGTTCGACGCGGGCGCGCGGGAGGCCGGGCGCGAGCCCGGCTCGCAGGTCAAGATCCTCCAGCTGCACCTGTCCTGGGCGCCGACCGAGGAGGAGGCACTGGCGAACGCGGTGCGGGAGTGGCCCAACGGCGGGATGCGGTTCGCCAAGCAGGACATCAGGTCCCCGTTCGACTTCGAGCAGATGGCCACGCTGGTGCGGCCGGAGGACTTCCAGGGCCGGATGCGGATCACCGCGGACCTGGACGCGCACCGGGCCGACATCCAGCGTTACCTCGACCTCGGATTCGATCGGGTCTACCTGCACAACGTCGGCCGGAACCAGCGGCAGTGGATCGAGGCGTTCGGCCGCGAGGTGCTGCCCAAGCTCAGCCGCTGATTCAGCCGCCGCCGGCGGCGGTCACCGGTAGCTGTGCTCGGGTGAGGGATAGGCGCCGGAGATCACCTCGCTGGCGAAGTCCGCCGCCGCCTGCCTGAGCAGCCCGGCCGCGTCGGCGTAGCGCTTGGCGAACCTGGCCACGCTCGGGGTGAGCCCGGCCATGTCCTGCCAGACGAGGACCTGCGCGTCGCAGCCCGGCCCGGCGCCGATCCCGATCGTCGGGACCGCGAGCGCTGCGGTGACCCGCGCGGCCAGGTCCGCGGGCACGCACTCGAGCACGATCGCGAAGGCGCCCGCGCTCTGCAGCGCCTTGGCGTCCTGCAGCAGCCGCTCGCCGTCCTCGCCGCGGCCCTGGACCCGGTAGCCGCCGAGGGCGTGCACCGACTGAGGGGTCAGCCCGAGGTGGCCCATCACCGGGATCCCCGCTCCGGCCAGGTCCTCGACGCAGCGCAGGATCCGGTGGCCGCCCTCGAGCTTGACCGCGTGCGCGCCGGCCTCCTTCATGAAGCGCACGGCGGTCTCCATCGCCGCCCGCGGCGACGCCTGGTAGGAGCCGAACGGCAGGTCGGCAACCACCAGCGCCCTCCTGGTGCCGCGGACCACCGCGGCGGTGAGCGGTATCAGCTCGTCGACCGTGACCGGGATCGTGCTGTCGTGCCCGTAGACGACCATCGCGGCCGAGTCGCCGACGAGCAGCACGGGGATGCCGGCCTCGTCGAACACGCGCGCCGTGAGCGCGTCATAGGCGGTGAGCATCGGCCACTTCTCGTTCCGCGCCTTCGCCGCGGCTAGGTCGCGGACGGTGACCCGGCGGCCGCTCGCGCCGCCGTAGAGTGCCTCAGCGGTCATGATGTCCTCCAGTCTCGTGGCGCCACGGTGGCGTCCCCGGACGCCTCGATGATCGCACGACCAGGGCCCAGGGGGAAGCGGCTGCCAGCGGGAGGAGGAGGCTGCCGGCGGGAGGAGGAGGCTGCCGGCGGGAGGAGGAGGCTGCCAGCGGGAGGAGGAGGCTGCCGGCGGGAGGAGGCCCGGCTGCGAGTGGCGCCGGGCCTGATCACATACGATACGATGACGTTTCGTATCGTTTCTGATGGCAGGGGAGCCGCGCGCCGGCCGCAGGATCGGGAAGGGGTGCTGGTGCCGTCACAGCTGCCCGCGCGGGTGCCGTCATGACCAGCGTGGCCAGGGATGCCCGCGACCCGGCGGGCCGGTCCAGCGGCGCGGCCCGGCATGCCGGGCGCCCGCGCAGCGAGCAGGCGGACCGGGCGATCCTGGAGGCCGCGCTCGCGGTCTTCGCCGAGCACGGGCCGCAGGGCCTGTGCATCGAGGCGGTCGCGGCCCGGGCCGGCGTCGGCAAGGCCACGGTCTACCGCCGCTGGCCCGGCAAGGAGGACCTGCTGATCGCCGCCCTGGCGGCGATCGAGGAGCCGCTGCCCGAGCCCCGGGGGGCGTCGGTGCGCGAGGACCTGGCGGTCGTGCTCGACGCGCTGCGGGCCGAGGCGGCCGACCGGCGCCGGATGCGCCAGCACGCGCTGCTGCTCGGCGAGGGCGAGGGGTATCCGCGGCTGCTGGAGCGCTACGTCGAGGCGGTCGCCGAGCCGAGGCGCGCGGTCGTGCGCGCGATCCTGCGCCGCGGCGTGACCACCGGCGAGCTGCGCGAGAACGCGAACATCGAGGCCGCCGTGGACATGCTGACCGGCGCGGTGCTGGCCCGGGCACGGCTGGGCCGGGAGCGGTTCGAGCGCGGATGGGCGCGCCGGATTGTCGATGAGCTGATGGCGGGGCTGGCCGCGCGCTAATGCGGTGGACCGCATCCGCTCACAGGACCAGGCTGCCCTGATCGCGTGGTGCCGCCGTGCCGCCCGGGCAACCGGCTGCGGCGGCCGCGTCCTTGCCCTGGCCCTCAGCGGCACGGGCGGCGGGCTAGGCCGGTTGCCCGCGCCTGGCCGGCCGCCGCCTGGTACTACAACGGTGAGCTGTGATGTTACGTGGCGTGTCCGCGTGACTTGATGGTCCTGGTTCCCCAGGATCGGTGCGTGCTGGGTGCCGTGGATGAGGCGCGGGTGCAGGCTGGTGAGGCGCATGCCGCGTGGCCGGAGTCGTTTGATGAGCTGTTCGCCCGGGTCGCGGGCAGGTTCGGGAACGCGGCGGTGCGCGGGCGCGGCCGTGCGTATCTTGTTGGGCTGCTGTCGCAGACAGGGCGCGAGAACGGGTGGACGCTGGCGGAGTTCGCCGGGGACGCTAGAGCACCCCGGCATTGGTTGAGGCTCAGGTTTGCGGCTGACCGCCTGTCAGCCTTGTGATTTTTCTGCCTGTTGACGTAATCGAACAAGTGTCCGCTTGTGCCCGGTGGTGGCTGTCGTGTTCTAGTGTCCCTCCGTTCTGGTGCGGAGTGTAAGACGGATTGATCACGCCGGTGTTGCTGGCTCGGCGGGCGTCGTGCTGGTCGCCTGGTGCCTTTGCTGCTTACCGGAGGAAGGTGAGTACCCGCTGGGTAAGCAGTGCGGTGGCGTCCTGGTCGTAGGACGGCAGCGAACTGTCCGCGAAGTAGTGCTGGTCGCCCGGGTAGAGGAACAGTTCTCCCTCCTCGGCCTGGCCGATGAGCTCGCGGGCGGCGTCGATGTCGCCCTCGCCGACGAAGATCGAGTCTGCGTCCATCCCGTGCACCTGCACTGGCACCCCGGGCGGCCAGCCAGCGCCGAACTCCGACACCGGAACGCACGCGTAGCACAGCACCGCTCCGCGCGCACCCGGCCGGGTCTGCGCCGTGTCAAGGCCCCGGTCGGGCAGGCCGGCCGGCAGGTCGGTGACCGTGGTGGTGTTCTCCGTCGCCCCCTCGACCACCGCCAGCGGGTGCTTGACGCCGTCGATGCCGATCCCGAGGGCGACCACGCGGAGATGGTCGCCGAAGTGGACCCGGCCGGCCATCAACGCCACCAGATCCAGCCCGGGCAGGTCCCGGCCCAACAACTCGGCCAGGGCACACTCGGTGGCCTTCACGAACCGGCGGGAGGCCGGCGACTTCGGCGTGGAACGGGCCCGGGCGGTCACCTCGGCGCCGACCGGCTCCAGGCCGATCGGGCAGCGCCGGCAGGAGAGCTTGGCGAGCATCCGCTCCATCGCCATCGCCCCCAGCAGGTCGGCCGACGAGAACAGCTCATAGGCCGGGACCGGCAGTTCCCCCGAGCCATCCGCGGCCCGCACCCTCGGGCGGCGGACCGGGACCCGCCGCCCGCCGAGGGCCACCGAGCCGTGCTCGCTGCCGTGCCGGACCGCCCGGCGGTCGGGCTGGTCGCGGCCCTTCGGGCCGCACACGGCGGTCACCGGCTCTTCCATCAACGCCGTCATCACACCAAGGCCGGCGGACACCGCCATCGCCAGCAGCCCCTCCCGCATGGTGCCAGCGATGTCATCCATCGCCAGGCGCACGCCCTCGGGCAGCGGGATCGCCGCGGCCGTCTCGATCGTCTGGCAGTCCTTCATCGTGGTGGTCCCCCCGCTTGATCGGATGTCTTGGGAGACGCCTGACACCTACCACTCAGGCGGGTGCCAGGCGGGGGACCGCCACCTCAACTTCCACGACGACCGGGACAACCTCCAGCTTGCCGTCCGCCCGGAATCCGGTCCCGCCGAATCCCGCGACGGCGCTGCCGGCGATCTCCTCGCGGGCCCGCTCCGGGAAGCCGTCCAGCTTCCCGGCGGCCCGGGCGGTGAGCGCGGCGGCCGTCCCCGGCAGCGGGGTGCCGAACAGCCCGGCTAGCGCCTGCCCGGCGCGCTTCGCCGGCAGGAACTGACCGGCGTACAGGTAGACGATGATCGCGGCGGCCTGCGGCCCGTATCGCACCGGGGCGCCGGCTGCCTCCGGTGCGGCGCCCTTGGCCCGGCGCCCGCATGCGCATTGGCGCCCGGTCAGCTGATGCCCGGTCACCTCGACCTTCAGCGGCGGCAGGCCGGGCACCTGGCGGCGCTCCACCCCGGTGGCCGGCCGGCCCGCCAGCGCCTGGCCGCACCCCGCGCACGATCGCGGCTCGTGCCGCTCTCCCCGGCCCGGCCGGGCCACCCGCACCAGCGCCTTGCCCTGGCGCCCGCCCTGCCCGCCGGGCCCGCGGCCGCTCTCCTTCCGCAAGGACCGCGGTGCCGGCATGCCCACCCCCTCGCCGGGCCGGCCTGGAGAAGTCCCGCGGCGCCTGCCTCAGCTGCCCCTCAAGCCCGGCGACCCGCTCCCGCGCCCGCCGCAGCCCGGCCACGACCCGCGCCAAGGCGGCCCGCGAACCAGCCAGCTCACCGCGCA